>Ga0209281_1000349_pt1 | contig 76419 bp, 64 predicted proteins | sample MedtruBG_FD_187514 | JGI IMG/M metagenome (GOLD analysis project Ga0209281, IMG submission 187514) | Root nodule microbial communities of legume samples collected from California, USA - Medicago truncatula BG (SPAdes) (version 2) | ecosystem: Host-associated > Plants > Roots > Nodule | place... | reverse complement strand
ACTCATGAAAGAAGTTTTTGTAATTCAAGCCGCAATGCCAGTAATGACAAATACAGCTATAGTCTCTAAGCGCTATAATGCTGATTACGAATACGCTACAATAAGTACAATTATTACAACTATTCTTAGCTTATTAGCTATTCCTATTTATATGTTAATACTAGGATAGAATTTAAGATAAGTATTAAAATAGCCCCCCTTTTAAATAAGGCTGTACTATTTTAACTTTACCAGATTAAGTAAAATCATTTCAAATTCACCATAATTACTGGGTTAATTTTCTATGAGTATATATCTGAAAACTCAATGTTTATTTTTTCAACTTTACTATCGTATAAATCACCCCTACTACTTTTTGTTCTTCCTCAATTAACCTAACAGGTAGTTCAATTATAAATCCCCCCCTTACCTATCTCACTAAAAGCTCCTATTTTACCGCAATGCATATCTACAATTAATCTTATAAAGTCAATTAAATTTTATTTTTTAGGAGGAAACAACCATGAAACCAGAAAAAATGAGTTCACCAAATGAAGGAATAAAGTGTGTTGTTAATACTTGTCATTACTATATGTCAGGTGATCACTGTTGCGCCCAACAAATTGAAGTTCAACCCAAAAATGCGCACGATACTAAGGAAACAGACTGTGCTACATTTATTCCCGAAGGTCAAGGTCAATATTAATTAGTTATTGTAGAGTCAGGCAGATTACTTATTAATCTGTCTGACTCTTTCTGTTATGTGAAATACTTACCATAAAATCATTTAAATTCTTATTATATATATTCCTTTCTAAATTTGAATGTTTCTTCAAAATACTTCATTAAAATATTCATCTTCTTACAATTCAATCATACATTAGACATATTGGATGAAGTATGACATCTCTTTCTTCATCACTTTATAAAAAGTAATTCCCCATAGATATTTTTAGCTAAATGTGATATATTCGATACTATTTTTTAATAAACTTTTATTTTCTAATTTCAATTTGGAATAATCTAAACCAAACACTAACAACTTCATTGACAATAGACATCATACAACGTATAATAACTATATACAAATACGGTAATAGTATTAAGGAGGTTACACAATGAAAAGTCATGTAATAACAAAAGGAGCAAAAAGCGCTCCACAACGTTCACTACTTAGTGCATTAGGCTTAACAAAAGAAGAAATGGAAAGACCTTTAATTGGTATCGTTAGTTCACAAAACGATATCGTTCCAGGTCATATGAATTTAGATAAAATAGTTGATGCTGTAAAAATGGGTGTTTCTATGGCTGGAGGTACTCCAATAGTTTTCCCTGCAATTGCTGTTTGTGATGGAATTGCTATGGGACATGAAGGAATGAAATATTCATTAGTTACAAGAGATCTAATTGCAGATTCTACAGAAGCAATGGCAATGGCTCATGCTTTTGATGCTTTAGTAATGGTTCCAAACTGTGATAAAAATGTTCCTGGGCTTCTAATGGCTGCTGCAAGAGTTAATATTCCGACTATATTTGTAAGTGGTGGTCCAATGCTTGCTGGAAAAGTTGACGGATGTAAGACAAGCCTTTCAAGCATGTTTGAAGCGGTTGGTGCTTATAATGCTGGAAAAATTACAGCTGAAAAATTAGATGAATATGAAAACAATGTATGTCCTACTTGCGGTTCTTGTTCAGGAATGTATACAGCAAATAGTATGAACTGTTTAACAGAAGTTCTTGGAATGGGGCTTAAAGGAAATGGTACAATCCCAGCAGTTTATTCTGATAGAATTAAACTTGCTAAACATGCCGGAATGAAAATCATGGAGTTACTTGAAAAGAATATAAAACCAAGAGACGTTATGACTGAAGCTGCATTTATGAATGCATTAACAATGGACATGGCTCTTGGATGTAGTACAAACAGTATGCTACACTTACCTGCTATTGCACACGAAGTTGGTTTTGACTTAAATGTAGATATAGCTAATGAAATTAGTGCTAAAACTCCAAACCTTTGTCATCTTGCTCCTGCTGGACATACCTATATAGAAGATTTAAATGATGCTGGCGGAATTTACGCAGTAATGAATGAAATAAATAAACTTGGTTTATTAAGAACTGATTTAATAACATGTACTGGAAAAACTGTTGCTGAAAACATTGAAGGCTGCATAAATAAAAATCCTGAGGTTATAAGACCAGTTGAAAACCCATACAGCCAAACAGGTGGTATAGCAGTTCTTAAAGGTAATCTTGCACCTGATTCATGCGTTGTTAAACGTTCAGCGGTTGTACCTGAAATGTTAAAACATGAAGGTCCGGCTAAAGTTTTTGACTGTGAAGAAGATGCACTTGAAGCTATAAATACTGGAAAAATTGTTGATGGAGATGTTGTTGTTATCAGATATGAAGGTCCAAAAGGAGGCCCTGGTATGAGAGAAATGCTTAATCCAACTTCTGCAATTGCAGGAAGAGGACTCGGAAGCTCTGTTGCTCTTATAACAGATGGACGTTTCAGTGGTGCAAGTAGAGGTGCTTCAATTGGTCACGTTTCTCCTGAAGCTGCTGTTGGTGGTAACATTGCTTTAGTTGAAGACGGGGATATCATCCAAATTGATATCAATGCTAATACTATTAACTTCCTAGTTAGCGATGAAGAATTAGAAAGAAGAAAAGCAAACTGGAAACCAAGACAACCTAAGATTACAACAGGTTACCTTGCTAGATATGCTGCACTTGTAACATCTGGTAACAGAGGTGCTATTTTAGATATACCTAGAATGTAATCTATATATTCAGATATCATTGAATTAATCGAATAATATATTTTAGTAGCCAAGTATAGTGGAATCTATTCTATTATACTTGGTTTTTTATAATTAATCTAAATGTTTACTCATGCCGCTACTCTCATATCTAACTTTTTCCATATCTTAAAATTAATTGTTATTGTATCTAAGAACTGTGTTATAATTCAAAATATATTTATGAGTTCTTTAAATACAACTCTTTTTAGGAGGAATTAAACATGCCAGAAATAGTTCAAAGGGGTTTTGTTTCATCAGATAAACTTGAATTTAATGAATATAATGTTACTTTATTAAAGAAAGCCCAAACTCATATTTGTTATCTTTTAGATAATGGATATGGAATTGATAAAACAATTGAGTTTGTAGGTAATCATTTTCTATTTTCATCTAGGCAGAGAATGGCATTAAAAAGAAGTTTATCCTCTTTTCAAGATATTCAGAGGCGGATAAATCATAAATTAGCAGGTGGATATGAAAAAAGCACTATACATATTGATGGATTAAATACAATTATTACTCTTGAGGTTGCATTATCAAATTCAACTCTGCTTAGGTGCATGGATGGAACTTTACGAGACTTAGCCGGATTGCGCGGAACATATAAACTAATTGATAAAACAAATTTAGCTATTGAATTGATTGGAGAAAAGCTAAACAATATGGAAATAACAAGAGTAGTCATCTATTTAGATTCTCCTGTTTCAAATACTGGAAGATTAAAATCAAAAATACTAGATATTTTGAATAAATATGAATTTGAAACTGAGGTTCTTTTGGTTCCAAATGCTGATGTTGTATTAAACAAGTTAGATCATGTAGTTACTAGTGATGGAATAATTTTAAATACTTGTGGTAGCTGGATCAATTTAGTTTATGAGATTGTGGAAGAAAAACTACCTAATACAACTTTTATTGATTTCACGTTTGATCATATATAAAAATAATATTTTATAATATCATTCTAGATATGGTTAACTCTCATATTACTCTTAGCTTACTTAAAATATTCTAACAAAAAATTTTTTTCAGTTATAGCATTAATCGTTTTTTTGAATATAATATTTATGACTAATTTATAAGGAGTTATAAATAAATGTTAGATGACAAAGATCTTACTTATGATGATAATATGAATTTTAAAAAATTTGAATTTACAGCTGATATACCTGATTTAGAAATAGGAAATCGATCCCCTTTCCCTCCATTCTTTGGTGGCGGTGGCAATTTCCCTCCTCAAGGAAATTATCCACCTAATTTTGATGATTCTGATAATGATTCTTACTCTTCTCCTAACTTTAATTACCCAGGCGGAGGAAAATTTAACCCACCAGGAATGCCTAAATCACCTCCTCCAAATTATACACCTCGTAAAAATGATGCTGGTGTTCAAAAGCTTGGGTATTCAGAGGGTGTAGGTGTTAAAGCTGTCAGCCAAAATTCAATAAGATTTTGTCTTTTTAAATACACATATATCTGGCAGACAAATGGTAGAAGTTATTGGGCCTTTCTTTTAAATGTTGACAGACGATCAGTTTCTGGTTTTAGATGGTTCGGCAGAAATTGGGTATACTTTGGGTTAGATTTAAGAAGAATTGATTCCTTTGTATGTTATAGGTCTTCTGATGAAAAATGTGAAGACTGTGCAAAACTACGAGGTGACAATATGCTTTTAGACAACACAAAAGCATATTTCTTAAACGGTACAAGAGACGTCTACACTCAGACTTTAGCTTCACTTGATATACCTGAGTTTAAAGAGGATTTTATAACTGAAACTGTAGCTTATTTAGATGAAAATAAGGTTGATAGCGAAATACCCTGTGTAAAAGCAAGAAATATTAATTATAGACTTACTTTAGAAGTAAGCTATCCAAGCACTTATGATAATGATTTAAAAAATAAAATTAATGAATTTGCTAATCAGTCTCTTGAAGATTCATTTAACTTAAGAGGTAACTTAGATGACGCTAATCCTCTTGAAAATTTTAACTCAACACTAACTCTAGCACCAGATATTCTTAAGACTTATTCTGATTCATTTAACTCAAAACTTAAGTCATTAAACTCAACAATCGATGCTTATAGAGACATTACTTACTCTATTAGAACCGAAAAAATATATAACAATTGGAAACCTTATTTTTATAATGATTCATTATTTTAAAACAAATGATTTTTTCTATTAAATATATCTATAAGAAAGAGATTTCTACAAAAGCTTTATACCAAAATAATTTTCTCTTAAAGATAATTTACTACTTTGTTTAAATAATAACTAATTTATTACTGTATTAAAATCTCAAAGGCTAGATAGCATTTTACTGCCATCTAGCTTTTTTTACTTATTTTAAGATAATTATATCCAATAATTCTTATATAAACCTTCGACTTTTTCCCAATCAATTACATTCCATATATTTTGAACATAATCAGCTCTTAAGTTTTTATATTTTAAATAGTATGCATGTTCCCATACATCTATAGTTAGAATTGGAATTAATCCATTCATAGCAGGAGAATTTTGATTTAATGTATTTCTAACCGATAATTTACCATCTTTATCCTTAACTAAAAATCCATAACCCGAACCAAATTGACCTATAGCCGCATTACTTATCTCAGTTTTCAATGTATCTAAATCACCAAAGGTATTATTAATTTCTACTAATAATTCTCCTTCTGGTGCCTTCTTTGGAGTTGGCGAAAGAAGAGCGAAGTATAAGTTATGATTAGAAACTCCTCCTCCTTGATCAATTACTCCTTGCCTAATTTCTTCAGGCAATTCATCTACACTTGCTATTAATTGATCTAGAGATTTTCCATCTGTATACTGTTCATAACCTTTTATAAGATTATTTAAATTATCAACGTATTTTTGAAGATGCTTACTATAGTGTGTTTCGACCGTTTGAGCATCAATATGAGGTTCTAATGCATCAAAAGCATATGGCAATTGTATTTTATCAAACATATTTCATTTCTCCTTGTCTTTTAAATTTTTATTTTCTAATCCATAAAAGTAGTTTTAACAGGAGAAAATTTATTATGTATATATAATTTAAAATTTGCTTTTTAATTCATAAGAGTATCGATTAAGAAATAATTCATAAATATTATCCTCAAATAAGCTAATAATAAATATAATAATTAAACAAAAGAAGGTGGATTATATTGAAAAAATTACTCTATATAACAGTAAACTCGAAGCCTGAAGAATTATCAGCAAGTAAAATAGTTGGAAGAGGATTAGTTGATGGTATTGGACCCCTGAGGAAGAAAAAACTCAAGCAATACAAAATGCTCTTGTGAAAATTGATGATATAATTGAAGAAGTATGGAGATAATTGCATTCTCAATCTTAGAATTTAATATAACCCTCTAGTAAGCTAGCAAGAAGATGTGATATGTTAAAAATCAAAATTCATTTTCCATCTTCTTACATGTAATAATCAAATATTAATCAATTCCTACTATATTACTTCTACGTTCCATAAGCACTACGTCATGCCATATACCATTGCTCATTCTGCTTATTTTTTCTCTTATTCCGATCTCTCTAAATCCACATTTTTTATGTAATTCTATGCTTTCTATATTTTCTTTTATAATTCCAGACTGCAAAGTCCAGAAACCATTTTCTTCGGATAGCTTAATTACGTTTCTTAAAAGTGCACTTCCTACTCCTTGTCCCCTAAATTCTTTGCCAGTATATATGCTGACTTCAGCAACTCCTGCATAAACACATCTGCTTGAAGTTGGGCTTAAAGCAACCCAGCCTAATACATCTTTTCCTGAATGAGCTATTAATCTGCAAGTTTTAGTATGTCCATTATCCCATTCTTCCCATGTAGGTATGCTAGTTTGAAAAGTTGCAATACCTGTTTGAATTCCTTCTAAGTATATTTTTGATACAGCTTGCCAATCCTCTTTAGTCATCTTTTTAATCGTAAAATCCATACTTATCATCTCCCATATTTAAAATCTATATTATTCAATCCGCTACTCTTTTATAACAATCTTAATTTCAACAAATAAATATATTATTATATTATTTGCCATGGATTCTCCTTGTTTTCCATAAATAAAATACAACTTCTTATTGAATTTTCTACCATATCACTAACAGCCTGATTTGTATAGAAAGCAGTATGTGGTGTTATAATCACGTTTGGGAATGACTTCAAAATAGCTAAATCTTTATTTCTTAGTATCCCACCTTTTAAATCCTTATAATATATATCACTCTCATTTTCTAGCACATCTAAAGCAGCACCACCTATTTTATTTTCTTCAATTGCTGTAATTAAATCACTTGTATTAATTAAAGATCCACGAGCGGTATTTATAATAAAAACTCCTTCTTTCATTAAACTAATAGAATTCTTATTAATCATATGAAAATTATTATTCGTAGCTGGCATATGCAATGTTATTACATCACTATCTTTAATTATAGTATCGAAATCCACATACGTTGCATAGTTCTTTACACTTTCAGTCTCATATATATCATGAGCTAAGATTTTACATCCGAATCCGCTTAAATACCTGATTACCGTTTGTCCAATCTTCCCTGTGCCTATTACCCCAATTGTCAAATTAGGTAACTCTTTTCCTTGAACTCCGTTTAAAGAATAATCTTGAATGCTGCTTTTCTCCATTATTAACTTAACTTTTCTTATAGCCATAAGTATTAACATTATTGTATAATCTGCCACACTATTTGACGAGTATGTGGCATTTCCAATGTGGATACCAAGTTCCTTAGCCCTTTTTAAATTTATATGATCATATCCAACTGTTCTTGTGGAAATAAACTTAACGCCTAACTCATGAAACTTTTCAATTAGCTCTGAATTTATCACTGTTGTGATAATGCTAATGCACTCAAATCCTGTTGCCATTTCAGCATTTTCCATTGTTGGTCCTTCATCACATAATGTCACTTCAATACTATATTTCTTACTAAATTCTTGAAAATATTCCGTTTCATCGCTTCTATGACTGTATGCTAAAATCTTCATTTCTCCAATCCCTTCAATTACATATTAGACTACTATAATATCTTACCATACTTTCCTATACTAATTTACAATAATTGCATAAAAAAATAGGAGTACATTTTCTCTCCTATTTTTAAAATAATATTTACTTTGTCTAAAATGAATTCACTAATAACATTATATTTAAAATTGTAACTATTCCAGCAATTATCCATAATGTTATTTTTTCAACAGCTGTATTCTTATATACTCCCATTACTTTCTTTGATGATGTCAAGTATATTTGAGTAAAAATGGTTATAGGCAACTGTATACTTAATAACATTTGAGAATATAGTAGTCCCTGAAATGGATTATTAATAAAAAATATTACAAGTAATGCAAATAATATTGTTATTAATACACCTATTTTACTATGCTTATTATTTATGTCATATTCTTCTCCAAATAGTCCTGCAAAAATAGAACCTCCAGCCATTCCTGCAGTAACTGATGATGCTAAGCCTGCAAATAATAATGCTATTGCAAATACTATCGATGCTGAATTCCCAAGTAATGGTTTTAACATTGATTGAGCTTGTTCGAGCTCAGTAACCTGAATATTATTTTTGAAGAATGTTATTGCAACTAAAATCATAGCACTATTTATTATAAATCCAATTATCATAGATAACAAAGTATCCATAAATTCATATTTTAATTGTTTCTCCAAAATAGACTTGTCCTTTAAGTTCCATTTCCTACTTTGAATTACTTCTGAATGTAAAAATAAATTGTGTGGCATTACAACTGCACCTAAGACACTCATTATTATCGGTAATGAATTTAATGGAATACTTGGTACAACCGCACTTTGCAGCGCCTCTCCCCAATTTATATCAACTAAAAAAGTTTCAAATATAAATGATATTCCAATTATTGATACAAATCCAATAATTACTTTCTCAATTTTTCTATAGGAATTAGAAAATAACATAAAAATTATTACTGATGCAGAAATCAGCGCTCCTATTTTCAAAGGTATATTAAATAACATTTTCAAAGCTATAGCAGCTCCCAAAATTTCTGCCATTGCTGTGCTTACAGATGCTAACATTGCTGTAATTGTAATTACTCTTCCAACACTTTTATTAACATGTTTATTGATTGCTTCAGAAATGCATAATCCTGTTACTATTCCTAAATGTGCAGCGTTATGTTGCAATATAATAAGCATTATCGTTGATAATGTGACTATCCAAAGTAATTTATAACCATAACTTGATCCTGCCGCGATATTTGACACCCAATTTCCTGGGTCTATAAATCCAACTGTAACTAAAATTCCTGGTCCAATATACTTTAACAAATCCGCTCCTAAAAGTTTATTCTTAACTGTTTTTTTGGATTTTTCCGCCATAATTAATCACCTCTCTTCTTTATTATATGATAATCATTATCGTTAGTAAAGACTTAAAATCTTACTGTTTAATGTATAAATTGTATAAATACTTACCCTAAACTATTACTATATATATCCTTATTGATATTTAATAATTGATTTCTAATATACTATGCCATAAAATAATAAAATGCCACTTCTCAACATTTTCTTCTTAATTGGGTTTCAAGTTATATTATAGAAAGATATATACCTAAATAACCAATTACAAATTTATTTCCATATAAATTAAATCCAGAATATCAATGACAAGAAAATAGCTTAAATTATTGTACCATGATAATTTAAGTTATTTTTATAAAATACTCACTCTATTTGATCAACTCTAAATTAATTGTCCCCGTCTAAGAAATTACCTAACATACCAAGTACACTGCCTTCTTCCTTGCCTCTCCCGCCTGCAGTTGGTGCTGCCGCAAATACACGTTCAGCTAGTCTACTAAATGGTAAACTTTGTATCCATACTGTTCCCGGCCCCGAAACTGTAGCAAAAAACACACCCTCTCCGCCAAATAACGTATTTTTTATGCCACCTACAAATTGTATATCATATTGTACATCTCTAGTCATAGCAACTATACACCCAGTATCTATTTTTAATATTTCCCCCGGCATAAGGTCTCTCTTAACAATTGCACCACACGCATGTATAAAAGCCATTCCATCTCCCTCTAATTTTTCAAGAATAAAGCCTTCTCCGCCAAAGAAACCTACGCTTAGTTTTTTCCTAAAATCTATCCCTACAGAAACACCTTTTGCTGCACATAAAAAGGCATCTTTTTGACATATTAACTTTCCACCAAAAGTGCTTAAATCCATAGGAAGTATTTTCCCAGGATAAGGTGCCGCAAAATATACCTTTTCTTTTAAAGTACCTGCATTTGTAAATGCCGTCATAAATAAACTTTCTCCTGTAAGTACCCTTTTACCCGCCGAAAAAAGCTTATCCATAAAACCATTAGAATTCTGCTTTGATCCATCTCCAAAGATGGTTTCCATTTGTATGTTTGAGTTCATCATCATCATTGATCCTGCTTCTGCAATTACAGTTTCTGTTGGATCTAATTCAATTTCTACATATTGCATATCATCGCCATAAATAGTATAGTCTATTTCGTGTGCATACATATTTTAATCTCCTTTTCTAAACTTAATAAATTTTACTTTCCTTTAAATCGTTATGAATATTTTACTTTATAATATATTATTTTCTATAAATAAACAATTATATTTAATTAAAATTTAATTTAGCACTTCTAGTGCTTTAATTCACATACCTCTAATTTTAATCTAACCTTAATAATCTATTTAAATGCATACTTGAAAATTAATTCTTAAATAATTTTTCATAGACATATATCAGTACAGTTCCCATGAAATAGCAAAAAATATCACCCCAGTCAAAAGTTGATCCTAATACTATTTTGGCTATTTTAACATTTTCTAAATGTAAAAAAGAAATGATATTTAAATATTGAGTAAATTCAACAAAGCAGGAAAATAAAAAAACATATAAAATCAAGAATTTTCCTTTATTAATAAAACTTTTAAGAAAGAAATAAATCAAACATACAACTAAGATGTCCCCTATGAAAGGCCTAATTATTTTATCGTGTATAAATAACGCAATTGCTATTTCAACCATTAATAAAATAACAAATATACTCAAATTCTTATAATTAATTTTCATCAATATCACTACCATCCTTAACATAAACTCAATCGAGTTCAAAATAATATAATTTCATTAATAGTTCCACATATATATTCCTCTAATTTTATTTCTAAGTTCATAAATAAAATATTTATAAATTATTTAATTATTACTGATGTAAATAATAAGGTTAGAAAGAATCACTCTTTCTAACCTTTCATAAGTTATGTTGAATAGAATTTTATCCAACTACAATATTCTTCTTGCTGCATAAAAATTATATACCGGTCCTACTTTTACAACGTCTCCTGTTTGAGGAGCATGTATCATTTGACCATTTCCTACGTATATTCCCACGTGTCCCGGATTAGGAAATACTAAATCTCCTGGTTTAAGTTCATCTCGGCTAACAGATTGTCCAACATCTATTTGAGTGTAGGTTGTTCTTGAAATGTCTATTCCCACTGCATTTCTATAAACATAAGAGGTAAATCCTGAACAATCAAAAGTATCTGGGCCTGTTGCTCCCCAGACATAAGGAGTTCCTAAGTGTTTATATGCTTCATTTAAAACTGCCTGAGCATTTCCTGCCGCTGGAGCAGATACTGTAGTATTTGATTTTTTAGTACCTACTTTTGCATTTGAAGCTTTGGCTTGTGCTTGAGCTTGTCTCTCGCGTTCAGCTGCTTGTTTTTCTTCAGCTGCTTTCTTCTGACTCGCTATAACCTTTGCCTTTTCAATCTTACTATTAATTTCCTTAATGATAATTGGACTTTTCACCTGATTATCTCTAATGCTAGTTAATTGATTAATTGCACCTTGGACGTCTGCATATGTACTATTCGAATTATCTATAGTATCAAACTGAGTTTTTACAGCTTCTCTTTCCAATTGTGATAAATACTCAGCATCGAATTTACTTCTTTCTACCTTCGCCTGTTCAGCTAGAGCTTCTTGGTCTCTCTTCTTCTTATCTAATTCACTTAAATCCTCTTGAATTTCCTTAGTAAGCTTATTTATTTCATTTTTCTTATCATCTAAGGATTTAACCTTATTATTTAATTCAGCTTTCTTATTATCAATATTTTCTATAGCAGTTTTATCTTTTTCTACAATTTCAGTTACTGCTTGTATTCTCGAGAAAAACTCGCTCGATGAATCTGCTTTAAGTACAAAATTAACATAATTAAATTCTAAATCACCAGAATTATACATTGCTTTTACTCTTTGACCTAAAGCTAAATCCAAATCATTTATCTCTTCTTTACATTGACTTATGTCTTTTTTAGTATTTTCAATTATATTATTGATCTTTTCAATTTCCTTCTTGTTCTTATCAACAGTAACTTGCAGTGGCTCAATTTGAGCACTAAGTTCATCAATTTTGCTTTCAAAATCTTTTATCTTATTTTCAATTTCAGCATATTTTTGCCTTGATGAATTTAACTGTGCATTATCCGGAGCTGCAAATACCGATATTGAACTTCCTAATGTCATTACAACTATTAAAACTAAAGCTAAAACTCTTTTCTTCATATTTCGTCGGTTTTATAAACCTTTCCCCCTTACCATCCCCTAATGAAAATATTATAACATCTTTAGTAATCGTCAACAATCTGTATATATGCTGAGAATCTACAATTTTATATTTATATCTATATTTGAACCCTATTTCCTAACTTATTCTTAATAATTCCATTAATAACGAGTAATTTGGTTTAGTTTCAACAATTTACCACTGTCCTTTTTTTCTTGGCCACATTTGAAAAAGAGGTAAGGAATAATTCTTTAAAAAATGATTAAAACTATCAAAAAAAGATTTTATTAAATTTACACTAGGAGGATTTTAAATGGTTCCGTCATTGTTTTTAAGTCATGGTTCTCCCAATTTGACAATTGAAGTAAACAAATATACTGCATTTCTTAATTATTTAGGTAAGCGTATTACACCAAAAGCAATAGTCATTTTTAGCGCTCATTGGGAAAGTGAAGTTCAATCGTTAACTTATACTAACGATGTTCTTGATACTATTCACGACTATTACGGATTTCCAAAAAAATGTATGAAACTAAATACCCTGCCAAGGGCTCCACTGAAATTGCATTATTACTAGAAGAAAAACTTATGAATAATAATATAAAAACAAAAATAGAACTAATAAGAGGATTGGATCATGGTTCATGGATTCCATTAAAACACATGTATCCAAATGCTGATATTCCAGTAATTCAGTTGTCTATTAATCCTTCTTTATCAATTAAAGAACAATATAATATTGGCAAAGCTTTACGTAACCTTGGACAAGAAGACATCCTAGTGATAGGCAGTGGAACCACGGTACATAATCTAAATTGGATTTTTCCTGGTGAGGTATCAGTTAGGCCTGAGGCTGTAGCCTTTGATGATTGGCTGATTAAACATATTGAAAAAAAAGATTTGGATTCATTAGATTCATATCTAAACCTTGCACCTTATGCAAAACTTGCAGTTCCAAGAGCTGAACACTTTGTTCCTCTTTTCATTGCTATGGGAAGTGGAAATAATAATAAAATTCCCAAAGTCATTAATAGAAATTATGGCATGGGTACTTTTAGTAATTTATGTTTTGAGTTCTAATGTCTAAGGGAGAATAAGCTTTCTCCCTTGAATATATTACTGTTTTTAGATTATGAGCTTATCAAAAAATTATATAAATAAATATCCCTTATTGATTTATTAGTTAACTTCTCTTTATTTATTCCTCTAACCATTAATGATTTTTTCTTAACAAAGTTAATCATGAACTTTGTTATATTTTTCAATCATTTTATCAAGAGTATTTGCTTGATTTGTTAATTCATTACTAGCAGTAGCACTTTGTTCAGCTATTGATGATGTCAATTGAACAACATTTGTTATTTGCAATATCCCATCATTTACTTGTTTTATAGATTGAGCTTGTTCCTCAGATGCTGATGCAATAATGTGAACTAATTCTGTAGCTTTATTTACCTCTTCAACAACACTTTTTAAAGCCTGAGCAGTGTTATGTGCTAATGCTTTACCAAAACTAACTCCCTTTATAGAATCTTCAATAAGCTGCGTTGTTTGTTTTGCAGCATTTGCACTTTGGTTTGCTAAGTTCCTTACTTCATCAGCAACAACAGAAAAACCTTTTCCCGCCTCACCCGCTCTTGCTGCTTCTATAGCTGCATTTAATGCTAATAAATTTGTTTGTTCTGAAATATAATCAATAGCCTTTATAATATTTTTAATATCCTTGGATGATTTTTCAATTTCATTCATAGCATTTAGCATTTCATTCATTTGATAGTTACTTTCTTCTATATTTTTAACCAAAATAGTCGCAATGGAATTTGTATTAATAGCATTTTTAGCAGTACTTTGAACTTTTTCATTAATTTCTGTCATTGAAGCAGAGAGCTGTTGTATAGAACAAGCTTGTTCAACTGTTCCTTGTGATAACACCTTAGCTATGCTAGCAACTTTATCAGCACTGCCTGTCACTTGGTAAGTTGCATCATTTATTTCAGTAAAAACTCCATTAAAAGATATCAAAATATTATGTAATGATTTTTTTATTTCAACAAAGTCGCCTTTATATTCTTCCCTCGTAGAAACATTTAAGTTTCCTTTTGATATATAACCTAATACATGAGATATATCATTAATATATGCTTTAAGAGTCTTTAACATCTCCGAAAAAGATTCTGCCAATCCACCAATTTCATCCTTGGATGCTACTTCTATAGCTACCTCCAAATTTCCCTCTGCCATTTGTTTTGCGATTTTGTTCATGTTTTCTATAGGCTCGCTAATAAAGTTAGTTATATATCTAGATAAAAATGCGGTTAATCCAAAAGTTATTCCGATAGATATTAAGATAATTAAAATTGAGATTATCTTCAAAACTTTTGATTTATAAACTAAATCATTACAATTATTAATTTTAGTTTGTAATAATTCTGAGATATCAACCGTAAGCACTTCGACTACAGGACTTACTTGAGATTTCATTATTTGAGATGCTTGTTTGTTTTTCTTTTCTAATCCTAGCTCTAGAACTCTATCTCTAATAGGTTCATACTCACTTATATCTTTTTTAATTTTCTCGAATTCTTCTTTCTCTATGGATGTTGTATTAGTTTTTTCTATTGATATTAATAATTGTTTAATTTCCTCTGAATAATTATTAATTGAGTCTCTAACATTTGCTTTTCGTGTTTCATCAAAACTTTCATCCTCTAACATTACCATATCTCTTACGATGGAATATGAATTCTCAACTTTTATTCCAAGCTTTCCAACTTCACCCTGGGAAAATCCATAATTATTTATAGCTTTATTATATTGAACAGTTATTAACTGTAAAAAAACTAAACTAATAATTGAAGACAAACTTCCTAGAATAGTTATTATCATAAATGATCTAAAGAGCTTTTTTCGCAAAGGTAAATCTTTTACGTTAACTTTCATGTATTTTTTCATATTAATTCGCTCCTTAAGCTTTTGTAATTTATATTCATTTTGATTTTTTAACTTAGCTATAATAGATTAAATTCTCAACCAATAATATATGATTTGAGTATATTGTGCTTTTCATAAGCCTTAACCAATCACTCAAATCATATAATAAATTTATATTTTAAATTATAACTTAGTAAAATTTTCTTATCCCTATTCAGTTAATACTCCTTAACGTCGCTAATTATATTTAAATTGGTAAATGCTTCAAATATAATACGGTATATTAAACAGTTTAAGACTAAATCTTAGTAATTTTTTAATGTACTATTTCCACAAATTTTTAACTAATTGCATTATCTTTATTTTCTGTCCATCACTCATTTGGTGCGTTGGAGAATTATCATCTCCAGTATCTGAATTCTCAACAATTAGAACCGATGCACCTTCACCTAATGTATGAGTATGCCATACAGAACGCTTTACATTATATATTTTTAAAGGTTCCATATCTATAGCATCAATTTCACCAATCTCAGTTGAATTTCCTCCTGAAAATAATATACAATTTCCAGACAGCAACACAAATATCTCATCTGTTTCGTTATGCTTTTGCATTTTAGTTATTTGGGACGGAAGTAATTCATCTATATAATTTAATACAGCAACACGCCAATATTTATAATCAACTAAAGGCTTGTATCCCTCCTCAGTATATTCAGAAACCTCGATAAATTCTTTATTCATAATTTTCCTCCTCTTAAAATATCAACAATATAGCATTTATATTATAATGCTCATGTTAATTAAGAATGATCTTTATTATGTGTTTGCTGTTATGATCTAGTTCTTTTATCAACTCTCTGCTTATAGATGCTTTCACATCAAATTCATACTCTTTTCCATTTATATAAATTTCGTTTATACTATATTTCCCATATTCTTTCCTATTATCATTTACATACTCAATCCTAAGTTTTCTTTCAGCAAAAGTCATATCTATTACTGCTTTATTTTCTTCATTAAATTGCTTTTCTAATAACTTTGGATTGAATGCTAGGTCTCCCATTTCACCTTTTACCCCAAACATTTCAGATAATACTGTAAGTATTAACCAACTTGCTGATCCAGTTAAATAATGATACATACCTCTGCCTTTTTGGTTTATATATTCAGGTACGCCAGGATAAATTCTACTTACTTCAAAGTTATTGCAATGATTATAAAGAGTATCTATAACTTTAAACCCTTCCTCTGCAAAACCTCTTTGATAAAGTGCATTAGCATACATAATTGCCATATGACTAAATACAGCTCCATTTTCTTTATGCCCATAAGCAAAGCCAAACATTCTTCCTAGATCAGTTTTTACTTCATTAAAGTTAGTATTTAATCTATATCCACCTATAGATTCATCGTAAAGATATCTATCTGCTGCTTTGACTATACTCTTTACCTGTTCTTCTGTAGCAGTGCTGCTCATTATAGTAAATACTTGTCCTGTAAGCATCATACGTGTTCCATATTCACCATCACCTTCAACTCTTCTGGCATTGTTATCATAATAGCCGTTATACCAGCTATAACCTTCCTTGTTGCTAATCCACTCATTTTTTTGTATATGATTCTTAAGCCATTTTGCCTTTCCCTCAATATTAGAGATCAATTCATTACAATCTATACCAATAACTTTACCTCTAATATTATGTCTGCACTTCGAACAATACTCTTTTAACACTTTTCTCTTTTCTTCTACTTTATCATAAAGCTCATCGTTTCCACTTAATAACACAAGCAGCTCTTCAGCTAGTTCCACATTTTCAATATTCTTTTCATATCTTAAGTATTTTAATAGCTCTGCAATGTTTGAAAGGTTTCCACTATATAGAGCACTAAATGCAACACTTTCTCCTTTCTCATCAGCCATATCTAAGCCATCATTCCAATCTGCTCCATGAAGTTTTAAGTTGTTATGCTCTCCGACATCATAAAAAGCAGTTAAATGTTGTATTAAAATGTGTTCTAATATAGTTCCTTTATACTCTTCCTCTTCATGTGTAAACATTTTATTTCCTTGCTTTTCGCTCCATAAAAGATCTTTTTCTGTCCCTCTTCCCTCTTGAAGATCTTTAAAGTAACTTTGCTTTTCTAGAAGAAATTCTATATCTCCAGTTTGTTCTATATAAAGTTTAGTTGTTAAAAATGGCCATGCTCCATGGTCCATCCAAACACGAGTAATATTGTTTCTATCTGCAATAAATTCGCCTTGTTTTGTTCCGATTATTGTTGCATTAGTTCCATCAAAACGAACTCCTCCAAAATTGTCTAATAACATTCCTCGAACATTACTTGGATCCATAGCTAATAATGCTAAACAATCTTGCCATAAATCTCTCCAACCTCGACCACCTTTTCCGTAATCGTGATGAGGTAAAAATGAACAGCCATAAATTCTTCTGAGCATTGGTTGGAAATTAACCCAATACATCCAATTATCAAATTGCCTATCCTTAGTTTCATAAGCAATATTAATTTTTTTATCCCAATATACTTTTGTTAGCTCTAAAAGATTATCGAAAGCGGTTTCCGTTAAATGGTTATCAATAATACTTTTGAAATCAGATTTAGAATCTCCAAATCCAATAGCTACAATATAAGTTTTAGATTCCGCTGCTTCAACTATTTCCTCTTCAAAGCGTATTGCTCCAATTGCTTCATAACCTTCTAACTTACCATTATCTTTAACCTTAAATTCCTCATTAAGTATTATAGTTTTTGGATTTTCAAATGACCCTCCTTCTCCAATGAAATCCTCCACTAGTGGACAAAAGCTAACTGGTTTTTCTCCATTTCCTTTTGCAGCCAGAACACCATAAACTACTGTATTTTTTTTATGCCCTCTTTCATCAAAAGTTAGTGTAGGATTCACTATTATTCCATATTCAGTAGTATTTATTCTATGCAAAAGAGACGTTACATGTCTGTGATCCCTAATATTATCTGCTGAACGACAATATAGAGGTATTGCTGCTGTTGGAGTTATTTTCTTAGGTTCATTACCTATATTAGTTATTGTTATCTTCATTAACTCTACTTTATCATCTGTTGCTGGAACGAATGATATTACTTCACTTTTTATGTCATATTTCTTTGATATTCTAGTTACTTTATGCCACATTATTCCCGCTTCTAATTCTGTTTCTTCTTTATCTTTATTGAATATTTCAGCTTGTTGTGCTGCTGAAATTCCAGTAGCTGACCAAGCTCCTGCTCCATCAATATACACCCAAAAATTTCTTGAGGACTTATTATTATGAAGCTCCTCACTACTCACTGGAGCAAGTAAAAATGTATTTTGTCCCATTTTACAGTCTCCATTTAAAGTTGGAGTTATGCTAGACATAACCCCAGCCTCATTTGCAAGTGGAAAATACATATAACTATTATTCTCTGGACTTTTGAGTCTAAATATCCCTTTGCTATTTAAAAATTCATAACTCGCCATACTTGAAAACCACCTTTACAATATTTTAAATAATATAAATTCTATTTTTGTTTTATTAGTTTATTCTCTTACATGAATCTCTCTCAATTAATTCAACTGGTACTATCTTATTTATTTTTAGTTTCTCTTTTTCATTAATTTGTTCTACTAATAAATCTACAGCAGTCCTTCCAATCTCATTACAGTTTTGTCTTATTGTTGTAAGCCTAGGCGTTAAGTATTCAGAAATCTCTATATCATCAAAACCAATTATCGAAATATCTTCAGGGATTTTAATACCTGCATCCTTTGCTGCATTTATAGCACCGATTGCTATCTTATCACAGGCTGCAAATACTGCTGTCGGTCTATCTTTTAGATTTAGTAAATCTTTCATTGCTTTATAACCACCAGAGACATCAAAATTTACTCCATCTGCAATGTATCCCTCTTTTATTTCTAATTTTAATTTTTTCATAATTTTTATATAACCTTCTTTTCTAATATGACTTGGCCAGTTATCTGATTGACTTGCTCCTGTAATATGAGCAATTTCTCTATGTCCTAAGTCATATAAATACTTTATAGCTAGATTACAGCCTTCTAAATTGTCTGAAGTTACTGTTGATGTATTCTTGTTGAACATATCTATTACAACAATTGGGAAGTCACTTTCTATTAACTCTAATGTTTCTTTATCATTTGGATCTGTACAGATTATAGCAATTCCATCTACGCATCTATATTTAAAATACTCTAAGAAAGTATCATTCTTTAGCCTATCATTTTTAGAACCAAATAATAATGAATATCCATGTTTATCTGCTTGTTTTTTAAAAGCCTCAATTACGCCTGAAAAGAAAGGATGATTAAGTCCAACTCCAAGATCTTCAAAATATACTATTCCTAATGTCCAGGTTCTCTTAGTAGATAAAAATTGAGCTTGAGAATTTGGTAAAAAGTTTTCTTCTTCTAATATCTTTTTTATCTTTGCCCTAGTCTTATCACTTACATCTGGATAGTTATTTATTACTTTTGATACTGTAGTCGGCGAAACTCCTGCGATTTTTGCTATTTCATATATTGTACTCATCTTTTTATATCTCTCCTTCTCTTTTTCAGAAACCTCTATATACTATTCTTCAACAATAGTATATATAGAGTGTGCTTTTAATTTTACGGTTACACTTTCATCATCTATTTGTAAGTTAATATATTTATCTTCATTCTCTTCATTCATTATTACTGCACATAAAGTATTATCCTCATTTAAGCAGCCAATCGCATAAATCTTATCACCTATAACATCACTGTTTATTCTTACAGTATTCTTTATAAATTTACTAAAGTGTGCAATATAAAAAAATGAACTATTATAATGTATTTCCTTTGTTTTACTATCAATTATCACTGGAGCATCACATAAATTATTTACATGATTTGGTCCTCCTGTTTCATCAAGAACAATATTCCAATCCATCCACGCTTCAATATAATTATTCAAATCTCCAATTATATTTCTACCATATCTTTCTCCAGTATCCCAAGAGCCCAATTTTACTCCGCCTTCCTGACATCCTTCGGTAAAGATTATATGCTTATCTGGAAACTCATCATGAACCTTTGTTGTATTGGAAAACTCCTCAGATACATACCAGTGAATTCCTGTGCCCCATATATATTTAGCGGCTTCTTTATCTTCAAGAACAGTTTTTGCTCTTTCATATACTATATCTCTATTATGGTCCCAAATCACTATTTTCTTATCATCTAGCCCATTTTTATGCATCGTAGGTCCTAAGTAGTCTTTAAGAAAATCCCTTTCTTCCTCAGCAGTGTAAAGGCAAGAATCCCATACTTGGTGTGCCGCAGGTTCATTTTGAACTGTAACTGCCCAAACATCTATATCTTTATCTTTCATTTTATTTATATATTTCACAAAGTAATCTGCCCATAATTGTTTGCAGTCTTCTCTAAGTTTTCCACCATTATTCATTTCACCATTTGTCTTCATATAACTTGGCGGACTCCATGGACTTGCTAATATGCTCAAATCATTATTAGTCATTTCTTTAACAGTTCTAACTAAAGGTAATACATATTTTTCATCTCGGTCTAAGGTGAATGTATCCAATGTCATATCTCCATCTTCTACGTAGCTATAATTTTCTAGAGAAAAATCACAGCTATTAATATGAACCCTGGCAAAGTTATATCCTATTCCTTTTTCTTTATGGTAATAAGATTCTAGTACTTTCTTCTGTTGATTTTCATCAATCTTTGAAAGAGCATAAGCACTAGCTTCTGTTAATGCTCCTCCAAACCCAAGGATTTTTTGATATTTTTTTCTTGTATCCATTTTAACACTATTTACACTACTTTTCTCTTGATCTGTGATAAAATTTTGCAATTTATAACACTTTAGTCTTTCATCAGTATCCTTAGCTGTTACATATACATTAAATTGTTTCATTTCTATCCTCCTGTACTACAAAATAGTAGCTTGTATCTCTACTATTTCTCTATTTCTAATTTTTTCTGCAAATTCTCCAGAAATTTCATTTCCTTTTAACTTAATTACATTATTATTTATATCAGATAAAGAAATTTCTTCTATTACTCCCTTGTCAGTTCCAAAGGTATTTTTCTTGTTTTTATTTATATATACAAGTCTTATATCCCCTAATATAGTAGTTATCAATGTTCCATTATTAAAGAAATCTTTAGTTAAAATAGGATTTAACCTTAATTTAAGAATTCCATCCTCATATGCAAAAAGCTTTTCTCCAACCATCATTAATTTCCAAATACTAAGCATTTCTACTGTTGTTCCACTTAACCTTGCTACAAAACCTCTTCCATGATTCCTTTCATCTGGATTGCTGCTGCTTGCAATAAACGATGAGTTCTCAAGTATGCTTCTTCCATATATTTTAGGATCCATAAACGGAGGCATTGCTGTTTTTATATCTTCAAAAAATTCCTCATACAACCCATTTTTTATTAGTTCTAAAAGATATTTAAATTCCATATGCATAAATATTGATTCTCTTTCAAGCCATCCTGCTGTAAAACTTCTTGCTCTTCCAATTTCAAAAGACACGTCTTCAAGTGACTCTGACGTCTTATACATTTTCAATTTTTTATCATAAACATTACTATCTTTAATTAACTTATAAAGTTTTTGCTTTTCTTCATCACTTAATTCCGTTTTTAAATATCTAGCAGGTCCTTCTAAGAATAATGGCAAAAAGTTAACTTTAAATTTTAATGGTTTGATTTTATTCCCATCATCAATCTCATATTCTGTCACATCATAATGTATAAATGTTGGAATCTTACCTTCATTCATACTCTTTGCTTTCTTACTCCCAGAATCAATTTTTGAAATCATTTTGTCAACAATATTTTTAATGAACTCAACGTTTAATTTTCTATTATCCCCGCTTACTGAATACTTAATTTTATCTCTATATTCTTCTCGTATACTAGAAACATTGTCCCAATATTCGATTTCACTAAAATCTCCGTTTAATTCTAAAACAAGTGACTTTTCTACTTTACAGACAGCCTCATAAAATTCTTCAGGAAGCTTTATAGATTCTTCAATTACCTGTAAGTTATTTTTTATAAATAATAAGATTCTTTTTAATTCAGCGGTTTCTGCAAAACTTGAGCCTAATAAGCCTGGAAGTCCATTCATGGCATCATTCCATCCTGGTTTACCTGCCTCCATTTCAATTCCAATCCCAATAGGATCTAATGTCATGAATTTAACTCCAGCAAGAATCAACAACTTCGCCATTAAATTCGTTTTATACAAATTTCCATTTTTATCGTAAACCCAATTACTTTGTAGCTTTTCTTTTTTCTCCAATGCTTTGTATTGTCTCACTTTGCCATTATCTAAGACGTACTTCTCACTTCTTGGTAAAACATATTCAGGCGAGTTATAAAACTTATACTCTTCATTTCCAATTAATAACTCTTTAATTTTATCTGGATAAATATTTAAGTACTCTTCAATTAAATCGAGATTGTATGTCCAATGGTCTGTCCAAAAACCTTCTCCAAAATCAGCTTCTATATCTTCACATGACATTTCAATAATATTGTTCATTATTTCTATTATTTTTTTATCTTGAATTTCTTCTGTATTTTTTATTACAGAATACAATTCACCTATAGTAAATTTATCATCTAGTATTTCTATTAATTTCTTACTTTTATATTCACTTATTAAATTCAGTACATTTTTTTTATTGTTTTCATCTAAGTAGAATTTTTTTCCTTTAATAACCAAAGGATTATAACCATCAAGCTGTATTAAATCACTGAATAATTTAATATTCTCTATTCTAGTAAATGGGTGAATAAATATATCCATTCGCCTATTTTGATTAACATCTCTAAAGTTCCCATTTCCTTGAGAATAATAGTTTGGTTCTATACTAAAGAAATTGTAGTCTCTTTCTAAATCTCCATGCTTTCTAGAATATACATAATAGATCTTCTTTTGTGCATTTCCAAATTCTAATGGATATCCTCCTCTTAAAACATTGTCAATATAGCATTGTTTAATATAATTATCAAATAAAGGATATGCTGTTTTAGTCTCGACTTTTTTACTTATTTCATCAATTACTTTATTACCTTCGTTTATCTTTTTATCGAAATATTCTACATTACATATTTTCTTTAGCGCTTTACTTACATCTTCACTACTATTCATATATCCAATATAACTATAAGTACAACTTGCGGTATTTTTTTCTAATGAAATTATTTTTCCTAAGAATGCGCAAGGTACTTTATTATAGCAGATTTTATTTTTGTCTATTATTTCCTCAATATTATTATTTTGAAACTCTATAGGTTTCTTTAATGAGGTATCATATCCAAATATATTTTCCGGATCAACTATTGGATCCAATATGTTTGCATTTTCATCAAATGCCACATAAAAATAGCTATTTTCAACTTTATCAACTTTTGCTGTATCTCCTGTAGATGCTCTTACTTTATATATAGCTGTTTTATTTTCTTTAACTTCTCCTTGCATCCAGCTTCTTAATGTATTTCCAAATACCTTATAAGATTCATTAGTAGACCCATAAGGCAAAATCGCAGTTAATCCATCTAATATTTCCGCTTCAATTTTTTTATTAGATTTATTTTTTATTTCAAGTTTTCTTCCTAAGGCTGCAAAGTCCTCATTAGGAAGCGTGAAATAAGTGATTTCAATTTCAATCTCCAACTCTTTATTCATTTCAATCAATTTTATTTCATTATTTTTAATTTTAATTGTTCGTTTTATACTATCACTTGCTGTTATAGAAAAGGGTTCAAAAACAACTTCCTCTTTGCCTATTAAAAACTTAATAAATGTTCTATATCCATTGCTATATACCATTTTATAAGCTTCATTGGCTGGAAAAAATTCCATTATACAATTGTCTTTATCTCTTACTCCAATACTGCTTATGGCTTGCCCTCTATTAACGTAAAAGGACCACATCGGGATACCTTCTACTCCTGCTATTCCTGATAAGAAACTTGCAAAAGGAGCTTTTTTATCATAATTTTCTATAACATAAAATCCTAGTTCATCTATATAGTCATTTTTTATTACATTTTCTACTTTCATAAAACACCTCTTACTTAATTCAATAAACATATATGTTACAATTTAATTTATTCTTTAACTCCACCGGCAGATATACTGTTAATTATATATTTTGAGAAGAACGCAAAAGCTATCATTACTGGTAATACTGATATTGCAACTGTCAAATAAGTGGCGCCTAGATTATTTGCTATATCTTTCGATCCGCTTAATGATCCCACCATAACTGGCAATGTAAATTTATCTGGAGTAATTAGTAATACTAATGGTATTAAATAGTTGTTCCAAGATCCTATAAATACTCCAATTGACATTGTTGCTATACCTGGCATCATAATTGGTAGACCAATTTTATGAAATGTATTTATTTCATTGGCACCATCCATTCTTGCTGCTTCAACTATAGACATTGGTAATACTGAAACCAAGTATTGTCTTAAGAAAAATACTATAAAAGGACTTGCTATTGATGGTATTATAAGTGGCAGATAACTATCCATTAAATCTAGATTATTTACTAAGTCATAAAATCCAAGAAGACCTAATTGAGTAGGTACCATCATTAATATTAGTATTATAGTAAAAATAAAATTTTTCCCTTTAAAATCGTATATTGCAAAGCCATATGCTGTTAATGCTGAAAAATATCCTGTTAAAAATGTACAAAATACTGCAACAAACAAGCTATTTCCAAGACCTCTAAATATGTTAAAAAAGCCAGACATGAGTACCCAGTTTTCACTTAAGGAGTTTCCAGGGATAAATGTAAATCCAGACATTATCTCTTTACTTTCTCTCGTTGCATTAACCATCATTACTAGGAATGGCCCTAAGCACAAAAGACTTATAAGAATTAATACCCCATAAATAAGCATCTTTTTAAATTTTGTCCCCATTATCTTGCCTCCTTCTTTTTAGCTGAGTGATACATTGATTTAAATGTAAATGCTGAACATATTGCAATTATAATAAACATCACATATGCAATTGCGGCTGCATAACCAACATTATTATATTTAAATGCTGTATTGTATAAGTACATAACCATAGTATTTAATGAACCAAAAGGTTTTCCAAGTCCATCAGTAATCAAAAATGGGATTTCAAATATCTGAAGTCCTCCTATAAGGGAAGTAATTGCAACATATAATAAAATCGGCTTTAGAAGAGGGAGAGTTATTTTTCCAAACGTTGTCCATCTTCCTGCACCATCTATAGTTGCTGCTTCAAAATAGTCTTTTGATATACCTTGAACTCCAGCCATAAGAACTATAAATGAATTTCCAAACCACATCCACGCTCCAATAATTGAAACTACAAGAGGCGCTGTTCCCGCTTGTCCTAGCCAATCTATCTTTGTACTTATTATTCCAAAATCAACTAAAATCTGATTAAATGAACCAAATTGCCAATCCATTAGATTTTTAAATAAAAATGCTACTGATGCTGCTGATATTAAATTTGGCAGGTAAAATAAAGCTCTAAAAACACTTAACCCTTTCATCTTATATTTTATATCACTAAAAATTATGGTTAGTAAAAATGCTAAACCAAGCTGAAGAATAATATTAACACCCCAAATTTTTACTGTACTTAAAAAAGCAGCCCAAAATAATTTATCATCCATTACACGAACATAATTATCAATTCCAATAAACGTTGGATCACCATATCCATTAAAACTTGTAAAACTTAGATATAAAGTTCTAATAATAGGATATATGCTGAATATTATAAACACGATTAAAAAAGGTAGTATAAATAAATAACCAAATTTGTTTACGTCCTTTATGCTCTTTTTCCTTTTATATCTAGATTTTGTCATACTTATTCCTTTGCCTGCTGTGTCTATACCTAAATTCAAATTCCTCACCTCTACTAAATTTCTATAATGACTCTTTATTTAAAGGTGAGGAAAATCCCCACCTTTAACTTATTAATTAGGTACTTCAATTTCTGGATATACCGTCTTCACATTTTTATAAAAGTCTTTTAAAGCATCTTCCTTTGAAACTCCACCCTTTTGAACTGATTCAATAGCTTGTCCAAAGAATTTTCCAACTTGATCATCATATTTAGTAACTAAAGAGAAATCAACTTTTTTAGCTTCTTCTAGCCAGAAAGCATAAGTCTTTTGACCTCCAAACGCTTTATTTTCCATATCCTTATTAGCTTCTAAAGCTGGTATATATGAAACAACATCACCTTTTGATTTTTCAATCCACCACTTAGCAGTATCTTCGTTAAGAGTGCAATACTTGATGAAATCCCAAGCAGCTTGCTTATTCTTACTAAAGCTGCTGATAGCCATAAATGTTCCACCTGCAAAATATGAGTTAGGTCCAGTAGTAACACCAAATTTACCGATATTGTCCTTAGCATTGTCTCTTACTATTAAACTTCCCCATGTTGGCAACGCATATGAGAATACTTCAGTTTTAGCAGCATTTGCATCTATATCTTTTAAGTCCTGACCACCTGCATCTATTGGAATTGGACCAGCCATTGATGCATACCATGCTGGTGACCATTCTGGCGCGAAGGCAACCAATTTATCTTGATACAATTTTACAGCTGCATCAACATAAGCTAGTCTATCTTCAGTCATCATAAGCTTATTGTCTTTTACCCATGGTTGAGGATCTTTACCATAAACAAACCATCTTAAATTCCCTGTATCAGCAAATATTTTATATCCTTTGTCTGATAATTCTTTAGCTGTTTGTGTTATAGTATTTACATCTTTAAATTTTTGACCAACGAAAGCCGGATCATCATTTCCCCAAACTGTTTTAGCTATATCTCTACGATAAGTAATCCCACCTGGAGTAACTTGATAACTTACTGCTCTAACTGTTCCTTTAGAATCTTTACCAGCTTCGTAAGCATAGTTTATAATTTTATCTTTGTATTGCTCAATTTTGTATGGCTCCTTTGTTAGATCTTCACAAAATCCGGCTTCGAAATAATTTGGAAGCATTTGAGGCTCACCAACTATAATGTCTGGAACTTCTGCTTTACCTCTTAATGCCGTAGTAACTTTCGTTACGTAATCCGCTGGAGCTATTACTGTGACTTCAACTTCTTTTCCTGGATTTTGCTCTTTGTAGTGCTCCGCAAAACTCTTTAAGTCATCTGACAAAGTCCATAATACTATTTTTCCATTTCCGTCATCTTTCTTAGCTGCATCTGTTGCTTTACTGCCTGATCCACAAGCAACTAATGTTGTTGCTACTAAACCAGACAAAACAAGTGACATTACTTTTTTAAGTCTCATAAGATATTCCCCCTGTGATTTAATAATTTTTACTAAAGAACAACATTAACAAAATTAGTTTTGTTTTCAAAAGAATATACTACTCATGTTTTCGAAACCAGTTTCGAAATATACCAAAAAAAATTATTCTAATTATCTTTTAAGTTTATTACTCCAAAATTTCAAAACACATTTCGGAATATATTAAAAAAATCATAGTTTTTGTTTAAGTAGACTATCGAAACCCATTTCGAAAACTGACAAAATAAAAAGTTTAATATTTCATTTGAAATACGAAACCGGTTTTGGTTTTATGTTTAAAACTTAGTAACTGTTTACAAATTTATTTTATACCCTTTTTTTTATTTTGTAAAGGTTTTTTATAATTTTTCTTTATCAAATATTTAAATATATTTATAAATAAACTTTTCTGTTAAAGGCGCAATTTTTTATAGATTAAATTCTAAAGTTTTAAAATCCCTAAGAATTCTAGAACTTTAGAATTTTTTCATAATTCTTCTCTTTATGAAAAGTCAATCTTTTGAAATTCGAATGCTTTTGTAATTCTATCGATAATAATATGTTTTACTCTACTTGGTGACTTTATTTTGACATATGGTCCAAGAGACATGATTTTTCTTATAACATCGGCTTCTTCAAATGTATAATAATAAATATCTATTTCGTATTTATTATCTCCAACAAATCTTGAGCTCCTCTCATATGAAGAGAAGCTCATAAAACATCTTTCCATTGCCCCTCTAATATCTGTAAGTTCAATCGTAATTGGAACATTGCAGTATTTCTTTTGCTTTAGAATTTTAAGTACATCTTCCCTTGTTACCTCTAATTTTATATTTTCAGTTATTTTAACACTTTTTAATGTATGCAAATTTACTAATATAGCTCTTTCCTCACTTAAAGAAAAAAATGAAGCTCTAAATTTATTATCCTTTAGTGAGAATTCAATTCTAATTGGAAGTGCTAATTGGTCCTTATATTCATCCCCATCTTTATCTACATTTGTATATTTAATAGGCTTTTCCTCTATTATTCCTTCTAAAATAATATAAAAATACTCTACTAGTTTTTTCAAATCATAATCTGAATCGCTTCTTACCTTATTGGTAAATTCTATTGTATCATTACTTCCTTCCGTTACATTTTTTAATGCTGATTCTAATTTTTTTATTATTTCCTCTCCAAGTAGTGCTTGCACAATCGGTTCTTTAATCATTCCATTGAGCCAGTTTTTTTCTAGTTTTGAGAATCTAACTTTAAGAGGCATACCTTCACCTTTATTTATTACACTATAATATTTATCATCTTCCTTTCTAAGTAAATTAAAGTTCTCACTTTCCCCATACTCGTTTAAAAGCATTCCCTCAAAAGTTCTAAAGTCTTTTCCTATTATCTTTTCATCATATTCTTCTTCTTCAATAAGCTTTATAATTTCCTCTCTATAAAGTCCATACTTTGATAAATTTAATATTCTCAATACAAGATGAAAGTACTTGTTTTTATATTCATGAAATAGCTCCATAACTCCTAAGCATATCCTCCCAGTCTTCTTTAATTTTTTTACTTAACCATTTTGGAGAAACAACTTTTAAGAAGCCTCCATACTTTCTAATCCAAGGAATCATCTCCCAAGAATCATTTACTTCCTTCTTTAGCACATACTCGGTATCATTTATTTTTTCAAATATACAATCACCTAATTCTCCTTTGATTTTCTCAACTATATAATATTCATTAAAAGAGTTAATTTTAACTTTAAATTCCACTTCTTCATATGGATCATCATTATTATGAGGAACACTCGAAAAACTTTTCTCCATAGAAAACTTATATTTTTCTTTATACACGTCGTAGTTAAATTTAGTTTTTAATATCTCAACATCATATTTTCTATCAAGTCTTGCACTTACACATCTCCCTTTGTTAGTAAAGGAAAATAAATAGAATCTTCCACATTCCACATCATACCTAAGTTTAAATGGTTTAAGAACTTCATTGTCATACCTTTTATTTCTTGAAACTTTATTATTGTTTCTCAATATAATTTCACTTCTGTTTTCAATCGCTTTCATAAGCTTTAAAATTATTTCCTCTTCAATTACAGGATGGAAATGTAAATTTTTATATTGAAAACAATATTTCTCTATTACTTGTATATTTCTTTCAAATTGCACATAATCTTTTAACGTGTCATAAAAATAATATCCACTTACATTTGGAAATATAATATTTTTATATAAATCAACTATATAGTATAATTTTTCTACCTCTTTATTCGAAAGTTCTTCTAATATATCATCACTTATATAATATTCTTTGACTCTGCCTCTTTTTCTTGACGTTACTACCTGGATAGAATTGGTCATCTCATTGATTTTTCTTTCTATAGTTTTACTACTAATATCATCATAATTGATAAGTCCTTTATTTATTAATTCATTCTCTATTTCACTAAAGTTCATAGGCTCACCTTTGTAATTTAGAATCAAAAGTAAATAATAATATAGTATAATATCAGACTTCGTAAAACTCTTACTTAGATATGTGCTGACTAAAAAATTTTTTGTATTCGATATATCATCATAACTTAGACTTAAAAGCTTACTTTTACCATCTTTATCTATCTTAATAAAATCATTCTCTATATACTGTCTAATTCTTCTCATTTCATAATTCACTTTTCGCAAACTTCCATGTTTCTTATTTTCAAGATCGCTTTTTGAAAAGCATCCATACAGAAAAACATCTCTTAAAATTGAACGTATTATATCATAATGCTTAATAAAATCCGGAAAAATTTCAACCGCCTCCTTCACGTTTTTGCCGTATACTCTATTTAATCGTAACTTTTATCCATAGATTAAGCAAAAATTGATATCTTATAATTCCATTGTTCATTTAAAAGATTATTGCTTAATAATACGTCCATCTTTCTTCATAATAAATGTCATTAATCTTATCGCAATTAAATCCCTCCTCAGCAATTCTGTAATTTATTCCAACGTCCATTTTTTATTTAAGATAATAATGAAGAATAGCCAGTAATTTTAAAAATTACTGGCTATTCTATATAACTTTTTAAAATAAATTTCTATCTCTTTGGATTTGCATAGTGATTTCAGCTCTGCATTTTTCATAGTTATTATAATTCTGTCTCTCAAAATCATAATCTGAATAACTATCTTTAACATTTTTCTTTGATATAAAGTTAAAAATTGTTTTTATATAATTCTTAACTTTAATTTTTATATAAGTTAATAAATTTTCTATTCTATTTTCTTTTTCCATTTCATTCTTACCTTTAAATAAATACAAAACTCACTCTGTATTTTTTATTATTCCTTTCCTTGAATATCTCTTAAATTCAGCATTATTGCTTCCCATATTCATCACTCCTAACTTATTATATTTTTAAGGCTCTTAAGCAGTTTATTTAACAACAAAACCACTTAATAATATTTTACTTGTCTTATTCTGTAAGTTATAGTTAAAAAATGATTATAATTAAACTTTCCCAACTTTTAGGCATTATGCATTAACATCTTCTTCAAAAGCCTTACATGATAACTCTAATATCTCATTATTTAATTTAAATACAATTTTCCTTATACTATCCTCAGAAAGATTATATTTCTGTGCTATCTCAAAAATTTTTATTCCTTCTTTGTATAAATTATATATCTCTATATTTCTTTTTCTAATTGCTAATCTTGTACCATTATTTTCGCCCCATCCTTTTCTCTCTTCATTCTTAGGAATATATATTGTTTCCCCTTGAATGTACTTTTGAAGTTCCCTTAAAAGCTTTTCTGGTAATATATCTTTTCCGTTTTTGTAACACAATGTTAAATTCCTCCTCGTTATTTTTAGTGTCAAGTAATACTGCGATTTTAGAATTTTTCATTGAAACCACCCCCAATATGTTATTTGCTAATTTTTCACCTTGAATCTATTGGATATAATAACTTACTTAAAAACTAACAGTATTATTTTATTTCATATCTTGATTAGTTTTTAATGAATATAAAAAAAATCCCGTGGACACATAACCATCCACGGGATTTTATAAAAAAGGCAATAAAAAAAACACGATAACCCTCGTGCCTTCTGCCAAATTTAAATCCATATTAATTCATCAGATGACGGTTATTAATTATTTTTCGAAAGCACAACAAATAAAGAGTAACCGAACTCTAATTGTATCCTTTTTATAGATATCGCAAAAAACTAAACTATAAATTTTTACACTGCTTCCGACAATATTAAGTTATTGATCAAGTACCTCTTTACTAGCTATTAAAATATTCATATTATACATCCTCCTTCATCTGAATTTTATATCAAGCAGATATGAATTTCTTCAACTGCATTATATGTTATATATTACTTTATGTTCTATTTTATGTCAACATTTCCTAAAATACTTATAGGAAATAAACACACACTTTTTAATCTAAGTTATAAAGGAAGCCTTACGGCCTCCTTATTAACTGGTGGTTACATTAGCCTGCACTTAGACTAATCGCCACCTCCTACTTATGATCAATATAATCATCCCCTTTCCATAGATTTACCGGCAATTAAATTATCTCATAACTTGGATGAATCTCTCAATGGAAAGAATTTTTATAATGAAAGTTTCCTATTACAAATTCCCTATCATTCAGATAATTCCTACTTAAATTAAAGCTATAATTATTTATTAATTTTGTTTAATATCCAAGCCATATTCTCCCCAATTGATTCCATGTTTTTTATACCTTCAATATCATTAAGTACTTCACCAACTTCTTTTCCGTATACCATATTCCAGTATGTGCCACCAACTAAATAGAATTGCATACAGTGTAAAAAATAATTCATAGTATCAAAGGCACGTGTTGCTGCCCCTCTACGAACAGCTACTACTGAACTACCTACTTTGTGTTTAAAGAGATCACCATTAGCGCTAGATACCATACCAATCCTTTCTAATAAAGCCTTCATATTTGCTGTTACATCTGCGAAATATACTGGTGAACCTAAAATAATGCCATCAGCTTCAATCATCTTTTCTATACATTCATTTACAATGTCATTCTTAAAAACACATTTCTTATCTTTATTTTTAAAACAATTTCCACAACCTATACATCCATTAATTTTTGCATCAGCTAAATCAATTAATTCAGTTTCAATACCTGATTTTTTTAATTCACTAAATATTTCTTTTATAATAATAGAAGTATTTCCATTCTTTTTTGCACTCCCATTAATAGCTATAACTTTCATTTATATACCACTCCTAATTTATAATTATTGTTTTAAATTTTTATATTTTATGATAGAATCAGCTTAATACGTTGTACAACATAGTCTTATTATATTTTATATATATAAATTTTAATAATATCGATACAATATATGTGTATAACTTAATGTTATAATAGGAGGCAAAAATGATTAGTATAGATCAAATGAAATATTTCATAGAAATAGTTAAACACGGTAGTCTCAACAAAGCTGCACAACACTTATTTGTTTCGCAACCAGCACTCACAAAACAATTAGCAATTTTAGAAAAATCTACAAACTGCTCATTGTTAGTGAGAACTCCTAATGGCATAAAATTAACCCCTTCAGGCAGATATTTCTATGAACGTTCAAATATGATTATTTCTATGATTAATGAAACTATAGATAAACTTGAAGGATTTAGCAATGGTAATACAATTAGAATTGGCGCACTTCCAAATTTAATAACATATTTTTTACCTAGATATATTGATAAATTCAGGAGCATGAATCATGAAGTATTTATTGAATCTATGGATACAAACAGTGAACTAATTGCTAGTTTAGATGATAATTTGTTCAATATAGTTTTTGTGTCTGATGCGATCGAAAAGCCTAACTTTGTAACCATTCCATTAATTGTTGAACCTTTTTTCGTAGTTATGAGTAAAACAAATCATTTAGCAGATATTGATGGAATTGATTTTTTCACAGTAATTAAAGAAAAGTTAATTTTATATAAGGATCCATGTCCAATACGAGCAAAGATTAGAGATCATTGTAATCTTATGAATCTTATTCCTAATATTATATTAGAACTTGAAGAAACAGAATCAGTTATCAAATATGTCGAACAGGATTTGGGTATAACAATCTTACCTAAAATGGTCGTGAATAATATAAATAATCCTTTAATAGTTGTGCGTGAAATCAAAAAACTGCCTATCCATAGAGTTGTTTCAGCAGTAATGAAAAACGAGGTTAGTTCTTATTTTTTACCAATGCTATTGTAACAATTGAGTAGATAAGCCTGACAATATGATTTTTAAATGTTTATGATCCATTAAATGATTTACAGATGATTTTAAATACTCTTCTCTTTTTATCTAATAGTTAAACAATGTATTGCTAATAGAATTTACAAATGCTAAAATTTAATAAGTAAATCTAAATAAAGTTTCAATAAAAATATTTATATAGTTTATTATTGATTACTTATAATATAGGAGTGATATTAATGGAGAAAATAGCAAGTTTCACAATTAACCACCTTGAATTACTTCCTGGTGTATACGTATCAAGACAAGATAAGTTTGGTGACACAGTTCTTACAACCTTTGATATAAGAATGACTAGACCTAATTATGAGCCAACTATGAATACTGCAGAAATGCATGCAATTGAGCATTTAGCTGCTACATTCTTAAGAAACCACAAAGATTATGCAGATAAAACTGTTTACTTTGGACCAATGGGATGTAGGACAGGCTTTTATTTAATCTTACACGGTGATTACAAATCTAATGATATAGTTCCACTTCTTACAGAACTATATAAGTTTATGGCTGAGTTTGAAGGAGATATTCCTGGTGCTTCTGCTAAAGATTGTGGTAATTACTTGGATATGAACTTACCAATGGCTAAATATTTGGCAAATAAGTTCCTTAACGATGTTTTATTAAACATAAAAGATGAAAATTTAATTTATCCAGCTAACTAAATATAAAAAAACTTGTTCGTCTTTTTATTAAGGTTATATTAAAAATAGGATACCACCATATGGTATCCTATTTATTATTTTAAAGTTAACTTTGGAAGCGTAGTTGCTCCATGAGGCATAAGGTTAATTGTAAGATTTCTATTTTCATTTTTATAGGCAATTTCAAGTGCCTCTTCTAATGTTTTCGTCACAATAATTTTTGTGTTTTTAAGCAAAGCTGGATCAATTTCTGAAACTAAAATCAGCTTATATTTTTCTCCTGTTTCACAAAAGAAGTACCCAACGTATTTTGAAATAGTATAATTCTCTCTAAGATCTTTTTCTCTGTCCAACATATTATCAAAATTTAGTATCATATCATTAATATCTTTAATCTCTCCGATGCCTTCACTACACTCAGCAAGTACTATGATAGTCCCCCTATCAACTACTGCCTCTTTTGCATTTATTAGAGTTTTTATGGATTGATAAAGATTTATATCCTTTGGTGATCCTCCTGCACTTGCAATAACTATATCTGATTTCTTTTTTATGTTAACACCATCAATACTGTCTACTATTTTTCTTCCCTCTTCATGAGCTGTTACATAATCTCCCGAAACTGCACCAGAAATATTACCATCCGGTCCCATTATTACATTAAACATGAAGGTCGGTTTTACCATAGCAGTAGCCTGCATCATATCGTCATGTACAGGGTTTTCTATAATATTACCTGAACATACACACTCTCTTGTTCCACTTCCAAGGCCCTCTTTTAAAGAAAGTGAGTGATTTAAAGATATTGTTTTAAATGATGCAATACCTGGAAGTATGGACTTCTTCCCTCCTGACCAGCCGACAAGGAAGTGATAAATAATAGCACCAGTAATAACTATATGATTACATTCAACAGCTTTTTTGTTTACTATAACTGGAGTTCCATAAGTTGTATCACCTAGATATACCATATTTTCTTCATCAAAACAATCATGATCATGAACTTCAAACCTTTTTGACAGTTCTTCCCCTAGAAGTATTTTATGTTCTTCCCTTGTTTGTTTTCTGTGAGTCCCCTGAGCACATAGAAATATAATATCTTCATCCCTAACTCCGCCTTCATTGAGCTCCTCTACAATTTTATATAAAAATTTATGAGGCTTTTGCCAGCTTCTTGTAATATCTGAAATTACTATACAAATTGTTTCACCTTCATTCACTATATCCTTGAGTCTCTCACTATCAATAGGATTATAGAGCGCTTCTGAAATAATTTCATCTTCTGTTTTATTCTGTTTAAAAGCATTACTTTCAATTACTTCAATCAGATTCTTTTCATTTATTAATGCCTTCATAACGTCTTGTCCATATTTCATGTTAATTTCTTTCATTTATAGCCCTCCAATATTAAATCATTAATATTTTTAAACATATATTAATAATTATTCAAAGTTTTCCATTTATTTTTAATATAGTACAAATTTTCACTGTAGTCAACTAATACAATCTGTGTAAGTACTTTATTACAAATCTTATTTTATTACAAAAAAATAAGGATAGATTATCTCTTTCTCTTCAACAATCTACCTTTATTCTCCAAAAATTTCCAAAATGTAATTTGTATTTTTACATACTTTTTTCACTGCTAAAATAATCTTCATATATAGAAATCAATAATTTTTCAGCCTCTTCTTTCTTTGGCTCCTTAGGCAGTCTAGTCTTCATGGATGCTTCCCTAAAATTGAATTCATAGTGTTCTACCATTTTAAATAGTTCCTCATAACTATATTTGCCTTGTCTAATATCCATTAGCAAATCGTGTTCTTCTGAGCGGAATGTATTAATTTCATGGGTATTTAGCATTTCTGTTCCCATAATTAGAAGTCTTATTAGGTGCATTGCATGCTTTAGAAGTTTGAAATCATCCTTTTTTCTATTCCTATGATTAAGCTTATCATAATCCCTTACAATATTATTCATCTCAGAATATATACTTACAAAATCTCTTAAAGGATATTTATCTATATGGATATCCATTAATATTTCTGTTTCTAATTCTTGCTTTTTAGATTTCTCAACGTATAAATTTATACTTCCCTCTGAAAATTCTGTGTAATTAGATGAAAAATGATGCATTTGATTGTTAATTGTATTAAGTATATGCTTCTCTTTTTCCTCTTGGGGATATTTATCTCGTGCAAGAGCGTTTTGTAATCTTCTTAGTTGAGCTGAAGCATAGTTTCCAAAAGTGTGTATTATCCTTTTCGATAAAAATATCTCTTTATTCTTACGTAATTCCTCACCATATTTATTTATATAAATAACGTGCTCATCTTTAGTTCCTAGTAATTCTAAGATATTGGGGTTACCTTTTAAGGCTAATGAAACAAATTTCTTAAGACCAAAGACAACTGAATCTGTTTCCACATCTTCAAATTGTTCGAAGCTATTAAAGCCATAAAGATTTTCCTTTCTTTCTATTGCAACTCCTCTTAAATCTATATCACTATTATCTATATTAGTTCCATATCCAATTGAGCCTGAAAGGGTTAAATAAATAATATTATTTTTTAAATTTTCATTTGACTGCAGGAATCTATATTTCTCTTTATTTAAAATTTCCTTTGTTATTTTATTCATGGTTTCTACCTTTTATAATCCTCAAGAGCTTTGTGAAAAAATTCATTTAAAGCACTAGGATCTCTTTCTCTCTCATTCTTAATGCTTTTAGCATAGTCTTCGTAATATTCTAGTTTCTCCTTTAAGAAGTTCATTAATTCTAATTGTGGTCTTATTACATCAAACTCAGTACTGTCAGCCTTAACTATAACAAGTTTATTTAATATATTCTTGATTTTATTATCTATTTCAACTTCATTAAGCATTACTTGAAGGTTCATTGGTGGAATTTCATTATATTTTTCTATCCACATACATGCTAGGACTGGCCTGATCACATAGAAAAGTTTTTTAAGCTTTATATTATCTAAAGTTAGTAATCCATTAAAGCTTTTCTTTGCTAAGTTTATATAATGATATATGACTGATACCTGTGAAAAATATATTTCAGCAATGCCTTTTAGTACTTTTATAAATTCTTCATTTTCTTTATAAATGATTGGTGATGATAGCCACTCTAATAAAGGTGCATTAGACTTATACATAAGCTTTAGAGCCTTTTTAAGATCCCACCCATTAATATCTAAAACCTCATCTATAGGTATTTCAATAACATCCGAACCTTCAAAAACATTTAGATACCATTCTGCTTGATGTATATAAATAAATCTCACATCAAAATCACTATCTTTAGACTCGAAGCCCCAGCCTCGGCTCCCTGATTCTATTGCATGAAGAATTGTTATTTTTTCCTTCTCTTGAATTTCATATAATTTTTCTTTTATTGTATCAATCATGTAATCACCTTCTCATTTACTATTTCCAATAATAGAACTTTTTCCACATTCTAAAATACCCATTATAGAATCTATTTCACCCATGTGAATCACCTTCTTGAACCTTTGCATTTATCAATAGTCTTTCCTTTAATTGAGCAATTCTTTTTTGTAAGTCTGCTCTTAAGGTTAAAGCTTCAGCTAACTTCATAATTCCACTTCCTTTTATTATTATTGAGCCTTAAAATTATAAATAGGCTTAATAATTTCAATAATTTCTACCGTTTCAGAAATATTTTGTATTATTTCCTCTTTAGGCTTATACGCCATTGGAGCTTCATCAATTGTTGCTTCTGTAACTGAAGTTGTAAATATTCCTTCCATGGACGCTTTGAATTCTTCTAAATTGACCTTTTGTTTTGCCTTCGTTCTGCTCATGATTCGCCCTGCTCCATGAGGTGCTGAATAGTTCCAATCTGAATTCCCTTTTCCTATGGCAATTATACTTCCATCTCTCATATTAAGAGGGATTAAAACTTTTTCATCTTTATATGCAGAAATAGCTCCTTTTCTGATAATATTATCCTTGAAATTTATATAGTTGTGTGTTGTAGTAAATGATTCAAATTCATCGAAACCTTTTCCAAGCAATTTCTTTAAAATTATATCAGCCATTGTATTCCTATTTAAAATGGCATATTCTTGGCAGATATTCATGTCATATAAATAATCTTCCCTATATTGTCCACTTAAAAAACATAATTCTCTTGGATAAGTAGGCATTAAATTATCATATAGAACTCCCAATTCTTTTAGGGCTTTCTGAATTTCCTTTCTACGACCTTCTGCCTTGTACTCTTGGATTATTTTTTCCCTTTTTATATAATAGTCACCTTTACCGCTGCATATATCAATAGCTAAATTCTGATATACATTAGCTACTTGAGTTCCTAAATTCCTGCTTCCTGAGTGTATAACAAGATACTTTGTTCCATCAGCACCTTCATTTATTTCAATAAAATGATTACCTCCCCCTAAAGTACCAATACTTCTTTCGATTCTTTTGGTATTTGTTAAGCTCCTATAACATTTTAATTTTTGTAATTCAGAAAATCTAACAGTTCTTCCTTCATGAACATTCATGCCTGAAGGTACATATTCATGTATAATATTATCTAATTTTTCTAAATCTAACTCTATCTTTCCTAAGTTCATAGTTAACATGCCGCATCCAATATCAACTCCAACGATATTAGGAATTACCTTATCTCCTAAATCAGCAGTAAATCCAATAACACAGCTTGCTCCTTTATGAGTATCAGGCATAATCCTAACCTTGCAGCCTTCCACAAAGGGTTGTCTACATAGTTCCTTTAATTGTTCTATTGCTTCATCTTCAATATTATCTGTAAATACTTTTGCAGTATTATATTTTCCTTTAACTTCTAACATAAATTTACTCCTTAAAATAAATTGAGAGGACTATTTAAGTTTTACTCTTTCTTATTAATTTGTCCTCTTGACTACAATACTATTATATTATTTCTATAATTTTCTTAAAGACAAAAAGTTTGCATCTTTTGGATCGCATTTCATAAAAGTATAAACATATGATTTATTTAGTTAGATTTAATTCTATAAATACAAAGAAAAAACTGTGAATTTAACACTTTAAATTCACAGCTTTCTTTTTTTAGTCTAGATTTTATTTCTAGTTTTCTCATATATTATTTACTAAATACATTTCCCAATATAGCTTTAGATTTTGATGTATCTAAAGATAAATCCATACTTTTATCTATTTTATTACTTTTTATAAGACTAGTATCTAAATTTAACATTTTAGCAATATCAAGAAAATAATTATAATAACTTTGTTTATGAAACGGTCCTAAATGAATGATTCCTCTATAGTCAATTTTAATCAATTCTACAATAGCATTTACTAATTCATCTACTTTTACGAAAGTATTAAATAAGTTTTCTGCTTTTACCACTTCTTGATTCGCCTTTAATCTATCTATTAAATCAGATATTCTTTTATCCCACTTTCCATTTATGTCTTGTCCATAAATAGCACCTGGTCTGATAATAATATAATTTTTATATTGCTTAACTATTCTTTCTCCATCTATCTTTGCATTTGCATATAAATCTAATATCTCATTACTATTTTTATATTTTGGTTCATCCTCTTCTATAAAATAGCCTTTTTGACCATCACCGCGAAAAACTGCATTGGATGACATAAAAACAAACTTTTGATCATCTACTAAATACTTTAAAATATTATTTAATCCAACTTCTATTAGATGTTTTTCACTTTGTCTGCTAATTAAACTCCATATAATAATGTCAGGTCTGAAGTTACCTAATATATTCTTTGTTTCATCTTCATTAGTTATATCAACTTTTATCAAATTATATTCACTACCAGATTGAAAGCAAGTTCCTAAAACTTCAAATCCCTGTTCATACATCATTCTATGAAAAATCTTATTTCCTAAAAATCCACTTGCTCCTAAGACTAAAACTTTCATATTTTGTTTCTCCTAAATATTTATACAAGTTTATCTATATTGAAAATCATAATTTATTAAACCTAATCCTTTACTAATTCATTAACATTTTTCATCATTCTAACATCATCTAAGTTCGGTTTTACCCTTGTAAACCATTCATAAGATTTTCTTAATCCTTCTTCTAACGAGATTTGTGGTTCATAAAGACCATCCTTTATCAATTGCTTTATATCAAGTACGTAAGTCACATCTCTAAAAGGAAAATAGGATCTAGGCTCAAGTTTGACTTGATTAACATCTATTTTCTCCACAATAGGCTCTTTTCCTATAATCTTTCCGCAAGTTTCAACGACATCTTCCCAAGTCACAATTTCTGAATTTGTAACATTATAAATTTTTGATCCGCTCTGATTTTTCATTGCACTCTCAAACACTTTAACTAAGTCATCAATATGTATAAATTGGGTTATTATATTATTTCCATATGGCATAGGAATCACTTTATTATCAATAATTCTATCAAAAAAATATGCTTCTCTATAGAGGTTATTATTTTCTCCATAAATATATGTAGGTCTAAAAATAATATATGGCACTCCGCTACCTACTATGAAATCCTCCGCTTCTTTCTTATCAATCCCATATTTACCCCAATTAGGATTTTCTCCTGTATCAAAATATTCTTGTATTAAAGTATTACTTGGTTTATATACTGCTCCAGATGAACAAAAAATATATTTTTTCAAGGTATTCTTATTAATTGTGTTAAGTAAAATTTCTACGTCTTCTTTTGTATATGCAGATATATCAAAAATGAATTCATATTGTCTTCCCTTTAAAGCCTTCTCCATTTCATCTTTTGATTTTCTGTCACAGATAAGATGCTCATTAATTCCCTCATATTCAATCTTATTATTACCTCTTGTAAGAATATCTACACTATAGCCTTGTTCTATAAGATATTTTGCTAAAGAACTGCTTACAAAAGTTGTACCACCCATTACTAAAATAGACTTCATGATCACTCCCCCATTCTTCTATCATATTACTTAATAATCCAATTATAGCACTTAATTAAATAAATGGAATATTTAAAACTTATCTCCAAAAAATATACTAGATACTCTTTTACAAATATCTAGTATATCTATGCTTTCATTATTTTTAATTTATTCTTCTCAAATCGATTTTCTAAGATTTATATATGTACTAATATGATTTTTTAGTAATTCAATAGACTTTTTACGAAAAGGATTGTTCCACTTATTATAAGTAATGCAATAACTACTTTTTTCACTGTATCTTCTTTCATTCCTGAATCAACCTTAACTCCAATAATCATTCCTATAATTACTGCTGGTGAAAGAATCAGCGTTGTAATAAATATTTCTTTATTCAATATACCAGTAAACAAGTATAAAAAGAATCTAAACACATTATCCACTAAGAAAACACAGCAAATGTTTCCTCGAAATTGTCCTTTGTTATCTGAAGTCCTGCTAATATATGCAACTAAAAGTGCACCAATTCCATAAAGTCCTGCTAAAATTCCTGAAGTTATTCCTATAGCAGTAAGAAAAACGGGATTAATTTTCTTATTAGTATCTTGGAGTTGCCTTCTTGTCAACATTTCTAATGCCATTCCCACTACTACAATCCCTAATATTGCTTTCAATATCCTATCACTACCTATTTTCAATAAAAGCGTGCCTGGTATTATACCAGCTAATAGCATAAGTGATAATGGAACGACAACCTTAAGAGAAACATTCTTTCTCTCTCTCCAAACTATATAAATATTTGTCGGTATACTAAAGATCAAATCAATTGGAGTGGTTAATCTATTGGGCACCATAAATGAAAATAACGACCCCATTACCAACGTATTTCCAAATCCAGTAATTGCCTTAATAAAATAAGCTAGCAAAGTTGAAATAAAAAGAAATAAGTTCTGCATTTTTTTCCCCCATAAAATCAAATTATTGTTGCTCTTCATCATTTTATTTTTGATTAAAGAACGTGCAATAACTCTCTTTAATCTAATATGTTATATAACATATTAGATTACTAATTGCAAATTTATATAACTTGAATTAGTAATCTATAATTGCCCTTTAATCACATAAGTATAAAATTATTATTAATTTGAATTCAACAGCTTTAACTAGATTCTTTATTGATAAAAATTTCATAATACTTTTAAAATAATACAATATTTTCTTCTATTAATTGTTATATAACTATTCAACTTTTCTATTCTTAAAATAAAATTCTTTATCGCGTTCGTTTATTTCTCTTAGTATCCTGCAGGGATTTCCAACAGCAACTACATTTTCAGGAATGTCATGAGTAACAACACTCCCTGCACCTATGACTGAGTTATCCCCAATTGTAACACCAGGTAAAATAACAGCATTAGAACCTATCCATACATTGTTACCAATTCTCACTGGAATTGAAAATTGAGTGCCAGGTCTGCGGAGATCTGGATCTACCGGATGCCCTGTAGGGGTTATTGTTACATTAGGTGCTATCATTACATGCTCACCTATATATACATCAATATCGTCTACAATCACAAGATTAAAATTAGCATAAAAATGATTACCTATGTGCACATTTTTACCATAGGCCATATTAACTGGAGGTTCTATCCAAATATCCTCCTCAATATGCCCCAACAATTCTTTTAAAAGTTCTTTCCTTTTAATTTTCTCACTTGGACGTGTATGATTATAATCATATAATAATTCTTTGCACCTTTCACGTTCCTCATCAAGGCCTTCTCCTATATCAACATACAACATCCCATTTTTCATTTTCTCCCTAATTGTCATATTAACCTCCCTAATTTATATTCTATGTTTTAACCTCTTGTTTCATTTTTAAAAATGATCCTACTCAGGTTTTCTAATATTGTTATAATTGTTATCTATAATTTCTATACCTTCAAATCTAACGTTGCATCCATCTCCGATTGGTGATTGTGCTGAAAAACCGACTTTAACTTCTTTATTCATATCAAGTTTTAATATTCTTACAAGTACCCATTTTTCTTTATCTATTGAATAGTGTAATGCGAAATTGTTACCTTTTCTAATCACCTGCATCCAGATTTCACTTTCATCTATTTTTTCTCCGTTACTATCATCTGAAACACCATTGGTTACTACTGAAACCATAGCCGGATAGCCTGAGTCTGCATTCTCAAATGCGAACTTTATCCACTTATTAATATTCTCAAATATTACTATACAACCTAAATCATATGTTTCTTTAAACTCTGGAGCAATCTTACATCTTATAACAAAATCTCCTTCAAATAAAGTATAATAAAAAGGAAAATTAGAATATCTAGAATCGCTGCACATATCATTAAAGAGATCCGTTTTTTTACCCGCTTCTATAGTAATATTATTGCCATTACACTGGTAGCTTACTGGACTATTAATCATTTGAAAATTCATTTTTTACCCCTCCCTATTTTTCACTATTAATATACTCTTCATAAATCAGTATAAATGAACTATCATATACAAGTTATATTATGTTTTATAACTAAGGCATTATTATATTTTTATAGAACATTTTTCATTGCCTTTAATAACCCGATAATATACATACTTCATATAAAAGACCTCATTCTACTGTGGCACTTTTATATGAAAATATCCTGAAGAATACATATTTTAATATTCTTCAGAATATAGGATATTTTTATCTATATGCGTATACTTTATATATTATTAATCGAGAAACTATATTCTAAATCTTTACTTGAATCGATGCAGAACTCACGTAGCACTGGTGCACCCCAGCTATCATCTCCACCAACACCCATTTGCTTTCCTATTATATTTACGTGAGTAAAGTTAACAGGTGGTAATTCTTCTATATGAAGTGCATTTTCTAATTCCATATTGCTATATGGTAAAACACTGAATTCAAATGGAACTTTGTCATAAGTAAATTTAAGGCCTTCGTTCTTTTCATTTTTAACTACTACCCATCTAGTTCCTGTTCTATTACCACATTCTTGTGGAACTAAATATCTTGATAAATTCTCTATTGGTGTGCTTTCATATATTCCAAGTTTTGCTCCATCACATCTATCAATATAATTTTCTTCTGCTCCCATTCCATACCAGCTAAATGAATTAAATTCAGCTAGTAATTTAAAGTTCATGCCTAATACAGGAAGCTCAGGTAATCCATTAACTCCTTTATACTTAACATTTACCTTAATTATTCCATCTCCAGTTACTTCATAAGTTATCTTAACAAAAGTCGACGGAACTGTTGGCAATTGATAGGTATAATATAAGATGATCTTATCATCAAATTCATCAACTGAAAAATCTATATACTTTTGCCCTATAGTAGCAGCTAGCCATTGACTACATCTAAATTCATGTTTGTTTCCTCTATCATTATCTGTAGTTGCTCTCCAATAAAAAGTTTTTGGTGTTCTTGTTATAAACTCTTTGTTATTATATCTTAATGATACAATTCCACCTTCTTGTTTAGAGAATATGGCCTTAAAATCTTTTCCGTGTATACCTATGTTTACATCACCGTGAACAATATTCATCTTAGAGTTTGAATTGCAATTATTATCCTCTACCTTTTCTTTGATAACCTTTTGTCCAAATGCAATCTCATGTCCTTTATCTGCCCAAAGTGTAGCTTCTGTTAACCTTAATGAAACAGTAAAAACAATTTCCTCAGAGCAACTATAGTCTTCAACTGGAAGTTCTATATATTTTTCCTCACCCGCTGCTACAGATATATTAATGCTGCCATCATGAAGTAATTTACCTTCTTTTTCAACTAAATAATATAAATCAAATTTATCTATATTAACAAAAAGATTTTGATTCTTAATAGTTACTCCCTTTGAATCTGGATTTAATTTTACATTTTGGTATAAATACTTAACTTCTTGAGCTTTTGGGGATATAGTCCTATCTGCATAAATTAATCCATTTCCAGAGAAATTATAATCTGTTGGACGGTCTGTAAAGTCTCCTCCATATGCTAAAACTTCTTTTCCGTTTGGAAGTTTTCTATATAATGCTTGATCGCCATAGTCCCAGATAAATCCGCCTTGATACATTAAATATTTATCTTCAAGCTCTGTATATTTCATCAACCCACCAGTAGAGTTACCCATTGAATGCATATATTCACAGTTAATAAAAGGTTTCTTTGGATCATTATTTAAATATTCTTCTATATCAGCAGCTTTAGCATACATTCTACTTTCCATATCGCTTGTTTTTTCATATTCTCTATTCCATGTTACACCTTCATAATGAACTAAACGTGAAGGATCTTTCTTTCTAAAGTATTCTGACATTTGATAGATATCTTCACCCGCGTAAGATTCATTCCCACATGACCAAATAAGCACAGCTGGATGGTTTTTATCACGCTCTACCATTGAAGAAGCACGATCTAAAATTGCTGCCTGCCACTGCGGAAGACTTCCAGGTACATTCCACGATGGCTCACATTGCCCCATCTTTTGCCATGAACCATGACTTTCTAAATTTGCTTCATCTATCAAGTAAATACCATACTCATCGCACAGCCTGTACCACAAACTTTGATTTGGATAATGAGATGTTCTTACAGCATTAATATTATGTTGTTTTAAGAATTTAATATCCCACAACATATCCTCTTTTGTAATTGAACGTCCGCGTCTTGCACTAAATTCATGACGATTTACGCCCTTAAATACAATTCTCTTTCCATTGAGACACATTATTTTATCTTTCATTTCGAAATGTCTAAAACCTATTCTCTGAGTCACAACCTCAACTAAAGTACCATCTTTTTTCTTTACTAAAATATAAAGTGTGTACAAGTTAGGCTCTTCAGCACTCCATAAACTTATATTTTGCACATCCAAAGATAAAGTCAACTTATTAGAGAACTGAACTTTTTCAGATACAGCTATGTTATTTCCTTCTTTATCTTCCAAATATGTTTCAATAGTAGTTTCAGAATTACCAATCATTTTAAGCTCAGTGTTTAACTTTGCATTCTTAAAGTCATCGTATAAATCTGTTTTTACAAATATATCATTAACATGAGTCTCCGGTATTGCATATAAATATACATCTCTAAAGATACCTGAAAATCTCCAGAAATCTTGATCCTCAATCCAGCTTGCACTACTTCTTTTATAAACTTCAACTGAAAGTTTATTTTCTCCAGCTCTTAAATAATCAGTAATATTAAATTCCGATGGTGTAAATATATCTTCACTAAACCCTACAAATTCTCCATTAACCCATACATAAAATGCTGTTTCTACACCTTGAAAAGAAATAAAAGTCTGCTTATTTTTAAGTTCCTCTTTTACTTCGAAAAATGTTGCATAGCTTCCAACTGGGTTATATGTTTTTGAAATATGAGGAGGTCTTAATTCATCATGCCCCTCCCAAGGATACATAGTATTAATATATTGACATTTATCATAACCTTGAAGTTGAATATGTCCTGGAACCTCAATATAATCGAATCCACTTACATCAAAATCGTCTTTATAAAAATCCTTAATTCTCACTGATGGGTTTTCACTATATGAAAATCTCCATTTTCCATTTAAATTTTGCTTAAGAGGCATGCTATCCTCTAATTTAATATCCTCCATTTTTTCATAGAACCAATGATCTGAATGAGCATCTATTCTATTTACTTTAAATATTTCTGGATTTTCTAACCAATCTAATGATGGTTTAATACTATTCATCATATTCCCTCACTTTCATTATTATATATGATTAATTTTATTTAGTTTTGATCTAGTCGTTTTAGCTAAATGCATATTTTAATAAAAAGTTCTTAGCCAATACCTTGTTTGAAAATTATTAGATAAAATTTATGGGGCGTGTTATAGAATATCTCACCATGTAACCTTTTACACAACACCTAGAGTCTGTACTATTTAGAAATTCGACTTACGTTTCAAAGTAAGAACTCTATTTATATTCTATTCTTATTTTACTAAAAAATCAATATCTTTTTACTAAAGTTTACTAAAGATTTTAGCTAAAGATTGAAAACCTTTAATTTATAAGATATAATCAATGTTGGGTAATAATTATTAAGTATAATGCTAGAATAGGGGTGCTGATTTTTGGACGAATATATTAAAATCTTAGTTGTTGATGATGAATTTATCATGCGACAAGGTATAACCCATATGATTGATTGGGAAAAAGAAGGCTTTCAAATTATAGGTCAGGCTTCTAATGGTCAAGAAGCACTTGAAATGATTAAAGAAAATATACCAGATATTATAATCTCCGATGTCGTAATGCCCCAAATAAATGGAATTGAATTAACTGAGATTATACAAACTAAATATCCTCAAATAAAAATTATCATTTTAAGCGGCTACAGTGATTTTGAATATGTAAAATCATCATTTCAAAATGGTGCTGTTGATTATATTTTAAAGCCAACCTTAAATCCGGCTGAGATATTAAAAACTCTCAAAAAGATTTCAAGCAAATTAAAAAATAATATTTCAACTAATAATAGCTCAACAAACACAAACAGTACGTTAACTAGACTTATCCTTGGCTTTGATGCCAATATTGACTTTGATTATCTAAACAGTTTATTTGTTTATGAAAACTTTTGTCTCTTTGGCTTAAATGCTAAAAAAATATATAATAATTTTGACAAGCGCCAAGAAATAATTAATCTTACTAATTCTGAAATATCCAATGAATTTCCTTTGGATGAATTAAATAAAGGCTATAGTATTCAAATAGCTAATATTGAAAACGAAATCATGGTATTAGTTATAAATTTTGATAACAAAAGTTATAGTCCAGTACTAAACAAGTTAAAAAATATCTCGGAAGTTGTTTCTAATAGTTTTAATGAAGCTTTTTTTGTCTTAAGCAAGACTTTTGATTCAATCGACAATATAAAAACCATATATGAAAAAGACTTTTCATTATTAACACAGCAATATTTTTACAATAAGAATAACTGTCTTTTATGTTTTAAGGATTATAAATTTCCTCCTTTAATAGATAGTTTTAACTTTAAACGTTTTTCCGAAGCAGTTTCATTAACGCAATATCAAAATGCTTTTGATATGCTTACACAATATATTCAAAATGCAATAAGTAGTAAAGCCCTTACTGAATTTGAACTAAAAACATTAATTCAAAATTCTTTCTACAACATAATTGCATCTTTAGAATATTTAAATTTCGATATGAATGCACTAGCCTCTTTAAAACAGGACTGTTTCCATAAAATAGATGGTATTAAGTATGCTGAAGATTTAATGATAATTTACAAATCTCTGCTGGAACATCTTGATGAAATAATAAATAAACATGAAAGTAAAATAAATTCACATATGATTAATAAAATTGTTCAATATATTCATGAGCATTATGATGAACAACTTACTTTAGCTGATGTATCAAAATTGTTTAACTTTAATTATTCATATTTGTCAGCTTACTTTAGTTCGCATAATGAAGAAGGATTTAATGAATTTCTCAATAAAATCAGAATACAAAAAGCTTGTGAATTCTTAAAACAGGATATCTCAATCTCTGATATTAGCAATATGGTTGGATATTCTGATCATAGTTACTTTTGTAAGGTGTTCAAGAAGTTCACAGGTCTTACTCCAAGTAATTTTAGAAAAAGTGGGATTAAACTGTTTGACTAAGAAAGGATAATATATAATGTTCAAATATTCAAAGTCTATTCACTCTACTAGTTTGTTCTTCAGAGTTGCATCAGTCGTTCTTGTAAGTGTTATTTTAGTTTCTATTTCTATAGGTATTATAACTATTAAAATCTCTAAAGATACTCTTGTTGATACATTCAGTAAATCAAACTACAAAGTGTTAACACAAATCACTAACAATTTAAACACTTTAAATGATAATATAATAAATATTATGAATGCAATTGATTATATTCCAGATTTTCAAAGGTATTTATCAGAAAAGGAACTAAATCCTCAGCAGGAATTTAAAACCTTATATAATATGCAAACAGGCTTAAAAAAAATGATTCCTGAAAAAGATTTTTATGATATCACAGTGCTAGCTATAGGATTTAATGGTAGTACCTATGTAGCAAGTGATTACGATCATATTCTTCCAGTTTCAGATGAAATCTTAAATAGTGATTTTACTAAAAATGCACTAGCTAATAAAAATACTGTTTTATATCAATACTTAGACCATGGTTTTACAAAACTAACACAGCATTCTAGCACAATTGTAACTATAAAAGTTTTATGTGATAAACTTACAAAAGAGCCCTATGGACTTGTTTACGTGCTTATCAATGAAAATACTTTGCATAAATACTATGATTATTTTGTAGGTAATGGTAATAGCATTACTATTATGTCTAGTGATGGTACAATTATTTCCTCTAATAACACTACTAAGGTAGGAACAAAGGATACAGATTTATATAATATATCAAATGTTATTTTAAATAATAATCTTAAATATGTTAATACAAAATTAAATTCATCTGATGTAGCAATATTATCAAAACATTTACCTACGTATAATTTTAATATTGTAGGTACAATTGATAAAAATATAGTTTTAAATGAAATATATGACTCTACTGAAATCATTGTAGCAAGTATAACAATTGCACTAGTATTTCTCCTTATTACATTCTTTATAATACGGAGAACAACAAAACCAATTTCAGCTCTTGCTAAAACGATGCCTAAAATAATTTATGGCGATTTCAACAATCATCTTCCTATTGTTGGAAGCTATGAGGCTCGTGAATTATCAGCTGCATTTAACTATATGTTAGATGGTTTAAACAAATATGTTCGTGAACAAATAAAAATGCAAAAAGAAAAGAGGAAAGCCGAAATACATGCTTTGCAAATGCAGATTAACCCTCATTTCATATACAATACTCTGGCCTCAATTAAGTGGCTTATGTGGCAGGGCAGCATAGAGAAATCCACTCAAACTATTGATGCTTTTATCTCTCTCCTTCGTAATACTATAAGTAATAAAAATGAAATGATAACAATTCAAGAAGAACTTGAAAATTTAAAGAATTATGTTTTAATTAATCACACGCGCTATGGAGATAATATTAATGTTCACTTTTTCATAATGCCGAATTGTGAAGAATATATTATTCCAAAATTAATTCTACAACCTTTTATTGAAAATGCATTTTTCCATGGATTTACCGATAAAACAAATGGATCTATACACGTTTTTGTAAATGAACAAAATCAAAACTTAATTTGTGAGATTATAGATAATGGAGTCGGAATGACTAATGAAGAAGTAAAAAATATATTAAGAAGATCCGAAGAAAAATATGAACATTTTACAAGCATTGGTATTCAAAATGTTAACGATAGAATCAAGCTCATATATGGAGATGAATTTGGAGTTACAATTATTAGTGAATTAAATAAAGGAACTACTGTAAGAGTAGTGATCCCTGCTCAAAAAGAATTTTTAGAATATTAGCCACATAAAAATTAGTCTTATTTTCTAATAAATCAAAATAAGGAGTATGTTTTTTGAAGCGTTTCAAAGAAAACGCAATAAAACATGCTCCTTATTATTAGTTGAGTTTTGGACTTAAGCCAAGTTATTTCATACTAAGATATTTAAATTTTTAACCTATTAATAGATTTATCTAGTTCAATTGAAACTTCTTCACATTGAATCGAATTTTTTACTATATGTTGTGATTTGTCTGATAGTATGCTTATTTTATTTGCAATACTTATTGCGTCATTAGCACCATTAGTTGAAGCAACACCAACATTATTTATGGCTGATGCAATATCTTTAGTTGCTAATAACAATTGATTTGCTGCATCTTCAATTTCTCTTGATACTGTACTATAATAATTTGCATCACTGCTATAAGAAGTACTCATTTCAAAAAATTGTTTATAATTTTCTATAACTGTTACATCTATGAATTTTAATATATCATTAGATGTATTTACTAAGTAATCTACAGATTGAATTACATGAGCAATTATATCTTTTATCCTTTCTGTTGTAACATCCGATTCCTCTGCTAATTTTTTAATTTCTGCTGCTACAACTGCAAATCCTTTGCCTGCATCGCCTGCCCTGCTGGCTTCAATAGCTGCATTTAAAGAAAGAAGGTTGGTTTGACTAGTTATATTAGATATGGCATCAAGTAAATTGCTTATTTCATTAACTTTAGCCGACTCAGCTATGGCCTTTTTTAATTTATCGCTGTTATCGCTACATAGACTAACAGTTTCATTTTTTAAATTTACAGAGTCATTTTTAAAGTTATCAGCTCTCTTCCTAATTTCTTCTGAATGTATTGATGCTTTTTGAGTTGTATCAGTAATTTTTTCAACAGAACTTTCCATTTCATTAGTTGTTGAACTTATTTCTTCTGTTGAAGCAGCCGTCTCCTCTAATCCTGCAACGATTTGTTCTGTAGCAATATTTACTTCTTCAACAACCACTTTCAATTCATTGACTGTTTCTGACAGCTCCTTACTAGTATTAAATGTAGAACTTACCTGTTCCTCTACATTTTTAAGTATAGATTTTATATTCTCTTGCATAAGTTTTAAATTTTTAAACATGCTGCCGGTCTCATCTTTTGCCTTTAAAAGCTTCTCATCTATATTGCTTGTAAAATCTCCACCTGAAATCACTAGTAAATGGTCGTTAAATTTCTTAATTGATTTAACAATTATCGATCCAATCTTACTAAATATAATGATCCCAATAACCGTAAGTATTAACATAATTATTGCTATAACAGAAATTATGTTAAATATGTATTTTGAAATAGTACTATAGTCTATTCCTACTGCCCACATCCCTATTACCTTATCAAAACTATCTTTAATAGGAGTATATTGACATAGCGTCTCTTTTCCTAAAACATTTGTTTTTCCAATGTATGTTTTTCCTTGCTTTAATACTAATTCAACTACTTCATCAGGCGCTTTTGTTCCTATAGCTCTATTTCCACTTTCATCTACAGCATTTGTAGCAACTCTTGTATCGCCTAAAAATATACTGATAATATCAGTACTACTTTCATTCTTTATAGAATCTACTATTTGATTATTATCACTAATTTTCATATCGCCTTTGTAAAGCTTTCCATCAGAAACTTTCCATTTTCCTAAATACTTAGTATCTAAAAATATGTATCCTAGTTTACTTGTTGTAGTGACTGTCTTCTCATAATTTGAATAAGCAATCTTATTAATGTTATTATAAATAACTACAAATGTACTCATAGAAATAATGCTTACGATTAGAATAAATGACAGAACCAATTTCCCCTTAATTTTCATAATTCTCATTCTCCTATGTTAATATTTTCATTAGCTATATTTTTATCATTTAAAATAATCACTATAAACCTAATAGATTTATAGTGATTTTGTTTCTTCTATACATTACTATATACTTCATTGTTTTAATTTCGAGATATCAAATAAATTATTGTTTTAATATTTTTAATCCATATTTTTTTAATATAATTTCATTACTTGTTTTTTCACCTGAAATCATATCTACATATTCTTCTTTTCCTAAATTGACTATCTTTTCTTCTTCAGTGAAATTCATAATAAAAGTATATTTATTATCTTTATTTGAACGTATTTGAGCTGTGACACCTTGTGGTAATTCTGTATCTATAACGCTTTTAATTTTTAAATCTTTAATAAGCTTTGAATAGAAATCCATATTAAAATCTGCCCCTGTTCTTGTTGCAATGTAATATGCTTTTCCCTTTCCATAATTATTAACTGTTAGTGCAGGCATATCAGCATAGAAATCATTTTTATATACTCCCAGAACTTCTGCAGTTTCTGCATGAATTAATTCGCAGTAATCTTTAACTTCGTAACTTCCTTTTAATCCATCTATTTTTATGTCTTTAAACTCTATGTGATTTACTTCATTATCATATAGCGAATCTATTTCTTCTGACCAGATTCCAGTAACTTCTCGAAGCGGCCCTGGGAATCCTCCCAAGAAGCAAAGATCATTTTCATCTACAATTCCACTAAAATAAGTAGTTACAAATATTCCGCCATTCTTTACGAATTCATTAATTCTTTCCGCTACGTTTGGACGGACCATATAAAGCATTGGTGCAACTACAAGTTTGTAATCAGATAAATCACAGTCCATATTAATTATATCTACTGATATTCCTTTTTCCCAAAATACTTTGTAAGAATCCTGGCAGCTTTCTTCATAATTCTTTTTGTATTTTTTTAGGCCTTGCGCATCATTAATAGCCCATAAATTTTCAACATCAAATATAATTGCTACTTCTGAATCTTTAATTGAACCTTGAATTTCCTGTATCTTATTTAATGTTTCTCCAACTTCAGTAACTTCTCTAAATACTCTAGTATTCTCATGACCATAATGATCTACAACAGCACCATGGAATTTTTCTGAAGCTCCTCTTCCCTTTCTCCATTGGAAGTACAGAACAGAATCTGCTCCGTGAGCCACACCTTGCATTGATGATAATAAATGCATTCCAGGACGCTTTAGTTTATTTGTATCATGCCAATTTACTAGACTTGGAGTACTTTCCATAATTAAAAATGGTTGTCCACCTTTTAGTGATCTATATATATCATGTACAAAGCTCACATTTGCAGCTAAGTCTGAAGTACTTTCAAAATCATTATGCCATGCAGGATAGTTATCCCAAGTCGCTACATCTACTTCCTTTGCAAATTTCCAATAATCTAAACCTGTAAATAGCCCCATATGAGGGTAGTTCCCCATAAAATTAGCTGTTACTGGTACATCAGGCGTTATTTCTCTTATAGGTGCAATTTCATTCTTATAGAAATCTATTGTTTGATCTGTAACGAATCTCTTCCAATCAAGATTATGCCCATGAACAAATATTTCACCTTTTTCAGAAGGGCTTTCAATTTGTGACCAGCTATTAAATCTATGACTCCAGAAACCAGTCCACCATGATTCGTTTAATTTTTTTAAATCATTATCATATTTTTTCTTTAGCCAATTTCTAAACGCTTCTTGACAAAGATCACAATGACATTCCCCTCCATACTCATTAGAAACATGCCACATTATTAAAGCTGGATGGCTCTTATATCTTTCTGCTAAAAGTTTATTTATTTCATATGTTTTCTTCCTGTATACAGGTGATGTGAAACAATGGTTATGTCTTTGGCCATGAAGGTTTTTACTTCTATCACCATTAACTCTTAAAACCTCTGGATATTTCTCTGACATCCATGCAGGTCTTGCACCGCTTGGTGTTGATAGAATTACATGAATATTATTTGCTGTCATGTCATCCATAATTTTATCTAACCATTCAAAAGTGTACTTACCTTCTTCTGGCTCTATTGCACTCCATCCAAATATGTTTATTGATACACAATTACAATTTGCAAGCTTTAAAAGACGTACATCTTCTTTTAGTACTTCCGGATAGTTTAACCATTGATCCGGATTATAATCGCCGCCATGTAAAAATCCATTTATCTTACTATTAAGTACTGGAAATTCCTTATTCATAAGCTTTTCCTCCGATTTTCTATAAAATTCCTATTTTAATACTTTGTTTTGATTATCTCTCAAACATTATTTATTATCCAAACTTTTTTGCATTAAATTAAGTTGTAATTAAGAATTATAAGTTATAAATTTATTCTAAGTTATAAATTTATTCTAAAAATATAATCTTTAATCTACTGAAAATTTTAAGTATGCTACTTTATAGATCCAGTCATTCCTGCTACAAAGTGCTTTTGCATTACAAAAAATACGAATGCTGTTGGTAAAGTTGTAATTACTATTGCCATCATAATTAACCCATAGTCAGGTGAATAACTTGAAGCTAATTTTGAAATTATAAGAAGAACCGTTTTCTTCTCTGGTGATTGCAATGCAATTAATGGCCATAAATAAGCATTCCATGCACCCATAAATGTAATTATTGCTGCTGCCGCATATGTTGTTTTCATAGTTGGGAAATATATTTTAAAGAAAATTCCAACTTCCCCTAACCCGTCAATTCTTGCTGCTTCTAAAATTTCTTTAGGAAATGATTTAGTATTTTGTCTAAAGAAGAAAATTAAGAATGCGGTACAAACTCCAGGTAAAAGTACAGCCCATAATGTATTTAGACCTAGAAAACTTAATGGTGAATTTTTTAAGGCTGCAAAAAATTTAAACAATGGAATCATTAATGCTGAAAATGGAATCATCATAGATAAAAGCAGAACGTTGAATAATCTATCTCTAGCTTTTGTTCTAAATATTTCAAATCCATAACCTGTTATAGATGACACAAGGAGTGCAAGTATAGTAGTTATAATTGCAATTTCTGCTGAATTAACTAATGAAGCAGCAAATCCTAATTCTGGCTTAAAAAGATTGTTTAAATTTTCTACAAAGCTGCTTCCTGGAATTAATTTTCCTCTTGTTACATCAACCGACTTATTAGTAGCACTAATAATCATCCAAAAAAACGGAAATATGGAGACAAACGATGCCACACTTAAAAATACATATTTTACTACTCTATTCATTTTACTAGTCATTCTTATCGCCTCCTATTTTGAATTGAATTACTGCTAATATTACTACCATAACAACAATAAGATAAGCTACTGCTGTTGCATATCCAAAGTCCGGTGTATATGTGAAGCATAAATCATATATATATTTTGAAATAGTCGTTGTTGCATTTGCCGGACCACCTTTAGTAATATTTACAACTTCATCAAATAGCTGTAGTGTTCCTATTGTTGAAGTAATTGTTGTAAATAAGATGATAGGCTTTAATAATGGAATTGTTATACTTACAAATTTCTTAAACGGAGATGCTCCATCAATCTCAGCGGCTTCATAAATTGAATGATCAATATTTTGTAAACCTGATAAGTAGAATATCATGTTATAGCCCGTCCATCTCCAAGTGATTGCTATAATAATTAGTATTTTAGCCCAAAATGGATGTGTAACCCATTCAATTGGCACTGAAATAAGGTGAATACCCATAAGCATTTTATTTACTAATCCATCTGAGGAGAATATACTCTTAATAATAACTGAATATCCAACCAAAGATGCTACACAAGGTAAAAAAATTGCTGTTCTAAAAAATCCACTAAATTTTAATTTTCTATCATTAAGAACTGAAGAAATAATAAGTGCTAAAATAATCATTATTGGAACTTGAACTATTAAAAATATAAAAGTGTTTCCTACTGCTTTAATTAAAGTTGCATCTGAAAACATTCTTATATAATTGTCTAAACCACTAAACTTTAAATTATTACCTTTACCTGATTGTAGTGACATTATTAACGATTGTACCATTGGATAAAATACAAATAATCCTATTAAAAACGTTCCAAATGCTACAAAACTCCATCCCCATATGTTTTCCTTACTATTAATTCCTGCAACGCTTTTACGCTTCATTTTATCAACTCCTTAATATGTATCCGATAGCTAGCATCCGTAACACTCCTTCTTATTCAATTGGGATAACGGCTGCATGCACCTGGACAAAGTGCCCCTTGAGGGTATAAGTTCAACTAAAGTTTCACTTTATAAAGACTATTTGCTAAATATTGATTTTTAATTTTAACAAATAGTCCTTATATAAATTTCTATTTTATTACTTCTTTACTGCTGCTTCTGCTTGTGCTTGTGTATCTTTAAGTGTTGCATCTACGTCAGCTCCTGCAACAATTTTTTGCATTCCTTCAGCCATAACACTTTCTAATTGATAAGTGTATAAACCATAGTTTACAGTTGGGATTTTAGTTGCCCATTTTGAGAAATCCTTAAATACTTCTTGGTTACCAAAGAATTCTTGAGGTTTACTGTAGTTTTCCATTGAACCTGCTGATTTTAATGTACTTACTAAGCTTATAGCTGGAACTAAATCATTCATTAATTTATCACTTGATCCAAATGTGCTAGCTAAAAAGTCTGCTGCTAAATCTGAGTTACCAACCTTATCTAAAACATACCAGCTACTACCACCACTATTTGAAGCATTAACTGATTTTGGATTTGCACCTAATCTTGGAATAGCTGCTACTGCCCATTTACCTTTTTGATCTTCAGAAGCTTTTATAGAAGAAGCTATCCAACAACCATTTGGAACTGTTGCAACATCACCTTTTTGGAAAGCAGATATAAATGAATCCCATCCTGAAACTTGTTTTGTAATACCTGCATCAACAAATTGTTTGTATATATTAATAGCATCTTTTAATCCTTGATTATCAGCGATATTTACTGTTTTACCATCATCTTTTACATACCATGAACCTGATGATTGCATCATAATTCTAAGTTGATTTAAATCACTTGGGTCAATAGTTAGCATTGCTTTACCAGTTTTAGCTTTTACTGCTTTACCAATTTCTATATATTTCTCCCAAGTAAGGTCTTGCATATCTGCCTTTGTGTATCCAGCTGCTTCAATTAAATCTGTTCTATAGAATAATCCTGCAACACCACTATCGAATGGTACTCCATAAAATTTGCTACCTTCTGACATTATGTCTAGCTTATAATCCATAAATTTTGTTTTATCTACTTTTCCACTTAAATCTTTAAGTTCACCTGGATAAGATTGTAAATAGTTTTGAATTTTATAATCTTCAATTAAGACGATATTTGGAAGTCCATCATAAGTTCCTGATGAAAGACTTGTATTTAATTTTTGTACTACGTCATCTTGAGCCATACTAACAACATTTACTGTTACATCTGGATGATCTTTTAAGTACATATCCTTTGCCATATTTGCAGCCTTGATATTGAATGTATCATCCCAAGCCCAAATAGTAATTGTTTTATCATCTTTTCCTTTACTTGATGATGCAGAGTTGCTGCTACCGCTTGATGATGAACCACATGCCATTAAACTAACTGCCATCATGCCAGTTACAACTGCTGCCATAATTTTTTTAAATTTCATAAATGAATCCCCCTTAAAATAAATTCATACATAAGTAATTTTTTCTATTTGATATTAGTTATGTATTTGTTTACATTATAGCATCCATACTATAGTAAACGTTATTGCTATATTGGTATCAATTTGTAATAATTTTATAATATTATAATTAATATTTGTACTTTTTTTAGTTATTAGTACTTTTTTAATACGTTTACATTGTTTTTTCTCGTACGTATTTGTAATTTCTTTTAAAAAAATTACTAGTAAAATAGACGATATTACAATAGAAAATCAAAAATAGTAACCCTTTTCTATAAAAAGGGCTACTATTTCACTAATTTTCTATATAATACACTATTGATTCATATACTCTTAAAGTTAGGTTTTTACTTAAAGTAGAACTATCTTTATAATTTGAGATTAAAATTCTACTCTTTAAATTATTACTTGAATACTCGTCTGGTAATTCAATCATTATTTCCTTACTAAAGAAATTGTTTATCACAATTAATGATTTGTTACCCAACGTTCTTACATACGATAATACTTTATCATTTTCTTCAAGAATAAATTTTATCTTTCCATCTGAAATTATATCATAATCTTTTCTTAATTGTATTAATTCTTTATAATGATAGAAAATAGATTCTTTATTTTCTAATGCATCTTGAGAATTTATTTCTTTATATTTATCAGATATAGGAATCCATGGTGTTCCTTTTGTAAATCCAGCATTTTCTTCAGAATTCCATTGCACCGGAGTTCTTGAATTATCCCTAGATTTTTCTCTTAAGATTTCTAATATTTCTTCTTCATCTTTTCCTTGTTCCTTTAAGATATTGTAATAATTTATTGACTCGACATCTCTATACTTGTCGATAGAATCAAAGTATGGATTAGTCATCCCAAACTCTTCTCCTTGATAAATATAGGGAGTTCCTCTCATCATATGGATTGTTGTTGCAAGCATTTTTGCACTTTCATTTAAGTATTCCTTGTCATTACCAAATCTAGATACTATTCTTGGCTGATCGTGATTACACCAAAATAGTGCGTTCCATCCATTCCCCTTTTGAATTCCCTCTTGCCAGTTTTTGAAAAGTTCTTTTAATCTCATAAAATCGAAGTTCATAACTGTCCATTTGTCACCATTGTGGTAATCAACTTTTAGATGGTGAAAATTAAATACCATAGATAATTCCTTCTCTTCTAGATTAGAATATCTGATACAATTTTTTAGTGAAGTTGAGGACATTTCTCCCACTGTTATTATATCATTTTGTTTTCCATAGGTATTTTTATTAAGTTCTCTAAGATATTCATGAATCCTAGGACCATCTGTATAAAATCTTCTCCCATCACCATCTAAGTCGCTTTCAAACTTTTCTGGCTTAGAAATCAAATTTATGACATCAAATCTTAATCCTTTAACTCCTTTTTCTATCCAATAGTTTACTATATTAAAAATTTCATCTCTTACCTCTTTATTGTCCCAATTTAAATCAGCTTGAGTTCTATCAAAAAGATGCAGATAATACTCATCAAACTTTTCTAAATACTCCCATGCATTGCCGCCAAATTTAGATTGCCAGTTTGTAGGTGGCTCATGGTCTGCTGATTCTTTAAATATATAAAAATCTTTATATTTCTTTTCACCGTCTAATGCTCTTTTAAACCAATTATGCTCTGTAGATGTATGATTAAGAACCATATCTAACATTATATATATATCGCGCGTCTTAGCTTCTTGTACTAATCTTTCGAAATCTTCCAAGGTTCCAAAGCTCGGATCTATACTATAATAATCAGCAATATCATATCCATTATCTACTTGAGGCGAAGGATAAAAAGGAGTAAGCCATATATAATCTATACCTAAAGTTTTTAGATAATCAAGTTTCTCTATTACTCCGTTTAAATCTCCAATTCCATCACCATTTGTATCATAAAATGATTTAGGGTATATTTGATAGACAGTACTTTTCTTAAAATCCTTCATGATATTATATCCTTTCTTCTCTAGCTAACTGATTTTCTTTTTCCAACTATTACTGTAAGAACAAATGGTACTACTACAGCTACAAGCATTGCTATTGCGAATATTACCATAAATGCTGGTTTGATTGATAAGATACCAGGTAAACCACCAACACCGATTGAATTAGCCATTACTCCACTACCAACTGAAATAATTGCAGCTATAGCTGAACCTGCCATTCCGCAGAAGAATGGGAAGCCATGTTTTAAATTAACACCGAACATTGCTGGTTCAGTTACACCAAGATAAGCTGATATACATGCTGGTACATTAACTTCTTGTGCTTCTTGATTTTTTCTTTGTAAATATATCATAGCTAAAACTGCTGAGCCTTGAGCAATATTAGATAAAGCTATCATTGGCCAAAGTGATGTTCCTCCAAATTGAGCCATTAATTGTAGGTCAATTGCATTTGTCATGTGATGAAGTCCAGTAATAACAAGTGGTGCATAAAGGAATCCAAAAATCGCCGCAAAAATCATTCCGAATGAAGAAGTCAAACCACCATATACTACTTTTGAAATAGCAGAACCAATTGCCCAGCCTATAGGCCCTATTACAATGTGTGCAATTAAAACTGCTGGTACTAATGAAAGGAATGGTACTAATATCATTGATACTGAAGCAGGACTTATTTTTCTAACGCTTCTTTCAAGGAATACTAATGTGAAACCTGCCATAATTGCTGGGATAACTTGAGCTTGATAACCTATCATTCTTATTTGCGCAAATCCAAAATCCCAGAAAGGAATTTTATCAGGAGTAGCACCTGCCACTGCATAAGCATTCAAAAGTTGTGGTGAAACTAATGTAATACCAAGTACAATACCTAGAATTTGGGTTGTTCCCATTTTCTTTGTAATAGACCATGTTATACCTACTGGTAAGAAGTGGAATATAGCCTCTCCAATTAGCCATAGGAAACTATTTGTTCCAGCCCAAAATTGAGATACTTCAACTAGTGATTTAGTTCCACCTTCTAATAATTTCATATCACCAATAATATTTCTAAAGCCTAAAATTAGACCTCCAACAATAATAGCTGGAATAAGTGGTGAAAATATTTCTGCAATATTAGCCATAAGTTTTTGCAGAAAAGTCATATTATTTTTAGCAACATCTTTTACTGCTTCTTTACTTACTCCATCAATACCTGAAACTGCTATAAAATCGTTATAAAATACTGATACTTCATTTCCAATAATAACTTGAAATTGTCCTGCTTGAGTAAATGTACCTTTAACACTTTTTAGTTTTTCGATTTCAGCCACACTAGCTTTACCAGGATCATTTAAAACAAATCTCATTCTTGTAACGCAATGTGTAACAGCTGAAATATTTTCTTTACCACCAACTAATTTTAGTAGTTCTTTTGCATCATTTTGAAATTTCCCCATTAATAAAACCTCCATTGATTTTTTAATTTCTGATAAATAATTTCATAGTTGTTATACAGATCTGTTTATTATATAAGTTCAATTGAACAAACATTTAATATTAGTATTAACCAGATGCTTGTACCAAATTTAATATTTAAATGTTTACATTAACATCATAATTCATCATGAACATTTAGTCAATATATTTTTAAAAATTTGTTTAAACAAATTTTCTGTTATTCTATTAAAGTATTGTCATAATTACATTCTCGCCACATACAATAGCTTCAAAATATGTTTAAACATATTTCAAAATATTGAAATATTTGTTCAATATAACTCTTTATTCTTATTCATTATAATATTCTTAATACTTATACTACAGGGTTCGTCAATGAGAACTTAAAGTATGCTTACCCCAGAAATCGAATAGATGTTTGTAGAATATCCATTTAGAACCTTTCAGCTTATTTTCAGAGTCCTATGGAATAAATATGTATCCAATTTCGGTGAGTATACACATAAGTTCAATTATCATATCGAAGCCTTATAGATATTCTATTATTTAAATAACTAAAGAAATATAATCTCGTTAGAGAATTATTCATCGAGATTCTCAGAATATATTCGATTTCCAAGACATTTACCAATATTATGTTAACTTATCTTAAAAAATAAAGTATAATATATTCATTAAGGATAATTTAAGGGAGTGTTACTTTTGCCAAACGTAAAATTTAAAGATATATATCATGCATTAAAAGATAATATAGACAATGGTAAATACGATGATTCTATGATGCTTCCTACTGAAATGGAGTTAATTGAAAAGTTTGATTGTAGTAGAAATACAGTAAGAAGAGCTATCAATGAACTAAGTAAGGATGGCTATGTTAAAAGTGTTAAAGGTAAGGGCGTAATTATTCTAGATAGAGATAGCCGCGAATCAATAGAGCTTCCTATTGGAAATTTATTAGGTCTACAAGAATTACACCTAAAAAAGAAATTCACTACTAGCGTTGTGAATTTTTCAAAAATAACTATAGATGAGTCGTTAGCTAAAAAAACTGCATTAAGACAAGATACTGAAGTTTATCATCTTCATAGAATAAGATTTTTTGATAATGAACCAATAATTCTCGATATTAATTATTTTAGTGCAGATGTAGTAAAAGATTTAAATATAGAAATAGCCCAAAAATCTATATATGAATATATAGAAAAAGAACTACATACAAAAATACTAGCTTCAAAAAAAGTAATTGTCGTTGAACATGCAACAGAACTAGATAAAAGATTTCTAGACCTAGGTACATATGATTGTGTTGCTGTTGTAAAAACATATGCTTACACAGATTCAGGGAAACTCTTCGAATACACCGAATCCCGTCATAGACCCGATAAATTCGTATTCGTCGAATCATCATCTGTAAGAAAAATCGACTAGTTGAACATATACTTAACCGAAAGAGAAGGTACTCTGTTACTCGGTTGCTATAAAAAAGCAGCTGAGGATTTCTAAAAGCAAAAGTTGCACCATATATGCTTGCTCCTTAGGCAAGCTAATGACAAGCATATATGGAACAACTTTTACTTAAGAAATACCAGCAGTTGTTTTTTAATGCAACGCTACGTAAAAGAGTACCTTCTCTTTCTAGTATCTGTATATTTTCAACTTATAGTTCGAGTTTATATATAATTTATTCCCAACTTAAATATTTAGCTAGTACTTTAAATAGATAGCTGATTTTACCATAAAAATTAGGTGTAACTACATACAAGAAATCAGATATATTTTTGTGAAACAGACATTTGAACATGAGTTGCTGAAGGTCTTAGCGGGAAGTTGTTCCATTTCGCTTGTCTTGAACTTGCTTCAAGAGCATGCAGAATGGGTACAACTTCCCGGTTAGACCTTCCATCGATATTTTCATAGTTCTGTGGAATAAAAATATATTTGATTTCGGCTTGTTACACCAAGTTTTTATATTTCTTTGCAGCTTTCTCGTATTTTGAATTCAGTTGGTATTATTACTTTTTTGTTGTATTCTCTATTCCCGTTAAGGTTTTCGATTAATAAATCAACAGCTGCTTTTCCTAAGTATTCGCTAGGAATCCTTACTGTTGTAAGAGCTGGTATCATGTATTTTGCACTAGGTAAATCATTAAAGCCAATTATGCTTATATCGTTTGGAATTGATAAACCTTCCTCTGATATTGCCTTATACGCCCCAACCGCCATTGTATCATTACCAATAAAATAGGCCGTGACATTATCTTTAGATTTTAATGCTTCTTTCATGAGATTATATCCTGCTTTAAAAGTAAATCTTTCAGATTCATATATATAATTGGAATTATAAATTCCCTTACTCTCCATAAATTCTTTATATTTTATAATTCTTTCATCAATATATACATCTCTATAGTCGATTTTCTCTAATTTCTTTCCACCGATAAAGCCTATTTTTCTATGACCTAGCTCATATAAATAGTGCAATATTTCATTCGTCGCTCTTCCTAAATTCGCCATAATCGAATCAAATTTATTTTCATTTGGAGAAAAATCTACAAATACTATATTCTCATTTGCACTTGACAATTTCTCAACAACACTCGGAGAAAATCTTCCAATTGCGATAATGCCATTAACACTTTTTATATCTTCAATATCGCTATTTTCACTTAACTTCACTAAGTTGAAATTATTTCCATTACACTTTTTTTCAGCTGCTAATCTTATTGATAAATAGTATGGGTCTGCTAGTTCTTCTTCATAACTAAACCAATAAATAATTCCTATATCCTTACTTTTCTTATTTTTAGCCTTTTTAGATTTTGATGATACATAATCAAGTTCATCTGCAATTTTCAGTATTTTTTCTCTTGTCGCATCACTTACATTTAGAGTTTCATCAAAATTTAGAACTCTAGAAACTGTTGATATAGAAACTTCAGCAATTGAAGCAATTTCTTTTATAGTAGCCATCTGAAATTCCTCCCCTACCTTAAGAACTACATACGTTTAGATAACTAATATGTATTCCTGTTTTATCGCCTTGAATTTTACTAAAATTATTCTATATCAAGTTTATATCACAAGTAAAATTTAGTCAAACTTTACTAAAACAAAAACATATAGAAAATCACCCCAAAGCAATAAATGAAGGTTGCTACACTTATAAATTTCACAAATATAAGCATAGCAACCTTTGTGTTAAAATCTTTTAAAAACTCATTCACGTAGTTTAAGCCACATCACGATGTTTCTTATTATGTTAATTCCCTATATAAATCAGATTTCTATGTTGAGTACCTATAATTTACCTTGCAAGATTGCATAGAAAAGCATATTCTTTTGATAATTCTTTTTTATACCATTCGGTTTTTATTACACTAAGATATCCATCTATAACTTTCTTAACTTGATTTTCTTTAGATAATTGAATCACTAAAGATAAAATAAAAAATAATATAATTCCTAAAATAAATACTGATCTAGTTGGTGGAGAAAAATCAAATATACATAGAACTATTGCACCAATAACGCCTGAAAAAATTGAAGCATATGTTGTATAATCTATACGATTTTTAGTTTTCACTACATTTTCTTTTAGTTTTTCTATGGTATTAACATCTTTAAAAAACAAATCAAGCTTGTCCTTATATAATTCCATAAACTTCCCTAATACGTAATTATATTTATCAGCATTCTTCGTGTCTGGGATTCGCATACACATTACTAAAGGATACTCATATTCTCCTATGCTTTTGTACACATATTCATCTCTCTTTTCCAAACTTGGAATTTTTACATTTAATTCTCCATCTTCGTTAATAACTAACTCATAATTATCATTAACCAAACTTGTATAGTTGTCTTTGATAATTTCTAATCCTCTTGCCATTAAGTTATTATTTTTATTTATTTTGTTTAGCATATCTAAAATTGTCATATACGCACCCTCTCCCACTAATAATATGCATTTCAACATTTCAAGAATCATTTTACATAAGTACACCCATATTATAGCATATTATTTTAAATTTATAATACTTGTATTGTTAATTTAAGTTCTATTTAAGTATTTTTTAAGACTCCGATTGCCAGTGTCATTCCTTCATGCTTTATTTTACTTATTATAACTTCTGCTCCTGCTAGATCTACACAAGGTTCGCAAACACCTGTTATCCCAAGAGTTTTTTCAACAAATTTACTTTTATCATACTTATCTTGAACTGTTCTTATTTCCTCTTTACTGAATGTGTTAAATGGACAGCTAATATTTTCCGCAAATTTGATAATTCCCTCTTCATTTGCCTTAACATCGACAGAAACTACTAATGACACTGCTCTTATATCTAAATTATTTTCTTCCAATGCTCTATATATAAAACCACTGATTTTTTCAAATGTGGTTCCTTTTCTGCAGCCTACCCCCAATACTAGATCCTTTTTTATAAGCCTCAATACTTTGGAAAAATCTAAATCTTTGTATTTATTCCCTACATAATTATCTTTCGGTTTCAAAAGATGAGTTACCCAAATACAATCTCCCTTTAATTCCTCAACTTTTTCATACCCTTTATCAATTTGAATTATATTATAATCATCTTTTATTCCAATTATCTTATTATCAATTAAACGAGATGCAATATACTTTGCCTTTTTTAAATCTTCAATAATTAATTTATTTTCTTTTGCAAGTATATCTGGTGCATCCATACCTAAATTATCACTTGCTGTTGTTATGATAGGAATAGCATCAAGAATTTCTGCAACCTTAAGTGTAAGCTCATTCCCCCCACCTAAATGTCCGCTTAAAATATTTATTGCATATTTACAAGACAAATCAACAACCACTACACCAGGGTCTTCCTCTTTACCTTTCAAAAATGGTGCTATTGCTCTAACTGCAATTCCAGTTGAAGAAATAAATACAATTCCTTTTGAAATTAATATAGATTTTTCTGTAACATCCATAAGTTTAAATTCTTCACCGAAGAAATTTGTAACAACTTTTGATTGTATAGGTTCATAATCATTTTCTTCTGTAATTTCTTTTAAAGAGCTTATATGTAAATTCTCTATATCTTCCTTTATAAAAAGGTTGGCATTCAGTCTCTTTTGTAGTTTCATGGCTATTTCTTTCCCCTTAGGAGAAGGGCAAATTATACTTATACCTGAAAAATCATTTATATATTCACCCATAGAATATTTTTGTCCCATTATCTTGAATCCTCAGCATCTCTAAACATATGAGAGAAGCTCTTATCATAAAGTAAACTTTTCTCAAAATCACTATCAATAAAGTCTCCTACTAATATTTGAGCACATTTAGTTATATTATTTTCCTTAACCTTTTCTGCTATATCATCTAAATGTCCTATTATTATTCTTTCGTCGGGCCACGTCGCTCTTTCAACTACTGCTATAGGAACATTCTTTTTATATCCCTTTTTTAATTTCTCAACAACCTTATCAATCATTGAAATAGATAAGAATATTGCCATAGATGCTCCAATAGATGCTAAAATTTCAAGATCTTCATTAGCTGGTACAGGAGTTCTTCCTTCAACTCTTGTTAATATAACAGTTTGTGATACTCCTGGTAATGTAAATTCTCTATTTATGGCTGCTGCTGCTCCCGTAAATGAACTAACACCCGGCACTACTTCATACGGTATACTAACTCTATCTAACTCAACCATTTGTTCTCTTATAGCTCCATATATTGATGGGTCACCAGTATGTAGTCTTACAACTAATTTACCCATTTGTTCTTCCATTGTCATGATTTCCATAACATCTTCTAATGTCATATTAGCAGAATTGTATATTTGAGCATCTGGTCTGCAATATCCTAAATGTTCTTTTGAGACCAAAGAGCCTGCATATACTACTACATCTGCTCTTTCTAATAAATCACGTCCCTTAACAGTTATTAAATCGACTGCTCCCGGACCTGCTCCTATAAAATAAATCAATTGTCAACACTCCTTTTCATTTCAAACTCTTAAGCTTCTACTTCAGGAACCTATTATTCCCTGCTTGCTATGATTAAAGACATATAATCTCTAAGTTTTAATATTTCTTCTCTTTCAGTTAAAACAGTTTCGCCTTCTCTACCTACTCTGCTTGCATACACGTAATCAAAACCTTTTTTTTCTAGTACATTCAGTACTTCTTCTTCATGCTTGTATACTTTCATTACTACAATAAACTTTTCATCTGTAATTTCTTTCACCTTTGTTGCCGGCATAACTACTAACTTTTCATCCCCAACTACTAACGTCCTATTAACTAAGCTTGCGGCCGCACAGAAAGATGTTATCCCTGGGATTGTTTGCACTTCAAAACCGCAATCTCGAACATGCTTTAACATATGACTATATGTACTATAAATATAAGGATCACCAATTGTTAAAAATACAACATCTTTTCCTTCCTTAAGTCTTGCTTCTATAAACTCATAGGCCTCTAAAGCCTTCGCTACTCTATCTTTCTTTCCCATCGGAAAATGCTTTATAACTACTTCAGTTCCTAGTTTGATATATTCTCTTGCAGTCTCAAGTGCTATGCTTTCACCACCCTCTGTTGCAGATGGTGCAACTACAACCTGGCACCTTTCTATTGTTCTTACTGCCTTAACAGTTAAAAGTTCTGCCTCCCCAGGTCCTACTCCTATTCCGTACAATGTTGCCATTTTTAAATTCCTTTCCTCTTAAGTAACTAATATATTTACATTTATAATTATTAATTTTAGTTACCACTCATTTAATATTTTAATTTTGTTTTTACCATATATAGAACTGCTCATAAACACAACACAATACTCATTTTTACAAGCCTATTATATCATTATTTATTTTCTTATACATTGAATTATATAAATTGGATTATTAGCTATCATCATTAGGGTATTTTCACGGTTTTTACTTATATTTACTAAGGAAATTTCAATATTGTAATTTAAATTTTTAACTATTTCGATTGCCCTATATGCGTTATCTAGTGTAATGAAATTCATTACCATAGTCCCATTTCTCTCTAAAATCGCGTTTACTTTAAGTAATATTTCTTCTAAATGCCCTCCACTTCCTCCAAGAAATACTGAATCAAACTTTAGCCCATCAGCAATTAATGTATCTAATACTTGACTAGCTTCTTTAGGGACAATCTTAACATTACTGCATTTAAACTTTTCTACATTACCTTTAGTAATTTCGTAAGCCTCAACGTCTTTCTCAATAGCTAAAACCTTTCCTTTTTTCGCAACTTTAGCTGCCTGGACTGTGATACTTCCCGTTCCACTTCCTACATCTAAAACTAAAGAATTTTCTTTTAGGTTCATTTTAGCTATAGAAAGTATTCTTATTTCCTCTTTTGTCATAGGACATTTTCCTCTAATAAATTCTTCGTCTTTTATGAAAACCATGAAATTTACCTCCTCATATATAGGTGTTTAAATAAAATTTTAATCTACTCTATTAACTATTAGTATACTTAATGGATTAAAACTTTTATTGATAAAATCTATTGGATTTCCTTCACTTATTCTTTCATCCTCATATGATAGGTTTTCTCCAATTATCACCTTACATTTTATTTTCTTATCATTTAAGTTCTTGCACAATATTGCCGGATTATTATCTTTATCAGTAAGCCAAATGCTCAATTTATATCTATCAATTATATTTAAGAATTGATCTTTTCTCCCATGAAGGCTCCCTAAATAAGCATCATTCCATGGTAAACTTAATTTACATGTTAAGTACTGAAAAGAACTTATTCCAGGAATAACTTGAATTTCCAAGTCTGTTTTACTCTTAATATAATTTGTAATACCATAAAAAGTTGGATCTCCAGAAGCAACAATTGAAATATTATTATAAGAATTTTTGTCATCAATTAATAATCCATCAATATCACTTAATTTGCTTATATATAACTTTTTATTAACTATAAACTCTAAGGAATCCAGTGCTCTTTTAAATCCTATGATAATATCTGATCTTTTTATTATTTCTAATGCCTTTGGCAAGATATAATCTCTGTGTCCTGGCCCTAGTCCTACAATATATATCATTTTTTTGCTCCTTCTGATTTCCATAGTAATATAGGTTTTGATGCCCCATAATACATTATCGCTGAAACTTCAAGCTCACCATAAGTATATTCTTTAATCCTTTGAATGATTTTTTCTCCAATATTCTCATAAAGTTTATCATAACCACTTCCCAGCATTCTAACAGCACCTTCACAAGTCTTTTCTTTTAGAACTTCTTGAACAAGAGAAATGTCATATCCTAGGAGTGCAAGCTCTAACGCAATTACTTCAAGCCTTACTCCATTTACTTTACTATGGGTATTAAAACAACCATAAGCTATTTTACTCATCTTACCTATATGTCCAGCTATAATAATAGACTTAACTTTACGAGAAACACAAGTTTCTAATGCAAATCCTATATAATTTGAACAAATAACAATTTCCTCTTCTTTAAATCCAAGCTCCTTACAGTAATTATCGCCTAAATTACCAAAAGTTAAAACTAATCTTTCATTATTTAGTGCTTTCTGTGTAATCTCTAGTTTGATTGATGCTTTTAGAGAGTCTTCTGACATTGGATGTACAATACCTGTTGTCCCAAGTATGGAAATCCCGCCTTCTATTCCAAGCCTAGGATTAAAAGTTTTCTTTGCAACTTCTTCTCCTTGAGGAACTATAATTGTTACTTCTACTCTCTCTCCATCAGGCAAAACCTTCATCACTTCTTCTCTTATCATTTTACGTGGTACTGGATTTATAGCTGGTTCCCCCTTAGGGATAAAAAGACCATCCTTAGTAACAGTACCTACTCCAATTCCACCTTTAAGTATAACCGCATCGTCATTAAGTTCATTGAAATCTTCCAAAACTCTTCTAACTCTGGCTTTTATCTCTATACCATGTGTAGCATCTGGATCATCTCCACCATCTTTAATAATTGTACATTCCACATAGTTATCAAGCTCTTCTATTAAGTCAATTGGCATTGTTATGTTAATACCTTTTGGAGTTGATATCTCAATGTTCTCTAATGCTTTGCCCTTATTATATAGAATCATAGTTGCTGCTTTTGCTGCTCCTGCACTGCATGAACCCGTTGTGTATCCGCACCTTAATTTTTGACCATTAGTTTCAATATACATCTCAAATATAATAATCACCTCCAAATAGCATAAATCAAATCATCTATATACCCTATGACAGGAATAAAATCAGGTATTAAATCTATAGGACTTAAGGCGTAGCTTACAACTAAAATCGAGACTACCTTTGCATAAAACGGCACATCAGAGCATTTAGATGCCAGGTAAAGTGCTCCGATTTCCCTTTTTATCTTTTTAGCTATTTTCTTAATCCTAGAAAACCAATTTATCAATTGATTATTTGATTTCTCCTCAATTAAAAACACCTCTAAATTATCTTTCTACTACCATATACATAAGGGCATTTATTATAGCTGCCGCAACAGTGCTGCCACCTTTTCTCCCTTTAACTCTTATATAAGGAATATTTAATTCATCCATATTCTCCTTACTTTCAGCAGCTCCAACAAAACCAACTGGAACAGCTATTATCAACTTTGGATTTGCTTTTCCTTCTTTAATTAATTCTTTAAGTCTAAAAAGTGCAGTAGGAGCATTTCCAAAAACAAAGATATCTACATTATCACTGCAGGCCTTTTCAACAGCAGCCATACTTCTAGTAATATTTTTTTCTTTAGCTTCCTTATGTACAATTTCCTCGTTAACATAGCAAATAACTTTACTATTAGTTTTAGCTAAAGCAATCTTATTGATTCCATTTAAAGCCATATTCGTATCTGTATAAATCATAGTGCCATTTTTAAACAAATTCTTTCCAATCTCAATAGCTGTTTCGCTTATTTCCACTAAATCCTTGTATTCAAAATCAGCAGTAGTATGAATTGTTCTTTTAACTATAAGAAGTTCTTCTTCTGTGAATGAATGAGTCCCCATTTCATTTCCAATAATCTCAAAACTTTTTTCTTCAATTCCCATTGGATTTTTTAAATATTCCATATATTTTATTAGTGAGAGTATTTACACTAAATATCTCACTAAATTCACCTCTTTCTAAATTTATTAATTTACTCTACTTTCTCCATTTTGTATGCAACTTTATTGGCTATAACTTCATCCTTAGTGTAATTATAGTTACCTTCCATTGTCCCATTTACCATTCTTCCATTTAAATCAATAACATATCCATTAGTATTGTCCTTTATATATAATCCACAAACAGATATATTATTTTTACTAAAAATTTCTCTTATATTTATAGTTTTATCAATAAAACTATCTAATGACATTTCATCATCGTTCCATATAATATCTATTTTTAAAGGATAAGAATCTTCAGGAGTGAAGCTTTTATATTTACTATAACTTTTGCTGTTTGCATTTGCTCCTGCATCTTCTAACACTGATATTTGTATTATTTTTATGTTAGGTTCACTTTCTTGAATCAAACTAAAAACCATATTTTTTGCCTCAATATTCACCTTACTTTCAAAGTAATTATCCTCAATTTTATTCTTATCCATCACTGTTACTTCAAAAGTTACCGGCATGTTCTCTACCGTTGTAACACTGCATACATAATCTCCAAATTTAGGATTATAGTATGATTTATTCACTTTATACTTTAACTCTGGATACTTTTCACTTAGATATTTCTGTGCAACTGTTTTTGTTTGTTGTATTCTCCAAGGCAATCCATTCATACTCATGTATATGCATCCACTAAAAGCTAAAGCAATTACAATTAAAATTCCTAGACTAATAATAACTCCTCTATACTTTCCCATACCAATACCATCCCCACATTCTCAGTTATACCCTTTATATTAAACAAACTAGCGCTTTGAATAATTCCAAATTTCCAAGAAAATTAATATGAGCATATCCGCCCAATGTATTTTTCTTTAAATATCCACATTTCCATTTTATGATTTCCCCATTATATAATCTCTTCTCAATCTCATATACATTTTCTTCACTTAAATTAACTTGTGATTTATGAAATTCATGAGCATTTATTTGGAATTCTTTTTCATCTTTTAGACTATTATTAAAACATTTTGAATCTATTTTAACTTTACAATATCCGAAATGTTGAAGTTTATTAGTCATTACACTGTTCCCATCAAAAAAGCCTACCATTTCCGTTCCATCTATAGATTTTGTCAGGTACATCAGTCCCCCACACTCAGCATAACATCTTAGTCCTTTTTCTAAAGCTTCTTTTATGCTTTTTCTCATCGAACAATTATTTTCTAATTCCTTTTTGAAAATCTCTGGGTAACCTCCACCTATATATAGAAAATCCAAATTTTCAGGTAATTCCTTATCTCTTATTGGACTAAAATAAATTATATCTCCCACTTCTTCTAAAAGTTCTAGATTATCTTTATAATAAAAGCTAAAAGCTTTATCTAATGCCACACCAATTCTTATTTTTTTATTTTGAGATTTGCTAACAAATTCTCCCTCTAGTTCATCATTAACATTCCCATGAAATTCTTGCATCTTATCAATAATTAAATCTACATCTACATATTTTTCAATTAATTTTTGACATAGCTCTATTTTTTCATCTAAATCAATAACTTCCATGCTCTGTACCAACCCTAAATGCCTGCTGCCTAAAGCTATATCAGGATTTTTAGGAATATATCCAAATACCTTGATACCACAATTTTCTTCAATAGCATATTTTAATAAGTTATGATATTTTTCACTTACCGAGTTTAATATAACACCAACAAGATTGGCATTTCTATAATCCTTGAACCCTTTAATTTCTGCACATATGCTTGCGCTTTGTCCTTTTGGAGATAACACTAAGATAATAGGCATATTTCCTAAAATCCTTGAAACATCATAAGTTGATGCTTTTTCACTTGCTCCAATTCCATCATATAATCCCATTACACCTTCAATTACTCCGACATCTCCACTGCCTTTAAGAAAACTCTTTTTCATTCCTTCTTCACCCATAAGAAATGTATCAAGGTTCCTAGAATCTTTCTTGGTTACTTCTTTATGAAATGCTGTATCAATATAATCCGGTCCAACTTTATATCCTTGAACATCTAAATTTCTGTTCTTAAGAACTTTCATAAGCCCAAGGGTAAATGTAGTCTTTCCACCACCGCTGCAATTTGAAGATATAATTATTGATTTCATATTGTCTCCCCTTTTATTTAAGTTACATAAGAAATGTTAAATTAGCATAGTTTTTATTTAATGTTCCTAAGTTTTTTTGTTCTTCCCGCATTTACATACCTGTCTTCAATAGAATCATATACTCTTCTTATATAAAGTTCATCGAATTTATCTAACTCACCAAGGCCATGCATATGCAGCTTTACTTCAATTCCTTCTTTTTGTAATGCACTCTTTAATGAACCATCTTCATCTGATGCCATATCTTTTTTCACATGATCTCCCGCTACAAGTAATAACGGAACAAGTTTTGTTTGTCTTATACCTCTATTCTTTAATTTTTTCACTACATTTGAAACCGTTGGATAGCCTTCAACTGTAGCAACAAATATATTTTCATAGCCTTCATCCACTAAAACTGTCTGAAGCATTCCGTAAACAGCATTTGATGGATGTTCTGTCCCATGTCCAAATAAAATTACACTTTCTTCACCTTTTATTACTTCATCTATACTTTGTATAAATAAAGAATAATCTTCAGGTAGTCCATTCATCCCCTGGTAGAAAAATATTGGCCTTCCAAGCTTAACTGCTCTAAAATCTCTCTTTCTATGTTCTACAACTCCTTTGATATAATCAAATTCTTCCCCTGGAATTAAGTGAAGGGGTTGAACTATTATTTCATCATAGCCTTTTACCTTTAATTCATCTAATGCTTCTTCTGGTGTAAATATATTTAAGTCATGCTTTTCTTTTAATTTTCTAATTATAAAGTGAGCAGTGAAGGCTCTAAATACTTCATAATCATTAAATTCAGCTTTAATTTTTTTTTCAATTTTTTCAATTGAGTTTTCAAGAGCATCTAAATGGCTAGTTCCAAAACTAACTACTAAAATTGCCTTTTTCATAAATGTACCTCCAAATATAATTTAATTAAAATTTTTAATGAGAATCTATTATATAAATTTGAATATATAAAAATCCTCATTACCCATGAAAGATAAGGAGGAATTGCATAACAAATTATGAATGTATTATTATAAAAATTACATCCTGCCATCTGCTATAGTCCTTCCCACCGAAGGGTTAGCTAAGTTACTCTCTTTAGGCAGGTCTCCTGACTCTGGCGTCATCCGTCATCTCCTCCTTCCCAAGAATAATTTCTCAGTGGATGTTTTGCATATAAAAAAATAAGCACTAATTAACCAAAACTTATTATTTCGTATATAACTTAGAGATTAGTCTTCCATTACAGTAGCGGGGGCTGTAGTAGATTCTCACTACTTTCCCTTTTAATCTTATAAAAACCTAAAAATCAATTTTATTGTCTTCTAAATTATATAAGAGTATAGTATTTAATTCAACAAAAAATAGGTTTATTGCTAATTATTATTTAACAATAAACCACAAATAGTAAATAATTATATTATTACCCACAAATAAATTATGTTTTTTAAATAAAACTTGGTTTCACTGATTTTAGTAAATTAAAATTTTATTCGTTATTAGTTGTTTGCTTTATTAACTGATTCGTATAAACTGTAGCGCCGGTTACTAAGATACCTTGAATAACCGAATCTGTACTAACACCCAATATACCAATAGCTCCTGCTATCCCTGCAATTAATAAGATTATAGGAATATATTTGTCTTTTACTGATTCAGTTCCTTTAATAAGCATTCCGAATACATATAAAGCTGGAATTAAAATCAAAGCCTTCTGTGTTATATATTGTGCAAAATCCATACCTTTTCCCTCCAAACATATTATTAATGTGAACACCAATCTTTATTATGTTATATGCTTCAATCTTAGTTTTATTGCTAATTATTTTTAAATTCCATTTAGTTTTTTACATAATTAATTTTCTTTGAGCACTTTAGCCTAATAATACCTTGATAAAATATCATAAAAATAAGGCATAAACTTAAGAAAAACTTAGGTCCATACCTTACATATTAAATATTATTTTTAGGCAAAATTAATTCTAACTAACTTGACTTGTGCATTAATTTGAGAAATATTTCTATGGATATAAATCCATAGATTACTTTAATAAAATTTTATAAAAAAATAGCATAGATGCCTCCAATATGTTAGGTTTATGTTGCGACACAAAAAG
>Ga0209281_1000347_pt1 | contig 77396 bp, 70 predicted proteins | sample MedtruBG_FD_187514 | JGI IMG/M metagenome (GOLD analysis project Ga0209281, IMG submission 187514) | Root nodule microbial communities of legume samples collected from California, USA - Medicago truncatula BG (SPAdes) (version 2) | ecosystem: Host-associated > Plants > Roots > Nodule | place... | reverse complement strand
CTTATCGCTACTACAGCTTGTACATCGCGCAGAAGGTCATGAAGCTCGACCCGACGCGCGCCACCCCGGCGGTCATTAACAATGACGGCCTGAACTACGTGCCAACCAACCGCTACGTGCTGTTTGGCCACCACTTTGCCGCCATCGCAGGCGCTGGCCCGCTGGTCGGCCCGGTGCTGGCCGCGCAGATGGGCTACCTGCCGGGCACCCTGTGGCTGCTTGCCGGCGTGGTGCTGGCGGGTGCGGTGCAGGACTTCATGGTGCTGTTTATCTCTTCTCGCCGTAACGGCGCCTCTCTGGGCGAGATGATCAAAGAAGAGATGGGCCGCGTGCCGGGTACCATCGCGCTGTTCGGCTGCTTCCTGATTATGATCATCATCCTCGCGGTGCTGGCCCTGATCGTGGTGAAAGCCCTGGCCGAAAGCCCGTGGGGCGTCTTCACCGTCTGCTCTACCGTGCCGATTGCGCTGTTCATGGGCATCTACATGCGCTTCCTGAGACCAGGACGCGTGGGTGAAGTGTCGGTGATTGGTATCGTGCTGCTTGTGGCGTCCATTTACTTCGGCGGCGTGATTGCGCACGACCCGTACTGGGGCCCGGCGCTGACCTTCAAAGACACCACCATTACCTTCGTGCTGATTGGCTATGCCTTTGTCTCTGCCCTGCTGCCGGTATGGCTGATTCTGGCCCCGCGTGACTACCTGGCGACCTTCCTGAAAATCGGCGTGATCGTCGGGCTGGCGATCGGCATCGTGATCATCAACCCAGAGCTGAAAATGCCTGCGGTGACCCAGTACATTGACGGTACCGGCCCGCTGTGGAAAGGCGCCCTGTTCCCGTTCCTGTTCATCACCATCGCCTGCGGTGCGGTCTCCGGCTTCCACGCCCTGATTGCCTCCGGCACCACGCCTAAGCTGCTGGCGAACGAGAAAGACGCACGTCTGATCGGCTACGGCGCAATGCTGATGGAGTCCTTCGTGGCGATCATGGCGCTGGTTGCAGCCTCCATCATCGAGCCGGGTCTGTACTTCGCGATGAACACCCCGCCGGCGGGCCTGGGCATTACCATGCCAAACCTGCACGAGATGGGCGGTGACAACGCGGCGCTGATAATGGCGCAGCTGAAAGACGCAAGCGCACACGCGGCGGCGACCGTCAGCTCCTGGGGCTTCGTGATTTCGCCTGAGCAGATCATGCAGACCGCGAAAGACATCGGCGAGCCGTCCGTGCTGAACCGCGCAGGTGGTGCACCAACGCTGGCCGTGGGTATCGCACACGTCTTCCACAAAGTGCTGCCGTGGGCGGACATGGGCTTCTGGTACCACTTCGGTATTCTGTTCGAAGCGCTGTTCATCCTGACCGCGCTGGATGCCGGTACCCGTGCAGGCCGCTTTATGCTGCAAGATTTGCTCGGTAACTTCGTGCCGTTCCTGAAGAAAACCGACTCTCTGGTGGCGGGCATTCTGGGTACCGCGGGCTGCGTAGGCCTGTGGGGCTACCTGCTGTATCAGGGCGTTGTTGACCCGCTGGGCGGCGTGAAGAGCCTGTGGCCGCTGTTCGGTATCTCTAACCAGATGCTCGCAGCCGTTGCCCTGGTGCTCGGTACCGTGGTCCTCGTGAAGATGAAGCGCACCAAATACATCTGGGTAACGGTTGTTCCTGCGCTGTGGCTGCTGCTCTGCACCACCTGGGCGCTTGGCCTGAAGCTGTTCAGCGCCAACCCGCAGCTGGAAGGCTTCTTCTTCATGGCTAACCAGTACAAAGAGAAGATTGCCGCAGGCGGCGCGGATCTGACCGCGCAGCAGATTGCCAACATGAACCATATCGTGGTGAACAACTACACCAACGCGGGTCTGAGCATTCTGTTCCTGGTGGTGGTGTACAGCATTATCTTCTACGGCATCAAAACCTGGCTGAACGTGCGAAACGCCGACGGCCGTACGGATAAAGAAACCCCGTACGTACCGGTGCCGGAAGGCGGCGTGAAGACCTCTTCACACCATTAATCCGCAATCCTCCCCCTCTCCCTTTGGGAGAGGGCTGGGGTGAGGGGAACACAAGCCCAGCGGACTCACATCGCCGGGCTTTTTCTGTCTGGAACCCACAATGTTTGGTAACTTAGGCGAAGCAAAAAAATACCTCGGTCAGGCGGCGAAGATGCTGATTGGCATCCCGGACTATGACAACTACGTTGAGCATATGAAGACCAACCATCCGGATAAGCCGTTTATGACCTACACCGAATTCTTCCGCGAGCGTCAGGAAGCACGCTACGGCGGAAGTGGAGAAGGCGGCGTCCGCTGCTGCTAAAGGAGAGACCATGACCCCGATTGCCGTCACCCTGCTGACCGGTTTTCTCGGCGCAGGCAAAACCACCCTGCTGCGCCACATCCTGAATGAACAGCACGGCTTCAAAATCGCCGTCATCGAAAACGAATTTGGCGAAGTCTCCGTTGACGATCAATTAATTGGCGACCGCGCCACGCAGATCAAAACCCTCACCAACGGCTGCATCTGCTGCACCCGCTCTAACGAATTAGAAGACGCCCTGCTGGACCTGCTCGACAGCCGCGATCGCGGCGAGATCGACTTCGACCGTCTGGTGATCGAGTGCACCGGCATGGCCGACCCTGGCCCGATTATTCAAACCTTTTTCTCTCACGAGATCCTCTGCCAGCGCTACCTGCTGGACGGCGTGATTGCCCTGGTTGACGCGGTACACGCCGACGAGCAGATGAACCAGTTCACCATCGCCCAGTCTCAGGTAGGCTACGCCGACCGCATCCTGCTGACCAAAACCGACGTGGCGGGAGAGAGTGAAAAACTGCGGGAGCGCCTAACGCGCATTAACTCGCGCGCGCCGATTTATACCGTAACGCACGGCAATATCGATCTGGCTCAGCTGTTCAACACCAGCGGCTTTATGCTGGAAGAGAACGTCACCGCAAAACCGCGCTTCCACTTTATGGCGGACAAGCAAAACGACGTAGCGTCGATTGTGGTCGAGCTGGACTACCCGGTGGATATCAGCGAGGTTTCGCGGGTGATGGAGAACCTGCTGCTGTCGTTTGCCGACAGGCTGCTGCGCTATAAAGGCATGCTGTGGATTGACGGTGAGCCGAACCGCCTGCTGTTCCAGGGCGTACAGCGCCTGTACAGCGCCGACTGGGACAGGCCGTGGGGAGAGGAAAAGCCACAAAGCGTGATGGTGTTTATCGGGCTGACGCTGCCGGAAGATGAGATTCGGGCGGCGTTTGCGGGGTTACGTAAATAGCCGCCCTCATTGCCTCTCTCTTTGGAGAGGGGCATTAGCCTCTGCACAGATCGTTCCACGTATCGCGATAGATAATATTACCTTCCGTATACTTCCAGGTTATCGACTCATAGCGTAATTCGAGCGTTTCCAGATGCGTGCTGCTCAGGCCATTCGGTGACGGATACGGTGAAACCGTTGTGAGTTTTACGTTCTCCAGAATAATGTTGAAATATTCAGCCTCAATCCCGGATTCCAGAATGCGGTACATCCTTAGGATGGCTTTCTTCAGGGTGCGCCCCTCACACACTGCGCGATACAGAATAGGGGTTGTCTGGTCAAACTCTTTGACGATGGTAATAGGGCTGTGAACGCGTGTGCCGGTGAGTTTTCCCCAGCTCGGATCAACGGGTATAGTTACGCCGTGAGAGAATGACTTCAATTCGATGGAGCCTAAACGCATTGGCATCAAACAGCCGCCGACAATGGGAGACCCATTTTCATCTTCGAGCCAGAGGTGTGCGGGGGTAGACATATAATTTCCTTATTAATACTCAAAAAGTTATCAGTTGATGTATTACCATTTCACATAACGTACAAATATATAAACTATGAATATGGCAAATATTCCAATAGGCCATAGCGGGCCTTCCCTGAAAAAATTTATGTAAGATACGGCAAAAACTATCACACATATTTGCGGAGCATATAATGCAAATAATTGCCGAGCTAGCCAAAGTAGCATTCTTTTTATGTATATCATTCAACCTACTTAATCATCCTGGTAATAATATCTACAATCTCCTCATCTGAAGCCCATTGTGCTTTAAATGCCCCAGCACGCTCAAACACAGGTTCGACCAGGAAATACATCATTTCTAACTCGTGCAGATATAATGCCGAATAGTAAGAGGGATAGGTGAAATTAAGTCTAGAGGCGCTATCAGCTGCCTTTTGCACAACACCATATAGGCTTGCTCCCACAGTAGCTATGCCAGCGACGCGTCCCGCAATCACACTCAGCTCAAGTCTAAGATTCATACCCACAGCAACAGAGGTAGCCGTAGCTAATGAAAACCCTACTCTGGAAAGAGAGCTGGCAGCAATGTGAATATTAGCTGCCATTAATTTTTGTTTGATAACCTCTAACTGCTCAGATTTTTTATGCTTAAATATTTCGTCAAAATATACTTTGAGCATTTCATAAACAACATCTCTATGTTGCCAAAGTTGGATTACGCCGTATAAAAACCTTAGGTCCTCAGTTCGCTGTTTTTTACAGACATCCTGATATTCATCCGTAAAACATGATGTGTAATAGATTGCGCGCGTTGCGCCTGCACCAATGATATCAATATGATTAGACACCGCCTCCCGTACGCCCGCGACCGCATGGTCAAGTTTCAACGCGAGAATATTATTCGACTGCAAATAACGGATGACGTCATTTCTGTAATACATGGTCACTCCTTGACATTCATTACATTCTGCAAAAAGTGTATGAACTCGCAGGTTTCGAGTAAATGGAGATGATGTATTCCCTTTGAGATCCGGATCGAAATATAAATAGATGAAAGATCGTTACAGGCAACGTAAAAATCACATACGCCTTACAAGCGTTTTTGCCTTCCTCGCGATCGTATAGGGCAAATATTCGCGCTATCAATATGTATGGATGACAACGTGTTGAGTAGATATTAAGCATAGTAATGTAAATTTACGTTTTCAACTATGACATTTGAAACACTTTTGGAAATTATTAGAAACGCAATTAATTCACGCCGAATCAATATCCCTTCCCTGTTCATGGTCTGTTTAGAAAAAAAATTAAACTTATTCTAAACGCCGGAACATTACGCATTGACGCCGTGACAAACCAACCTTTCATCAACGACAAAAGAGAGATTCATTAACAAAAACAGCATAAAACTGCGAACCACCTCACATTTGCAGTCATAAACATCGCTTGTTAAGGTGTCCTCAGATTAATTTGATGACGAGGAAATACTCATGAAAAAGCTTAACGTTCTTATCCTTTCTGCTCTGACCGCCGTATCTGGCTCCGCACTCGCCATGGGCGGCAGCATTGAGCAGGGTAAAAACTTTACCAACCTGAATGTGGAAATGGGTAAATCCTCTTCCGGCCTGTACACCGAAGGTAACTGGCTGAAAAACACCGATGACGGCACCCAGACCGGCGGCGTTGGCGCAGGTTACAACCTGGAAGTTGGCCCGGTGATGCTGAACGCTGGCGCGAAAGCTATCTACATCGGCCCGAAAAAAGGCGATAACGGCGTGGCGTTCCCAATTGGTGGCGGCGTGAGCGTGGCGCTGACCGACAGCATCAACGTATTCGGTGAAGGCTATGTTGCACCGGACGGCCTGAACAACAGCGTGAAAAACTACGTTGAAGCGAACGGCGGCGTAAGCTGGTCACCAATCAAACCGGTTACGCTGAAAGTGGGTTACCGCCACGTGAGCGTTGATGGCAAAGACGGTCGTCCAAACCACACGCTGATTGACGGCGCTTACTTCGGCGGCGGCGTAAGCTTCTAAGCCAGTATTTCGCCCGGCGGCGCTACGCTTGCACGGGCCTACAGTGAACGGTGCAATCTCTTGATACTGTTTACATTGTAGGCCGGGTAAGCGCAGCGCCACCCGGCAAGAAAGGGTCGTGGAAACCTGCCAACCGGCAGGTTTTTTTACTTCTTACTGACGCACGACCACCAGCTTCTGGTTAACAAACTCTTTGATCCCCAGATCCGACAGCTCGCGCCCGTAGCCAGAGCGCTTGACGCCGCCAAACGGCAGCTCCGCCGCGGTATCGGTCAGCCAGTTGATGTAGACCATGCCGGTCTCAATGCGCGACGCCATTTTCTTCGCCCGCTCGATATCCTTGCTGAACACCGCGCCGCCCAGACCGTAGTGGGAATCGTTAGCCAGTGCGACCGCTTCGTCGTCGCTTTTCACCACGTAAACCTGCGCTACCGGACCAAAGAACTCCTCGAAGTACGCCGGGTTATCGCGCGAGATATGCGTCAGGATCGTCGGCTCAAAGAAGCTTCCGTCACGCTGAACCGGCTTGCCGCCATGGTGCAGCTTCGCGCCATTTTTCACCGCCTCGTTAACCTGTTTGGTTAGCGTCTCCAGCGCGTCTTTGGAAGACAGAGGCCCCAGCGTGGTGCTTTCGTCCAGCGGATCGCCAATTTTCACCTGCTTAAACGCCTCGGTGAATTTGCTCAGGAAGGCGTCTGCAATCTTTTCATGCAGGATAAAGCGCTTCGCCGCGGTACACACCTGCCCGGCATTGTTGAGCCGCGCGTTAACGCCGATCTTCACGGCTTTATCCAGGTCGGCATCGTCCAGCACCACGAACACGTCGTTACCGCCCAGCTCCAGCGTAGATTTCTTGAGGTTCTTCGCGGCCTGCGCCGCGACCACGCTGCCCGCTTTTTCGGAACCGGTCAGCGCGGCACCCTGTACGCGATCGTCGGCAATAATGTTCGCCACCTGATCGGAAGAGATAAACAGGTTGGTCCACGCCCCTTCCGGCGCGCCCGCCTCACGCACCAGGTGCGCAAAGGTTTCGGCACAGTGCGGCACGATGCTGGCGTGTTTGGCGATGACCGGGTTACCCGCCGCCAGGTTCGGCGCGAGCACACGCATCAGCTGATAGTAGGGGAAGTTCCACGGCTCAACGGCCATCAGCACGCCGATCGGGTGGTGCTCTACCCAGGCTTCTCCGAGTTCAGATTCGTATTTCACCGGCGCCAGGAACTGCTTCGCGTTGTCGGCGTAATAGCGGGCGATCTGCGCGCACAGTTTTACCTCGCCGCGGCTCTGCTCAATGAGCTTGCCCATCTCCTGGCTGGCGATTTTTGCCAGCTCCTCCACGCGATCGTCGATAAGATCGGCGAGCTTATGCAGCACGGGAAGACGCTGGCTAATATCACCTTTCGCCCAGTCTGAATGATAGAGCGCGTCTGCCGCATTCAGCGCCGCCTCGATATCCGCGTCAGTATGGGAAGGATACTCTTTGATGAGCTGGTTAGTGGCAGGATTTACTGTCTGATAAGCCATGTCGAATCTCCTTAATTTACCGCTTAGGGTATTAAGGGTAGTCACTCTGACTGGCTATGGACGTAAAGTTGGGTATATCCGGAAGGTTCTTAACGAGACGCTGTTGGGATCCACGCCGGGATGGTATAAAAAACGTTGCTCATTAAAGGATACCCTATGCCCGATACCCGCCTCGTTCGTCAGACATTCAACCGCGTGCCCGGCCTCGAACTGCGCAGCACGTGGCAGAGCACGCAGGCATATAAGCGTCATAGCCATGCGCAAGTGTCGATCGGTGCAATCATGGAGGGGAGTACGCGATGCGTGTGCGGTGGGCAGGAATATCTGCTCACGCCGGGCGACATCATTGTGATCCCCGCGCACGTCCCGCACAGCTGTAACCCGGTGGCCGGGCTGCCGCGCAGCTACCATATGCTCTACATCGACGCTGACCTTCCCCTCGGGCAGCAGGTCATTCGTGACGCACCGCTGTTTAAGCGCTATCTGGATACTGTTGAAAGCATGTCATCAAAAGCCCTGAACGCATTGCTTTCCGCAATCCCTTTGTGCGGTGAAGATAAGCGAAAGCTACGTCCCACCAGCCAGCTGCTGCTGCAGGCGATTGTGCAGGATCTTGCCGCTCCACCCACGCTGGACGCTCTGGCCCGGCGATTTTCCTTGCGTAAAGAGACGCTGATCCGCACCTTCAAGCAGGACACCGGGCTAACGCCGGGCAGCTTCCTCAACGTCTCGCGCGTGGAATATGCCAAAGCGCGCCTGCGTGCCGGAGATGAGATCGCCGACGTCGGCTACCAGAGCGGATTTGCCGATCAGAGCCATTTCCACAAAACCTTTGTGAGCTACACCGCAGCCACGCCCCGTCAGTACGCCACCGGCCGATCAATATCGGACAATAAATAGGTTCTCGAGCGCCGTAACCTGATCTCAGTTTTTATTCTGAGGTCGCTATGGAACTGTTATTCCCTTCCGCTTTTCTCGCCCTGGCGCTGGCGCATTTTGTTGCCCTGCTGAGCCCGGGCCCCGATTTTTTCCTGCTGGTAGGCTACGCCGCACGCTACCGCCTGCGCGGCAGCGCCGGGCTGTGCATTGGGATAGCGGCGGGAAACGGGCTGTACATTTTGCTGGTGATTGCGGGATGGAGCGCGCTGCGCCAGTTTTCGTGGCTTTTTGCGCTTATCGAACTGTCCGGCGCGCTTTACCTCCTGTGGATTGGCTCGCACCTGGTGCGCAGCCGTCCGCAGCCCCTTACGCTAAATGAAACCCACCAGCGCTTTCCTTCGCTACGTAAGCAGATCCTGCTGGGGCTAGGCTCTGCGCTGCTAAACCCGAAGAATGCGCTGTTCTATCTGGCGCTGATGACGGCATTGCTGGGGCCGGACGTCACGCTGCTTCAGCAGGCGGTCAATGGCGTCTGGATGGTGATGGTGGTGCTGGTCTGGGATTTGGTGCTGGTGTCGCTGATGGGATTGCCGACAGTTCAGCAGAAGGTCGGCCGGGTACTGTGGGTGATTGAGCGAGCGGCAGGCGTGGTGCTGATGGGATTTGGCGGGTGGGTGGTGTGGCGGGTGATATCACAAAGTGTGTTGCCCCTATAGAAAGCAACGCCTTTATTGCCTTACAAAATAAGTGACTTAGCTATTAGTATTTATTCCCTGACGTGGCAAGCTAAAGCCACAGCAATCGTTAAGGGAACAACGTGAAAAATTACAAAGTCATCACACCACTTTTTCCAACCTATGCGCAGGTTCAGGCAATGATGAAAGCCGTCTCCGGCTATTCAGTGAATTCGGTACGTAACATGATCAATGCGATTCAGGAGCAAACCGGCACGCCGCAAAATCCGGTTGACTGGTCCGAACCTGATATGTGGATCAACGAACGCCTGAAAGGCGAAGACGCTGAAATCGCGCTGCGGATCTGGAATCAGGATAACCACATCCTCAATCCCCGCCATAGTTACGGTAGCTATTTATTTCTTAACTCTTCTGTTTTCGAACTGATGGAAACGACGCCGAAAGATATCTGGGTACCCACCGAGCGCGGGCAACAATTTCTAAATCATGATGACGCCACGCTCCGCGCGCTGGACGATAAAGAAGGGTTACTGCAACTTCTTGAACTGCTGGCGGGACGTGAAATGTCGCGTCGTGCTGACTTACTCCCTGAATGGCAGGCTTTTTTACACCAGCATTCAAAATTTGCCTCTACCAGCTCTATCAAAAGCACCCTCTACTCGCGCCTCTATAACTTGATCGATCGCGATATGGTCGCCCGGGAAGGGATGAGTTACTACATCACCGATAAAGGCCGCGCATGGTTAGCGAATGCCCTACCGGCCCGAAAAGCCGACCCACGAAAAGAACTTCTGGACGCGGTTAAGCGCTACAACCAACAGCAAAAAGAGCAGCTTCGCGAACAAATCAGCACCATGAATCCCTACAAGTTCGAGCATTTGATTGGTCAACTTCTTGAGGCGATGGGTTATGAACAGGTGGAAGTGACCAAAGCGTCGGGCGATAAGGGCGTCGACGTCGTCGGCAGAGTACAGGTGGGCATTACCACCATCACGGAAGTGGTGCAGGTTAAGCGTATGCAAAGCAATATTACCCGTCCTGTTATCGACCAGCTACGTGGTGCATTGCCTTATCACAGCGCGATCCGGGGCACACTGATCACCACGGGGCGTTTTGCCGGGAACTGTGAAAAAGCGGCTCTTCATCCCGGCGCCGCGCCGATTACCTTGATAGATGGTGACCGACTGCTAGAACTGCTGATTGAGAATAATGTCGGCATTCGACGCAGTAATGCGGTGGAGTTGCTGGACGTGGATTTACAGCTTTTTGATGAACTGGAAGAGGGATTAAAAGGCGAAATTTAACGTCTTAATCGCTACAATAGACGCCAAATTTTTCCTGATTGAGTTCATCATGGCCAAAGCACCAACGAAAAAAGCCAAAGCAAAGAAAGGCTTTGAAGACACATTATGGGATACCGCGAACCAGCTTCGCGGTAGCGTTGAATCCTCCGAGTACAAGCACGTGGTGCTGAGCCTCGTGTTCCTGAAATTTATCAGCGATAAGTTCGAAGCCCGTCGTCAAAAAATGAAGGACGAAGGCCAGGAAGACTTCCTGGAAATGGAGGTCTTTTATCAGCAGGACAACATCTTCTACCTGCCGGAAAAGGCGCGATGGTCGTTTATCAAACAGAATGCCAAGCAGGATAATCTCGCCGTTCTGATTGATGACGCCCTTTCTACTATTGAGAAGCGCAACCCGACGCTGAAAGGCGCGCTGCCGGATAACTACTTCAGCCGTCAGGATCTGGAAACCAAGAAGCTGGCGTCGCTGATCGACACTATCGACAATATCGAAACGCTAGCACATGAAACCGACGTTGAAGCGCTGTCGAAAGAAGACCTGGTCGGCCGCGTGTACGAATACTTCCTCGGCAAGTTTGCCGCCACCGAAGGCAAAGGCGGCGGTGAATTCTATACGCCAAAATGCGTGGTGACGCTGCTGACCGAGATGCTCGAACCGTTCCAGGGCAAAATCTATGACCCGTGCTGCGGCTCGGCAGGGATGTTTGTGCAGTCTGTGAAGTTCGTTGAAAGCCATCAGGGGAAAAGCCGTGATATCGCCCTGTACGGTCAGGAGCTAACGGCAACAACTTATAAGCTGGCGAAGATGAACCTCGCGATTCGCGGTCTGTCCGCCAATCTTGGCGAGCGCCCGGCAGACACCTTTTTCAACGACCAGCACCCGGAATTAAAAGCCGACTACATTCTGGCCAATCCGCCGTTTAACCTCAAAGACTGGCGTAACGATGCCGAGCTGACCAACGATCCGCGCTTCGCAGGCTACCGCACGCCGCCAACCGGTAACGCCAACTACGGCTGGATTTTGCATATGCTCTCCAAGCTGTCGGCCAACGGTACCGCCGGTTTTGTTCTGGCAAACGGTTCGATGAGTTCTAACACCAGCGGCGAAGGTAAGATCCGCGCGCAGATGATCGAAAGCGATCTGATCGACTGCATGATCGCCCTGCCCGGCCAGCTTTTCTACACAACCCAAATCCCGGTCTGCCTGTGGTTTATGACTAAATCGAAGGCTGCCGATCCGGCCAAAGGCTATCGTAACCGTCAGGGCGAAACGCTGTTTATTGATGCGCGTAACCTCGGCACCATGATGAACCGCACCACCAAAGAGCTTACGGCAGATGATATCGCCACCATCGCAGATACTTACCATGCGTGGCGCAGCACGCCGGAAGAGCTGGCTGACCGCGTTAAGCGCGGCAACAGCAGGCTGGCGAAATACGAAGACAAGGCTGGGTTCTGCAAAGTCGCCACCATTGAAGAGATCAAGACTAACGACTATGTGCTGACTCCGGGTCGTTACGTGGGTGCCGCCGAGCAGGAAGATGACGGCGTGGCGTTTGAAACTAAAATGAGAGAGTTGTCGAAGACGTTGTTTGCGCAAATGAAGCAAGCGGCAGAACTGGATAACGCGATTCGCCAGAACCTGGAGGGGTTGGGTTATGGGGAGTAAGTGGGATAATATATTATTAGGCGATCTAATTAAGCAGGGTCATGCAATTTTACAGACTGGCCCTTTTGGTACAGCTTTGAAAGCAGAGGAATATACCACAAATGGGGTTCCCCTGATATCAGTAAGAGAAATCCGTAATGGACATATAAAAGTTGAAGATGCAACACCAAAAGTTAATAAAGACATTACCAATCGCCTTCCAAAATTTGTATTAAAGAAAGGTGATATTGTTTTTGCTCGAAAAGGTGGTGTAGATCGTACCGCATATGTTACTGAAAAAGAAACAGGATGGTTCCTTGGTTCAGATGGAATTTATTTACGAATTAATGGAAATTATAATTCTCTTTTCATTAGCTACATAATGCAAAGTTCGGCAACAAGAGATTGGTTAATTAAAAACAGTGAAGGAACAACCATGCCTTCGCTCAATCAAAAAATATTAACACGAATTCCATTAACTATACCGGACTTACACAAACAAAATCTTATTTCTGATTTTCTTCATTCCCTAGATAAAAAAATAAACATCAGTAATCAAATCAACCAAACCCTGGAACAAATGTCCCAAACTTTGTTCAAATCCTGGTTTGTGGATTTCGATCCGGTAATTGATAACGCGCTAGATGCGGGAAACCCAATCCCGGAAGCGCTGCAATCTCGCGCCGAACTGCGTCAAAAAGTACGCAAAAGTGCAGATTTCAAACCACTTCCAGCGGATATTCGTGCACTGTTCCCGACTGAATTTGAAGAAACAGAGTTGGGTTGGGTGCCGAAAGGTTGGATAACAACATCTTTTAACGATTTGATAGAACTAATTGGTGGTGGCACACCTAAAACCTCTGTAGAAGAGTACTGGAATGGAGATATTCCGTGGTTCTCTGTCGTCGATGCACCTAATGAATCCGACGTATACGTATTAACTACAGAGAAAAACATTACTACTGAAGGACTCAACAATTCCTCCGCAAAATTATTAAGAAAAGGAACAACAATAATCAGCGCCAGAGGAACTGTAGGGAAATGCGCTATGGTTGCTGTACCAATGGCAATGAACCAATCATGCTATGGAGTTATTGGTAAAAATAATATTTCTGATGAATATATTTATTTCCAATTAAAAAATGCAGTCCAGGCTCTTCAACAAATGGGGCACGGCTCAGTCTTCAACACGATAACAAGAGATACATTCAAAAATATTAAAGTTCCTTTTTGCAATGAAGAGTTAACAAATAGTTATTCTTTACTTGTCAGAAATTACTTTTCAAAAATACTGAATAATAATTATCAAAATATTGCTTTAAGCAACCTCCGCGACACCCTGCTCCCCAAACTCATCTCCGGCGAGCTGTCCCTGGAGGATCTCCCCGACATCATCAAACAAACCGAAGCCGCATAACGCATTTTTGCCCCTGTAAAATCAGGGGCTGTCTGGTAAGGTTTTCTCTTATTACAGGAACCCTTACCAGAAAACCAGCCAGGGCCGGAGCGGGATATGCATCTCTCATTCAGTGAAGCGAAGTTAGAACAGGCAATAATTGAACTGCTACAGGAGCAGGGTTACCAGCACCTGACAGGCGACAATGTGCCGCGTTCCAGCCTCGATCAGGTGATTATTGAAGACGATCTTCGCCACTATCTCGCTGCTCGCTATCAGGCTGACGGTATTACGGAAGACGAAATCCAGCGGCTGATTAAACAGTTCACCACCCTGCCCGCTTCCGATCTCTACGAAAGCAATAAGATCTTTTGCACCTGGCTGGCCAATGGCTTCCTGTTTAAACGCGACGATCGTCAGCAGAAAGATCTCTATATCGAACTGCTCGATACACGTCACCTATCCGCCGCGCTGCGTGAGCTATTCGATAGCGAAGACGTACCGATGCAACAGGCTGCTGAAACGCCAGCAAGCTATCTTATCCAGCCGCTGAACCGCATTAAGATCGTTAATCAGCTGACCATCACCGGCAAAGAAAACCAGCCGCGCATTCCGGATGCTATCCTGTATATCAACGGCCTGCCGTTGGTGGTGTTCGAATTTAAAAGCGCGGTGCGCGAGCAGGAAGCCAATATTGGTGATGCGTATAAGCAGCTATGCACCCGCTATCGTCGCGATATTCCGCAGCTGTTTATCTATAACGCGCTGTGCATCATCAGCGATGGCGTGAATAACCGCATGGGCAACCTGTTCGCGCCATATGAGTATTTCTACTCCTGGCGCAAAGTCACCGGTAATGAAAACCGAGAGCAGGATGGCATTCCTTCCCTACACTCAATGATTCAGGGACTATTTCACCCGGTACGCCTGCTGGATGTGATTAAAAACTTTATCTGCTTCCCGGATAAAGCCAAACACGAAGTGAAAATCTGCTGCCGCTATCCGCAGTACTATGCCGCGCGCAAGCTCTACTACAGCATTGAGCGAGCGCGTAAACCTTACGGTAACGGTAAAGGCGGCACCTACTTTGGCGCCACGGGCTGTGGTAAGAGTTACACCATGCAGTTCTTAACCCGTCTGCTGATGAAAAGCGTCGAGTTTGCCAGCCCGACCATCGTGCTGATCACTGACCGTACCGATCTGGACGATCAGCTCTCTACGCAAATGTGTAATGCCAAAAATTATATCGGTGACGATACCGTGGAGCCCGTCACCAGCCGCGACGATCTGCGGGAAAAGCTGGCCGGTCGTAACAGCGGCGGTGTCTTCCTGACCACCATCCATAAATTTACTGAAGACACCGAATTGCTCTCCGAGCGAAGCAATGTCATCTGTATCTCTGACGAAGCGCACCGCAGCCAGGTCAATCTGGATCAGAAAGTGATCGTCGATAAAGAGAGCGGAAAGGTACGCAAGACCTGGGGCTTTGCCAAATATCTGCACGACTCGCTGCCAGCAGCCACCTATGTCGGTTTTACCGGGACGCCTGTAGACGCCACGCTGGATGTCTTCGGCGCGGTAGTGGACAGCTACACCATGACCGAATCCGTTCAGGATGAGATTACGGTACGCATCGTCTATGAAGGTCGCGCAGCAAAAGTGATCCTGGATGCCAGCAAGCTGGAAGAGGTAGAGAAATATTACGAAGAGTGCGCTAACGCGGGCACTAATGAGTGGCAGATCGACGAAAGCAAAAAAGCCAGCGCCACCATGAACGCAATCCTCGGAGATGAGGATCGCCTGAAGTCGCTGGCGGAAGACTTTGCTAAACACTATGAAAAACGCGTCGCTGAAGGCTCAACGGTGAAAGGTAAGGCCATGTTTGTCTGCGCCAGTCGGGAAATTGCCTGGGATTTATACCGTCAGTTGAAAGGTTCTCGTCCGGCGTGGTTTGAGGTTAAACAGGCTCCCGAAGGGGTCGAACTTACCGAGCAGGAGCAGAAAGAGCTGCCACCGTCTGAAATGGTCAAGATGGTGATGACGCGAGGTAAAGACGATGACGCCAAACTGTACGACCTGCTGGGCGGTAAAGAGTACCGTAAACAGCTCGATAAACAGTTCAAAAACGCAAAGTCGAATTTCAAAATCGCTATTGTGGTCGATATGTGGCTGACAGGTTTCGACGTGCCGGAACTGGACACCATTTACATCGATAAGCCGCTGCAAAAACATAACCTGATTCAGACCATCTCCCGTGTTAACCGCAAGCTTGAAGGGAAAAGCAAAGGTCTGGTGGTGGACTATATCGGCATCAAGCGCCAGATGAACCAGGCACTGGCGATGTATTCCCGCATTGACGCTACCAACTTTGAGGACATCCAGCAGTCGGTCATTGAGGTGAAGAATCATCTCGACCTGCTGTCGCAGGTGTTCCACGGTTTCGACAGCCGCGCTTACTTTACGGGAGAGCCTCAGGCTCAGCTGGCATGTTTGAATCTGGCGGCAGAATTTGTCTTGCGTACCCAGAAAATTGAACGTCGATTTATGGGGCTAGTGAAGCGCCTGAAGGCAGCCTACGATGTCTGCTGCGGCAGCGAGGCGTTATCACAGACGGAGCGAGATCGTATCCATTTCTTTCTTGCCGTGCGTTCCATCGTCTTTAAGCTGACCAAGGGTGATGCTCCTGACGTTACCCAGATGAACGCCCGCGTGCGAGAGATGATTTCTGACGCATTAAAGGCAGATGGCGTGGAAGAGCTGTTTTTCCTGGGCGATAAGAAAGCAGAATCGATCGATATTTTCGACGAGGATTATCTGGCGCGTATTAATAAGATCAAGCTGCCCGCAACAAAGATCCAGCTTCTGCAGAAACTGCTTGAGAAAGCCATCAGTGACTTTAAAAAAATTAACCAGCTTCAGGGGATCAACTTCACCCGTCGATTCCAGTCAATCATGGATAAATATAACGAGCGCCGGGAAGACGACGTGCTGAACGGTGAAGAGTTTGATCACTTCAGTCAGGAAATGACCGACATTATCTATGATATTAAAACCGAAATGGGCACTTATGCAGATTTGGGGATTGATATCGAAGAGAAAGCGTTTTATGACATCCTGGCACATATGCGTGACAAGTATCAGTTTACCTATGAAGACGACAAGATGCTGGCGCTGGCAAAAGAGATGAAAGCAGTGGTTGATAACACGTCGAAGTATCCCGACTGGAGTAAACGTGATGACATCAAAGCCAAACTTAAAGTTGAGCTAATTCTTTTACTGCATAAACATAAGTTCCCTCCGATTGCAAACGACGAGGTCTATCTGGGCGTATTGATGCAGGCAGAGAATTTTAAAGAAAATACGAGCTCGTTAAAAATGTAATATGTCAACTGATTTTGGCAAAGACTGTTCTTCCGGTGCAACAAGGATTATAAGGAGCATATTATGGCCGAAGGATTAAAAATGTTTTACGCGCGTGATGAGCGCAATATACACTCCAGTATTCCTGTAAAAGATATTAAAGAGAGTGATAGAGAGCGACTGATATGTGAGTTCTGCCCCGCTAAAATCAGTTGGGTCAAGCCGCACAAACGTAACGGCAAGAATATTTCAGCGTTTTTACGCTTACAGAAAAATGAGGAACATACTTTCAATTGTAAAAATAGCGTCAAATCAGCGATTACTTCTCTTGTAGCCCATTCACAAAATATTGAGGACGGAAAACTTCTTCTCGAAGCGCAAGATTCAGCGTTTATCTTCCGAATGAACGTCCTTATTGAAGCCAGCGCCGCTCTAAGAAAAGCCAGTTTTACTCTAGAGGAAGAAGCCGATCCGGAAGAGAAAGCACGCAAGAGAATTCGATATAAGAAAACAGAAAAGCGTCTCGCTGATTACTTTAACACGGCTGCTGGTATTGCTAAAATCAGAGCAAAAATAGAGGAAAGCAGCGATAAGAAAACACTATCTGACCTGGTAAAGATAGATTATAACGGCAAGAAAATTAGCTGGAATGACTTTTTCTATGATGAAAACCGTTATCCCATTCTTTTTAAAAAGGCCGCGAAAATCGCTCATCCTGTCGCAATTCTTATAACGGTTAAAAAAGCGCAAGAATACATTAATAGTGAAAGAAGTAATTTCTACACCCTCAAAGGAGAGGTATGTACACTGGAGCTTGAGGATAAAAGCAAAGAGTTTTTCGCACCAGGTTTAACTTGTAATGATGCTATCTTTTTTGAAAATCTCGAACCAAAAGACGAGATTATTGTTGTCGGTAAAGTACGCCCAACAACAAATCGCTGGGGTGAAGGGAATATCTTTAAGAATTTAAACTTTAATGTTTTTAACAAAAAACAAATAACACGGTTAAAAGATTGAAATACTGCAAATATCACACACTGTCTCCGGGATAAAGTCTATATCCCGGAGACACTTAATCAAGCCCCCAACCGATAATCCCAGTCATCCGAATGAATAACGTTACCGTCACGGTAATGCCAGGTAATCTTTTCATAACGAAGCAGAACAAGCTCAAGATGACCCTGTTTTTCATGATAACTATCTTTCACGTCAGGCATCATTGAAAACAACGTGACGACCTTCACCGCTTCCAGCGCGATCGTGAAATAGATTTCTTCCTGGCCGGCATCATTGATTCTATAAAGGTCAATAGTCGCTTTCCTGAGCGTACCGCCAGTACTGAGTGCTTTATAGAGAAAAACGCTTGAAGCATCAATTTCTTTCTCAATAAGAAAGGGACGGTGCTGGCGCTTGCTCAACGCTCTGCCATTATGCAGGTCAGAATTATAGTTTACGTTATGATAGAGCCCCAAAACCTCAATCTGGTTTTCACGGTCTTTAATTTCCACGCTGCCTTTTATGATATTACCCGCATCGTCAGTTAATGACATATATCCCGGAATGGCCATTTAAATATCCTTATCGAATGGAATAGAGTGTTCAACGGTTGCGATCATAACGGTGAGACATCTTTTACCCTCCGGGCTTTTTATTTTGAACATTTCCCTGATGGAATCGACATAAAGCTTATTATTCTCGGCTTCTGTCTCTGAGTAATTGGCAAAAGCGCAGATTTGCTCAATAGTGAGCAACGGCTTATCGTCTTTTAAGATTGCTAAGACACCTTCAGGGTTATGCGGGATGGCTTCAGAAAGTGCCGCCTTTAAATCTTCAGCCGTACTGGCATCCACTCCGGGTTCAAGGGCACTCGCTACGGCTAACCATGCTTGTGTGCCGCTCCTAATTTTCGGGATGATATGGTTCCACCATTCCGACTCACCGTTATCATTTGAAGCCATTTCACTTACAACGGTCCTGGCACCTTTGTCATTTATCATTTGCAATATCTGTTCAGGAGTGTGGTTTTTGGCAAATAAACCCACCGGTAAGCACAAGAAGAACAGCGCAATAATATACTTCATTATCGCACCACCAGAATTGTGTCACCTGAATCATAAATCATATGACGTTTATCCTGGCCGTTCATAATGATGCAACCTGCTGATGCCGAACCTGGCGGTTGACCTTTTTTATCCCCATGAATCTGGAAATGATCTCGGCCAAAAGTATTCGTGCCAGCTATAGGTTCAAGAACAATGGCCTCTGCACTTTTATGATTATTCCATCCGGCAATAAAATAAATACCTCTGGGAATCGGCCCTCTGTTTCGTTGACTTTCACACTCAGGCTTATCTTTCGATTCACCCGCACCGCTGTAGCAGTGAGCGACAAATTCGCCGTTATGGCTCAATATTCCTGTCGATACTTTATATTCCCATGTCATTAACACCGTCTCCTTGTGCGAATAGTCTCTTATCTTATGACTCATAAGAAAATCGAAATTACCGTGTCGGTCACAAAATCTTACTATCGAGAATAAATAAGCACAAAAAACATAGAAAGATTAATAATATATAATTTTGATGTATATAATTTTTATATAAAAGCCGTTTATACACGCAGAGAATGCATCTCCCCCTTACACCAGTTTTGCACTTTTGGTTCACTTGCCTCTATCCTTAACCCATGGAAAAAATAGCTGAACTCAAACGCGCCAAGCTGCTGGCGCTGTCGCTGCTGCTGATTGCCGCCGCGGCCTTTATCACCACCCTGTTCCTGCCGCAGACCTTCTGGGTGCGCGGCGTGAAGGCCATTGCCGAGGCGGCGATGGTCGGCGCGCTGGCGGACTGGTTTGCCGTCGTCGCGCTGTTCCGCCGGGTGCCTATACCCTTTATCTCACGGCATACGGCAATTATCCCGCGTAACAAAGATCGGATTGGCGACAATCTCGGCCAGTTCGTGCAGGAGAAGTTTCTCGATACGCAGTCCCTCGTCGCGTTAATTCGCCGCTATGAGCCCGCGCAGATGATTGGCACCTGGTTCAGCAGGCCCGACAACGCCCAGCGTGTTGGGCAGCATCTGATTCAGGTGATGAGCGGTTTTCTGGAACTTACCGACGACGGGCGCATACAGCGCCTGCTCAAACGCGCGGTGCACAAGGCCATCGATAAGGTCGATTTCACCGAGACCAGCGCCGTGATGCTGGAGAGCATGACCAAAAACAACCGTCACCAGGTGCTGCTGGACGCCATCATCAACCGCCTGATTACCCTGATTCAGCGGGAAAGCACGCGGGATTTTATTGCCGACCAGATTGTCCACTGGCTCAAGACCGAACACCCGCGCAAGGCGATGGTGCTGCCCACCGAGTGGCTCGGGGACCAGAGCGCGGAGATGGTCTCAAACGCGGTGAACGCGCTGCTGGATGATATTAGCCATGACCGCAAGCATCAGATCCGCCAGGCGTTCGACCGCGCCACGCTGAAGCTTATCGACAACCTGAAAAACGATCCGGAGATGGCGGCCAAAGCCGAGAACATTAAGCACTACCTGAAGAATGACGAGGCGTTTAACCGCTATCTGGGTGAGATGTGGGCCGACCTGCGCCAGTGGCTGAAGGCGGATATGCACAGCGAGGACTCCCGCGTGAGGCAGCGTATCGCCAACGCCGGCCAGTGGTTCGGTGAAACCCTGACGAACGACGCGAACCTGCAGGCCTCGCTGAACGAGCATCTGGAACAGGCCGCGCACCGCGTCGCGCCGGATTTTGCCGCGTTCCTGACCCGCCACATCAGCGACACGGTGAAAAGCTGGGACGCCAAAGACATGTCCCGCCAGATAGAGCTGAACATCGGCAAAGATCTGCAGTTCATTCGCGTCAACGGCACGCTGGTCGGCGGGACGATTGGCCTGATCCTGTTTTTACTCTCGCAGCTCCCTACAGTGCTTGCGCATTACTCCGCTTTTGGCGGCGCGATGACGTAGCGCGTCGCCTCGAAGCGGTTGAGGATCAGGTGCACCAGGAAGACCATCGTTAGCGTTGCCACCAGCGCAACGGTGACGGAGGTGATGCGATACAGATCGCTGAACACCAGGTCGCTGTCCGGGTGCATGTTCTGGCCGAACATAATGCCGATGGTGGTAATACTGGCGAAACCCACGCCCGCCCCGACCTTCTCCATCACGTGAAGGCGCGCGCCAAACGCCAGCCCGAGGCCGATCAGCGGCATCATCAGCAGCATATGGCTGCTGTGGTCGTAGAGGACGAGCTGCACAATGAGTATGTAAATACAGCCCAGCACCACGCCCACCACGCGCCAGATGGAGCTCATCACTGAGCCGCGATAGTGCATCGGGAACAGGATCAAAATCCCCGCCATCAGCGCCGAGAGGGAGTCGCTCAAATCGCTAATCTGAAAAATGACGAAAATCATCGTCGCGACGGTGCCGGAGAGCAGCGACTCGTGGCGCACGCGGGCATCGTCTTTTTCAATCAGCGGCGGCGGCTTGCGCGGCTCCACGTCCGGCAGCAGGTAGTTCATCAGCGCGCTCAGGCATACCGCCATCACGCTCGCTTCGATGTTGGAGAACAGCAGCGTGTGCCAGTTGGTGGTGGGATAGCTCATAAAGTTGAGCATCACGCTCTGGCAGACCACGCCCATCGATCCGAACAGGAACAGCGGCCCCTTGCTCATAAAGCGAAAGCGCATCACGTACAGGGCGAACACCACCAGCGTCATGATGACCGGCCACTGCGACAGATAGCCGATGATAAGCACCATTTCGACGCAGTTGAGCGAGGCGCTAAAGATAAACTGCTTCGCCACGTGTCGGTTAAACACCGGCACCAGCGACAGGAGCATGATCGGGTAGACCACAAAAAACACACCGTAGCTGGTGTTGTAGAAGCTGGAGATGCTGAGCGCGATCATCCCGGCAAAGACGATGCGCAGGGTCTGGCGGAAGTCGTTTGCCGTGTAGACGATATTGCCGTGCGGGGTAAAGACCCTCGCCAGGGTGCTGATAGACATCGAACTAATAAACATAGTGAAGCAGGCTCACCAGGTGGATCTGCATCCCTGAGAAGAAGCGCGCAAACGGCCCTTCGCTGTTGTAGAGCTGCACGGTGGCGCGCGCGCCGGTCGGCAGATGCTTCGGCAGCGCCTCGTCCAGCGCGACGTGAATGCGCATGCGCTGGGCGTCGCGCACCCAGCGGTTGGAGGTTTCCGGCTCGGAGAGTTGACCGTTAACCGCTTCCTGCCCGGCGAGGATCCCCGCGTCGCTGCTGGTCACGTGGGCGCGGAACACCCGGCCCGGGAAGGCGTCAAACACCACGGCAGCGTCGGTACCCTGATGGGTATGGCGCAGGCTCTTCTCGCGGAAATCGGCCACGATATCGGTCTGGTTGTTCACCAGCGCCAGCGAGGCCGAGCCGGAAGTGGCGTAAAATCCCGGGCTCAGCTGCAGGTTACTCACCGTGCCGTCTGCTTCTGCGTAGACCTTCGTCCAGCCGAGGTTCAGCTCCGCCTCATCCAGCGCGTTACGGTATTTTTGCAGCGTTACGTTGCGATGCTCGTCACGCTCGCCGCGCTGAATGCGCAGGTTATGGATGTTGGCCTGAAGTGAGCTAACGGACTGCTCGCTGCTTTGCCAGGTGGTGCGGACTTTATCCAGATCTGACTGAGAGACGTTCTGCAGCGTGCTCAGCTTCTGGTAGCGGTCGAAGGTGACTTTGTCGTTACGCGCCGTCAGCACGGCGGTTTTCAGGCTGGCCTGCGCGGAGGCGATCTGCGCGTCCAGCTGATCGTTGGAGAGACGAGCCTGCTCAAGCGCGATTTGCGCGGCTTCGACCTTATTGCGAAACGGCGTGTCGTCGAGTTCGAACAGCAGATCGCCTTTCTTCACCTGGCTGTTGTTGTGCACGTGGACGGCCGCCACGTATCCGGAAACGCGCGCGGACACCGGCGTCACCACGCGCATCACGGTGGAGTCCGGGGTCAGCGGGATCCAGATATCCGCGACGATAAAGTAGACAAACATCAGCAGGAAAGAGGCAATACTTACCCTTACCCAGCGGGCAAACTTTTGTTCAGGAGTCATTATTTTTCGGTCTTGTTATCTTCTTCGCGGATTGTCCGCAAATTGCAGGCGATTTGATTCAGCGTGGCGCTGAAAATGTCGATATGTTCCGGCGCGATGTTTTGCGATACGCGAGCCTGAAAGTTCTCAATAACCTGGGTGAGCGTTTCAAGAACGGTTTTACCCTCAGGCGTCAGCGTTAACAGCCGGATGCGCTTGTCATAAGGCGATACGCTGCGCAGCAGGTAGCCCTGCTTTTCCAGCTGCGTCAGGGTGCGCATCAGCGGCGGCAGTTCGATACCCTGCACCTCCGCCAGTTCGCTCACCGAGACGTTATCCCCAAGCTGGTGAAGCTGCATCATCACCGTCCAGCTCGACTGGGTTAACCCGGTATCGAGAATGGCGTCGTCGATCACCGCGCGCCACTGACGCACGACCATCGCCATCCGCATGCCCATCGGCCTGCGGCAGAACAGATCTTCTTCACTCATGGGGAGTCCTCTCGTATTACGCACTCAAGATAATAGTTATCAGGGTAAGTATCAAGAAACGAGAGGCGAAAGAGCAGGAATTGCGAAAACGATGTTCTCCCTTTCCTTGTGGGAGAGGGCATCAGCCCAAAGCGGAGTTTAGCGGCTAAAATGCCTCCTGACGGCACTTTTCCCCGAAGCCGTCACCCCCACCTCTCTGTACCCCGCCACGCGCTGGATCCAGCCTTTACTTTCCAGAAAAGTGAGCAGCGCCGCACCCGCCTCGCCGCCAAGATGAAAGCGCCGCTCGCTCCAGTCCAGGCAGGCGCAGCAGGCCTTGCGACGGGTACTGGAATTTAACTGAACGCCGAGTTTCAGAAACCGCTCCCGGCCATACGGCGTGAGCGCTGAACCGTCAGCCTCAATCCACCCTTCCGCCTGCATAAAATCATAGATCTGCACCGCAACCGTTCCGGCAAGATGGTCGTAGCAGGTTCGCGCTTCGCGCATGGCCCTCGGCGCGCTGGTTTCCGGCGGCGTAATGCGGCTCCAGGAAAGCCCCATCATCTGCTCCACCAGCTCCGCAACGTCGTGCCCCGCCAGACGGTAGTAGCGGTGACGCCCCTGAGACAGGCAGATAATCAGCTTTCCCTCCACCAGCCGGGCGAGATGCCCGCTGGCGGTCGACGGCGCGACGTCTGCGGCAGCGCTGAGTTCGGTGGCGGTCCACGCGCGCCCGTCCATCAGCGCGCAGAGCATTCTCACGCGCGACGGATCGGCCATTGCCGCCGCCACCGCCGCCATGGCCTGTTCCAGCGCCGCGCCGCTGTCAGGATTTAAGCTCGTCTTCAACATTGGTCGCCCAGGGTCTGGTGATCTCTGCGGCCAGCTTATCATTATCCGTCGGCAGAATGAGGTGAACGTCATACATCCTCGTGCCCGCCGGTTTCGGAACTGTACTCCCGCACCAGCTGCGCCACCCGAATACGGTAGAAAGAAAAAATCGACTCCCGCCCTTCGGCCTGCGCCGCCTGATGAAAAACGTTTTGCTTCCAGCGGCGGACGGCCTCTTCGTCCCGCCACCAGGAAAGCGACAGAATTTTGCCGTCGGTCGTCAGGCTCTGGAACCGTTCGATATCAATAAAGCCGTCGATGTCCGCCAGCAGAGGCTTGAGTTCGGCGGCGAGCTGCAGGTAGCGCGCCTGATGCGCGGGCGCGGCTTTCGCTTCGAAAATGACTGCAATCATGGGTGTCTCTCCGTTGTGGGCATGAGGAGAGAATGCAGGATGGAAAAGCACAATGCTTCGGTAAGGAGCGAAGTGTTATGCCGGATGGCGCCGCGCTTATCCGCCCTACGGGCTCCTGTAGGCCCGGTAAGCGCAGCGCCACCGGGCAGGTTTTAGCCCAGAACCGACCGCGGCTCCATAAACGCCCGGATCCCCCACTCCCCCATCTCGCGCCCCACGCCGGAGTGCTTGAATCCGCCGAACGGCGCTTTTGGTTCATGGGCAAGCGTGTTTACCAGCACGCGGCCGGCAACAATCTGCTGCGCCACGCGGCGCGCGCGGTCCGCATCCTCGCCCAACACCATCGCGCTCAGGCCGTACTCGGTATCGTTGGCAATGGCAATTGCCTCCGCCTCGTCGCGATAGGGTATTACGCACAGCACCGGGCCGAAGATCTCTTCACGGGCAATCGCCATCCGGTTGTTCACGTCGGCAAACAGCGTCGGGCGCACAAACCAGCCGTCCCGCGTCCCGTCTGGTCGTCCTTCGCCGCCCGCCAGCAGGCGCGCCCCTTCTTCGCTCCCTTTGCGGATATACCCCTGCACCCGCAGCCACTGCTTCTCGCTAACCATCGGGCCTATGTCCGTCACGCTGTCGCGCGGGTCGCCAGATTTTACCGCCGCAACGGCCTGCGCCAGCGCGGTTTCAATCTCCGCCTGACGCGCCTGCGGCACCAGAATGCGCGTTCCTGCCACGCACGCCTGCCCGCTGTTCATAAACCCGGCCTGAATCACCAATGGGATCGCCTGCGCCACATCAACGTCATCCAGCAGGATCGTTGGCGATTTACCCCCCAGCTCCAGCGTCACGCGCTTAAAGCTCTCCGCCGCGTTGCGCAGGATCGCCCTGCCGGTATTCGTGGAGCCGGTAAACGAGATTTTTGCCACGTCCGGATGGCGGCTAATGGTTTCCCCCACCGTCTCGCCGCGCCCGGTGACGATGTTAAACACGCCCGCCGGCAGCGCGGCATCGCGCAGCGCTTCGGTGACAATCTGCGTTTGCAGGGCGCTCATTTCACTCGGCTTTATCACCGCCGTACAGCCGGCAGCCAGCGCGGCCGCCAGCTTGCCGCAGATAAACCCAGCGTCGCTGTTCCACGGCGTAATTAGCCCCGCTACGCCGAGCGGCGTCATCTGTACCGTGGCTGCGCCTGCGGGGGTGACGAACTCAAACGCCTCCAGCGCCTCAATGGCCTGAGCAATCACCTCCGCCGGATAGCGGGCCATCCACGCCGAGCGCGAGGCGGGCGCGCCGTACTCCTCAATGACCGCTTCCAGCAGATCGTCGTGGCGGGCGGCCACGGCGGCGTGCATGCGCCTCAGGGCCGCGATGCGCTCCTGCTTCGTGGTTCTCGACCACGCCGGAAACGCCGCTTTTGCCGCCGCAACGGCGCGCTCTGCGTCAACCTCATCCGCCAGACGAACCTGGCCGATGACCCGCGCCGTCGCCGGGTTGTACAAATCAAACCACTCGGTGCCGTGCGGGGTAACAAATTCGCCGTTAATAAAGATCTGTTCGATGGTGTGCATAGAAACCTCCTCAGCTGTGTGAGCACAGTCTGGCACGGCTTCTCCGTTGCGATAATCCACGCTATGCTGCAAGGGTTATTTCGATTTTCAGGATAATCTATGCATCGTTCAGGTCTGACAGAGCTGGAAGTGGTGATGGCGGTGGTGCGACGCGGCAGCTTTCGCGGCGCGGCGCAGGAGCTGGGCATGTCCGCCACGGCGGTAAGCAACGCCATCGCCGGGCTGGAGCGCCGCCTTGATGCCCGCCTCTTTAACCGCACCACCCGCAGCGTGGCGCTCACCGACGCCGGGCAGCACTACGTGGCGCGCGTCGGTCCGGCCCTGCAGGAGATCCGCCTCGCCGGCGAGGAGATCCACAGCGACGCCGGGGATCTTACCGGCACGCTGCGCCTGAACGTGCCGAACCATATCGGCACCCTGTTTCTCGACCAGCTGCTGATCGACTTTATGATCCGCTACCCGAAGATGCGCGTGGAGACCGTCAGCGAAGCGCGAATGATCGACATCGTCGCGGAAGGCTTTGACGCGGGGATCCGCCTCGAAGAGTCCGTGCCCCAGGACACGATCGCCGTGCCGCTGACCGGCGAGATCCGCCAGCTGGTCACCGCTACGCCGGAGTATTTTGCACGTCACGGCATTCCGCAGATGCCGGAGGATCTGCTTTCACATCAGGGTATCGGCATGCGCATGGCGCACGGTGGGATCTACCGCTGGGAGCTGGCGCGTCGGGGTGAGACGTACGCGCTTGCCGTGCCGCCGCGCTTTGCGACGTCCGATCTTTTCGCGTCAATTCGGGCCGTGAAGGCAGGACTCGGGGTCGGTTTTTTACCGGAACTCTATATTCAGGACGAGCTGAAAAGCGGGGAACTGGTGAGCGTATTAAACGACTGGGCGCAGCCCTTTGCCGGGCTGCGCCTGTATTACCCCGGCCATTGCCACGTTCCGCCAGGGCTACGGGCGCTGGTGGCGATGATCCGCGAGCGCGGAATTATTCCAGGTTAGCCTTATTCAGCCCGTAAGCCACGTCCAGCGATCCCGGCTCCATGCGGGAGGTGATCCCCAGGCGGTTCCAGGCGTTGATCGCCACGATGGCAAAGTTCAGCTCTGAAATCTCGACGTCTGAGAAGTGCTCCGCCACGCTGCGGTACAGTGCGTCGCTCACCCCGTGAACCCCAATCTGCGTCAGCGCTTCGGTGAAGGCCAGCGCGGCTTTCTCGCGGGCGCTGAACAGCGGGGATTCGCGCCAGGCCGCCAGATGGTACAGGCGCAGCTCGCGCTCTCCGGCGATTTTGGCCTCTTTCGAGTGCATGTCCAGGCAGAAGGTACAGCCGTTAAGCTGTGAAACGCGAATGTCGATCAGGTGCTTCAGCGCCGGGTCGATGGAGGTTTTTGCCACCTCCATGCTCAGGGCGGACAGGGCGTTGGCAAGGGCAGGTGTAGCCTTATGGTGGTTGACGCGGGTGCTCATTGTCTTTCCTCTTTTTTGTGCGGCATATGTCATGCGATGAGGTAAATCTACGCCGTTCATGACATAGTAAAAAGACACAAAAAACGCAAAAGAAGGTAGGACATGAGGCTGGGCTATCACGAGATTTACTCGCGCTATCGCGACAATATTACGCGCGGCGTGCTGAAGCCCGGCGACAAGGTGCCCGCCATTCGCGTGCTGGCCGAGGAGCTGAAGGTGGCGCGTAAAACCGTCGAAACGGCCTACGCCATCCTGACGGGCGAAGGGTATCTGGTGAGCCAGGGCGCGCGCGGCACGCGGGTCAACCCCGATTTACTGTTGCCGGATAAAAATCCCCCTGCGGAACAGCCCACCGGCACGCTTCCGGCATCGCTCATCAGCCAGCGCGAACGGGCGGGGTTTCTGCGCCCCGGCATTCCCTCGCTCGACAGCTTTCCCTATAAAAAATGGCTGCTCCTCGCAGGCCAGGCGACGCGCTCCATGCGCCAGGAGGAGATGCTCAACCCGCCGGTGCTGGGCTGGTACCCGCTGCGCGAGGCCATTGCCCGCTATCTGAATATTTCACGCGGTTTGTCCTGTACGCCGGAACAGGTGCTGATCACCAGCGGCTACAGCGGCAGCCTGCGGCTTATCCTCGACACGCTCGCCGGGCGCAGCGACAAAGTGCTGTTTGAGGATCCGGGCTATTTTATGGGCCAGCAGCTCCTCAAGCGCATCGTGCCGCGGCTGCACGCCGTACCCGTCGATCGTTCCGGCATTGATACCGAATACCTGCTGCGTAACCATCGCGACGCGCGCTTTGCTATCGTCACGCCGTCGCACCAGAGCCCGCTGGCGGTCACGCTTTCTCTGCCGCGTAAGCAGCAGCTTCTCGACTGGGCCTCGCAGCACGAGGCGTGGATCGTTGAGGACGACTACGACGGCGAATTTCACTACACCCGAAAGGTGCTGCCGTCGCTAAAAAGCCTCGACCAGCACGACCGGGTGATTTTTATGGGCACCTTCAGCAAAACCATCATGCCCTCGCTGCGCATGGGGTATATCGTGATGCCCGCCAGCACCGTTGAGGCGTTTACCGACTGCGCGGACATCGTCGCCAGCGGCCAGCCGGTGCTGACGCAGAAGATCCTCACCGCCTTCCTCAACGAAGGCCATTTTTTCCGCCATCTCAAGAAAATGCGCGCGCTTTACCAGACCCGCCGCGACTGGATGATAGCCGCCCTGCGCGAGGTATACGGCGACCTGTTCTTTACCGAGCAAAACGACGGCGGGATGCATGTTGTGGCGTTTCTCACGAAGGGAAGCGGCGACCGGGAAATTGCCCGCTGCTGGCAGGCGGAGCAGCTTCAGGTGAACGCGCTATCCGAGTGGTATCGCGGCACGAGCAAACGCTACGGGCTGGTGATGGGCTATAACAACGTGCGGACGTATCAGGAGGCGGTGGATTTGCTGGAAAGACCGAAGCGGCAGACGCTTGCGCTGTTGAGCTGAACACCGCCGGGTGGCGGCTGCGCCTTACCCGGCCTACTCGATCCCGTAGGCCCGGTAAGCGAAGCGCCACCGGGCGATAAATGCCTCACACGTCATACCGCGACAGCCCGACGTCCTTGAGCTGCTCGTCGCTCATCTGGCTCAGAATGCGACGGGTACGGTTGATGCGATACCAGCTGCAGATCGTCTTCCCAATCCAGACAAACGCAACAAACGGACGTTTTGAACGATTTTCAAAGAATTCCATGATGCTCTCCTCGCTGTGCCGATGGAGCTATCATCGTGGAATTCAGGCCTTACAATACAGATGCAAAAACAACTTTTGTTTAACATACAGATCCGCTAAAACGGTATCTGCATGCCGTTTTTCGCGGCAATCTGTACTGGTTTGATTATCTGTATGGTAAAAACAAAGGATACAGCATGACGCGCTACCAACATCTGGCCAATCTTCTGGCGGAACGCATTGAACAAGGGCTGTATCGCAAGGGTGAACGCTTACCGTCGGTGCGCGCGCTGAGCCAGGAGCACGGCGTGAGCATCAGCACCATACAGCAGGCCTATCAGATCCTCGAAAATCTCCAGCTGATCACCCCTCAGCCGCGCTCCGGCTATTTTGTCTCTCAGCGTAAGGCCCAGCCGCCCGTCCCGGCCATGACGCGTCCGGTGCAGCGCCCGGTTGACGTCACCCAGTGGGACGAAGTGATGATGCTGCTGGACGCCCGCGCCGACAAAGAGATGATCTCCTTTGGCGGCGGCTCGCCGGACGTCAACCAGCCAAGCCTGAAGCCCCTGTGGCGCGAGATGAGCCGCATTGCGCAGCATAACCCGGCCGAGATGCTGAGCTATGACGTGCTCGACGGGCGCCTGGAGCTGCGCGAGCAGATCGCCCGCCTGATGCTGGACGGCGGCTCGACCGTAGCAGCGAACGAGATTGTGATCACCAACGGCTGCCACGGCGCGCTGTCGATTGCTCTGCTCTCGGTGTGCAAACCGGGGGATATCGTGGCGGTAGAGTCGCCGTCGTTTCACGGCACCATGCAGATGCTGCGCGGGTTCGACATTAAGGCCATTGAAATTCCCACCGATCCTGAAACCGGGATCAGCATCGAAGCCCTGGAGCTGGCGCTGGAGCAGTGGCCGATTAAGGCGGTGATCCTGGTGCCGAACTGCAATAACCCGCTCGGGTTTATCATGCCGGAGGCGCGCAAGAAGCAGGTGCTGGCGCTGGCCCAGCGGCACGATATCGTCATTGTGGAGGATGATATTTACGGCGAACTGGCGGCGGAATATCCGCGTCCGCGCACCATTCACTCGATGGACATTGACGGGCGCGTGATCCTCTGCAGCTCGTTTACCAAAACCGTGGCGCCGGGCCTGCGCGTCGGCTGGATTGTGCCGGGGCGCTATTACGACCGGGTGATGCACATGAAGTATGCCGCGGGCGGATTTAACGTGCCGGGCACGCAGATGGCGGTGGCGGCGTTTGTGCGCGACGGCCATTACCATCGCCACGTGCGGCGCATGCGCCAGATTTATCAGCAGAATATGGAAACCTACACCTGCTGGGTGCGGCAGTATTTTCCGGCGGAAATTTGCGTCACGCGTCCGCAGGGCAGCTTCCTGCTGTGGATAGAGCTGCCGGAGAAGGTGGATATGGTGTGCGTCAGCAAGCAGCTGTGCCGGCTGAAGATTCAGGCGGCGGCCGGGTCGCTGTTTTCCGCCTCCGGGAAGTACCGCAACTGCCTGCGCATTAACGTGGCGCTGCCGCCGACGGAGAAGAACCGCGAAGCGCTGAGGAAGATGGGCGAGGCAATTGTGATTGCGATGGAGGAGTAGTGCGGCCTGTTGCCCTCACCCCAACCCTCTCCCACAGGGAGAGGGAGGAAATCGTCAACGACTCAGAACTTCCACGAAACGCTGCCCACAATGCTGCGTTCTGCACCGAAGTAGCAGTAGGAGAGCGAGTTACACGCCGCCACGTAGCTCTTGTCCGTCAGGTTATTCACGTTCAGCTGCGCGCTCACACCCGACAATCCTACTTTCGACAGATCATACCCCACCACCATATCCACCAGCGTATACGACGGCAGCGTATGGGTGTTCTGGCGATCGCTGGCGATCCCGTTAACATAGCGCACGCCGGAGCCGACGGTCAGGCCGTCCAGCGGGCCGGTTTTGACGTCGTAGCTCAGCCAGGCGCTGGCCATATTACGCGGGGCATAGACGGCGCGCTTGCCTTCTTCCTCCGGGCTGCTCTTCTTGTAGCGAATGTCCGTGTAGGTATACGCCGCCTGCATGCGCAGGCTGTCGGTCAGCTGGCCAATCGCCTCCAGCTCAACGCCCTCAGACTCGATTTCACCGATGGAGCGGTACGGATCGGTCGGCTCCTCCTTGGTGGCGATGTTCTTCTGGTTGATGCGGAACACCGAGGCGCTGAACTGGCTGTTCATTCCTTCCGGCTCATACTTCACGCCCGCTTCCCACTGCTTGCCCTTCATCGGATCCAGAATATTGCCCTTCTCGTCGGCAAAGCTGGTCGGCGTAAAGGCGGTGGAGTAGCTGACGTACGGCGCGACGCCGTTATCAAACAGGTACAGCAGCGCCGCGCGGCTGCTGAAGTTGTTCTTATCCAGATCGCTGCGGGTGTGGTTGAAGTTGTCGACGTTCGACACGCTCACCTGGTCGTAACGGCCACCGAGCGTCAGGCGCCAGCGGTCGATGGACATCTGATCCTGCAGGTAGTAGCCGGTCTGGCGCAGCTTGTGTTTTTCCCTGCTGTACTGGGTGATGTAGTCCGGCTTCGCGCCGTACACCGGGTGGAAGGCGTCAATCGGCGGGAAGCCGCCGTAGTAGCCGGTCACGTTGTTGGTACGATCCTGGTAATCCATGCCGATCAGCACGCGGTGATTCACCGGCCCGGTGTCAAAGCTGCCGTCGACCTGGTTATCCAGGGTAATGGCGTTCATCTTCTCGTCGGAGCCGGAATAGCCGCGGTTCAGCTCGGTGTCGTTCAGCCAGCCTGCGGCATACACCTGGTTCAGCTCCACTTTGGTGTGCAGGTAGCGCAGCTTCTGGCGCACGGACCAGCCGCTGTCAAACATGTGCTCGACGTTATAGCCGACCATGTTTTCCCGACGATCGTACTTGTCGTAATCGTCCTCGCCTTCGAAGAAGGTGTTGGAGATTTTCTTACCGCTGTGCGGTACGACGGTGCCGTCATACGGCAGGCCGGAGTGGCTGCCGCCTTCCGGATCGCGGTGCAGGTAGGCCATCAGATCCAGACGGGTATTGTCGGTGATGCGCCAGGTCAGGCTCGGCATCAGCGCGTAGCGTTCTTCCTTCAGCGGGTCGAACTGGGAGTCGGCGTAGCGGGTCATCCCGCTGAGGCGCACCGCCACGCGGTCGTTATCATCAACCGGGCCGGTGACGTCGAACATCGCCCCGCGCTGGTTATTGTTCCCGGCGAAGAGCTTGATCTCCCCACCGGGATCGAACGACGGCCTGCGGGAGGTGAGCGCCACGATCCCGCCCGGCGACGAGCGGCCGTAGAGCACGGAGGCCGGGCCGCGCACGACTTCGATGCTGTCCAGGAACCACGGGTCAACCACCAGCGAGCTGTGGGAGTTGGTGTCGCCCATCATCTTCAGGCCGTCGAGATAGACGTTGTCCAGGCTGCCGTCCGAGAAGCCGCGCAGCACCATGTAGTCAAAGCGGTTTGATGCGCCAATCTGGTTGCTGTACACCCCCGGCGTGTAGCTCACGGCCTGACGCACGCTGGTTGCCCCCTGCTCTTCAAACTGCTCGCGGGTGACGATAGAGACCGACTGCGGCGTTTCAATATCCGGCGTTTCAAGCTTGGTGGCGGCAGACTGCATCTGCGAGGTTACCACCACGGTGTCAGTTTTTTGGGCATCCTGCGCCAGTAAAGGAAAAGCGACGCTACCGGTAACCCATCCCACCAGCAGTGCCAGACGCGATTTAGCAAACATAACTCTCTCCAGAGATATTTCTTATTGTTAATAAGAATTATTACCTTTTTGAGAGTGCAAACGGCTATGCGCGCCGCCAGGTTATGTATGCGCGATGCTAAACCGCACGGGATGCGTTCGCGCGAAAGGAGAAATTACGTTAGCGGGGTTTGCGCACGTCGCCCGGCGAAATCCCGTAATGACGGCGAAACGCGGTGGCGAAGTTGGTGGCATGCTGATAGCCACACATCCACGCCGCCTGCTGCACGCTGTGGCCTTCCAGCAGATAGCGGCGCGCCAGCGCAAGGCGGCAGTCGCGCAGGTAGTCGAAAAGCGTGTAGCCGTAGCGCTGACGAAACTTGCTGCGCAGGCTGCTCGGGCTCATGGCCGCAAGGGCTGCGAGCTGCGCGAGAGTATGATCCTGCTCAGGAGACTGTTCGAGCAGGCTCCGCACGCGCTCCAGACGCGCATGCTCAGGCCGGCGCGGGCAAGGCTGCTGGCGCTGGTTCAGGCCGTGGCCGAGCAACTGATACATCAGCCCCTCCAGCAGCAGCCTGCGCGAGAGCGCGCTTCCGCCGTGCTGCTGCGCATGCTGAATACCTGACATAACACACTCGGGAACGTGCCAGACAAACGTGGGGGCATTCAGGCTTTGCCATTCCAGAAGCAGCGACTCAAGCAGGGCTTCACGTCCGGCATTGTGCGGGTACACGCCAAACGAGAGCGTTTTCAGGGTGCTGTCGGCATCGTGACGCGCGCTCATCACCTGATCTTCACTCAGACGTGAGCTGAACGCCATGCCGGGGCGGACGGGATAGTCGATGCCATTGAGCGTGAGCGTCACGCACCCTTCCAGCACCACCAGCATATAGAGCGGGCTGCTGTGGCGAGAGGTGGTTTCATAGGGCTGTAAAACACGCACGTCGGAGTGGGTCAGCGAAATGCCGGACGAAAGCGTCATCTCTTCCACGTTGCCCTGCAGCACGGGGCTTCCGCTGGCCTGGGCGTCTTTTAACTGTGGGAAACGGTAGTCGATGCCGTAGCGCTCGCCGAATATCTGAAAATCCTCAACAAAAAATATGCGTTTCGCTGATGTATTTTCGCTCTGGAGCATAATTCGGTGCCTGCGTCGGGGAAAGGACAGGCAAAACAGTACCATTCATTTGCAATGGCAGCAATCACCGGGCACAGACGATATTACGCTCCGGACGAAGCCGGAGCGAAGGTATATATTTCTGTACCAGAAATATATTTATGCTTCCTGCCACTCAGCAAAAACCTCTTTATGGTTTTTGGTCAGGACAACTTTATTATCCTCGACCTTATCGACCCAGCCGAGAGGAATAAAGTGGTGCTTCCCGCCCGATTCTGGATCGCTTTTCGCAAGCTTGATACGCTCGCCGTCCAGATGGTCCACAACCCCTACGTGCGTTCCGCAGCTGGCGACAACCTGAGTGTGATCCTTAATTTCGCTCTTATCTACCATAATCATTCTCCTGTTTCGGTTATTGGCCTGTTGCACGACATTAACTGTAGCGCATAAATTTAGGCTTAAAACGCTTATTAGCATTTTGAAACATCATTGACAGATACGAATATTATGTCTATTTAGCGCGAGAGTTGAAAAATAAGAATTAGATGAATTATTACCGGCTGGTTATTTCTCTTTCATAATTAAATTATCGCAACCAACGAGGAGGTATTTATGACGATTCACAATAATCGGACAGAAATTTCACTGGCTCTTGGTGAAGCGGTTTTAGACATCGTGCAAAAAGGCCATGAGGTATCGCGAGAAAATCTCGCCCAGGCGATGAAAATCAAAGCGGAGAAAGAGCGCGACGATGAGCGGCTTCTGAACTACTGGAAGGCCTGTAATATGCTGGTCTGAACGCGGCGGCGTTTAGCCTGGCTAAACGCCGCCTACTGTTACTCGTCGAAGAACCAGTAGCCCTGGTTAATCAATCCGGTTAGTTCTTCAATAAACGCCGGGTTATTCAGCGCCTCGCCCAGCTCAGCCTGGCCCAGTTGGGTGTAGCGGCACAGCGCATCCGCCGCGTTAGCATCCACGGTTTCCAGCTGTTCGCTGTTGATGAAGAAGCTGCCGTTGATGTTCAGCACGCGCAGCCCGCTGAGACGGGAAAGCGTTTCGCCCCCCTGCAGCGCGTCCAGCACCTCTTCAGGCGCGTACGGCGGCTCGGCGGTGGCGATATCCAGCTCATGGCGCGGCGTAGAGACGAAGCTTCCAAACCATTTCGTGAAATCCTCTGGCTTGGCGATCATGTCGATCATCATCTGACGGATGCGATCGAGCTCGTACTGCTCGACGCGGCCAGGATGTTCACGGCAGGTCAGGTCCGGATCGCTGTAGTGCTCGCCGCCCAGATCGTTTTCCAGGGCGTAGTCGGCGAAGCTGCTGATCAGGTCGCGACCGTTCGGCCCGCGGAAGCCCACGGAGTAGTTCAGCGCGGTTTCATGGGTAAAGCCGTCGTGCGGGAATCCTGGCGGAATATAGAGGATATCGCCCGGGGCCAGATCTTCGTCGATGATAGGCTCAAACGGATCAACGTGCAGCAGGGCAGGATGCGGGCAGAACTGGCGCATCGGCAGCTTGTCACCCACGCGCCAGCGGCGGCTTCCCATCCCCTGAATGATAAACACGTCGTACTGGTCTATATGCGGGCCCACGCCGCCGCCGGGGACGGAGAAGGAGATCATCAGGTCATCCAGACGCCAGTCCGGCAGGACGCGGAACGGACGCACCAGCTCAGCCGCCGGCATATGCCAGTGGTTAACCGCCTGCGCCAGCAGCGACCAGCCGGTTTCGCCCAGATTATCGAAGTGCTCAAACGGACCATTGCTGGCCTGCCATTTTCCGTTGGTCTGGCTCACCAGACGGCTATCGACTTCCGGCTCCATTGCCAGACCCGCCAGCTCGTCCGGGGTAATCGGATCGACAAAATTCGGGAAAGCATTTTTCAGCACAACGGGTTTTTTTTGCCAGTATTTTTCGAGAAATTCCGGCCAGTTCAGGTTCAGTTGATACGCCATGGGTAGCACCAGTGAGAGGAGAGACAGGCGCGATTATAGAAGAGACGGTACGGAGGGAACTTGTCATGGGTCAATCGAGCGCGTGTAGGTCGGGTAAGGCGAAACCGCCCCCCGACACAAACACGCCGCTAAAACTTAATCCAGCTTCAGCTCGTCATAGTGGGTAATCAGCTTGCCCACGATGCCGTAGTCCAGCGCTTCTGCCGGAGACATCCAGAAGTTGCGATCGGTGTCTTTTTTCACTTTTTCCAGCGGCTGGCCGGTGGCGTCAGCAATCAGCTTGTTCACGCGATCCAGCATGCGGATGATCTCACGCGCTTCGATTTCGATATCCGTTGCCTGACCGCGCACGCCGCCCAGCGGCTGGTGGATCATAAAGCGGGTATTCGGCAGGGAGTAGCGGTGCTCTTTTTTCGCCGCCAGGAAAATGGTGATCCCGGCGCTGGCCACCCAGCCGGTGCCGATCACGTGCACTTCCGGGCGAATAAACTTGATGAAGTCGTGGATGGTGTCACCCGCTTCCACGTGGCCGCCCTGGCTGTTGATGTAGAGCTTGATCGGATCGTTGCTCACGCTCTGCAGCAGGATCATCTGGGTGATAACCTTCTGCGCCAGCTCCTGGTTGATCTCACCGGAGATCACAATCGAACGGGACTCCAGCAGTTTTTGCTGCAGAGCGCCCGCGCCGGTTGTCCCTTCAGCTTTCTCTTTGTCATCACTGCTTTTCAGTGTGTAGTGCATTGTTGTTTCCTCAGCATTTAGCGCTCAAAACCAGAGTGTAGCCTGTTTTACCTGTCAAAGTCCTCACGCGCGCACAATGCGAACATCCAGTGCGGCAAAGGTATCGATAAGGTCCCTCTCCATAGTCTCATCCACCACCAGCACGTCAACGTCGCGGCTCTTTGCCACCACGTAGCGCGCCACGCCGGGGAGCTTCTCCGGGGTCAGCGCGACAATGGTCTCGCTACTCTGGGCAATGACCGCTTTTTTGAACTCGCAGTCGGCATAATCAAAGCCGGTCAGCCCCGTCTCAGGATCCATCGCGCAGCCGCCGATAAACGCCTGATCGAAGATAATCCCCTGGATCTGGCTCACCGCCGTCGCGCCAGTCGCCCCGCCGGATGCCCGCTGGATCTGTCCGCCGATCATAATCACCTCGCACAGCGGATGGTGCAGCAGCGCCGCCGCAATGACCGGCGAATTGGTCACCACCGTGATGCTTAACTCCGCAGGCAACGCTTTCGCCAGCGCCAGATTCGTCGTGCCGGTATCGATAAAAATGCAGCCGCCAGCGCTAACGAGCGTTGCCGCTTTCTGCGCGATTGTGTCTTTTGTTGCACTGTTCGTCCGCTCGCGGCTGACAAAGCTTCCCGCCTCCGGCAGCTGAAGCACCGCGCCGCCGTAGACCTTTTTACAGATGCCCTCTTTGCTCAGCTCATGTAAATCACGGCGTATGGTGTGCTCTGAAACCCCCATCTGGATCGCCAGCTCTGCGCAAACCACTCTTCCACTCTCGGTCAGGATCTGACGGATCCGAGCTTGTCGTTGATCCGGAAAAGCAGCATAATCGAGCATGAAGAATCCTTTAAATAAACCTAATCGCGTATCAGTACGCATAATGTTGCACAACCATGCAGGACAAACAACGAGGGTTATGATGAATATTGCACACGTCGCGCTTTGGACGCGCAGCCTGGACGCCCAGGTCAGGTTCTGGGAAACGATTTTTGGCGGGCGGAGCAACGAGCGCTACCTCAGTAAAAACCGCCAGGGATTTGCCTCGCATTTCATTACGCTGGACAACGGGCCGACCATTGAGCTGATGACCGTCCCCGACCTGCCCGACGCTCCCGCTTACCCAGAGTTTATCGGCTGGGCGCATATCGCCATTGATGTTGGCAGTAAAGCAAAGGTAGACAGCATGGCGGAGCAGGCACGCTCGGGCGGTACGTTGCTCAGCGCCCCGCGCATGACGGGAGACGGGTTTTATGAAGCCGTGATTGCCGATCCGGACGGAAACCGGATCGAGCTTGTCGGTGAGTCTACCGGTTAAGCGTTCGTCACCGTTCTGTGCGGCGCAGGAAGGGAACGCCCTCAATATTTATCACATATTTTGGGGGCTGGAAATTAAGGCTTATCACGTCTTATGATGCCCCTTTACAAAAGGGGGCGTCAGGATGAAGGCCGATTTTTTAAAAATCATTAACCGTAAATTTTTCATTGCCATTATAACCTCGTCCACCTTCGTGACAGGGTGTACCTTTAGCGTTATATGGTTCTATCTCGCTAACATTGACCGGCTGGATATTCTTTATGATGCGCTGAGCGTGACGAGCGCCATCGGCATCATATTTGGTTTCACTCTGCTTTCCCTGTTCGGCTTCAGTATCGTTATATTTATTTCGTCTTTCTTACTGTATTTAATCTACTTATCGAATGAACAATCGCTTAAGCATTATGAAGGCTTACCCTCACGTCTCGCAAATGTGAGTCTGGTAAACAGCATCATGATTTGCATCGTGTTTATCTCCAGCATGAGCCTTTATTATTTTCGCAACTGGAATGGACTTGCCGTTACAGTAACGGCGATCGGTTTGCTTCTGTTGACGACCTGGAGTATGTCGAGATGGCAGATTTTCACCCGTGCGTATGTTGAAATTGATAATACGCTGGAAAAGAAGTACCTCAAAACATGGCCGATTAAGTTCGGCTTACCTGCTCTATTGCTCATTCCTGCGTGTGTTCAGGTCCTCCCGCTTCTGTTCGTGACCAGCCAGCTTGATTTTAACAGTGAAACGAGCATGCTCGCACAACTAGCCATTTTTACCGGGCTGTCGGTGGTCCTGGCCGTGGTCGGCATTTTCCCGGGGATGATCCTCGTAAGTGAACAGAAAAACATCATCCAGATGATAACGACAATAGTGATTGTCATTCCGGCCCTGGTGTTCCTGATGACGATTTTCTTTAGACCCACGCCGAACTTGCTTATCAACATGACCCTCAATCTTTCTGGCATCAGTGACTGGCGGACTCACCAGTATTACATCGAGACGCAGACGCATCCCCACGCCATGTTTGACGGAGCAACGTGGAACACCCGTTACTATAAAGAAATCCCGTCACGATTTTTTATCACTGGGGTAAATATCTTTGCACTGGGTAATATACAGCTCATATGCCCTGGCCAGATTAACGCCGCGAGAGCGGCAAGCCTGAAAACAACGGCGGATGATTTCGAGGCTTACGATCTCCGCAGTAAAGCGCTGAAGCGCGCAGCCATGAAATGTATTCCATTCAAAAAAGAGCAGATCCATCAATGGGATTCACCGATTTCCGACCCTGTATTTTATCAAAAAGTAAAATCGACAGGCAGTAACGGCATTCTGGATCTCCTGAAGGAGATTAAACCGCCGCACGCATCGTAATGTCAGAGGCCAGACACCTGCCCGGCAGGTGTCTGGCAGCGCTAATTTACCGGCACAGGACGAACGCTACGCTCTTCGCTACCCCGCGCCCCTTCCCTACTCAACCTGCGCTCCGCCAGCAGCCGACAAATCTCCGCATGCTTCTCCTCGGTAAAGGTAAAGCGCGACATAAAGCCCATGCGGATCAGCGACCCAATCGCCGGCAGCAGGCAAATCCCGAAGAACAGCCCCGCCAGCACGCCTTCGCTCTGGCTCTGCGCCTGCGGCACGTAGCCAATCATCGTCAGGAACACGCCGATTAGCCCACCGCCTACCGCCACCGACATCTTGCCGGTAAAGGTCTGCCCGGAGAAGGTGATCGCCGCGCAGCGCTTGTGGGTGTGGTACTCCGCGTACTCGATGGTGTCGGCAATCATTGACGAGGTAAGGATGTTGGTCATCATCACGAACAGCGTGCTCAGGCCGAGCAGAATGAACAGCATCGTCACCTGCTGATACCCGACAAACCACATCACCACGCGCACCGCCACGTCCAGCCCGCAGAGGATCATAAACAGCTTCCGCTTCTGCATCCGGCGCGTCAGCATCGGGGCGACCAGGCACAGCACCGCCGCTACGATCCCCATCACGCCAATCGCCATCTGCAGGCTGCCGTCACCCATGTTGTAGATAAAGAAGTAGATATAAATTCCGTTGGCGACGTTGTGGAACACGCAGAAGAAGAACGACAGCAGGACGATAAACAGCGGCTTGTTCTGGCGCAGGTTGTGGAAGGTGTCGCGCATCGTCACCTTCTCAGGGCTCGGCGGCACGCGCTCTTTGATCTGCATAAAGCCGTTTAGCATCAGCGGCAGGCCCACCAGCATCATCACCAGCGCCGCCATAAAGTAGCCTTTGTCATTGCTGTGCTGGGCAAAAAACGCCGCCAGCTTCGGGAAGAAGATGTTGGCGCAGGCAATCCCGGCGTTCACACCGAGCATCGCCGCCGTCACCGCGCGGGTGCGCTGGCCGGAGTCGTTGGTCATCACCGACGACATCGACCAGAACGGGATATCGGAGATGGCGTACAGCGTCCCCCACAGGATGTACGTCACCCCGGCGTAGAGGATTTTGGTGGTCATGTCCGCTTCGATTTTATAAAACGCCAGCAGGGTAACGCCGGTGATCAGCAGCGGGGCAATCAGCAAAAAGTGGCGAAACTTGCCGAACCGGCTGTTAATGGTGTCCATAATGCTGGCAAACAGCGGGTCGTGAACCGCGTCCCACGCGCGGGCAATCAGGAAGATGGTGCTCGCCGCCAGCGCCGAGATCCCCAGCACGTCGGTGTAAAAATAGTTAATAAACGAACCCACTAAACCAAAGCTAAAACACTGACCTAAACCATAGCCAAAATAAGACCACAACTCGCGAGACGGTATTTTCATTGTCATTGCCATAGTGCGTACCTGGTTGCCCGACGGCTCACCGCCGGGTCGTTATTATTAGCCCTGGACGTTCGGAGCGATCTTACGAAGCTTCTGCAGCAGCGCGATTTCAGCGCGCGAGAACGGGATGCCGTTCTCCTCGAACACGTCGTGGAACCAGAGGCGGCAGTAGTCCGTGGACTCCTTCATCACCACCGGCCACGGCAGCCAGGTCTGGGTTTTACCGCGCACCAGCCCCCACTGATACGGCGCGACCTTCGCCATGTACATCAGCGGCAGCTGCTCTTCGATGGTGCCGCCCACGTGGCGCGCCAGCCATTCGGTGCAGAAGATCGGGCGTCCGAGCGCCTGCAGCTGCTGGATAATCGCCGTCATCCGCCCGGTATTGGTGTAGGCGTGATAGCTCACCACGTCCGACAGCGCCAGCGCGGTCTGGTCCAGCGGGTGCTGATAAAACGTTTCGCCCTCCTCTTCCGCGGGCAGGCGCCACGCGCAGACGGTGAGCGGCTGGGTCGGGTCCTCTTCACGCGCCCAGCGGAACGCCAGCTTCATCAGCTCGTGGGCGCAGGTCTCCAGCTTCTCGTCGTACAGCACCTCTTCCGTGCCGGTCGCGAAAATGCCGCGGTTGCCAGGCTCGTTGTAGAGATCCCACAGCAGGACGCGCCTGTCCTCGCGGAACTGGCGCACAACGTCGCGGATATAGCGTTCAATGTTTGCCCAGCAGTCGCGGTCGCACACTTTATCGCGCCCCGGGCTCGCCGCCGCCTGGCTGTTGTGCTTGCCGGGCACGGGCGGCTTTTGCGGGCCGAGGTACGGCTCGTCGCCGGAGAAGCCGCAGTCGTCCATCAGCGTCAGCATGGTGCTGAATCCGCGACCGTCGGCAATCGTCAAAAAGCGGTCGATGCGCGCCATCAGCCCGTCGCGGTCATGCTCCCAGACGATAAACGGCAGGTTGATGCGCAGGGTGTTGTAGCCCGCGTCCGCCGCCCAGCCCAGCTCGCGATCGATAGTTTCGGCATCGAAGGTCTCTTCCTGCCAGATATCGGTCCAGTTCACCGCCGTAGACGGCAGATAGTTAAACCCGCACAGCCAGCCTTTTTGCTCATACCACGCCTGCGCCTGAGCCCTGCTCCACTGCTCTTTCATTCCGCGTCCTCTTACTAATAATGTTTAGCTAATAAATATTATCTGGAGGATAAATGCGCAAATCACAGCGCGAAGAAAAGCGACGGCCCTCACAAAGATCGCGCTTCGATGAATGAGAAACGTGATCGACGGCGCTAAAGCGTGCGGTTAGGGTATGATGCGAATTCGCGAAAGGGAGAGGACGGATGAAGCGAAAAACGAAAGTGACGATGAACGATATTGCGCGGGCGGCGGGCGTGTCGCAGGCGACGGTATCGCTGGTGCTTAACCAGTCCCGCAACATCAAGCTCAGCGACGACACCCGCCAGCGGGTGATTAACATCGCTACCGAGCTCGGCTACGACCGCCTCCCCGCCGTTCACGCTCCGCGCAACCAGGAGGAGATCGCCCTGCTGGTGAGCTCCCTGCAGAGCTTCGATCCGTTTATCGACGCCATCAGCCAGGCGCGGGAAGCGGCGTGGCGCAACGAGACCCTGCTCACCGTCTACGACTACGGCGACGACGTGGAGCTGGCCCTGAACATCATCCGCCAGTTGGACAAGCGCAACTGCATCGGGATTATCCTCGCCTCGCCGGTCACGAACGTCGTCGACATGACGGCGTTTCAGGACTGCACCCGCATTCCGCTGGTGCTGCTCAACCAGCGCGACCCAGGCTCGCCGCTGCTGCCGTCGTTTATCCCGGACGACTACGCCAACGCTTTCCAGGTGACTAAACACCTCATCACCTGCGGGGCGACGCGCATCGCCCACATCACCGGCGAGAGCTGGATGGAGGCCTCGCGCCAGCGTCTGGCGGGCTACCAAGCGGCATTACAACAGGCCGGACTCGCGTGCGACGACGGCCTGGTGCGGCAGACCAACTGGCAGTTCAGCGAGTCCTTTACCGCCACCACCTCCCTGCTGGCGCTGGCCGAGCGCCCGGACGCCATCTTCTGCGCCAGCGACTGGCTGGCGATTGGCTGCTATCAGGCGCTGGCGGTGAACGGCGTGCGCATCCCGCAGGACATGCTGCTGGCGGGCTACGACGACCAGAAGATTTCCGAACAGCTCACCCCGCCGCTGACCAGTATCCAGCTGCCCTACAGCGAGCTGGGCCGGCTGGCGGTGGAGTACCTGTGCAATCAGGAAGATGCCGCCACGCACGTGACGCTGGCGGGCAGGCTGAAGGTGCGCGCCTCAAGCCTCGTCTGAGGTAAACACCATGCCCGCGTAGGGCTTCTCGCGACACGCCGCCAGCCGTGCGGCGAGGCTGCCCACATGCAGCTCCAGCTTGTGCCCGTCCGGGTCGAGAAAATAGAACGACGCCCCCTCGCTTTTGTTCTGCTTCCAGACGGTGACGCCCGCCTGCTCAAGCTTTTGCGAGAAAGGTTCAAAATCTTCTTCCGCCACGGTAAACGCGTAATGGGTGTAGTCGCTCTCCTGCGGCGGCACATACTGGCGCGCCTCGTCGTACGACAGGCAGACCCACAGATCGCCGCAGGTGAGATAGGCCCCGGTATTCCAGCGGGCGTGCAGCGCAAGCCCCAGCAGCTCGTGCCAAAAGGTGACGCTTTTTTGCAGGTCGCTGACCGCGAGGGTCAGGTGGTTGAGTGATTGCAGCATGACGAGCCCTTTTGTTTTTCGCGCCGGACGTGATACGGTAAAAGCATGAACATAAACCACGCCGTGCTCACCGTAAACCGCTGGTGGCTGCCTTCTTAAAGGCGGCACGGAGTAGTTTTCCCCATTTTCAGATAGCCGCCGAAAGGCGGCTTTCTCACATCTAAGACCCCTTTCGGTATTACAACGTTAAGGAGTCTTTATGAACACGCAAACCATCCTCACCGGCGATCGCCCAACCGGCCCGCTGCACCTCGGCCACTTCGTCGGATCGCTGCGCCAGCGCGTGGCGCTGCAGCAGACGCACAGCCAGTTTGTGCTGATTGCCGACCTGCAGGGGCTGACCGACAACGGCAGCAACCCGCAGAAGATCCGCGACAACATCCCCGAAGTGCTGGCCGACTACCTCGCCGCCGGTATCGACCCGAACCTGACCACAATCTGCCTGCAGTCCGCCCTGCCCGCCCTCGCCGAGCTGACGATGCTGTATATGAACATCGTCACCGTCGCCCGCGTGGAGCGTAACCCGACGGTGAAAAACGAGATTGCGCAAAAGGGCTTCGCCCGCTCGCTGCCGGTCGGGTTTATGGCCTACCCCATCAGCCAGGCGGCGGACATCACCGCGTTCAAGGCCGAGTGCGTGCCCGTCGGCGACGACCAGCTGCCGATGATTGAGCAGACCAACGAGATTGTGCACAAGATGAACAGCCTGCTGCCTGCCCCGGTGCTGCGCCACTGCAGGGCGATGCTGAGCGACACCAGCCGCCTGCCCAGCATCGACGGCAGCGCCAAGATGTCGAAATCGCTCGGCAACACGCTGCACCTTTCGGCCAGCGAAGAGACCATTCATCGTGCGGTCAGCGCCATGTACACCGACCCGAATCACCTGAAGGTGAGCGACCCGGGGCAGATTGAGGGGAACGTGGTGTTTACGTACCTCGACGCGTTTCATCCGGACAAGGAGAAAGTGGCGGCGATGAAGGCGCACTATCAGGCGGGCGGGCTGGGTGACCGGGCGTGCAAGAACGAGCTGGAGGCGTGCCTGCAGGAGCTGATTGCGCCGATGCGGGAGCGGAGGGCGATGTATATGCAGGATAAGGGCGAGCTGATGGCGATGCTGAAGCGCGGGACCGAGCGGGCGCAGGGGGTGACGCAGGCGACGTTGAGGGAGGTGAAGGTTGGGCTGGGGGTGCCGGTGTTTAGTTAAAGTAGGTTTAGCGGTGGAGTGCGTGGGATGGGCATGAAACCGCTGATTATCTCATTAAAGATGAAATTGATACCTCTAACAATTCTTAATTCCTTATTTAGATAAGATAAATTGCTTCAATCACATTAATATTACATTGATAAATCCTTTATTGCGTATTTAAAGGTTTATTATGGCTGATGTAGAAGATATAGCCCGGAGATTATGCAACATTATCGTTTCTCCTGATATCGTTACTGGGCTTATAAATGGAGGGCTATCTGTACCGCTAGATTATGGATATCTGATTTATGGTATCTTTGACACGGATACCAGGTATGCTCGTGAAACTCAACGTATACGAATGATTACTGCCATAAAAAATGACATTTTGAATTACGAGAACATTGTCAACGCTGTCAAAGTTATACTTAAAGAATTCAACAGATATTTAACAGAGGCGGAGCAGGATAAGATATACAGATCTGTAATGGCTTCAATTGCAGGTAGAATATCAACCAATTTTATTGCATCCACTATCGCTAAACATGTTATTGAAAGAACATCTTTTACGTTTGTTGTTTTTAAAGGGAAAGGTAACCCAATCACAGCACTGAGCACACTTCTTTTATTTGGGGGAATGGCTGAACGATCAATTAGGACATCTGACAGACTCAAAGCAGAAGCCCCAGAAGTATATCAACTTCTGAGTCCCAGAGACTATGACCTACTTTATTTTCTGTTCGCTGATGCCGTCCAGCCTTTCGTAGATGCTATCCATGCAGGTTATTCAGAAGGAAAACCTGTATTTAATCAGATCATTAAGAAAGTTAATGAAAAAATAACTACACGCACTACGGCAGGCGCGTATGAGTAAGTTTATCATCCCAATTATAAACCTGCTTCTTTGCTCATACTTAGTATTAGCCTATATCCTTTGCTGGGTTGAATTCGAAACCTGGCATGATAAAACAATCGCTTTTTGCATCATTACCCTAAGCGCTTACATTATTTCATTAGTAATGAATAAATTCCTGCCAGGGAAGATACATATTTTTGGCGGGATCCTGGATGTGTTATCCGGTCCCTTACTGATCATCGGTGCATTTGCTTGTATAGCTGTCCTTGAACCATGGCCGCTGAAAATTATTGGCTTGTTCATATGGGTCGTGGCGATGTTGCACCTACCTTCTTTTGTCAATAAAGATGAGGAATAATCATGTCAAATCCAGCATATCTTTGGTTAACCGATGCTAATGGCTCACCCGTCGTAGGAGATTCCATGGTGTCCGGTCGGTTAGGCGCTATTGAATTAAAGGCGGTCGCTCATCACCTCACCATTCCTGTGAGTGGAAATACAGGCCGACTAACAGGTACCCGCGTACATACACCGATTGCCGTTCAGAAAGAATTTGATAAAACGACACCGGTTCTCATCAAGGCACTGTGTGAAAACCAAACACTAAAATCGGCTACGTTCAAAATGTATCAAATTGATGATGCAGGAATCGAGAGAGAATATTTCAACATTATCCTGGAGAATGTAAAAATCACAGGTATAACGCCAAATCTATTCCCGGGTTCTGGAACAGGAACGCATACAGAGACGATCGAGCTAAGATATGAGGCAATTACCTGGAAACACTGTCACGGGAATATAGTTTACAGAGATGCCTGGAATCATATGGCGATAGCCTGAACCGACTTTAACATTTCTCGGGCCGAGGTAACTTTGTGCTTGCCGGTATGCACAAGCGGAGTGGCGGCGATGATGGCGGATTACCAGGCGGCCTGGGGGTGCCGGTGTTTTGAGATTAAGCCAGCGGCACATATTGCTTAAGCTCAGATATGCGCCGCCGGTGCTTCTCAACCGCTTACCATAATGCGTTTTGCCTTTTGATCTCATCCCAGCGAAGGCACATATCGCATGACATCATGAAATCGTTATGCCATTTCCACCAGGCATGCAGGACGTAATAAGCCAGACAAGGGGCATAGCAAAGCAAAAAATAGGCCTCGAAACACAGCGCCCTTCCCGCCAGCGTCACGACAAGCGCAACCAATACTAACCATGCAAACTGAATGACCAGCAGGATCGCAAGCCTTAGCCACAGCGGCTTTGCATACAGCGAACGCCACGGAATAGCTTGCGAAAAGTAAAGATCAATCTCATTCAGGAACAGATGCCCGAGGAAGATATAGCGTTTAGTAAAGCGTAAAAACAGCAGATTAATCGCCAGAACGACCGCGCAGAGTATCAGCATAGTGATAATGGCTTTGAGCGTGAAGTAATGCCCATAGAAATCGAACTCTGCGCGTCTGCCGAGCGGCGCGATCGTCAGTAAATTCATCATAACCGACATGACGACCGCCACCGCCAAATAACCCGTAAGCCGCTTGTATTTGATCGTATCTCTCGCAGAGACGATGACCTGCCTGATATATACAGGGCGCAGCAGGGCAAATATTCCCCAGATAAGCAACGGCGCCACAATCGCGACTGCGGCAAGCGCCAGGCCCGGCGATGCGAGGGAAAAGAGTGCCCACGTTAACCCGCAAAATAGCAGCGCGGCGCCTGCCAGAACCGTGAAGGGAGAAAAGAGAAAATGATGCCTTACGCTCCTCTCGTCGTCCAGAAAGCAGCTCAGGTCTACGTTTTTGACCACGCATTTATAGGCCCAATACGCCCTGAGATCGGTAATAAACGCATAGAGCACCAGCGCTAAAATACCGCTCACGCACCACGCATCCTCGCGGGAGAACGAGAAACCGTTATTTTTCCCGTAAAACCCCAACAGGATCAGCGTAACAACATAGATTAAAAGCAGGTTCCTTTTATCCTGAAACCGAATAAACGTTAAATAATCAGGGATCATAGCGCTACCGTTATATCTCTAGTGCTTTTCTGCAGTGGACAACCGGGGAAGATGCGCCCCCGGGAAAATCATTCAGCATCTGACCCAGGTAGGGTTTATTGCTCATTTCGATAAAGTGCGGACGCCTCTCGTGATGTAAAAAATACGACAGCGTATCGCGCCACTTCACCGTATGGGTCAGGTGTAACGCCAGATTTTCTTTTATCTTCTCCGGCTCCCGCTCAGGCTGCGCCGTCACGTTCATTACCACCTCATGCTCCGGCGCGGTAAGGGGCTGCCCGGCAAGGCATTCGCGCATCGGCTCAACGCCGTCCGCCATTAAGCGCGTATGCCAGGCGCCGCTTACGCCCAGCTTAATGGGGCTAAGACCTTCACGCAGCAGAAGGCTGGCGAAATCATTTAGCGCCCCCGACGTGCCGCCGATCACCTGCTGATGTGGGGTGTTATCGCAGCTGATATCCAGCGCAATGCCCGAACGGGCGATTGTCTCTGCAAGCCGCGTATGCGTCATGCCCTTCAGGGCCAGCATCGTCCCTTTATGCACCTTGCTTACCGCATCCATCGTGCTGGCGCGAAAATGGATCGTGCGGAACAACGTCTCCAGCGAGAGCGCACCGGCAGCATACAGCGCGCTATATTCACCCACGCTATGGCCACAGGAGCCGATAACGGGCGTTCGGTTAAACCGTACTTTCCACAGGTCGAACAGCGTCACGTTAATGGCCGTTACCGCCATCTGCTGCACCGGCGTCTGAATCAGCTTGTTCATCGGCCCCCGGAGACACAGCCGACGGAGATCCCTCCCGGATATATCGCTGGCACAATCCCAGATCCGCTTCGTCGCGGCGTTAATATCCCACAGATCGCTTCCCATGCCGGTTATCGGGTTTCCCTGTCCGGAAAAAAGCAGCACGACGGGATGTTCAGAATCATTAAGCGTCATCGTTATCTCCTTATAAATAATATTTCAGTCCGACGTACATACCGACGGACTCACCGAAGAGTGCGAACTCTGAATCGGCCGCTCCCAGTGCGGCATAAAATCCACCGAAGGCTTCCAGACTGTCGTTTATGGCGTTCAGCGGCGCGCTGACGTGAAGGCCGGCGAGGGTACTGGTGTCGACAAGATTGAGCACCAGATAAGGCCGCAGCGCGATGTCTCCTCCAGCCTGCAGACTCGCCCACGCGTTAAGATAATGTTTCCCCTGCAGCATGCCCTTATTACCGGTATTACTGATTTCCGATGACATGAGGTACTTATACGAGTCGAACGCGCTGTCCAGCGGATCGTAGCCGGTTCGGGTATTCAGAAAGCGCAACAGTTCACGCTGCTTTTGCCACTGGGAGCGGGAATAGCCTTCGCTCTGAAAATAATATTCCAGCCCGAAAAGAGAGAAGTTATCAGAGGTATATTCCCCTCCCGCAGCCAGCTCAACGCCAGGCTTATCCTCAGCGCTGTAAAGCGATGTCGGAAACTGATAACGCTCCAGCGCCCGGCGCTGCCGGTCTGAAAGGTGCCGCCAGCGCTGCCCGCGGTGAAACGCCATCTCTCCCTTAAACGTCACCTGGGGCGTCCAGGTGAAGCTATCGGAAAACGCAACCGACTGGGAATCGCCGAGCAGAACGCGCGCGCCGGGGGTATGATCGCGAAAGTGATGCGACGAGTAGCTCAGCAGCCAGGCTTCACTGCTGTTACCACGCTGGTTGTCTGACCAGGCGCTGGAAGAGAGGTAGCGTTTATCAATGGTCGACAGCTTCGGTACGACGCTCAGAGATAGCGCGTGCTGCCGGTCATCCGCAGACAGCGTGGCCGCCCAGGAGGAGGACTGATACGCGGATCTCATCTGCGGATCGTAAAGGCGCGTGGGCTTAAAGCCGCCGTAGTACTGGCTAAGGAGATCCGCCGGCGAACGCAGGAAAAAAAGCCCCGGCTTCGGTTTGAGCTTGCCCATCTCTAGCTGGATCTGGTCGGAGACGCTATACACCACGCGCAATTTTTCGAGGATCGCCCGCGAGCGGCGGTCCTCTTTTTCAAATGCACCCAGCGGCCGAGCGCCGTACCAGGTCAGCCCGTAAAGCGAAAAATCAAGGTTCAGGGCATTGTCGACAAGCGCGCAACTGCTGGCAATGTTGATACCCGCATCGTTAAAAACATTGTTGCGGGTGTAAGGATTTTTACCGTTAATCTGCCAGGGCGAGGTCTGCTTCTTGACGTATGTCGTCTGCTCAAACAGCGTCACCGTGGCATTTTGAGCAACCTCAGCCCCCGACAAGCACTCGGCCAGCAGGCTAAAGGGCGCACAGGACAGGATCAGGGTTATCCTCGCCAGCACGCGTTTCATTGCACACCACGCATGATGGACTCGCGGGTAAACCAGGATTCCGGCAGTGATTCCAGACGAATATCACTGTATTCCATAACCGAATATCGATTGCCGTTTCGGGTGTCCTTGACCACGATTTTCGTCGGCCGCATTTTGCCCAGCACCGGTTGAAAATCATGGTACGTCACTTCTTTAAACAACCGATCGTCGAGAGAGTAATAAGAGGCTTTAAATGGCCGGTTATCGCCCTCTTTCTCGACGTAGTAGCTGATTTTTGGCCAGGTTGCCTCGGCAGACTTGCGTTCGAGCAGCAGCGAATAACAGACGTTTTCGCCACAAGGCACTTCTCCCTGCAGGGTTGAGCGATAGGCGTATTCAAAATTGGTGACGATCACGTCCCCGTTGGCTATCTGTCCAATAAGCCGCTGCTGTGGAGAAACCGGTACGGGGCGGCGGAGTTCTGGCGTATAAAACCACAGCGCGTAACCGTCCGAGAACAGCACTTTTCCTTTGTCCCGCGGCGGAAAGATTAACCGCGCCAGAGAACGGGCATCCGCTTTTGTCTCGCCATCCGGCTTAATAAAGCGCATAGAGATATCAAGGATCTGCTTATTCTCAGGCTGCGTCGCACCCGCCTGATATTCGCTAATCGTCAGGGTGTAGCGAAAAGGCTTATTTGGAGAGCGAACCTCGTCAGCCCGGCGGATAATCTCCAGCGCTTTTTCATCTTCAGGAGATGCAAAAACCCAGGTCGATAAGAGCGTCAAACCTAACAGCAGCGCGGTATTAATCTTGCTTAACATATCGCTTCCTTACGAGAATTTAAACGCGTCCGAAATATTCAACCGAGAGGCACGCAGGGCGGGCAGTACCGAGGCGCCGGCTGCCGTTAATATGGGCAGTACCAGCGTTATCCAGTTAAGCGCCAGCGTGTCCGTTTTAATAAATGCCGTATATCCCTGGGATTGTCCCGGTGACGGTGGCATGGGGATCCCCTGAATATTAATGACCGTCGCAATGGCGTAACCGATCGCAAGGCTCCCGGCGGCCCCCATAATGCCGGTGAAAATACCCTCTAATAAAAAAAGTCGCGTGACGTGCAGCGGTTTTAAGCCAATTGCCCTCAGCGTAGTTATTTCTCGGGTGCGCTCAATAATGTTCATCGTCATGGCATTGCTAATCATGAAGATGACGATCAGGCTGACGATGAGCTTAATAAAGAAATAGATCCCGGAGAGTAACCCTTCAACCTGCTGATAAAACAGCGAGACCTCTTTCCAGTCCTTTACGATCAGCGGCAAATTGTGTTGGGAAATAAACAGACGCAGCCTGTCGCAGAATGCTGCCGTATCATCCTCATTGAGCAGGATCAGAATTTTGCTGACGCCGTCGGTTCCCATCATACGCTGCGCGGTAGCAAGCGGGATTTTCATTGCCACATCGTCGTAATCCTTGATCCCTGACTGAAACACGCCGCGCAGCTTAAGGGATAGTGCGCCCTGCCCGCCCTGGGCGTTAACCACCAGCACGTCCAGCCAGTCGTCGTAATGAGCATTAAGCGTTTTCGCCAGCCCGCTGCCGAGAGTAATTTCATTGGTTTTTACCCGCGAAAGATCGCTGCCGGAAATAAGCTTATCAAACGCGCCCAGTTTTAAAGCCGGTAATGGCTCCACGCCGAGAGCGGAAAAATAGCTCGAGGTTTCGCTTTCGTACTGCGAAATCACCCCAGAGAACTCCAGCTGTCCGGAAAGAGTTGAGATTGACTTCGCCAGTTCCGGTTCGCTGAGGATCGCCTTTTTCAACGCCTGATAGTCGTTGATAAGGCTTTTGTTTTTATTTGACGTCTCAAAATAGTTATTTTTGTAGATCTGAACATGGCCAACGTTGGTTCGAATCGTTTGCTCTTTCAGGATCCAGAATGAGTAATCGATAAAACCGCCGTACAGAAATATCGATATCCCCCCCAGCATAATCGCGGCAAGGGTAGAAAACGATCGCCGCTTGTGACGGAAGAGGTTTAAAAAAGCGAACTTCACGTCTCGCGAGCGATATATTGCACACCACGCCACAAAAAGCAGAATGCCGATTACAACCACAGTGGCTAAAACCATTTGCCAGACCATTTATTTCCCTTTCACCAGTGGTAACACTATCTGAGTGACTTCGGTCATATCCCATTCCGGTGCGCTACCGGACTCCAGCGCCGCGGCCGCGTCGGGATCCTGTTTTTTAATTTCCGACAGCAACGTCTTTGCCTGCTGGGAACGTTTACAGCTCAGCAGCGCGCGATAGCGCATCCCTTTGATATGCTCCACCAGCCCCACGCTGAAGCCCTGGGCGTTATTCAACATCAAAGCGGTATCGTTGAGCGTGATGACGCAACGCCCTAAATCAGACGCCAGCCATGCATCAACCCGTGCGCGCAGATAACGGATTTTCGGGTCGTCTTCGTGAAGCTCAACCGCCTCATCAAGATAGAAAAAACCGGTCTTCGCGTATTCTGACGCCCGAATGAGATCGCTGGCCGTCAGAAAATAATCGGCCTGGCGGAGCATGCCGTAGGCGTAAAACACCAGCGAAAGGGGATTGTCGCTGCGGCTGTACTCCTGAAACAGCGACTGAGTGACCTCGGCCAACGCCGCGGGCTGGGTCGGAAACCCGTGCTGAATGACCCGTTCCGCCACGGGGATCGTTGACGCCCGGACGGTTCCGCCGTACAGCAGGTAAAGCACGCATCCACAAAGCAGAAAAAAATTATGTTTGCGAATCATGAACTAAGGCTCCGTCTTTGATTTCAACCACGCGCCGCGCGCGCGCTTTTAGCTGGCTCGAGTGCGTGGAGATGATAAAAGTGGTCCGGGTCTCCTGATTGATTTTCAGCAGCAGATCCAGAATGGCTTCTCCCGTTCCCAGATCGAGATTGCCTGTCGGCTCATCGGCGATGACAATCTGCGGCTCGTGCGCCAGCGCTCTGGCGATGGCTACCCGCTGCTGCTGCCCACCGGAAAGTTGTCCCGGCTTACGATCCGTAAACGCGGCCAGACCGACGCTGTCGATAAAGTGCAGCGCCCGTGCTTTCGCCTCGCTTTTCGTGATGTGTCCATTCAGCACCAGGGGGAAATAGACGTTATCAAAGACGTTGAGTACGGGGATTAAATTAAAAAACTGAAAGATAAAGCCTAAATGCTTCCCGCGGATCGCAGAAAGCTGCTCTTCACTCAGATTATTCAGCAATTTATTCAGGAACAGCACGGTGCCGCCACTGGGTTTATCAATGCCTGATAAAATATTCAGCAGCGTGCTTTTACCGCTGCCGGATGGCCCGCACAGGGCCAGAAATTCCCCTTTCGCAACGTCCAGGCTAATATTTTTTAATGCGTCAACTTTTCCGTCACCCTCGCCATAGTGCTTATAGATATTATTTAACGAGAGCATGGGCAGCTCTTTTATTATTTTGCTCATAGCGTTGCCGTTAATCCCTGCCATAGTCGATGTCGAAATAGCTGTACCCCAGCACATTGTCCGGGACGACTGTTCTCAGGTTTCCTGCTGTAGAGGCGTGCTGCTTTACCCACGCGAAGCTCAGTGCAGGCGTCAGACACCCGCTGGCACCGTAGGTCTCCGCCAGGTTAAGGATATTTTCTTCAGGCACTGCCGATCGCTGCAGCAGATCGTTGCGCACGCCCGCATAGGCAATGCGTCGCCCCTCCCTCGTATTTTCGAGGGTTTCCGCCATCAGATATTGCCCGCCACTCACCTTTATCGCGCTTTCCTGGCTGCTGAAAATAAAACAGCCGGTACGTTCAACGGTTAAATTGACGCTATCCGCCTTACCGCGCCGATTTTCTCTGCCGCTAAGAGGACGATCCTCGTCAGAAAACACCAGGATTGGGATCGCCCGATATGCGGCGCAGATGACCACGTAATCAAACACATCCCAGCTCAGATAATCCTTCGCCAGCGAGACAGCCTGCATAAAGCCCTGCTTCTCACCGCGAATTTTGCAGGTGGGTCCGTTAATAGCGAACTTTTTGACCAGATTTTTTGGCAGCGTATCTATCGCCGAAATATGCAGGGCGCTGGCTATATTCTCAAACGGCCCCGACTCGCCCCAGGAATCGACGTAGATAAACGCCGTCCGGCGCTTCAATAATCTCATACGCTCCTTGGCGGCCAGCGCCAGCAGCGCCTCATCCGCAGACAGCTCCATGGCCTCGAGGTATTTTTGATACTGAGGATTTCGGATCATCTCTCCGGCATACCGCCCAGCCTCGGTGCCAAAACGCTTCAGGCCCCAGCCGTTAACATGGGAAGACTTCAGCGATTTATTGTATAAATGCGCCTCCCAGGCATTCAGCCAGCTTGGCTGGTAGAAATAAAATGTCTCTTCTGGCTCAATCAATGAAAATGACGATAAATACATAGGCTTTTCCATAAACGTCTACCGCCCTGAATTCGTATCAGACATCACAACGCCAATAACGGAACCATCCACCCCAATCCCCATTTTCAGCAGATGAGCGCGCGCGTGGTGCGTTGCCTCGCGATTAACCCATACCTGCTGCGCGATGGTTTCAATAATGGCGTCGCCGGCGACGGGAGAAATAATTTCCCGCTGGGACAACGTATGATGCCCAATAATTAAATCAATAATTCCCGAGCCGGTGGCGGTATAGCCAATCTGACCTTTATAGGCGAGAACGGGAATTAACGTCCCTTCGCTAAATATCACGATGGCTTTCGCTTCGGCTTTATCGCTAATGGACGATCCGTTGCCGTGAGGAATAATCGCGCACAGATCGCCCGCGGCAATTTCCGCTTTTTCGACCGCTTGCTGCATTACTTTCACGATACTGGTGCTAAGCCATGAACTGTCATTACTTCTGCCCGCGCTGATTTGCATATATGAAGTTTGTAAGCGTATTCCACCGCTACGCTGGCGCGCGCGCCGGTGGCGTGCGCTTTCAAGTAGCAGAACGCTAAATCCTTCCGCAAATAAGACCCCTTTACTGTGCTCGCCAAAGGGCTGTACGGGATCGCTATCCAGCATGGACTGAGTACTGAGAAACCAGAGGTCCTGCGTTTTAATTTTGGAACAGTTGACCACCAGCACCAGATCGACACCATTATGCTCGATGGCCTGACAGCCGAAATGTATCGCCGTCAGCGACGAGTTGCTGGTGCAGTTCAGATTCGGTGGCAAATAGCGCAGCCGATACTGACGGGCAAGGTCGCCAGCCAGACGATCCTGCGACATATTCTCAACGTGCAGCTGCATTAATGATGTTGAAAGATGAATATCCTCAACATCATTTTTGTTATAGAAGCTTTTGAACGCCATACCGTCGACCCGCGGGCCGATACCGGTCAAATAAACCCGTACGTTACTTCCGGCGAGGCAGCGCGCGTCCAGCTCAGCCTGCCCGAGAGCATCATCGATCAGGCGAAGGAGCAGATCGAATGCGCTATCATCCGTACGATCCAGCGTGGCCACCTTGATATTCCGGGTAAATCCACACTTTATTGCCTCGTCGTCAGACCTGAACCAGCCTTTTGTTTCAACGCGCCTTCCCTGCTTCAGGTTGTGAATAAGCTGAGGGCTGTCTTCGGCAAAGGGTAAACAGGAACTGAACCCCGAAATGATAGCGGCATTGTCCACAATATTATCCTTTAATCACAAACGCGTAATAGTTCCCGCCTTCCGTCGCCCCCACGAGTAATACCTGCCTGAGCGCCAGCCGCAGCGGTTCTCGCACAAAGTTGATTCGTGAATCGAAAAATTCGCGGGTATGTGGAATAGCGGGAACGGCCTGCTTTTTAAAGCAGTCAATAATGACCATCAGATTGAGTAAACCGGCTGCGGATGCGACAAACCCAAAGCAGGCGTTGTAATTAACGACCGGCACATCCGGCTTCGCGTCGGCAAAGATTGTATGAATAGCATCGATTTCAACGCGCGAACTGTCGGGGCTGCCGTTGCTCGTGCCGCAAACAAGGTCAATGTCCTGGGCTTCAACACCGGCATCGGCCAGCGCGCGGGCAATGGCAAGCGCCATTGAGGACGATTTTTCGCTGTGCATGGCGGCGTCAAAGTAGCTGTTGCTACAGGCTTTACCGTACCCGGCGACCTCCGCCAGCACCTCCGCCCCGCGCTCCTGCGCCCGCTGCGGATCTTCCAGCAGCAGCATGCAGGCCCCTTCACCCGGCACATAGCCTTTCGCGGCTTTACCGTAGACCTGATAATCATCCGCGCTGGAGGTCATCTGGAGCTTTTGCGTCACCGCATTCATGTACATCGACATCGACGGAAAATACTCATCCGCCCCGCCCACCAGCACCTGCGGCTGCAGGTTCTGACGCACGATTTCATAGCCGTAGGTTAATGCCCCCAGCGCCGCGTTCTCGCCGGTGGCAAGCGTGGTGGTGTACCCCTTGATCCCTTCGGAAATGCCGCAGAAGGTCGGAATCGCATTCATCAGCGAGCCGGGAAACTCAGAGGTCCTGACCTTACGAGGGTCTGGTTTCAGGCTTTGCAGGTATTTGTAGGTCGTCTCCTGCGGGCCGCTGGACATCCCCATCACCAGGCCCAGCGCATCGCCATCACGCTTGATTTTGCGCTTCGCCTGCTCCAGCGCTTCGGACAGTGCAATCAGCGCAAAGGTGCCGCCACGGGTCGCTTTACGCGGATCAAAGCGGCGCAAGTGTTTGCGCGGCTCCAGATCCGTCACCTGGAAGGTTTTGAACTGCGCGTTCTCCTCCGGGCGCGGCGCGGCATCCAGGCTGAACACATCACCAAACAGCAATTCAAACTGATGGGTCTCTTCCAGCACCGTCAGCAGCGCTTTTGCCTCTTCGAGTGTGTCTTCCGGGAAAGTCACCTCGCCCAGCGCAACGGTATGATTGCGTGCCCAGACGCTATCCAGGATCGCATTAACGGTATGCCCAATCGCCGACACCGCGCCGGTACCGGTAATGGCAACCCGCTTCTGCTCAAAGCTGCTGACCGGAACGGAACCGGGTTCCATGCTCACGATCAGGCTGCAGTTATTTCCGCCGAAGGCATAGTTGTTCTTCATGAAGAGGTTAATCTTTTGCTCGCGGAACGCGTTAGGCACGTAGTCCAGATCGCAGTTCGGACGCGCCGCGGTGAAGTTCAGGGTAGGCAAAATGTGGTTGTCGGGCAGCGTCACCAGACAGGCGATGAGCTCGACGATGCCCGCTGCACCAATGTTGTGGCCAAAATAGGATTTGGTCGAACTCACCGGCGGCACCGGATGGCCTGCAAAGACTTTTTTCATCGCCAGCGTTTCAATACGGTCGTTGGCTTCGGTCCCGGTACCGTGGGCGTTTACATAGTCAATCCGATCGGGAGTGATACCCGCATTTTCCATGGCTTTGAGCATGACCTGCACGGCGCCGCTGGCGCGCGGATCGGGTCCGGTCTCATGGAAGGCATCGCAGGAGGTGGCATAAGAGAGGATCTCGCCGTAAATGGTGGCGCCACGCGCCACGGCGTGGTCATAGTCCTCAAGCAGCAGCGCCCCCGCGCCTTCACCAATAGACATGCCGGACTGGCCCGAAAACGGTGTACAGGCCTTCGGGTGCATGACGTTCAGCGCATAAAACCCGGCGAAGGTAGGCAGGTAGATAGGCTCAGTGCCGACTGCTAACATCGTTTTGTTTTTGCCGTTCTGGATATAGTCGAACGCCATGCCGACCGCATTCGGGCTGGCGGTACAGGCGGTAGCGACCAGCTCGACCCCGCCCTGCAAACCCAGCAGGGTCGATACGCTGGAACAACAGGAGGAAAAGCCGCCCGAAAAGAGCGCCTTGCGCAGGGAAAAATCGGCCAGGCGCTGCTCAAACAGCGGCAGAAATGCCTCTGTGCCGGCAGAAGAGACGCCAACAATTAAGCCGGTCTCTTTAAGCTGGGCTTTGTCATCAACCAGCCCCGCCTGAATTAGCGCATCCTTGCCTACCTTATAAGCCCACAGCGCCGCATTATCGAGTGAGTCAATAATCTCATCCGGAAGTTCTGAATAATCCATCTCATGCAGCACTTCAGCCGCTCTGGCATTTTCAAACCATGTTGAAAAGCGTTTACTGTCAGCCACACCGTTGCGCTTATTCACTAAAGCGTCTTTAAAATCCCCAAGGTTATCAGCCAGAGAAGATAAGATGCCCATCCCGGTAATAACAACACGTTTCCTGTTTGTTTTCATAAGTCACCGTACCGCCGTGTACAGATAATAAAACAGTCAAAATGGAAAACAGGCGGAATTAGCCCTGCTGATTACCCACCGACTGTTTTTATAAGGAATCAATTACAATGCGCTTTTCGCTTTTGACGCATCAACAAAGCTGTGTTCAGTCGGATTAACCAGCATGCTCAGGTTATAAATAAAGGGCATGCTTTTAGTTCTGGCGACCACCGTTTCGGTATCGGTTTGAAGGGTATAACCCGCAATATCGGACCAGGCATAGTCGCTTTCCAGCAGCGCCAGGGCAATAAAGCGCTGTAGCGCAGGCGAGAATACGGCATTCACCACGTGCCCAATAGCCTGGCCGTCAACCAGCACGCTATCGCCCGCCGCGATCCCTGAGCAGGTCTCTTCGGCGATCATGCCAATCAGCCTGCGCGTACCGGCCTGCTGCGACAGCGCCTGCACCGCTTCCTGCCCGACAAATCCTTCTTTGTCGTACTGGACGGCCCACTGCATCTGCAGCTCAACAGGGCTAAGGCTGTAGCCAGCAAACAGGCTCGCATCCCAGCCTGGGTTTTCGATACGTACGATTTTCTGATAGTCCAGGCCGCCGGTCTGCAGATGATATTTACCGCCCTGCTGTTGAAGCTGCCGCCACTGCTCAACCAACTTCTCCTCATGGCCGATAACCATGTACGCAAATTCGCCGTGTTTACCGCAGCGGAGCACCATCAGTTCATCGTCGGTATTCATGTACTCGTAATACGGCAGGCCAATCACATCGAAACCGTGAATTTCTGCCATCAGCTCCCAGGCGTACGGACCTTCGAGCAGAATCGCCCCCCAGCGCTGTTCGCGCATATCGCTAATTTCAGGGGTGTCCTGAATATCGAGTTCGTCTGATTTCTCCAGCAGCGCGGTCAGGCTGGCCATCAGCTCATCGGCGGGAATATTCTCCGACATAATGTAATACCCCTCTGAAGAACACAGGACGTATACATCACCGCGAATGGTGCCGTCGTCATTCAGAACCAGCGAGTAAATCGCCTGTTCATCGCGAATAATAGAGATATCGGCAGAGACCAGATAATTCACCAGAGCCCATGCATCATCCCCCATCACGCTGATGATGGACATATGGGAATAATCCACGAGGAGAGCATTTTCGCGTACGGCTTTATATTCTACCATCGGGTCATGATAGGCTGCGGGCACGGAGTGATGGTTATAAACGCTCATTACTGCGTTATTCTGCAAATGGAAGTCGTATAAAGACGTCATAACGTGATCCTGTCAGTCAAAAGGGTGAATTACGCGTTTAGCTTCTGAATAATAAAGGTGGCGAGGCTGTTGATGCTTCTCATATAAGAAGGGTCATCACTTTCACCGACCTTAATGCCGAACACTTTATCCAACATCACCACAATTTCCGTCGCATCGACGGAATCAAGTTTTAATCCGTTGCCAAACAGCGCAGTGTCATCGTCAATCTGCGACTCTTCGCGCTGAATATTCAAACGCTGAATAATTTCCTGTTTGATTTTACGCAGCACATCCTTGCGTTGCTGAATTGCGTCGTTCATCGTTGACATGGTTTTTTCTCTCACAGAGGTTGTTTAGTTTCGCGATAATTAATAATGGTGCCGTGGCTTATCAGCCTCTTGCCTACGTATGCCGACACGGAGTAGTGTTTAAAGCCGTTGGCATCAGAAAAGGCTAACTTGCTCGTGACCTCAATCGAGTCACCGGGGTAAGCGATATCCTTAAATTTCAGGTTTTGTGCGGCCAGCACGCCGCGCACCTGGGCACGCCGCTCGCGGATAATCGCCAGCATCTCGTCACTCGTAATATGGGCATGAATGTCGCGCAGGGACTTCAGCGTCTCATGACACCGGGCCTCATAAATGTCGCAAATATCGGTTAAAAATGAGAGATACTCGCTGGCCTGACCAAATATTTCAGCAATGATCACCCCCGGCATAATGGGGTCGTCAGGAAAATGCCCCAGCAGATAAGGCTCGTTATAGGCGACATGTTTCGTCACTTTCACAAAGCCATTCTCACCGTATTTAAAATCGTCAATACGATCGACCATCAGCAGCGGCTGGCGCCAGCCGCCCATTTCCAGAAAGATCTTTGCGGGAATAACGTATCTGGACATAGATCACCGCATTACCAGGCCACCATCGATAACGATGGTTTGGCCGACGATGTAGCTGGAAGCGGAAGAGCTTAGGTAAACGATCGTGTTCGCCACTTCCTCGCATTTTCCCAGACGACGCAGAGGAATGGTGCTGACCACCCCACGCACCACCGTACGGGAGACCTTTTTCACCATTTTTGACTCAATCATTCCCGGCGCGACGGCGTTGACGCGAACTCCATAGCCTGCAAGCTCTGCGGCCAGGGTGCGGGTAAAGCCGAGGAGCGCGCCCTTGGAAGCACTGTAGTTCACCTGTCCTACACTCGGGATCAGGGCGGCAATAGAGGCGACATTAACTATCGTCGGGCTTTCCGCGGAGCGCAGCAGCATCAGCGCCTCTTTGATCAGGCGGAATGTGCTGAACATATTAACGTCCATGACCTGGCTAAAATCCGCGAAGCTCATCGACGCAAACAGGCTGTCTTTTACGACCCCGGCGTTATTCACCAGAACGTCGAGTTTTCCTGCCTTTTCCGCGAGATGGGCGCAGAGCGCAGCCACGTCCTGCGGCTCGGCAAGATCGCACTGAATGAGCGAAAGTTTTGCCCCGGCCGGATGGTGCTCTTTTAACTCCGCTAGCGGCGCAGCATTGGATTTATACAGGGCAAAAACGTCACAATCCTGATCCAGAAACGTTGCGCAGATCGCCAGGCCAATATCCCCGCTGGCGCCAGTGACAAGTACCGTTTTTTGCTTAAGGTCGTTATATTGATACATAGCATTCACAAATAATTTGATTAATAAAGTATGACAATCGCTATCGCATGGGTCTGGCAATGTGAAATAGTCAGTGAGGTGTTTACGCATCCTTTTTCTGCCAGCAGCCTTTTTATCCGCTCGCTGAAAATAAAATGGGGACAACCGTAATCGTCGTGCGTCACTTCAATATCATGAAACGTAATTCCGTTCCGGTAACCGCAGCCAAGCGCCTTTACCGCCGCCTCTTTTGCCGCCCAGAAACCGGCCGCGCGTTCGACGTTAAGATCGTCAAGGTTAATCTTTATCAATTCCTCCCCGGTATACACCCGAGACAGGAAATCTATTTTCCCGTTGTCTATCGCACGATTAATTCGCGTCACCTCAACAATATCCGTACCGATGCGCATAATGGCTTTCATCCTTGCTAGAGCTGATATGAAATGGAGAAGTTAACGTTAAGCTTATCGACGTCCATGCTGCCCGGGTATTTTACGGGTGCTGACAGGGAAGTATCCCAGGTCAGGCTTTTTAGATTACCTTGCATACCCACGGCGGAGCCTGCGAGAAATTCATCGCCATATACGCTGTCCTTTTTTATCTGCCCAATATCGAACCCGACATAGTAACTGGCATTAATAAAGCCCACCGGATAATAGAGCGTATTTTGCAGGTAATAGCCGCTGTTACCGTTCAGGCCCACGCTATTTTCAAACCCACGCACGTTCCAGCGTTCTCCCAGGGTCATCTGATCCTGTAAGGTGAGATCTCGCGGCGCGTACTGAGCATAAAACGTGGCGCTATAAATGCTGTTTCCGAGCTGGCGCGAATAGCTGCTCTCCAGATTGAAAAGCTGGCTGACCGGGCTGACGTCGCCATACACCATATCCGGCGTCTTATCAGCGCCAAACCAGGTAATAAAACGCTGCCACGACAGCGTCGAGTCCCAGTAGGCATTATTCAGCTGCTGTTTATAGTTAACCCCCAGCCTGACGTTATCCATATTGCGTTTTTGCAATACCAGTTCCTGACCGTCAATTTTATACCCGGACTTGCGGCGAATAAGCTCCGCATTCCCGGTCACCTTGCGGGTTTTATCCCGGTATACCGTACGCGATGCTTTTGCGCTCCAGTAATCACTCTTACCCACATACTCCACTGAGGAATAGTTCAGCGGAATGGTCTGGCGCGACGTGCTGCTGCTGTAAAAAACCGAATAGTTCCAGTACCCCACGGGAAAAGCGTAGTAACCACTTACACTCTCATATTGCCCTGTAGTACTGCGCGTCCCGGCCAGATAAAACAGGTCGCTCAACCGGGCTGTGTTGTATAAATAGCCCACCGCCGAGGTCAAATACCGTCCTGTCTGTTTGTCCCCCCAGTTGCTGTAGCTCGCTCTCAGGTTCCAGTTTTTTGTGCGCTCGGTTGTGATGTGCACGATGCTGTAGCCATGTCGGGTACCGGGTTCGATATTGATTTTCACATTGGCATTCGGTACCTGCTGGAGGTTCTCCAGCCCCTGCTCAATATCACGAATATTGAGGATATCTTCTTTCTTAAACGGCAATATCCACGGGTTAACATCATCGCCATCAACATGGATCTTTTCGATTTTTCCGGCCTCAACGTTAAGCGTCAGGGTACCGGAAGCAATATTTTGTGAAGGCAGCGTAATGCGGGTGGTGATATAGCCCGCGTTGATATAATAATCCTGCAGCGCGTTTGCTATCTTCACTACGCCAACGCTCCCGACGCAGCGACCAAGGATCTCTTTTTTAATCGCTCGGTCGGTTTTATGCTTCAGAAAATCGTTTTCAAGCTTCAGCGTATTAATCGTAAAACAGTTTTCTTCTTCTGGCAGATTGTCCAGCCGGAACACTTTGCGATCGGTACTGGAATACACATCCTGGCGCTGCACTTTCTGTTCTTTGAATGCGCTTAAATCGGCATTATGCTGCTGCTTAATAAGATGATTAATGTCATCCTCAGCATTGGCGCAGGCAGCGACCAACAGTAGCGACAGCCACAAGATTTTAAATCGTAATTCCATTTACTGTCTCAAAAAGAAAGGCAGCAGGGTCTCATTCTGACCTGGTGTTAACAGAAGATAGCTGCTGCCTTATGTTACGGCTTAAACATTAAATACCCACGATAGTCCCGGTATTGGTGACTTTATTGGCGTTCAATTCCAGACCTGCTAACCCACCTAATACAGCGTCTTTACCGCTGTTGGTCACATTATTCGCCGTGACGTTCGCAACGCCGTAGCTGAGCATGTTCAGGTAGTTATAGATATTGCCGGAGGTTTTTGCCGTCAGGGTGTAATCACCGACAATATTGCCGCGGTTGTTAATGTCATTGACCGCATTAATGGCGATATTCTGCGCGAGAATATTGCTTTTAGCGTTGTTGGTAACATGTCTCTGCGTATCAATATTCACGCTCGTTCCCGCGACGATGTCCTGGAAGTTTTCAACCCCGTTCAGGGCATTAATCGCCAGCGCATTATCTGCGGAGATCGTGTTACGGTTGTACAGCACACCTTTCAGGACGTTAACGTTCAGCGTGTCTTTGCTGCTGATCCAGCCATAGTTGGTGAAGCTGTTATCAACGTTCAGCGTTAATTTCTTATCTGACGCAATCACGCCCGTTGCCGTGTTGTTTGCCATGCTGCCATTGCTGGCGTTGTAGAGCGTGCTGGTCGTAACGTCCAGGTTACCTGCGCTCCAGGTCGTTGCATAGTTGTTGTAAAACACACCGGCGGCCTTAACGATCGCGTCCGCACCGCTGACTAACATCCCCCAGGTATTATCCAGCGTGGATTTTGCGATCAGGCTAAGCGGCCCTTTTTCGGCAATGATGCTGCTGTAGTTGTTGTACACATTCTGCGCGGAGAGCGAAACGCCTTCCGTGCCAACCATGCCGCCAGCGTCACCCGTGATGCCAAAGTAGCTGCCTAACTGAGAGACAAAATTGTTGCCATAGCGGTTTTCAATATTGCCCGCCGAGGTAACAGACAGCTTCTGGCTCGCGGCCATCATCGCGGTGTTGTTATACACCGTGGATTTTGCGTCAACGGTAACATTCTTACCGGCGATTAAGCCGTAATTGTTATCGATGGCGTTCCCCTTCAGCGTAACGTCGCCTTTTTCGGAGAGGACCGATCCTCTGTAGCTGTCAAAATTGCCCGTCAACGTCAGGTCAATGTCGTTCACGCCCGCAATCTGACCATAGTCGTTATTCAGTGCGCCGCCCGCAATGTTGACCGCACCCGCAGAGAGGATCGTGCCGCTGTAGTTATCAATATTGCCTTTTGCCGACACAATACTGATATCGCCGTTTCCAGCAGTGATGCTTCCGCGGTTATTACCCACGTTCGCGGCCGTCGCCAGCGTCATACTGCCGTTCGCCTTGAGGGTCGCATTATTGTTGTTAATGCTGTTGGCGCTGATAGAAACATCACCTTCGCCTCTCATGGTGAGGTTATTATTCAGGTTGCCGTTCGTTTTCACGGTCAGGTCTGAATCACCCACAATATTCCCACGGTTATTAATATCGTTAACCGCGGTGATGGTGACGTTATCCCCCACCATGTTGCTGTTATTGTTGTTGGTGACGTGGCGCTGGGTGGTGATCGTCAGATCGCCGCCGGCCGCTGAGATATCTTTGAAGTTCTCCACGCCGTTCAGCGCGGAAAGGGTCAGCGATTTCTCGGCCGCGAGCGTGTTGCGGTTGTAGAAAACGCCTTTGAGCACGTTGACGATCGCATCGCCCTTACTGCTGATCCAGCCGTAGTTATTGACGTTGTTATTCACATTCAGAACAAGATCGTTATCTGAAGCAATAATCCCCGTCGCGTTGTTATCAATTAACGTACCGTTGCTGTAGTTCTCCAGCGAAACGGTATCGATATTCAGATTGCCCGCGGCGTAGGTCGTCGCATAGTTGTTATAGAACACCCCACCGGCTTTGAGGGTGGCATCCGTCCCGCTCATCAGTAACGCACGGGTGTTATCAATATTCCCTTTTGCCTGCACGGCCAGCGGGCCATTCTCAGCGACGATGCGGCTGGTATTGTTGTAAATATTGTTTCCGGTAAGCGAAATACCCTCCTTACCGATCATGCCGCCTTTTTGCTGAGGCATCCCGAAATAGAGACCAAATGCGCTACCGAAATTATCACCGTTACGGTTATCGATAGTGTTATTGGCCTTCACGGTGAGAGCTTTACTTGCAACGATCATCGCGGTGTTGTTATTCACGTCGCCATTGGCTTCGATGCCAATATTTTGCCCCATCATAAAGCCACCGTAGTTATTTACGGTATTGGCACCCAGCGCGATATCCCCCTCTTCAGAGCTGATAACGCCGATGTAGTTGGTGATGTTGCCCGTGGTCGATACGCTGACGCCGCCTTTACCCGAGAGGCCGCCGTTGTCGTTACGCAGGGAGCTGCCTTTCGCGATCACTTTGGCAGACGAGTTCAACTTGCCCGCGTAGTTATCAATGGCGCCGTTGCTTTCCAGGGAGATATCGCCATTCGACGCCATCTGCCCGCCATTGTTATTGATGCTGTTCGCCGCAATCTGCACGCCCTTCTCGGCAATAATCCCTAAGGAGTCATTGCTGGAGGTATCAGCCGTTTTGGTCGAACCATTGCTCACCGCGCCTTTAGCGGAGATTTTGGTAGTACCGCCAGCAGAACGGAGCAAACCGCGGGTGTTATCGACGTTGCCGGCACTGATCACGTCAACGTTGCCGAGAGAATCGACCAGCCCGCTGTTGTTATTAAGGGCAGTGGATTCCAGACCAACATACCCGCCCTTAATCTGACCGTTGCTGTTGTTCAGGGTGCCGGTTTTCAGCGCCACGATACCCGCTTCGATACCCACAGTGTTGCCTTTGCCTGAGTTGGTCAGGGTAGCGTTATTGGTATCAACCGCCAGCGTCCCCGCCGAGGCCATTTTGCCGTTGGTGTTATCGATAGCACCGCTGTTGATATACAGATCGCCGGAGGTGGAGATATTGCCCGCGCGGGTATTCACCAGGCTGTTTTTATTGGTATCCAGCGCGATAGATCCCGTGGCAGCGATGGCGCCCGTGGTGTTATTGAGCGCACCGTTGGTCTTGATATTAATCTGACCGGAGGTTTCAATTCGTGCATTGCTGTTCAGCAGCTGACCCTTCGAGTCGATGTTGACGCCGCCATCACCCGCCGAAAGCAGGCCCAGGTTGCGCACGCCCACGCCGTTTTCCGTGCTAACCAGGTTGATTTTTTTGGCGTACATGCCGCCAAGGGCAGCCACGTCAATGCTGTTGGTGTTACGTGAACCGGTTGCAGTCACGGTGCCGGTCGCCTGGCCCGCCGAGTTAACATAGTTATTTCCTGCCACCACGTTCAGTTCACCGGCGGAGACCTTGTCGGTGACAACGACGTTACGGGCCAGAATGTCCGTCGGACTGGTCGTACTCATTTGTCCAAGGGTGATGGTGCCGCCGTTAACGGAATAACCCGCCACCTGGCCGTCCTTAACATCAGGCGTGCCGGTCGTCAGCGTCAGCTTGCCGGTATTGATCGTCCCGCCGCCGCTCACGGTGATGCCGTTAGGGTTGGCAATAATTAAGTCTGCTTTATCGCCTGCAATTTCCATCATGCCGTTGATGGCCGAGGCATTTTTAGACGTCACTTCATTAAGAATGACTTTCGCCGACCCAGAGGTCAGGTTGCTGTTACCCTGAACGTTACCGCCGAGGGTGGTGTTAGCGCCGGTAGCGCTGTTATTGAAAATCACACCATTCTTGCCAACGTTTAGCTTATCGTAAACGTTATGAGAAAGGCCTTTGTCGTTGGCGGTATTGATATTAATGACAGGTACGTTGTTCGCTGACCCGACAACACCATTTTTAATACTGATGTCTGCGGCCTGCGCGACGATTGGCAGCGCCAACAGTACCGCAGCTGCAACCGGGTGCCACTTCATGTCGAAGCGCGGGGTGCTATTTTTTTTACTATTCATAATAAGCTACTCTTATAACGGAATAATTATATCCATGTTTGAATGTGACATCTCTACGCTAAATCACTCATTCATTTCCCTTGACGAATAAACCTCCTTTTCTCCCTTTGTGTATAATTCAGAATTGTAGAGTTAGTATTGAACATAGTTTTGAACCTGCTGGCTCAGTGTTGTCTTCACCTTGCCTGACGCCATTACCCTATCGTCAGAGAAGATGAATGCGTTCCCCTGAATCGGAAAACATCACCAGCCAGGATTATCCGTCATAAGTATTAAGCGCACGCGTCGATACAAGCATATAACGCCCAGCCGTTCGTCATATTCTTAAATACAGCCATATGTCGCTTAATGCTATAAAATAGCAGCGTGAATATACCCCGCCCGGCTTAACCTGCCGCGGCATTGACACTTCTTTCGCGGGCGGCCGCACCCGTCACATTCTGCATGCAGATTTATGAACTGCGTAAATACTATTATTACAAATTGCAACAACCATTTTGAAGATCATTCTAGCGCCTTTTCCTGAATTGGCAACATTCATACATTGATATTTTCAGCAAAAAACAATCAGCCACAACAAATAACACAGGACATTTCTTATATTTTTATAAGGTATAAACTTAATTCAAGCGCAGTGCCTTAATAAAATGATTTAATCACCCCATAAAGCAGCAGGAATATACTGAGAAAAAAACCGTTAAAAACGACATGTTCGCGTATATTTTACATTGCGTATAGCGCCCGAGAATAATCTTATTGAGAATTTGCCGATGGCCATCGTTCACGCGGATTGACTGCCGTGAGGCCCGACTGAATGGCAGAGTAAGAAAAATCGCTTGTTCTATGAGGCTCAGGTATGGATGGTGAATACGGACATGCGCACGCATGCCCGTACAGAAAACTCAGTAACACGATCGGTGAAGCGGCACGCCAGAAGCTACGCTTTTACCGCCTGCCCGCTCCCGCGTTTAACCATCGGTATATCGCCTGTATCATTCAGCGCACCCGGAAACGTCTTCAGCCACTGTGCGACTTTCTGTTTATTGATATTCACCACGCTCATACCTTCCAGGCATCCCCATAATTCTCTTGTATGCTGCGGCGTAATCACAATGCAGTCTTTCATGGCGCGGATTTTCACCGGCATGCCGTTGATAAAACCGGCACGGGTTAACCAGTCGCCGCCCAGAAGAAGGTATTTCATGTCTATGCGCGCATACAGTTCGCAGCAGGCTGCACTGTCCTGCGGCGTTTCCGCGCGGGGATGGACGGGTGCCGCGTTGGGCTGTTTGCCGTGAAGACGGCGGGCGCTGTTTTTGCGTACCAGCTCGCGGTTTTCAATCACGCCGGTGAAAGCGTCTGATTCTGTTTTGCAAACGGTAAACTCTGGCTTAAAATTCGTCGCAGCCATTTTCAACTCCTCGATAGTTGGTTGTGGTTAGCGGTATGAGGGTGTTGCAGCACCTTCATATCGCGAATTCTTCTTTAAATATTCTTTGATACTTCCTTTCGCCGGTTGGCGTAATTTCTGGTGCTTATTATACAGGGCTGAAAATAAATACAGCGGTTTGGGGTGGGGTAAATTTGGAATTTGCGTGGGGGATTCAGGAAATAGAGTTCTTTGCGGTAAGGTCATGTTTTTGTTAATTGTGGGTTGATTGGTCTGGGTTTTGCGAGCATCATCGCAATTATTTACCTTCTTCCGTAACGCGATGGCTTCCAGCAAAACTCTCGAACAGGCAATTGCCGACATCACCATCTGGCGCAAAGGCGAACAGCGTGCGCCGCATAAACCTTTATTGCTTCTGTACGTGCTGGCGAACTATCAGCAGGGGCATGCGCGACTGTTTGATTACGGAACTGAGGTCCACGAGCAGCTGCTTAACCTGTTAGAACGCTTTGGCCCGCAGAGAAAGGCGCATTACCCGAATATGCCCTTCTGGCGGCTTAAGGGGGATGGGTTTTGGGATCTGAAGAATACGGAGTTCTGTTCGACCACAGGCAGCAAGCAACCGCCTGTTAAAGAACTTGTGGAACATAACGTCGCAGGCGGGTTTGATGAAGAACACTTTGCGTTGCTGAGTAAGAACAAAAATCTGATCGGCTCGCTGGCGCAGCAGATCCTTGAAGCGCACTTTCCCGAAAGCATTCAGGAGGAGATCGCGGATGAGATGGGGTTTGATATCCAGCAAATCCGTAAGGTTCGCGATCCGCTGTTCCGCCAGCAGGTGTTGCGTGCTTATAACTATGAATGCGCAATCTGCGGGTTTAACATGCGACATGATAACGCCTCTGTTGGACTTGAAGCCGCGCATATCAAGTGGAAGCAGTTTGGTGGACCGTGTGAGGTCCCGAACGGACTGGCGCTATGTGCGATTCATCATAAGGCGTTTGATAAAGGATCGATTGGGCTTGATGAGAGTATGCGGGTGCTGGTGTCCGAGGCGGTGAATGGGAGCGGGATTGTTGGGCGGTTGTTCTGGAATTTTGCTGGGAAGCAGATTGCGCTGCCGATGGGGAAAGGGAATTATCCAGATGAGAGGTTTGTGGAGTGGCATCGTAGGGAGGTGTTTAGAGGATGAGTGCGAAGGCCGGACTCGAATTTCACACCCAATAGACTGATATCAATTTAGTTTTCAAGCAGGAATAATTATTTATACCCGCACTTGTACCCACAAGTTAAAATCCGTATAAAAAATAGACATCGCGAGTAGGTATAAAGCCATACCAGTAGAACACCGATATGGCTGTCAAAGCAAGATTCAGGCAGGCAGGAACGTTTTCTTCAGAGATATCAATTCCCATCCACTCAGAACAAAGTCAGATTTGGCTGCGAAATGAACGCTAACCCTTGCTTTGCTATGCTAGTTCCCATGGCAAATCTCTGCGTCTATTTACTGGTTTTAGAGTACCCTCGTTTCTCAATTGTTGAGCTGCCCAACGAATGTCATATTGCCACGTATACAACATATCGCCGGAATCCCTAAGCTCAGCCTCGTAGCTGTCCCATACATACTTTGAAACTTCACGTGGCCAAGCCCTACCACCCCGTTCCTGAAGACACTCGATGATCCATTTTTTCATGCTTTCCCTGGTTACAATCATTTCTCCTAACCTTCACTCGTTGATCGATACATCGCAATACTAGCATTGACAGCTTCTGGTACAAGGTGGCAGAACCTAAGCGCTTGCAGCGCTGCTATGAGCGAGGAGCGGAAGCTCGCAATTGTTATTACTGCGCAGGATGCGTTACTAACGTTGCTATGTGTAAACGAACGGAGAGCGGGCCATACGGTGAAAAAACAATGACCGGTCAGCGGTTCAGCCAGTAATATTGGCTAAAATACGGATGGGGCAGAGACATAAAATGGACACTTCACATTCAGAAAATTGGGCATTTCTTCTCAAGTTACTTAATGATAATTCAGGACAAGTTTCGCACGGTAATGGCAATCTTTTCGTACACCAGCAGGCCTATGCGCTTGCCATTTTTTTGGTTGACGCAACACTTGCAACCCCCGAGTTAAACCGGTGCAACGTGGCCGCGTTGATTGCGGGAGAATTATCTTGGCCACGTTCTGAAGGCTCAGCTCTTGACTCTGGCACCCAACATTCGTTGGCATTTTTTGAAGCTGGGGGATTAATTTCATTTCCCGGAGGATGGGCTGCGATTCACTGCAGTGAATCGCAGCAATCTAAGCAGTTGGATCAGAGCATTGAGGATATTCTTCGGGTAACAAACCTTTTGCAGAATATTACCTTTGGTCGGAAGGGTTACGTTCAACCTCATTTCGTGATGGAGGAAGCTCAGCTCATTGCTCTCATAAGTAAAGAACTGGGGAATATTCATCTTGATCGTCTTTTTCCCAGCGCAGTTCAGCAGGGCGGGAAGGTTGCCATTTATCCTGAAAAGCATCGATTTACCCAACTAGAGAGCACCTATCTCTGGCAGTGTCTTCTGAGACGTCATTCTCCTGAACAGGCTTTTCGCCAATGGATGCTTTGCGTGCGCGCATTGAGTCATTCAATTGTTCCGGTGCAGTTCAGCTTGCTTGATGAAAATGAAACGGATCAATTCTTACGTCAGGTTGAATTGCTGGTGAAGACGGCGCCTGAGTTCAGTTATCCACTCAGAACAATCTACAAGCAGGCCGTAAACTCATATGACTTCGCAAGCCTGAACCAGCCTGTCACGTTGGAAATAAACCTACACATCGACAGTGAAAGTATCATGCCGGATAAAACCGATGAGCCAGATGAGCCTGCTCCTCTGACACTGAGAACTGCGGAGACTCTGGATGGTGCCTACCATTTCCCTGACATTGACGATCCTGCCGAAATAATTGCTCAAGGACAATTGCAATACTGGGGAAACTGGCGTGATCCTATGGGGGCCTTGTCCTGGCTCATTCAGGCGTGCTTTAATCATGTAATACTCATTGACCATCACTCACTCACTACAAAACCGTTTGCGCTCAATCTGCTTTCGCTGGCCGAGTCACGTCAAGCGCTAAAGTATTTGCTCTTCATTGCTCTCCCTCTCCGCTTCAACTGCAAATATATCCTCTTTTTACTATCGAGGCCTGAAACATGTGAGATTGCAATTTATCATCTGACCAATCGGGAATATCCGCTGCCTGTGACCCGTCGACATGATGTGTCCAATGACCTGAGTCAGTTGTTTCTCGACGTGCTGGTGAGAGAGTATGTCCGTACCATAAAAGATCGTTCAGATAACGGTCTGAAGTTACTCAACGTATCTCTTTATCTTGCCGACAACAGTGGCCTATATACGTTGCTTAACACAGACAGTTTCCAATACAGGGCGCTAACCTGTTTTATGCACAAGCTTGAGGATAAGCACGTAGCTGCAGTTGCTTCTGCCTTCCTTGAAACCATCCCCGTGCAATATGAACGGCGCATTTCACATATCAGGGAAAGGAGTATATACCACCTCGGGCTCTGGATTATTCAGCGACTCGAATCTACGGATGTTGCGTATCGTGACTTGTTGCCCCAACTGGGTGAATGCCTGATTCGCTTTTATAGCAATGCATTCTGTGAATGCATTGCTACGCGTAGACGAGACCTTAAATCTGACAATTTTTTTGCGCTTCTACCTTGGCAAAGCCTGATAAAAGTTATTGGAATTAATGAAATCCTGCGGATTTCTAGTCGATATGATAGCTGGACTAGCGTGCTGACCTACAAGCATGACCGATGCTTTGATGCTGTATCAGCTATCTGCCAGTATTTGCAACTCCTGATGCTAATCTCTAAAGGTCCGCTGGAAGAAGAAGAGCGCTCGCGCGCGTGGCAGCGCATCATAAACATCGTGTGCGCGTTTGGATTCGGTCATGATGAGGATAGATGCTATCTCTTTAGCGCTGTTCTTAATGATGAGGCAGCAGACCTGTGGAAAATGTTTAGCCTTTTTGTGAATAACCTTCCCCCATCAAAGTACGATGAGTTTACGGAACGCTGTATCGACATGATTCCGCTTGATTCACTATATATCCTGCTTCAACGTTGTAATATCCATGAAAGAAGACAGGTTCTTCATGATGCAATTCTCGACCGACAGGAGCTCAGGGACGAAAAGCTTGGCCTAAAATCATTGGAAACGGCATTTATTCATGCCTGCGAAAATAGTCATATGGAACTTGCCGAAAGAGTTCTATCTGCTGCAAAACCCTTGCTTGAACGTTTCAGAGGCCACTCCCACATACAGTTCAAAGAAACTATCTACCTATGGGAAACCTATCACTATAAATACACCCTTTTGACAGCCTACCTTTCCGGTCACGAAGATCCTCATGCCTTAGAAGAAGTAGTGTTACGTATCTCTTTACCTGATGGCCTGACTGGCTTACCGGGGCATGAAATAGTCCGTCGCCAGCTCAGGGAATGTGAACAGTTCCGTCGTTATATCATCGCAATAGCATTCTGTCAGATTGAGCCCAGCAAAACGGTACGATATATGGAAGCTCTTTGCGCAGAGGTCAATGCGCCACACTTCGCATTTACTCTGTTCAGAGGGCATATAGCCGAGCTGTCAGATAGCCAGAATAAAGACGCGCGTCGTCGCGCTCTGAATAAGTTTCTAGAGCAGACGAGCAGCATTACACCGGATCAGATGGCTGCAAGCTGGGTAGCCATGGTGCTTGACGTTATGATACAGGTCGGCGATCAGCAACAGGCGGATGAATACTGGAGAAAACTCACAGGTGAGCAGCACAGAACACGGGAAATCCTCCTGCCATATTGCAAAGGTCTTATCCAACGAGGTAAACCCCTTGTCGCGTCTCAAATAATTAATGAGTTTCGAGAGTGTAATCTCATTCTCAGCGAACATGATGTTGGGCTGGCCGAACTGATTACCCAGCTCAGTCAAGCTCTTCCTAATCAGAACTCTGTTCTCGACATTGTCCATGCAATGGCAGAATCCAGTCAGCGCAGTATTGATCAACTCAGACAGCACTACTTACGTATCACCGGTGGTAGCTTCGAGGATTATGTACAGATTACTGGAGGTGGCCGTTCGAAAGAGATGTTTTTGAAAAAAGTAATTACTGAGGTTGCTGGTGAGTTGCTTTTGAGGAAAAAGAACCTGCAAAGCCAGCAGAGCACTGATGGACAGCTCAATAAAATTATTCATGAAGATCTCATCAACGACTGGTTTGCTTCTCTTGTCGATATGCGAATGGCTGAAGCGAGAATTGGTTTTCGCGATCAGAAACGTACCGGCAGCTCTGAATCAGGAAAAAGCCCCGGTGAGAGTGATGGTTTGATTACCGACAGCAAAAACAGACGGATTGCAATTTTCGAAGCATTTCGCCTCTCTTCACTCAACAAAAAAGTTATAACCGAACATCTCAATAAAGTATCAGGATACGATGCTGAAGCCCTGAGCCCGGTATTCATGGTCGCCTATTGTGATGTTAAAGATTTCAGCACACTTACGGTGGGATATCACAATTTTATTTCGAAAACGGACTATACAGGTTACAAAAAAGACTGCCTAGCTGTAATAATTGATGAAGAATCCGTTACAGACAATCTTTGGGTTTGTACTGAAACCAGATTAAGAGGGGAACGTGAAGTTATGTTCTGTCATTTTTTACTTAATATGCACTGTAATTAAGCAACGACAAGATGAGACGAGGTTCATTGATGCCAGTGACCTAGTCCCATTGACTAACATGAACTGATACTAGCAACGTCCGCTCCTAGCACGAAGCGGACATTAAAGCCAAATTTATGGGGTTAAGGTGAAATGCAAATCGTCCCAGTGGCACCACTGGCAATATATGTGCCTTGTTATGAATTTGCCATCATCAAAGCTATGAGCTGCAAAATTCCAGATGCAATTAGAAATATAAACCCCGTGATTAGAAGAGTTTTCTTTTGTGCCTTTTCAACGTGCTTCGGTGCATTGGCGAAATAATGGATATCCCCCTTATTATTTGGCATTAATTGTTGAATGTTTACCTCATGGCAATTGGCCACAAGAGTAAGTGCTGATAGGATTCCTGTAACTCGATAAGCAAGAATCCCAGAGCCAATAATACTGCTTATTGCAGCTAATATTTTTATAGTTTCAATTGTCATTAATACTCCTTAAGGTATAAAGTTTGCAACAGTAAGCACATAATTTACAGCATGTAACAAGGTAATCAAAGTCTGAGCCGACTGTCTGCTTCTGACACGAAGCGGACTTTAAGTCACCGTTTACAGTCATCTTGGTAAAGACTATGACGATAGCAGATGAGTAAGTTACATTTGCCAGATAGCGACAGGTGATGGGATGACTTCGCTGCACGCAGAGTTGTTGCAGGTAGAAATTTCATTATGGTACTCGTGAAAGTAATTAACGTTGAGTGGGATAAACAGTGATGTATACGTAACCACAACTGCCAAGAGTATCGGCTTCGCACGTGAGCCCATTGTGACATAGGGTGACACAGTGCTGATGCCGGGGAGAGAGTTCTCCGCTGGCGAGCATCAGCTCCAGTTGCTTGAATATCAACGGAAAGGCCTGATCCAGGTGCAGCGCGTCATCGTCGCTGAACGTCCCGGCGATACTGGCCCGGTCGGTCAGATAATGCACCCGGTTACCCTCCTGCACCAGTCGTGCGCCAAAGCACGGCGTGGCGGTGGGCTTAAGCCCCCACCAGGGTTCGGCAATATAATGGTTTGCTACATTGGTTATGTTCTGCATTTTAGTAATCCTTAACTATGCGTTAATTCAGGGTAACGCTGCGTAATACGACATAAGGACCGTTGCGGTCCTGGCGGCGTTCTGCGAATACTGCCAGCACACCGCTGATATCCTGCACCTCCTGACCGGCATAGTGACATATACTGCCGGACCACATGTATTTCCCGGTGAAGAAGCGAAATAACCGGACCTCCGGATGCTGACGGTATATCGCCATTGCCCGGCGTTTGCTGATGATTTTCATTGGGTGGTTTTCCTTCTGAGTTATAACCAGCGACACGATGTCCATTCCACCCACCACCATGTGGTCCAGCAGTCGGATATTGACAAGCTCAAGAGCGTTTTTCAGACGTCGGGTGATGTTGCTGTCACTCACGCTGGGCTCGGCATGGCCAGACGGGTGATTATGGGCGACGATAACGGCGGCAGCATTGTGCTTCAGGGCGGCCTTTATCAGTTCGCGGGGATGAACTTCTGTGCCGTTCAGGGTGCCGGTGAACAACGTTTCGTGCGTAATCAGGCGATGCTGGTTGTCGAGGAAGAGTACGGCAAATTCTTCGCGCTCAAGTATGGAGAGATGCAGACGCAGCCAGTCACGTACTGCCTGACCGGAGGTAAACGATGCGCTGGGTTCGCGCAACTGGCACTTCAGCAGGGCTAACGCCTCCCGGATTGTCTGCTGTGCGGATGCCGGCAGGTCTGAGGCAAATAAAGGCAGCTATTGTTTCATTGGGCTGTCTTCAGTCAATGATGTGCATGATGGCATTGCATTCCGCATGGTTGAGCGCGTAGTCCCGCAGACGGTAATAGTGCTCTGTCATGGCATCGCACTCCGTACGACAGGCATGGTGGCTGTAAGCTATAAGGCAGACCGCTATACCTGCGGCTTCTGAGCTCATCTCCGTACCGTTACCATTCATCATGTTGAACAGCGTCCATTTTTTATCGCCGTCACCGTCGGGCTCCGGAGCCATAAACGCGCCATCATTGCTGAGCGTATAAAAGTTCCAGATACCCCCGCTGTAGTCCTCACAGAAGCGGTACATCCACGCGAAAATATGCGGTTCAAGGGCTATCCACTGCGGTATGGTGCCGAAATGCTGCGGCCAGAACTCCACACGCTGTTCGTCCGGGACGAGGATGGCGGTCAGAGCTGGCGCACAACCGGCATCGGCAGGTTGTGGCTGTAACGGGAGGGTGTCGTTAAAGTTAACAATGTCGGTCATTGGAATATTCCTTGTTCACTAATGAGTTAAGTTTGTGGGAGTGATCAAACGGGATATCAGTGAGGCACGCAGATAGTTATTTGCTGAGCAGATCCATCATGTTCTCTGCCATCACCCAGAGCGCCCTGTTGAGCTTCACGTCGCCATCAATACCGGTAACGGCACGGGTGCGACTGCTTTTCCCCTGTGCGGTTCGTCCTGACAATCCCCCTTTCATCAGGTTCTCCTGCACGCGCTGGTAGACGGTCCAGAGGTCATCGCTGCAATCCTCCCGGCGACGTGAGGTCAGCAACTGCGATACCGTGACCGGCTGGTGGTCCTCACCAAAGCGATATTTCAGCGCGGCATTCGCCAGAGCGTGCTTTGCTGGTGGCGGAAGTAACAGTGACGCCATGGCATCGCGCTTTTCATCCACCCGGTCAAATACCCCGAGCACTTCGTAAGCCCCTTCTATTACCTTCTCAACGACATTACCTTTATGTGGCACCCGTACCTCTCCGAATGACTGACCGCAGACCAGACCGTTAGTACAGACACCACGAAACAGCCCCGGCAGCATCTGGTAGCTTGATGAGCCGTCATGGCTGTTGAGTAAAATGATTTCCGGTACCTGATGACCGTTTAGCTGCCCGGCGCGACGCAGGCGAAGCATATGTTTGGTGTGCTCCCGCTTGCTCTGGTCCCGAACCTTTGTCTGGCAGGCAAAGAACGGCTGAAAACCCTCGCGCTGCAGGCTTTCGAGGATGGTGATGGTCGGAATATAGGTGTAACGGTCTGAACGCGATTCATGTTTGTCACTCCCGAATACACTGGGAACATGACTCATCAGCTCTTCATGGGTCAGAGGACGGTCACGGCGTATCTGGTTTATACGGCCAAAGCGGCTGG
>Ga0209281_1000346_pt1 | contig 77504 bp, 67 predicted proteins | sample MedtruBG_FD_187514 | JGI IMG/M metagenome (GOLD analysis project Ga0209281, IMG submission 187514) | Root nodule microbial communities of legume samples collected from California, USA - Medicago truncatula BG (SPAdes) (version 2) | ecosystem: Host-associated > Plants > Roots > Nodule | place... | reverse complement strand
CCAGCCACGGCTGTGGGCGCCTGCCGTGGCGGCGCCGGCTTCAAGCCGGATGATGCAGGACGCTGAGCCCGCCATCCACCGTCAAGCACGTCGCGTTCATGAAAGGGCACTCGTCCGAAATCATGAAGACGGCGGCGCGGGCGATCTCTTCTGCCGTCGCAATGCGGCCGCCCGGGTGAAGCTTCAGGGTTGCCGCCTCGGCTGCCGCCGGGTCAGGAAAGCTGTTCCAGTAATCGTACGCCTTTTGGGTCAAGACATAACCCGGTGCCAGCGCATTCACGCGGACCCCCTTCGACGCATATTCGATGCCGAGCGCCTTCGTCATGCCGATTAGCGCGTGCTTTGCGACTGGATAGGGGAATGTGTGCGGAATGATGGTGAAGGCATGCGTCGAGGCGATGTTGAGGATCGCCCCGCCGCCCTGCTCGATAAGGCTGGGGAGAACCGCCTTGCAGCAATTCCAGGCGCCACGGAGGTTGATGTCGAAACAGCGCTGCCAATCGGCATTGCTCATCTCCAGCGGCTCCGAGAAGACGTTGACCCCGGCATTGTTGACGAGCGCGTTGATTGGACCGATCGACGAAGCGGCCGCCGACAGCGTTGATTCGATCGCCTCCGCATCCGTAATATCGGCCTCGGCGTAGGCGAGCGACTGCCCCTGCCGCTGCAGGCGCTTCGCCTCCTTTTCAAGCAGGGGACCGTCGCGGTCGAGGAGGAAGAGTGCCGCCCGCTCCGACAGGAACGCTTCGGCAATCGCAAGGCCGATACCCTGCGCAGCACCGGTTACCATGATCCGCTTACCCTTAAGCCGGTCACTCATTCCTGCCCCCTTCGATCGGCGCCTAGTTCTCACCACTCGGCCACACTGCCGTCCGAATGGCGCCAGACCGGATTGCGCCAGCGATGCCCCTCCTTCGCGCGTTCGATCACATATGCCTCGTCGACCTCGATGCCGAGACCGGGCCCCTGCGGAATGGAAACGAAGCCGTCTTCGTAAGCGAAGACCTCCTTGTTGGAGATGTAGTCGAGGATGTCGTTCGCCTCGTTGTAGTGGATGCCGAGGCTCTGCTCCTGGATGAATGCGTTATAGCTGACCGCATCGACCTGCAGGCACGCGGCAAGCGCAATCGGCCCGAGGGGGCAGTGCGGCGCCAGCGCTACGTCGTAGGCCTCGGCCATCGCGGCGATCTTGCGGCATTCGGTGATCCCGCCGGCATGGGAAAGATCCGGCTGGATGATGTCGACGAAGCCGTCGGAGAGAACCGATTTGAAGTCCCAGCGCGAGTAGAGCCTTTCTCCGAGTGCGATCGGCGTCGAGCAATGATTGGCGATTTCCCTCAGGGCTTCGCGGTTCTCCGAAAGGACGGGCTCCTCGATGAACATGAGCTTGAACTGCTCAAGCTCCTTGGCGAGAACCTTCGCCATCGGGCGATGGACCCGCCCGTGGAAATCGACGCCGATGCCGACATGAGGGCCGATCGCATCGCGGATGAGCCCTATCGTCTCTACCGCCTTGTCGATCTTCTCGTTGGTGTCGACGATCTGCATCTCCTCACAGCCGTTAAGCTTGATCGCCTTGAAGCCACGGGCGACCACCTCGCGCGCATTGTTCGCGACATCGCTCGGGCGGTCGCCGCCGATCCAAGAATAGACCTTGATCCTGTCACGGCACTGGCCGCCAAGCAGAGAGTGGACGGGCTGACCGAGGGCCTTGCCCTTGATGTCCCAAAGCGCCTGATCGATGCCGGCGAGCGCACTCATATGGATGGCGCCGCCGCGGTAGAACCCGCCTCGATAAAGGACATTCCAATGGTCCTCGATCAGGAAGGGGTCCTTGCCCACGAGATAGTCCGAAAGCTCGTGAACGGCAGCTTCGACCGTGAGCGCGCGCCCCTCCACCACGGGCTCCCCCCAGCCGACGATGCCCTCATCGGTCTCGATCTTGAGAAACAGCCAGCGCGGCGGAACGATGTAGGTCGTCAGCTTGGTGATTTTCATGAAATGCGTCCAGTTTGTCAGAGAGTGCAGCTAATCGTTTGCGCGGTCAGGCGGGCGGCGAGTGCCGCCTTACGGCGACGGCGAGATCGCGGGCGGCGAGGTCCAGCAGCTGGCACGAACAGGCGCGTGCTGCTGCCGTGTCGCGCATCCGCAGCGCTTCGACCAATTGCCTGTGGATTTCCACGGCATCGCCACATGTGTCCGCCGCCTCGTTCGAGGCTTGCAAAGAGAATTTGAGGCCGGCCTGGATGATGCTCGCCAGCTGCTGGAACACCTGATTGTGGCTCGCCTTCAAGAGCGATTCGTGGAAGGCGACGTCCGCCGCCGTGAACTTCACGATGTCGCCTTCGGCGTCTCTCATCTGCTGCCAGGCGCGCTCAATGGCGGCGATTTCCTGCACCGTCGCACGCGCAGCAGCCAGTTCCGCAGCAATCGGTTCGATCGCACGACGCGCTTCCAGAATACAGTTCAGAAGATCGAACTGAAAAATTCGGTCACCGATCCACTCCAGGACCTGCTGGTCGAGTATGTTCCACTCGTCCTTGCTGCAGACGACGGTACCAACGCGCGAGCGACCGCGCACCAGGCCCTTCGATTCGAGGATCTTCAGCGATTCCCGTATCACCGTGCGGCTGACGCCGTAGCGCTCGCACAGGTCGTTCTCCCGCGGCAGAAAGCTGCCTGCCGGATAGTCGTCACCGCAGATCTCGGCGGCGATCGCCCGCGTCACATCCTTCTGGACACGGGGCCGGCGAGAAGGCGCGCCGCTCGGCTCCGTCGATTGATCCTGTTGTCCTTGCACCGAAATCTCCATGCGCGGCGGTTATTTTCTTCGGACTTGAGGCGATGCTTATCGCAATTGAGCCGAGGTGACGACCCTTCTTTCGGCCGCTTTATCAGACAGGCGCTTATCATTCATCATACCAGAGCAATTGACAAGTATGATCTTTCCATCATACACAAATGCGGCTGCTGGGAGCAGTTCGAATAGGGAGAGAAATCATGCGCTTTATCAAGGCCGTCGCTTTGGCCGGCACCGTCGCGATTTTTGCTGCAACATCCGCCTTCGCCGCCGACGTAAAGATCGGTTTCATCGTCAAGCAGCCTGAGGAGCCGTGGTTCCAGGACGAATGGAAATTCGCCGACGAGGCGGCCAAGGAAAAGGGCTTCACGCTCGTCAAGATCGGAGCCCAGGATGGCGAAAAGGTACAGTCGGCCATCGACAATCTCGGCGCCCAAGGTGCGCAGGGGTTCATCATCTGCACCCCCGACGTGAAGCTCGGCCCCGGCATCGTCGCCAAGGCGGCAGCCAACGATCTGAAGCTGATGACGGTCGACGATCGGCTGGTCAATGCCGACGGCAGCCCCATCGAGGACGTCCCGCATATGGGCATCTCCGCCACCAAGATCGGCGAGGCGGTGGGCGAGGCGATCGTCGCGGAGATCAAGAAGCGCGGCTGGGACATGAAGGAAGTCGGCGCGATCCGCGTTTCCTACGACCAGCTCCCAACCGCCGTGGACCGGGTTGAAGGCGCGCTCTCCGTTCTTAAGGCGAACGGCTTCCCCGAAGCCAATGTCTTCGACGCGCCGCAGGCAAAGACCGACACCGAAGCCGCTCTCAATGCCGCAACAGTCGTTCTCAACAAGAATGCCGGCATCAAGAAGTGGGTCGCCGTCGGTCTCAACGACGAAGCCGTGCTCGGTGCAGTGCGTGCCACCGAGACGGTCGGCATCCCCGCGGACAGCATGATCGGCATCGGCATCGGCGGCGCGGACTCCGCGATCAACGAGTTCAAGAAGCCTTCCGCGACGGGCTTCTTCGGCACCGTCATCATCTCGCCAAAGCGCCACGGCTACGAGACGGCCCTCAACATGTATGAGTGGATCGCCAACGGCAAGGAACCGGAAAAGCTGATCCTGACCGCGGGCCAGCTTGCATTGCGCGACAACTATGAGGCCGTCCGCAAGGAACTCGGGATCGAGTAGGCCCTGCCGACTGAAACGAGCCCGGCGTTGCCAAGCCGCCGGGCGTCCTTCTCGGAGCGCTGCAATGCAGGACTTTCTGGAATTCCAATCGATTTCAAAGGGCTATCCCGGCGTCCAGGCGCTGTCGGAAGTCTCCTTCTCTGTCCGAAAGGGCGCCGTTCACGGGCTGATGGGCGAAAACGGAGCGGGAAAGTCCACCTTGATACGGGTGCTCTCCGGAGACCAGGCGGCCGACACCGGCGAGATCCGCATAAACGGCGAGCCGCAGCACTATCGTTCCGTACGCGATGCCTTCAACGCAGGCGTCATCGTCATCCATCAGGAACTGCAGCTCGTACCGGAGCTGACGGTGGCCGAAAACCTCTGGCTCGGCCGTTTCCCCGGCAAGGCCGGCGTCATCGACCGTCGACAATTGATCCGCGTCGTCTCCGACAGACTCGCCGAAATCGGTATCGACGTCGATCCTGAGGCAAAGGTTGCGTCCCTGTCGATCGGCGAGCGGCAGATGGTCGAGATCGCCAAAGCGGTGATGACCGACGCTCGCGTGATTGCCTTGGACGAGCCGACCTCTTCGCTCTCATCGCGAGAAAGCGAAATCCTCTTCGCCCTGATCGACAGATTGCGGTCGAATGGTACGGTCATCCTCTATGTCTCGCATCGGCTGGACGAGATCTTCCGTCTGTGCAACAGCCTGACTGTGCTGAGAGACGGCCGGCTTGCAGCCCATCATCCGGACATCTCGAAAGTCGGCCGCGAACAGATTATCGCTGAAATGGTCGGGCGCGAAATTTCGAATATCTGGGGTTGGCGCGCCCGGACGCTCGGAGCCGCGAGGCTTACGGTCGAACGCGTTTCCGGCGCCAACCTGCCCCAGCCGATCAGCTTTACCGTCCGCGCCGGCGAGATTCTCGGCTTCTTTGGCCTCATCGGCGCGGGCCGCAGCGAAATGGCCCGTTTGGTCTATGGTGCCGATCGCCGCCGGCAGGGCAAGGTTCTGGTGGACGGCCTTGCCGTGCCGGCGGACAGCCCGCGGCTGTCGATCCGTGCCGGCGTCGTTCTGTGCCCGGAAGACAGGAAGTTCGATGGCATCGTCCAAGGGCGCTCCATCGAGGAGAACATGGCGATCTCCTCCCGCCGTCATTTCTCGCCATTCGGGGTTGTCGACAAGGGTAAGGAGGCGGAGCTTGCCGAGCGTTTCATCGCGAAGCTGCGGGTGCGCACGCCCTCGCGTCACCAGGACATCGTCAATCTTTCCGGCGGAAACCAGCAGAAGGTGATCCTTGGACGCTGGCTGTCGGAAGAGGGCGTCAAGGTGCTTCTGATCGACGAGCCGACCCGCGGCATCGACGTCGGCGCGAAATCGGAAATCTACGAAATTCTTTACGAGCTTGCGGCTCAAGGCATGGCGATCGTCGTTATCTCTAGCGAATTGCCGGAGGTTATGGGGATTGCGGACCGCATTCTCGTGATGTGCGAGGGCCGGATCGCGGCCGAAATCGACCGGAGCGATTTTGACGAACACCGGATTCTCGCAGCAGCACTTCCGGATGCCTCAGCCACGACGGCCACCCTTCCCGAATAGGTAAGCTGACCATGACGACTTCCTTGAAAAAACTTCTTCTCGGCGAACAGGGCCTGCTGGTGATCTTTGCCGCCGCCTTCGTGGTGGTGGCGCTGACGGTTCCGAATTTCCTCACCGAACGCAACATGCTCGGCCTGCTGCAGTCAGTGGTGACCATCGGCGTCGTCGCCTGCACCATGATGTTCTGCCTGGCGTCGCGCGACTTCGATCTTTCAGTCGGCTCCACCGTAGCCTTCTCGGGAATGGTTGCCGTCATGGCGTCGAACGCGACGGGCTCGATAGTGCTCGGTCTTCTGGCGGCTCTTGCCTGCGGTGGGATCGTCGGCCTCGCGAACGGCATCGTGATCGCCCGTTTCCGCATCAATGCGCTCATAACGACGCTGGCGACGATGCAGATCGTACGCGGCTTCGCCTTGATCGCGTCGGACGGCCGCGCGGTCGGAATCAACGATCCGGTATTTTATCAGCTCTCCCTGTCGAAGTTCCTGACCGTGCCCACGCCGATCTGGGTGATGGCTCTCTTCTTCATCGTGTTTGGCTTCCTGCTCAACCGTACCGTCTTCGGCAAGAACACGCTTGCGATCGGCGGCAACCCGGAAGCCTCCCGGCTTGCCGGCGTGGACGTCGCGCGGATGCGCATCTGGATTTTCGCCCTCCAGGGGCTGGTATGCGCGGTGGCAGGGGTGCTGCTCGCCTCGCGCATCACCTCGGGTCAGCCGAATGCGGCCACCGGTCTCGAACTCTCGGTGATTTCCGCCTGCGTTCTCGGCGGTGTTTCGCTTGCCGGCGGCAGGGCGACCATGACCGGCGTCGTCGTAGGCGTTCTGATCATGGGAATTGCCGAGAATGTCATGAACCTGCTCAACATCCAGGCCTTCTATCAGTACGTGGTGCGTGGCCTCATCCTGCTGATTGCGGTCCTCCTCGACAATATGCGCTCTGTCGCTGGCAGGCCGCGAGCCTGAGCGGCAATGCCGGAGGTACTGCGTCGACAGGTGCTCGCCATCCTTATACAAGTGCGCGCTCGAGAGCGCTGCGATTTCGCAGCAACCATGCGACGCTGCGCGTTTGCCAAGCGATCCCCCAGACGCGCGGAACATGCTCGGTCTTAGGTGTGATCCCCTGTTCTATGACCTCGTTCGCTGCGCTCTCGGCGGCGAACTCAATGATCCTGTATCCGAGCCGATGCCGTTCCGGCGCCGCGAGGCAGTATCCATCGGCGAATAGGCGCACTTGTCGCATCCGGCTTTCGGTATCGGGCAGACGGTTTCTCTCGGCAACGTCGTCATCGTAGAGCTGCGCGTTGTTCCAGGCGATCATGGCCAATTCGGTCAGCCTGTCGACCGGACCGGCCGCCTCCCAGTCGATTAACGCAACGGGATTGCCGTGGCGGGAAATCACATTCCAGGGCGCTGCGTCACAGTGGCCGATAATGTCCGCTTTGCCGATGCTGCGACCGAACCAGCCACGCCAGACGGCGTCGGGTGGTGGCCGGAAGGTTGCAGCCGCCTCATGTAACCGGCGAATGAGATCGCCTAATCCCCAAATCGCCTCGTCCGACCAGGGCGTCGGATTGATGACCTTCCCGTCGATATACGTCAGGACCTCACGGCCGTGCTCGTCAAAGCCATCACCGACGACGCAAGGCGCGCCTTCGAAGCCGACCTCACGCAAATGCCTTAGCAGCGCATGAACCGACCGGGTCCAGGGGCCCGCCTCCCGCAGGACGACAGAGCCGCGGCGTGTGACAGCGGTTCTCTCTCCGCCGGTCAGCGGGATTTCGGCGTCCTCGGTCATCGCAGCAGCATAGCAATGACCGTGTCTCTAAGGCCAGGCGCTTTCAAGTCCGGCATATCGCCTCAAGTGGAGCTGCCGCAATGAAATATATTTCAGTATGCGAAATATATTGACACGCATCGTCTCCTAGAGTTACCTGCCTGTACCGGACTTCGAGGAGGAAGAACGGACTTCACGAACACAGCGGCCGCTTTTGCGCGCCGATGCGCTTTTTGGGAGGGGCTTCGGCCTCGAGGAGGATTCTTGCGCAATTTTCTCAGCACGACCGCCATGGCGGTCCTCGCAACCACGCTTCTTGCCGGTACGGCCACCGCCGCGACAGAAAACCCGTTCCGCTGCAAGCCGGGCGAAAAATACGTCATGAACGTGATGGTATCGGGCGTCGAATACTGGTTCCCGGTCTACGAAATGTTCAAGCAGGCAGGCCAGCAATTCGGCTGCGAGACGGAATACACCGGAACGCCGGAATATGACGTCAACAAGCAGATCGCCAGCTTCGATCAAGCCTTGGCGCAGAACCCGGCCGGCATTTTGGTTCACCCCATGAACTCGGATCCGTTCATCGAGCCTATCAACCGGGCGACCGACCAGGGCACGGCGGTCGTGACCTTCGCCGCGGATTCGCCGCTGTCGAAGCGCGTATCCTACATCACCTCGGACAATACCCGCGAAGGTATCTATGCCGCCGACAAGATCGCCGAGAAGCTCGGCGGCAAGGGCGAGTATGCGGTCCTCGAAAATCCCGGCCAGGACAATCACGACAAGCGCATCGCGGCCTTCATCGCTCGCATGGAGGAGAAATGGCCCGACATGAAGCTCGTCGGCCGGGCCGCTTCCAACCAGGACCCGAACAAGGCCTATCAGGGGCTCACGAGCCTCATCCAGGCCAACCCGAATCTCGGCGCGGTCTTCATGCCTGAGGCCAATTCCGCGATCGGTGCGGCGCAGGCTAACAAGGAAACGGGCGGCAAAGTGCTCGTCATGTGCGCCGACGTCAACGCCAATATACTCGACATGATCAAGGCGGGCGAGGTCTTCGGCTCGATCAATCCTAACCAGGGCATGCAGGGCTATATGGGCTTCCTGCTGCTCTGGCTCGCCAAGCACCCCGAACTCATCGACCCAATGAACGATGCCAAGCGCTCCGGCTTCAATCCGATGAGCATCCCCGTCGTCGACAACGGGCTGTCGATTGTCACGGCCGATAACGCCGACGATTTCTACTGGGACAAGTACCTGAAACGCCGCGGTACCAAGGGCATCGAGGAATAAGATCGCATGGGCGGCCGCCTGGATCTTTGCTCCGGGCGGCCGACGAAGCGGGAGGGGAAAACGCGATGACGTCAGAGACCGTGCTGGAGATCCGCAATGTCAGCAAGCATTTCGGCGCCGTCAAGGCGTTGACAGCCGTAGACCTTCGGCTCGCACGGGGCGAAGTTCACGCGCTTTGCGGCGAGAACGGCGCCGGCAAGTCGACACTGATGAACGTCATTGCCGGCGTGCTGCAGCCGTCGGAAGGGGAAGTCCTCATCGAAGGCGCCCCCGTAAAGATCGCCTCGCCCGCGGTCGCACAGTCGCTCGGCATCGGCCTCGTGCATCAGGAGATCGCACTCTGCCCTGACGCGACGATCGCGGAAAACATGTTCATGGCGGCGACGAACCGCCGTCGCTCGGCTCTGATGAACTACGCCCAGCTGGAGCGCGACGCGCAGGCCGTGATGAATCGTCTGGCCCCGATCGACGTCAGCCAGAAGGTCGGCGACCTGCCGATCTCCAGTCAGCAGCTCGTCGAGATCGCCAAGGCACTGACGCTCGATTGCCGAGTGCTAATCTTCGACGAGCCGACGGCGGCGCTGACAGAGACCGAAGCGCAGGTGCTCTTCGGCATCATCCGCGATCTCAAGGCGCGCGGCATCTCGATCATCTATATTAGCCACCGCATGGCAGAGGTGTTCAGCCTCTGCGACCGGGTGACCGTCTTCCGCGACGGGCGCTATGTCGCGACGGAAATGGTCTCGGACGTCACTCCTGACGATGTGGTCCGGCTGATGGTCGGCCGCGAGATCAGCCAGCTTTATCCCGACAAGCAGTCTTCCTCCGAACGCCTAGGCGAGCCGATTCTTTCGGTCCGCGATCTCGGCGGCGAACGCTTCCGCGACGTCAGCTTCGAGCTCCGCTACGGCGAGATTCTCGGCGTCGGTGGCCTGATCGGCTCCGGACGGACGGAAATTGCCGAGGGTATCTGCGCGCTGCGACCGGTGACGCAAGGCGAAATCCGGCTGCATGACAAGGTGCTTCGTCTACGGCGCTATTCCGACGCGGCCAAGGCCGGCGTCGTCTATCTTTCGGAGGACCGGAAAGGATCCGGCGTTTTCCTCGATCTCTCGATCGCCCAGAACATTGCCGCACTCGATCTGAAGGCATTGACCTCTCTTGGCCTGCTCAACTCCCGCGAGGAAAGAGCGCTCGCCGAAGACCTGACCCGCAGGCTTGGCGTGCGGATGGGCGGCGTCGATATGCCGGTCTCTTCGCTGTCGGGCGGCAATCAGCAGAAGGTGGCGATCGCCAAGCAATTGGCGGTCGATCCAAAGGTGATCCTGATGGACGAGCCGACGCGGGGCATCGATGTCGGCGCCAAATCGGAAATCCACCGCCTGCTGCGCGAGCTTGCCCGTGCCGGCATCGGCATTCTGGTGATCTCGTCCGAACTGCCGGAGCTGATCGGCCTCTGCGACCGCGTCCTGGTGGTGCGCGAGGGCCGGATCGCAGGCGAGGTATCGGGCAACGAAATGACCGAGGAGGTGATCATGCGGCTTGCATCCGGCATCGGCCCGGCAACCGAAACGAACTTGAAGGCATCCGGGCATGCTGCCTGAAGAAGCGGGAGACAGGGCTATGGCAGTGGATACATTGGCGGTTGCGCAAAAAACGCGCAGGCCGACATGGAAGCGGATCGGCACGATGCGCGAGGCTGGACTGATTGCGATCATCCTTTCGCTTTCAGTGATCATGAGCTTCGCCTCGCCGCATTTTCTGACTCTCGGCAATTTCCGGGCGATGCTCATGTCCTTCTCGGTCGAGGGCATCGTCGTCGTCGGCATGACGATCCTCTTGATCGTCGGCGGCATCGATCTTTCGGTCGGCTCCGTCGTCTGCTTCTCGATGGTGCTCTCGGGCTCGCTCTTTCTGATGGGAGTCGATCCCTGGACGGCGTCGCTCGTCGGGATTGCTGCCAGTGCCGCCATCGGCTGCATCATGGGCTTCTTCGTCACCGTGGTCGGGCTCAACCACTTCATTACGTCGCTTGCGGCCATGGTGATCGTGCGCGGTCTCTGCCTCGTCATCACCAAGGGCACACCGCTTTCGCTCTTCACCTTGCCGCCGGCATTCAAGGCGGTCGGTCAGGGTACTTTCTTCGGGGTTCCCTATGTGATCCTGATCTTCATCGCTGTCGTCGGCGCCTTTGATTTCCTTCTGCGCCGGGCGACCGCCTTCCGCAAGGTCTTCTATACCGGCAGCAACGAGAAGGCCGCGCTCTATTCCGGCATCAAGACGAAGGACGTCAAGTTCTGGGTGACGGTGCTGTGTGCGACACTCTCCGGCGTCGCGGGGACGATCTACATGTCGCGCTTCGGCGCCGCGACGCCGACCTTCGGCGTCGGCATGGAACTCAACATCATCGCCGCGGCGGTGATCGGCGGCGCCTCCCTGAACGGCGGCTCGGGCACGATCCTCGGCGCCATCCTCGGCATCGCCCTGCTCTCCGTCGTCACCAGCTCGCTGATCCTGCTCGACGTTTCGGTGTACTGGCAGGATATGATCAAGGGCTGCATACTGCTCGCCGCGGTTTCCATCGATCACTTGCTGAACAAGCGGAAGGCTCTCTGACATGCCGAACGCCAAACCGAAATCCATGTCCGCCCCGCGCGAAGAAATCGTCATCGCCAGGCAGATGCACCAAGCCCTGGTGCTGCACTTCCTGGAGGGCATGACGCAGGCGCAGATCGCCGACCAGCTCGGAATCTCGCATGCGACCGTCAACCGCCTCATCAAGCGCGGCCGCCAGCTTGGTCTCGTCGAGATCAAGATCAAGTCGCCGGTCGAGCCACTGGTGGAAATCGAAGAACAATTGCTGGCGCTCGGAGGTATCCGCCGCGCGGTCGTCGTGCCGACGGTCTCCGACAACCCTCAGATCGCGCTCCAGTCGGTCGGCGAAGCCGCGGCACGGCTTATGCTCGAACAGATCTCCGACGGAGATACGATCTGCATCACCGGCGGCAAGGGGGTAAGCGCCGTCGTTGCCGGCCTGCAACCCTCGCGCCGCTTTGATATCGAGGTTATCCCCGCGACCGGCTGCGTCCAGGGCAAGCACTATACCGACGTCAACCACGTCTCCACCCTGATGGCGGACCGGCTCGGCGGGCATTCCTTCCAGATACACGCGCCGCTCTTTGCCGATAGCGAAGCGGAACGGAAAATGCTGCTCGGCATGCGCTCGGTTGCCGACGTCTTCAAGCGGGCGCGCGACGCGAAGATCGCCGTGGTCGGCATCGGCTCGATCCTCTCGGACGACTCCAGCTATTACGACCTGCACCCCTCATCCAGCACCGATCGCGAGGCGATCGAGCAATCCGGAGCCTCCTGCGAACTGCTGGCGCATCTGCTCGATGATCACGGGCGCGTCTGCGGCTACGGACTCAATCGGCGTCTGGTTTCGCTGACGCTCTCCGAATTCGCTTCGATCCCGACGAAGATCGGTGTCGCAAGCGGGCCCAGCAAGGCGGGGCCGATCTTAAGCGTCATGCGCGGCAATCATCTGGACACGCTCGTCACGGATCAGGCGACGGGAGCGCGCATTCTCGAACTGGCCAAGGAAGGCGGAGAGCGTTCATGAATGGACAACAAATCATGCGGGAGATCGGCCGCTCCGGGGTCGCGGCCTCTGCGGTCGGCCTCGGCACTTGGGCAATCGGCGGCTGGATGTGGGGCGGCACGGACGAGCGGGAATCGGTCGCCGCCATCCAGGCCTCTCTGGATGCAGGCGTGACGCTGATCGACACGGCACCCGCCTATGGGCTCGGGCGGGCGGAAGAGATCGTCGGCAAGGCGCTGTCCGGGCGCCGCGACAAGGCGGTTATCGCAACGAAGTGCGGCCTCGTCTGGCACACACAGCAGGGCAATCACTTCTTCGACCAGGACGGCAGGCCGGTCCACCGCCATCTCGGCCGGGAGTCGATCTTCCACGAGGTGGAACAGAGCCTCAGACGGCTCGGCACCGACTATATCGACCTCTACATCACCCATTGGCAAGACCCGACGACACCGATCGAGGAAACCATGCGGGCGCTCGAGGACCTGCGCGCCGCCGGCAAGATCCGGGCGATCGGCGCCAGCAATGTGAACCTGGAAGAACTCCAGATCTATGTGCAGATCGGCGGTCTCGATGCGATCCAGGAACGGTTCAGCATGCTCGACCGGGAGATCGAAGCGCAACTCCTGCCGGTCACGATGGCAAACGGAGTGGCGACGCTCAGCTATTCGTCGCTCGCTCTGGGCCTTCTCTCCGGCTCGATCGGGCCCGAACGCGTCTTTTCCGGCGACGACCAGCGCAGGAACAATCCGCGTTTCTCCGTCGCAAACCGGGAGAAGGTCACGCGCTTCGCCGAAGCGATAAGGCCGATCGCGCAAGAATACGAGGGATCGATCGCCCAGATCGTCATCGCCTGGACCCTGGCGCAGCCTGGCATCACCTTCGCGCTTTGCGGCGCGCGCAATCCCGCCCAGGCGCTCGACAATGCAGGAGCCGGCACGATCCGGCTCAGCGCGGAGGCCCTCTCGGCGATCGATGCTGCGATAGCGGCCGAGCTGGCAAACATGGACAGGTAACGGACCGCCCCATGACAAGGACAGAGATTTTGGACGGGCTCCGCCAGAGCCCGAAGGTGGACGTCTGCGTCCTCGGCGGCGGCATCAATGGGCTCAGCGTCTTTCGCGAGCTCGCGCTGCAGGGGGTGCGCGTCCTGCTCGTCGAGAAGCACGATTACTGCTCGGGCGCGAGTGCCGCGCTGTCGCGCATGGTGCATGGCGGCCTACGCTATCTCGAAAACGGCGAGTTTACGCTGGTGAAGGAGTCGCTCGTGGAGCGCGACAGGCTGCTCAGGAACGCGCCGCACCTCGTGTCGCCTCTTGCGACGACGGTTCCCGTCTTTGACATATTCTCCGGCCTTGCCAATGGCATCGTCCGCTTTCTCGGCTTGAGCCGCCGGCCGAGCCGCCGCGGGGCCATCGCGATCAAGGCCGGGCTTTCGATCTACGACTTGCTGACGCGCAAGCGGGCACTGATGCCGCGCCACCGGTTCCGCGGCCGTCGCGCGACGCTGGCGAAATGGCCGGCGCTCAACCCGAAGATACGCAGTTCCGCCACCTATTACGATGCCTGGGTGAGCCACCCCGAGCGGATCGGCATGGAGCTCCTGCAGGACGGACTGTCCGCCTCGACCGAGGCGGCGGCGCTGAACTATGCCGAGCTTCGCAGAAACGAGGCCGGCACATACATAATTGCCGACGACGTCGAGGGGGTCAGCGTGGAGATCGAGCCCAGTCTGATCGTGAACGCGACCGGTGGCTGGATCGACATCACCAATGGCGCTCTGCTGCCGCCCGACCACCGCTCCGCTCCGCTGATGGGCGGCACGAAGGGATCGCATCTCATCATCGACAATGTGCATCTGCGCGACGCGCTCGGCGATCACATGATCTATTACGAGAACGAGGACGGCCGCATCTGCATCCTTTTTCCCTATTTCGGCAAGGTGCTGGTCGGTTCGACCGACATCCGGGTCGACGATCCCGGGACGGTCAGGTGCGAGGAAGAAGAACGCGATTACATCCTGCAGTCGCTGGCCTTCGTCTTGCCCGGCATCGAGATCGGGCCGGAGGAAATCGTCTACAAGTTCTCCGGCGTGCGACCGCTGCCCGCCAGCAGCGACAGTTTCACTGGCCGCATCCCGCGCGACCATTTCTGCACCATGATCGAGAGCGCCGGCACGCCGGTACTTTGCATGATCGGCGGCAAGTGGACGACCTTTCGTTCCTTCGGCGAACTTGCCGCCGACACGGTGCTGGAACGCCTCGGCCTTCCACGCCGCGCCTCGACGGCCGACCGCGCCATCGGCGGGGGGCGGCGATTTCCGGCCGACCGCGAAAGCTGGATTGCCGCATTGGCTGCTCGCTGCGGCCTGCCGCCGCCGCACGTCGCCGAATTGTTCTCCCGCTACGGAACGGAAGCGGAGGCGCTGGCGGCTTTCATAGGCCAGGGAAGCGATGCCGCGATCCCTGGCGCCGGTCATACGATGCGGGAACTTCTGTTCCTGATCCGCAACGAGGCGGTCGAGCATCTGGACGATCTGCTCTTGCGCCGCACGACGCTCGCCATCTCGGGCACGCTCTCGCTGGCCATTCTCGACGCTGCGCTTGAACTGCTGACGGGGGAGAAGGGCTGGTCCGAGGCGCGCAGCTTGAGTGAGCGGAACCGGTGCCTTGCGCTCCTGCGAGACCGGCACGGCGTCGATGAGAAAGCCCTTGCAGCCCGAATGCCACCCCCATTGGCTAAGGCCGTCGCGGCGGGGTGATACCGCAATCTTTTGCCGTGGCCTCAGTCCAGGCTGCCGCGCAACCTACGACGAAGGAGAACTAGCATGAGAACCAATAGCAAGGTGCGGATGAACCGCCTGTTCAACCGCGGACGCTGCCTCGACGTCGCGATCGATCACGGTGTCTGCAACGAACCGTCTTTCTTGAGCGGACTCGAAAACATGGAGACCGTGGTGAAGGCACTCACCGCGGCTGCGCCCGACGCGATCCAGATGAATTACGGCCAGGCCGATCTGCTGCAAGATCTTCCCGGCAAGGACAAGCCGGCGCTCGTCATGCGCATCGACATGGGCAATCCCTATAACCGCATCCGCCACCGCGACATGTGGGCGGTGCTGCAGAACGAAGCCGAGCCGCTGATCGGGGCGCTGGCGATGGATGCGGCCTGCGTCGTCGTCAACCTGTTCATGCTTCCGGACGAACCGGATCTTTTCCGCCAATGCGTGCAGAACATCGCCCGCGTCCGGGCCGATTGCGACAAATACCGCATGCCGCTGATGATAGAGCCGCTCGTCATGCAACCGGTGACCGAGCATGGCGGGTACATGGTCGATGGCGATGCCGACAAGATCGTCACGCTGACACGGCTTGCCCGGGAGATGGGCGCCGACATCGTCAAGGCGGACCCGACCAACGATGTGGACGAATTCCACCGGGTGGTCGAAGCGGCGCGTTGCCCGGTTCTCGTCCGCGGCGGCGGCAAGGAGGATCTGAGATCCGTCCTCGACAAGTCGGCGGCCTTGATGAAGCAAGGTGCGATGGGCATGGTCTATGGACGCAACATCTATCAGCACTCCAATCCGAAAGCCGTGGTGCGCGCATTGATGGCGATCGTGCACGACAATGCGAGCGGCGAAGAGGCTTTTGCACTGTATCGTCAAAGTTGATCGGATAACGGACCTTGGGAGGGGTTCAGCATGGGAGATTATCTATTGGGCCTCGACGCCGGCAACACCGTCATCAAGGCGGTGATCTTCGACCGAAAGGGCAAGGAGATCGCTTCGGCCGCGGCGGAAGGGCACAGCCGGATGCCGTACCCCGGGCATGTCGAGCGCGACCTGGACGAACTTTGGGAGAATGCCCGCCGGGTCATCCGCAAATGTATCGATGAGGCGGGGATTGACGCCGGCGAACTCGCGGCGATCGGCTGCGCCGGCCATGGCAACGGGCTGTACGCGCTCGACCATGAGGGGCGTCCGCTTCTTGGCATCCAATCGCTCGACACCCGGGCGGCGGCGCTTGTCGAAGAGTGGACGTCGCAAGGTGTCGGCGACCGAACCTATCCGATCGGCCAGCAACGGCCCTGGCCTTCGCAGACCCCCACCCTGCTCGCCTGGATGAAACGATACCGACCGGAGGTTTTCGCCAGTATCGGCACGATTTTTCTCTGCAAGGATTTCATCGTCAACCGGCTGACAGGCGCCCGCGTCAGCGACGTCTCGGACATGACCGGCTGCGGTTTGCTCAACGTCGCCGGCCGGCACTACGACCGGGAACTCATGGCAGCTTACGGGCTCTGCGAATCCATGGACCTCCTGCCGCCGCTGGTGGAAAGCGCCGAAATCGCCGGCCGCATCACCGAAGCGGCCGCGGCCGGGACGGGTCTTGCCGCCGGAACGCCGGTGGTCGGCGGTCTCTTCGACGTGGTCGCCTCGGCGATCGGCTCCGGGGTCACCCGCACGGGGGCGGCTTCGATCATTGCCGGAACCTGGAGCATCAATCAGGTGATCATCGAACGCCCGGAGCTCCAGGGACCGGTGTTCATGTCATCGACCTTCGACCGCGACCGCTACATGGCGATCGAGTCCAGCGCGACCTCCGCCGCGAACCTCGAATGGCTGGTGCGAGAGTTCTTTTCCGAGGTGCGGTCCGATGGGCGCTCGCCCTTCGACCTCTGCTGCGAGCTCGCCTCCTCAAGCGATCCGGCCTTCGACGATCCCATCTATCACCCCTATCTCTACGGCGCCCAGCAGGACGGCAGCGCGCGCGCCGGGTTCTATGGGATCGCCGGCTGGCACACGAAAGGCCACCTCGTCCGCGCGGTTCTCGAAGGTGTGGCCTTCGGACACCGCCAGCACATCGAGACGATGCGGAAAGCAGGTGCGGCCTTCGACGAGGCGGTACTTTCCGGCGGCGGCTCACGCAGCCTCATATGGCCGCAGATCTTCGCCGACGTCATCGGCGTGCCGGTCTCCGTCGCCGGCTCGCGTGAGACGGGCGCCCTGGGGGCGGCAATCGCCGCCGCAACCGGCGTCGGCATTTTCTCCGACTTCGCCGAGGGTGCGGCCGCGATGGTGAAAACCGAGCGGCACTACCTTCCGAACAGGGCTCTGGAGGCGCATTATGCCCGTAGATACGCACTTTACAGGGACATCGCGGACGTGATGACGCCGCTCTGGCGACGGCTTTCGGCAATGCAGGCCATCACGGCGGGAGTTGCGGCGTGAACGCGCACATGAACGAGACGATCGCCGACGCGGGCAGTTACGATTTCATCGTCATCGGCGCCGGTTCCGCGGGCTGCGTGCTTGCCAACCGGCTTTCCGCCGACCCGAAAAACCGGGTCCTCTTGCTCGAAGCCGGCGGCAGCGACCGCTATCACTGGGTGCATGTGCCGATCGGCTATCTCTACTGCATGGGCAATCCGCGCACAGACTGGATGATGAGGACGGCCGCAGAGCCCGGCCTCAACGGCCGCAGCCTCCCCTATCCTCGCGGAAAGCTGCTCGGCGGCTGCTCTTCGATCAACGGCATGATCTATATGCGTGGGCAAGCGGCCGACTATGATGGCTGGCGCCAGGCCGGCAATACCGGCTGGGGCTGGGACGATGTCCTGCCCTATTTCCTGAAATCGGAGGACAACTTCCGCGGCAAGTCGCCGATGCATGGCGCCGGCGGAGAGTGGCGGGTCGAACGGCAACGTCTGTCTTGGCCGATCCTTGACGCCTTTCGCGATGCCGCCGAAGAGCTTGGCATTCCGAAGGCCGAGGATTTCAACACCGGCGATAACGAGGGATCCGGCTATTTCGAGGTAAATCAGCGCGGCGGCGTGCGCTGGAACACGAGCAAGGCCTTCCTGCGCCCCGCCATGAAGCGGCCAAATCTCCGGGTGCTGACGGGCGCCGAGACAGAGCGTCTGATCTTCGACGGCCGCCGGACGAAGGGCGTGCGCTTCCGGTTGAACGGCCGCATCCAGGTGGCGCGCGCCACGCGCGAGGTCATCCTCTCTGCAGGCGCGATCAACTCGCCGAAAATCCTCGAACTATCGGGGGTGGGCCGACCGGACGTCGTGTCCGCAGCCGGCGCAGAGGTGGTCCACGACCTCCCCGGGGTTGGCGAAAACCTGCAGGATCATCTTCAGATCCGCACGGTCTTCCGGATCGAAGGCGCGAAGACGCTGAACCAGCTCTATCATAGCATTTTTTCCCGCATCGGAATGGGCGCCGAATACATGCTGAGGCGTTCCGGTCCGCTCTCCATGGCGCCGAGCCAGCTCGGCATATTTGCAAAGAGCAGCCCGTCGGTCGCGACCGCCGACCTCGAATACCATGTCCAGCCACTGAGCACCGACCGGCTGGGAGAGCCGCTTCACAGATACCCGGCCGTCACGGTCTCGGTGTGCAATCTGAGACCGGAAAGCCGGGGGAGCGTGCATGTCACGACAGCGGAATCATCCGCCGCGCCGGACATCCGGCCGAACTATCTGTCCACCCCCGGCGACCGGCTGCTTGCGGCACATGCGATCCGTCACGCTCGCAATCTCATGGCGACGAAGGCCATCGCAAGATTTAGGCCGGCAGAAATGCTGCCGGGCTCAGAGTTCCAAAGCGAGGATGAGCTCATCCGACGCGCCGGCGACATCGCGACGACGATCTTCCACCCGGTGGGCACCTGCAAGATGGGCACCGATCCAATGGCGGTGGTGGACCCTTCCCTCAAGGTTCATGGTCTTGATGGCTTGCGTGTCGTCGACGCCTCGATCATGCCCAGCATCGTCTCCGGAAACACGAACTCGCCGGTCATCATGATTGCGGAAAAAGCGGCGGAGGCCATCCTCCACCGCTAGATCACGATTTCGGAACCCAGACGAAACTGCACGCGCCGTCCTCATCCGCTCCATGTGATGGGTCTGGTTTGGATGATGCATTTCAGGAATTGGTCCCCGCATGCAGCGCGAACGTGCGGCCGGTCAACGTCAAAAGCCGCTGGAATTGACGGCGCTGCGGCCGCGCGGACCCGGATTGATCCTGCTTCAATCGTTTCGTGCGAGGCATTATCTTCATCGTGCTGGGTTGCTGGACTGCGCCGCCAGCGTCGATACCAGTTCGTCGGAAGCTGGCTTTCTCATTTGACGTGTGCACCCTGAGTTTCAGGCTGGCCGACTGGCTGCTTCTCGTAAACATTGGTTGCACCCGGGCCCAATGCTGATCAGCACCTGGCGTCTTTGCCTTTGGCCGACCGGGGCGGCCAAAGGCGCGCGTTCCTCGCCCCGAGACTGTCAAAGCCGGTCGAGGCGCAGCATCGACGTGCTGCCTACCCATGCATCACGCCATCGGCGCGACGTTTTTTCAGCCAAGACCTCGTCGCCGCGTGCGCGATAGACCTCGCTTAGGCCGAACAGGGCCCAGCCATTGTTCGGAGCAAGGACGAGGCTCTCGAGAAAGGCATTTTCCGCCCCATCGAGATCGCCGACGCGCAACAGAGCCGCTCCGAGCGACTGACCGATCGGGTAGTACCAGTGGCGCGGCTCCATATATGAAAGGCGATCCTCCACTTTCTTTGCATCCGCGAAGGCGCGAGCGGCAGCCGGCCAATCGTCAGCCGCCTGTGCAATCCGCGCGGTAAGGACGTGCCCGGCTATTGCCAGTACGTCAGCAGCGGGCATTCCGCCGTCCTCTAGCGCATTCAAGTCAGCTGAACGGGCGATTTCGGCAATCGCCGCTCCCTCGGATCGAGCAGCATCAAGCTCACCGCGCCGAGCTTGAGCAACCCCGCGCATATAATGCCAGGCGGCATCGACGAATGGGAAGTCGCCTGTCGGACGCGCAACCGCGAGGATCGTTTCCGGATCGCTGAACTGGGCATGCGCGAATAGGGGCGCGGCCTTGATCGGCTGAACGAACGCAGGTGCAGCGCGCGCGAGCTCGTCCGAAATTACCCCTGAAAGCTTCTGCGCCGCCTCGATGGCAGTCGGCCCGTCACCGGCCATTTGTGCCGAAACCAGCAGGAAGTGGATGTTGTGTGGATAGTAGCCGCCGGCATAGAGCCCCTCAGGTGCCACCGCTTGAAAGAAAGACTCATCCGTTGCAACCGCACGGCGATTTACCGCAAGCGAATCCGCATAACGTCCGACCCGATAGTAAATGTGAGAGGGCATGTGAACCAGATGACCGGCTCCGATATCCATCTTCGCCAGGCGATCGGCGTGCCGCTCCGCCCGCTCGGGCGTAGTCGAGGCCTCGACTACATGGATGTAAAGATGGATCGCACCAACATGGTCCGGGTTGCGCGCTAGCACCCGCTCAAGTGTCGAGATAATCGCCGCAGTCTTTCCCTTCGGTTTTGCGCCGGCGTCGGTCCAGTAATCCCAAGGGTTCAGGTCCATCAACGCCTCTGCATAGAGAACGGCGATATCGTCGTCTTTCGGAAACTTGTCTGCGACTTCAGCCATGGCCTCTGCATAGGCCTGGTCAAGAACTGTACGTTCGGTGTCTGGAGCATAGCGGCGGCTCAGGGCTGCGATCAACGCTTGCTCACGCGGAGATGCATTGGGCGCCAAGGCCACGGCTTTCGCCACCGCGGCCAATGCCACAGCATTTGCGTCGGCATCCATCGGTGCGTTGATGTTCGGGCCGAGCACGAGCGCTTCGCCCCAGAAACAAATCGCGCAAGATGGGTCAAGCTCCTGAGCTTGCTTGAAGCTGCGGGCAGCCTCGGCATGGTTGAAACCGAAGCTCAGCATCATCGCTTGGTCGACGTAAGCCTGCGCTTCCTTGCTGGCGGTAGAGGCGAAGGAACGATGACCGGTTAGATTTGGCCACAGAGGCACCTGTGCGCCCTGGGTAGCTGGCGTCGGAAGCTGGTTGCCGCTGAACTGTTTCAGCTCAGTGTTCTTCGCCAGGTGGTACTTCGCGTCATGGGCAAGGGCCGGAGCGGCGGCGAAGAGGATCGCTACGGACAGAGCGCTGGAGAGAAGGTGCATTTTCATGGTCACTCTCATTGTCATTCTCAATGGTTCGATCTGACAGAGACGGTGGCATTCGGCCGCTTCACTCGCTCTGGCGCCATCTGCAGGCTCGTCCAGATTTGACGAGGTATTCAATTTCGAAGCGCGTCACGCCGATGTCCTTGAGGATGTAATCCGGCATTTCCTGCAGAGTGCACCCGCGTGCACGACCGCTTTGCCGGCGCCGGTGGATTGCCCCGGCCACCTGTGCCGCGCAGCTCAAGAAGGCTGTGCCTAGCGCCGTGGTCAGAATGGCCGACGGATTGATGTTGAAGGACGTCTTAGACATGGTGCTTCCCTCTTGGTCTGAGTGCCGGCCTTTCGGTGGACACTCGCCAATGCGGCGGCTGCGACAGAGTCACCGCCTCGTTGTTCGGGATGTGGCAGCAAAGGCTCGTCCCGCGCGCGCCGTCCTCGTTCCGCCCGCACGCGCAATCCCGTTGTTACTGAATACCCGGAGTAAGCCACTGCGGCAGTTCCGGAAGTAACAGGGACCAACCTTGGCGTCGCCTCAGCCCAGGCAACCGCGCACCACTGGGTGCTCACGCCCGGTCGACGCGACGTTTCGCGCCGGAGCTGTAAGTCTTTGGCCTGTCCTCAAGTCCACGCACGGAGAGCATCTGCACCGATGTACTTCCGTACCATCCCAACACGGCAGGTTCTTATTACCTCTGGGAAAAGGTTGGTCATCAAAGAAAGATCCAAGTAAAAGTCGTCCAAACAGTCCGCATCGATGGACTTGTTGATTCGCCAGATTTCTACAGGATCGGCTGGCGGTGAGCCCCGTGCGCTCAAACCCGAGGCATGACGTCAGGGCGCCGATCGCGGGAGACCGTTGGCCTTTCCTCAGTTCAGATCAACTCTCGCGGAGCCGGTATCGCTCAGTGATCCAATCGATGAACACGCGCAAGCGGGGCGAAAGCTGACGCGTGTGCGAATAAAGGACGTGCACTGGCAGTGGCGATGGCGGAAAGTCCGTTAACACTTCTACGAGCGCGCCGCTCGCAAGCTCGGAAGCAACCCGATAGCGCGGGACTTGAATGAGTCCCAGACCGGCACAGGCCGATGCGACGTTCGTCTCAGGGCCAGTCACCGTGACGACAGTTGGCAGCGTCAGCTCGCGCGCCTTGCCCGCGACGACGAATGCAAAGGGCGCAACCGAGGGCGTATCGGAGGAGAGGAGCCCCACCATTTGGTGACCGTCAAATAGGTCCTCGGGGACGTGGGGCGTGCCGAAGCGAGCGAGGTACTCAGGGCTCGCGAAGGTGCCGCGCTTCAGCTCGGCCAATTTCCGGCCGATCAGCGGGGAGTCTGCGAGATGGCCCGCGCGCACGATGCAATCATACCCCTCGCGCACGATGTCCACCGGCTGGTGGGTTTCGCTGATATGCAATCGGATATCGGGATAACGATCGAGAAAAACCTTTAGGCCAGGCAGCAGGAAATGGCGCGCCTGCGTACCGTGAACATCAATACGCAACAGGCCCGACGGACTAGCGCCGCTGAAGACGGCCTCGGCGTCTTCCAGATCGGCGATGAGTCTGACGCAGCGGTGATAGTAAGCTTCTCCATCCAAGGTGGTCCGGACGACGCGCGTGGTCCGCTGCAGCAGGCGCACGCCCAGACGCCCCTCCAACTGTTTGACGGCATCGGTAATTGTCGAACGGGGCAGTCCAAGGTCCTCCGCCGCCAGCGTGAAGCTGCGCCTTTCGGCGACGCGGGCAAAGACTCGCATAGCGTCGAAACGGTCCATGGCTATTATTCGACTCTTCCGGATAGTGATTCCGGACTATGCACCATTATCCGCCTTGCGAGAAGTGTCATATTTCCGTCGTCACCTACCCGCTTCGGCGCACCACACGAAGGAAGAAGCATATGGAAACGAACAAAGTAGCGATCGTCACCGGCGCGTCGCGAGGCATCGGCGCGGCAATTGCGGCGCGTCTAGCGAGTGACGGCTTCACGGTCGTCATCAACTACGCCGGCAAAGCCGCTGCCGCTGAAGAAGTTGCCGGAAAAATTGAGGCGGCTGGCGGCAAGGCGCTAACGGCGCAAGCCGATGTGAGCGATCCGGCGGCCGTCAGGCGCCTGTTTGCCACGGCGGAGGAAGCTTTCGGCGGAGTCGATGTCTTGGTCAACAATGCCGGCATCATGCCTCTCACCACTATTGCGGAAACCGGTGATGCGGTCTTCGACCGAGTCATCGCTGTAAACCTGAAAGGCACGTTCAACACCCTGCGCGAGGCGGCGCAACGCCTGCGCGTAGGAGGTCGCATCATCAATATGTCGACCAGCCAGGTTGGGTTGCTGCACCCGAGCTACGGCATCTACGCCGCCGCGAAGGCCGGCGTCGAGGCTATGACGCACGTGCTGTCGAAGGAATTGCGCGGCCGCGACATCACAGTCAACGCCGTAGCGCCCGGACCGACTGCTACTGACCTGTTTCTCGAGGGCAAGTCGGACGAGGTCAGGGACCGCTTTGCGAAGCTCGCGCCGCTCGAGCGGCTCGGCACTCCGCAGGACATAGCGGGTGCCGTCGCCTTCCTCGCAGGACCGGACGGTGCCTGGGTCAACGGCCAGGTGCTGCGCGCCAATGGCGGCATCATCTGACGCGTCCTCAAACTCCAAGGCGTCCTGGCGCGATCCGCCCGCGACTGGGCACGCTGGGGTCCAGGATACGACTCCCAAGGCATCAACAAACGCACATCAAGTGAGGACCGCACCATGTCGAAGAAAATCATTCTGATCACCGGGGCATCGAGCGGCTTCGGGCGCCTGACTGCCGAGGCCCTCGCTGGAGCCGGCCACCGGGTATACGCCTCGATGCGAGACATTGTTGGCCGCAACGCGTCCAATGTTGAAGCTATAGCCGGCTTTGCCAGGGACAATGACGTTGACCTGCGCACCCTGGAGCTCGACGTCCAGTCGCAGGTTTCGGTAGACAGGGCCATCGATCAGATCATTGGCGAAGACGGACGCATCGACGTTTTGATACACAATGCCGGCCACATGGTGTTCGGACCCGCCGAAGCATTCACGCCAGAGCAGTTCGCCGAGCTTTACGATATCAATGTACTGAGCACCCAACGCGTCAACCGGGCGGCGCTGCCGCACATGCGCCGGCAAAAGCATGGGCTTCTCATCTGGATCTCAAGTTCAAGCTCGGCAGGCGGCACGCCGCCTTATCTTGCCCCTTACTTCGCCGCCAAGGCGGCCATGGATGCCATCGCTGTGCAGTACGCACGTGAGCTGTCGCGTTGGGGCATCGAGACGTCGATCATCGTGCCCGGTGCCTTCACGAGCGGCACCAATCACTTCGCCCATTCCGGCGTACCGGACGACCACGCCCGCCAGGCCGAGTATGAAGCCGGCCCGAATGCCGGTCTCGGCGAAGAGATCAAGAAGGCTTTCGCCGCGATCGTACCGCCGGACGCCGATGTGTCACTGGTTGCCGATGCCATTGTTCGGGTTGTGGGCACCGCGTCCGGCAAGCGTCCGTTCAGGGTGCACGTCGACCCGGCCGAAGACGGCGCCGATGTGGGATTCAGCGTTCTGGACCGGCTTCGCGCTGAGATGCTCCACCGGGTCGGCCTCTCCGATCTACTAAAACCCAGGGCCCTTGCTTGAAACTGGCCGCAACCGGGCTCAGAACGACGGCCTGACTGACGTCAGCACACGGGAAGCTGGAGCGATACTGAGCCGGGGTCAAAGAACGGATAGGCGGCGGTCTCATTTGGCCACCTGTTCGATAGCGGTTGCGGACCGAGATCCTGCTGGGCAATTCCTCGGGGCTAGCAGCTTCCATTACCAACGCAGCCGCAGGGCAATCCGCGCACGTTTCGCGCACCTCGCCAGACCGTGAAAGCTGGAACTCCACTCCTTTCTTGGAGTTCTTACCGTCATGTTCGCTCTCAGGCTCGCTCTCAGAATAAGGACGCGGCGTACGAAATGAATCCAGAAAGGTGGACGCATCTGTGTGTAGATATGCAGCGCATGTTCGCCGAGGATACTCCTTGGCAAGTTACATGGATGCCGAAGGTATTCGACCAGGTTGTTGAAATTGCAACCCGGTTTCCGGAGCGCACGATATTCACGCGTTTTGTGCCGCCGTCCGCTCCTGAGGAACTGCCAGGCACGTGGCGGGCGTACTACGAGAAATGGCCGATGATGACGACCACCCAACTTGATCCGGTTCTGGTGGATCTGGTTCCGGACCTGAAGAGACTGGTTCCGCCAGCGCGCATTTTTGACAAAAGGACCTACTCGCCCTGGACGAATGGTCGCCTGCATAGCGCCTTACTTCATCAGGATATCGGCACACTGGTCGTAACAGGGGGCGAGACGGACATCTGCGTGCTGGCCGCGACGCTTGGGGCTATCGATCTCGGCTACAAGGTTATCCTGCTGAAGGACGCGGTATGCAGTGCGACCGATCAAACGCACGATGCATCGCTGGAACTTCTCAGCAAGCGCTTCTCAGTTCAAGTGAAGGTTATGAACACCGAGGAATGGTTGTCGTCATTTTAAATCCTGCGCGAAACGAGCAGCGCGGTGTTCAAGGACGAGCCGGCTGGCGATAGTCTTGCTACTTGCGGTCCGCAGCGCATTTTCGATGCGAGCGAGGTTGGCTGTTGCGAAGGTCCTCGGACGAGACCGACATTCGTCGTGCCGATTCTTTCTATGTCTCACCGGAACCTAAGCAAACTGTGCGCCGGAGATGCTGAACGGTATTGACGGCAGTGTTGCGGCACGACGGCGGTCCGGCGAGCCGATCAGCCGGCTGAGCGGGTCTCCTCAAGCTGTGTTACACTCCGGTTCATCGCTTCAATGGAGTGGTCCCATGGGCATAACGTTTCCGAACGAAAGTTCGAACTATCGCACTGCTCGCGACAAGCTGCTGCAGCGAGAAGCAGCACTCAGGCGCGAAATGGAAGCTGTGGCCGCAGAGATCCGAGCACTCCCCCCGGGCGGGGTCGTTCCCGAGGACTATGAATTCGACCACATCGACGGAAAAGGGAGATCGGCGAAGGTGCGACTCTCCGAACTGTTTCGGCTCGGTACCGATGTGTTGATCCTCTACCATTATATGTTCCCACGCCATCGCGGCGATAAGCGGCCCAAACCGAGCAGCGGGCCGATGGCAGAGCTGCCGATTGAAGACGGGCCGTGCCCCTCTTGTACTGCCCTCCTCGACAACTGGGAGGGAGCGGTGCCGCACGTAGAGGGTCTGGGAGCAAACATTGCGGCTGTTGCAAAGGCGCCGATAGAGCAGGTTGCGGCCTTTGCGGCTCATCGGGGCTGGCGCAATCTGAAGCTTCTTTCTGCGGCGAACAATAGCTTCAAACGCGACTACCACGGCGAGGACGCGGAAGGCCAACAATTGCCGATCCTCACCGTGTTTCACAAAGGCGCGGACGGGCTAATTAGGTTAAGCTGGGCTTCTGAACTGTTGTTCTTGCCTGCCGATCCGGGGCAAGATCCACGACATCTGGGCACTGTTGAGCCGATGTGGACCCTCTTGGACCTCACTCCGGGAGGGCGGCCTAGTACCGACGAACAGTTCGAATACCAAGGCTAGAGCAATTCCAGGAAAAGTGCGTAGCGGTTTTCCGTCCGGAATTACGGAAAAACAAGTGCCCCCACCCCGCGGATCACCCACGCGGAGTGGCCAGCCCCTGCCCGCCCTCACGACACGCGCGGGCGCGCCACGTCGTTCACTCCCTCCGGGTCTGGCGCCTGGCCGTAGCTCATGCGCCGCATCTGGGCGATCACCCGCTCCATTTCGTCGTCCGGCAGTATGGGCGGCTCGCCGAGCGTCAGGGCCTGGACATAGATCCGCGACAGCGTCTCTACCTCGATCGCAAGCCACAATGCCTGTTCCAGCGTTTTGCCGAGCGATATCTGGCCGTGCTGCCCGAGCAGGCATGCAAGGCGGTCTTTAAGCGCGAGGAGCGCGTTGTCCGACAGGGCCTGCGTGCCGAAGGTCGCATATTCGGCGCAGCGGATCGTCGTGCCGCCGGCAATCCCCGTCATGTAGTGAAAGCTCGGAATGGTCTTGTGATGGCAGGCAAGTGTCGTCGCGTAGATCGAGTGGCAATGCAGGACCACGTCGATATCCGTGCGCGCGCGCAGAATGTCGCGATGGAAGCGCCACTCCGATGAGGGTCGATGGCCCACATAGGTGCCATCGAAGCCCATTTCCACCAGGTCGTCCGGCTGCATCGTGTCATAGGGCATGGAGGACGGCGTGATGAGGAAGCCGTCATCGGTGCGGACGGAAAGATTGCCGGCCGTGCCCTGGTTGATGCCGCTCAAATTCATCCGCCGGCAGATGTCCACCATTTCCCGCCGGAGTGCCAGCTTGTCCGTCTCAGTCTCAGCCATGAAGATTTCCTTCCGTGTTCTCGAATTTATCTCTGTTGCCCCGCATTGCTCGGGCGACCGCGCGCCAATTGGCGGCATAGCGGGAAAGGTCGGGATTGAGCCGCGCAAGATCGATGGACTCGCTGAGGGCAAGCGGCGCCGGCTTCTCGCGCGTCTCGTGACCGGCCAGCAGCGCCGCGCCGGCGGCAACACCATAGGCGTCGAGATTGAAGCGCACCTGACGCTCGGGAAGCAATGCCGCAACGACGCCCGCATAAAGAGGATCGCGCAGGAAGCTGCCGTCGAGCACGACAAGGCGATCCGCGGAAAGCGCCTCGATGCATTCCACCGTCAGCAGCGCACAATAGAGGAGCGCCAGGGCCTTGCGCTCCATTGCCGTCTCGGCAGCAGGTCCAAGGATGCGCCCCCTTCCGGCGCTGCCGGGGAAAAGACCATCGTCGTCGCCGAAGGAGGGCGCCGCGATGGTCCGCTGCGCAACCAGACGCCCGAGGACCTCGATGGGGGCGTCGTCCGTCGGCGGATTGGAACCGGCGATATGGGAGAATTCCCGTCCGCCCATGGTCAGTATCCCGCCGAGGCGGTTTCCGAAAACGTCGCTGTTGAGCGTCATGCCACGGTGCTCGTCGAGGCGCTCGATCGGTGTCGAGCGTGAAAAGCCGACGATCCAGGTGCCCGTCGAGATCACCGTGAAATCCCGCAGTCCCGCGGCGTGATACCGATAATGATTTAGGCTGCTGTCGTGGCCGCCCGTCAGCACGCGCATTTCTGCCGGCAGTCCGAACCTTCGGACGAGTTCGGGCCGGATCCATCCAAGCGTCTGCCAGGCCTTCGAGAATGGCGGCATCAGCCGCTCCCAGCCGCGGGCACTAACGATCGGTGAGAAGCGCCTTTCGGCGACATTCCAGAGATGCGACTGTGCCCCGAGAAAGCTCGCTTCCGACGCGGCGACGCCGGAAAGCCGCCAGGCCCAATATTGCGGCAGGCCGAGATACCAGCGCGCTTTCCCGAAAGCATCCGGTTCGCGCTCCTCCATCCAATAGAGTTGGCGGGCCTGATGGGTCGCGCCATGCATGGTCGCGCTGCCGCGGTCGAGAAACGTACCGGCCAACGGGCTATAGCCGTCGCGGATATCCGGTGGCAATGGCTGTTCGTAATCGATCATCGGGAGGGCGGCGCCATCGCCGACGTCCGGATCCGCACCCGTCAAAACGCCGCCCGAGCCGTGCCCCGCCGCTACGACGGCAGCAAGACCGTGGCGCCGCGACAGAACCGCCAGCGTCTCGAAAACCCACCCGCCCAGCCTCGTGAGGTCGTGGTGGCGCCAGGGCGGTCCGGGGAGGACGCGATTTGGGACGCTGATCGTTTCGACCAGCGTCCCGTCGGCTGCAACCGCGCTCAGCTTGACATTGGTCTTGCCAACATCGAGGACCGCGACCGGAGCCGCACCGCTGTCTCGATCGTTCATCGCAACCACCGTCTCTTCTCCCCAACCGTCTTCGTTGCACTCCTTCAGATCAGGCCGTACTGCGTGGCCTTGTTGCGCAGGAACGGCAGGCCGTTGCCCATCACCTCTTCCTCGTCCTTTGCGACCGGGCGCCAGACGGCGAGGCCATAGGCCACTTCCGGCGGCATGTTGATGAAGCTTTCCATGGCGAGGCCGCCCTTGAAGCCGATCGCCGCAAGCGTCGAGAAAATCTCGTCCCAGCCGCAGGTGCCGTAGCCCGGCGTGCCGCGGTCGCTTTCGGAAAGATGGATGTATTTCAGGTGCTCGCGGGCATCGAGGATACCTTTGCCGACGCCCTTTTCCTCGATGTTCATGTGATAGGTATCGAGGTGCACGAAGACGTTGTCGGCTCCGACCCGCTCGATCATCTTGACCGCCTGCCAGCCGGTATTGATCAGGTGGTTCTCGTAGCGGTTGACGGCTTCGACGCCAAGCTCGATGCCGCGCGACTTGGCGTGCTTGGCCGCGGCCTGCAGCACGCGGGCGATATTGTCATACTCCTCGACGGTCGGCGGCACGCCGGTGCGCTCGCCGATGCCGCCATAGATGACGCCCGACAGCGCCTCGCCGCCGAGATCGGCAGTCTTGTCGATCGCGATCTTCAGATGGTCGATCGCCGCCTCGGGCCGAACCGAGGCCCAGGCCCGCTCCGGCAGGCCGAGCGAGCAGACCGCGCGCAGACGGCTTTTCTCGAGGAGGCCACGGGTGTGCTCCGTGTCGACGGCAGGCGGATTGAGCATCGGGATCTCGATGAAATCGACCTTGTATTTGACCGCTGCGGCTACCGCCCGTTCGGCGCCGGGACGGTCCCAATTCATTGTCCACATGCTCGTATGAACGCCAAAACCCTGCATCGTCATGATCCTCTTCTGACAATTGAAATCTTGATCCTGGAAACGGCCCAACGCAGGATCATCACGCCGACGAGAAGGATGCCCCAGACGGCGGTAGCGAGATGCTGGTTGGCTCCGATGAGATTGAGCCCGGACGAAAGAAGCTGCAGCACCACCAGCGCGACGAAGACGGGGATCACCCGGCCGAAGCCCCCGAACGGATTGACGCCGCCGAGGAAGCACGCGAGCACCGTGATCAGCAGGTAGGACTCGCCATGCCCGATGCGCACCGAATTGAAGCGTGCCAGCATGATGATGCCGGCGATCGAGCACATGACCCCGGAAAGCGTGTAGACGAGCACGATCGCCTTGCGCGTGTTGATGCCTGAATAGCGCGTCGCCTCGAGATTCGAGCCGATCATATAGGTGTTGAAGCCGAGCTTTGTGCGGCCGAGAAGCAGATGCCAGGCGAGCACGCAGACGACGAAGACGATCAGCGGCACTGGAATGCCGGCGACGGAGCCATGGCCGATCACGCCGACGAAGGGCGGGAAGCCGGAGATGTCGCCCCCGCGCGTCAGGAACTCGCCGAGGCCGCGCAGGAAGATCATCATCGACAAGGAGACGAGGATCGGATGGGCGCGTGTGAACGCGATCACCAGGCCCATGACGACTCCGCTTGCCGCACCGACCATCACGGCAAGGAGGGAACCGACGAGGAAGATGCCGAAGCCCGCGTCGGCCCCTCCGTTCGCTTTGAGGACCCAGGCAAGGGTCAGTCCGGCAAGGTTGGCGGTGAAGGTGATTGCGAGATTGAGGCCGCCCGTCAGGATCGGCAGCAGCATGGCAAGCGTCAGGAGTCCGAGTTCCGGCAGCTGGAAGGCGACGGAGCCGAAGGTCGCGGCGCTCAGGAATTGCGGTGAGGCGATCCCGAAAACGAGCACGACAGCGACGAAGGCGAGCCCCGGACCGGCCATTTCCGGCCCTATGGCGGCCTTGATCCTTTCGAAGACTGTGGTCATCGTCCCGTTCCCTTCTGACCGACAAAAGGCAGCAGGCGCTCGATCCGCGTGTTGGAAAGGGTGATGGCGATCAGGATGATGGCGCCGATGATCATCTTGAAGGCGAAGGGCGACACGCCCATCAGGTTCAAACCGTTCTGGGTGATCGAGATCAGAAGCACGCCGAGCACGCAGCCGAGCACGGTGCCCTTGCCGCCGCCGAGGCGCGCGCCGCCGAGTACGACCGCGGCGAGCACGTCGAGTTCGCGGCCATAAAGCGCATTCGGCACGACTTCCTGAGCATAATGCGCCTGGATGAGACCGCCGATGCCGGCCATCAGGCCAAGCCAGCCGAAGGCAATGAATTGCATGGCACCGATATTGATGCCGAAGCGCCGGGCGCCTTCCGGATTGTCGCCGAAGGCGTAAAGCTGGCGGCCGGTCGTGGTCCGCGTGATCAGCGTCCATGTGGCAATGACGCAGACGATCATGACGAGAACCGGAAGCGTGATCTCGATCCAGGTACCGTCGGGCATTTCACGCTCGAAGAGGATCACGCGGTCCGTCAGCCAGTCGGGCAGGTCGTAGATCGACACGCCCCGGGTGAAGAACATCAGCAATCCGAAATAGATATTGAAGGTGGAGATCGTGGCGACGATCGAAATGATCCGGAAGCGGTGGATCAGAAAGGCGTTGAAGCAGCCGAGCAGCACGCCCAAGGAGCCCGCGATGAGAAGCCCGGAGATCCAACCGCCGCCGCCGATCCAGCCGAGCGCGATCGCCGTGCCGTATTGGACGACGGAAGCGGCCACGGCGAAGGAGATATCGATGCCGCCGGCGATCAGCACCACCAGGAGGCCGACAGCGAAGATGATGTTGACGGCGCTGATGTTCAGGAGATCGAAAGCGTTGCCGAGCGAGAAAAAATTCGCCGTTGCGAAGGAAAGCACTGTGCTGATGACGACGATTACCGCCAGCAGCGAAAATTCCGTCGCGTGAGTGCGGATCAAGCTACGCATAGACGGCCGCCTCGATCTCTTCCAGCCGCGACTGGCGCGGATCATAGGTTCCGACGATGCGGCCTTGGGCCATGTGCAGGACACGGTCGGCGTTGAAATAGACTTCCGGCACCTCGTCCGAGATCAGGATAATCGCAAGCCCGCTCTCGGCGAGCTTGGCGACGATGTCGAAGATCCCGGCCCGTGCCCCGACGTCGACGCCGACCGTGGGTGAATCGAGGATCAACAGTTTGGGATCGGTGGCAAGCCATTTGGCGATCGCCACGCGCTGCTGGTTGCCGCCGGAAAGCGTCGATATCGCGTCGGCCTGATGGCCGATCTTGACGCCGAGATCGGCGATCCACCGGGAGACGAGACTTCTTTTGCGGTCTTCGGAAAGAAGCCCCCCGGAGAGAATCTTTCGCAGCGAGGCGATAACCAGATTGTCGGCGATCGGCTGCGGCTGGATGAGCCCGAGTGACAACCGGTCCTCCGACAGATAGGCGACGCCGGCCCTGATCGCCTCGCGGTTCGAACCGAAGCGGACCTCCCGGCCATCGAGACTGATCGTCCCCGATGCGGGCTTGAGCATGCCAAAGAGGGCGAGCGCCAGCTCGGTCCGCCCTGCCCCGAGCAGGCCGGTTATGCCGACCGTTTCGCCGCGGCGAACGGTCAGCGAAATGTCTTCGAAGTCGCCCGGCCTCGTCAGGCCGCGAACCTCGAGAACGGCCGGCTGGTCCGTCTTCGGGCGCGCGCGGACGTGCTGATCGAAGGTCTTGCCGGTCATGAGTTCGGTGATTTTCGACTGCGTCATGCCGGCTGCGGGATAGACCCCGACCAGCGCGCCGTCGCGCAAGACCGTGATCCGGCTTGAAATCTCCAGCACCTCGGCAAGCCGATGGCTGACGAAGACGACCGCGACGCCGGAGGCGGACAGGCTACGGACGATTTCGAGCAGATGGTCCGTCTCCGACTGCGTCAGCGATGCGGTCGGCTCGTCCATGAAGACCAGCTTCGCCTCACCGACGAGCGCCCGGGCAATCGCCACGATCTGACGCTGGGCGATCGCATATTCCTTGAGCGGTAGGTCGACGTCCAACGTGATGCCGAGGCGGCCCAGCGCATCCACCGCGATCCTGCGCATGCGGCCGTAATCCACCAGCCGCGGCCGGCCGCCGAGCACCTCGTGGAAGGCGATGTTTTCCGCGACGGTCATTTCCGGGAAAAGCGCAAGATCCTGCCAGATGACCTGAATGCCGCGGTCTTGTGCCGTAACCGGCGACATATGCGGATAGGTTTCGCCGTCATATTCGATCACCGCCCCCTCCGCGGGGCGATAGACACCCGTGATCACCTTGATGAGCGTGCTCTTGCCGCAGCCGTTCTCTCCGGCGAGGCAATGGACCTCGCCCGGCTGCACCTCGAAGCTCACATTCTTCAGTGCTTTAACGCCGCCGAAGGTCATGTTGATGTTGCGAAGAGACAGAAGCGGCTTGTCCGTGCTCGCCGCGCTTGCCGACTGGTGCATGCTGTCGAGGCCCATCGATGGTGTTTCCAGAGGATCTGCCAGGCCGGCCGGAGCCGGCCCAGCAGCCGGGAGAACCCGTTGGTGGGGCGGGATGCGCTTGGCTCCCGCCCAACTTCTGTCCGTTCAGAGACCCATCGCGGCGAGGTCGGCGACCGTCTCCTTGTTGATCGGCACGAGCTGGTCGACGATGATGTTTCGATTTTCGAAGTCGGGGTGGATCACGCCGAGACCTTCGATTTCCTCGCCGTCCTTGATTTCCTCGCCCTTCATGAGCTTGGCGGCGAGCGTCACGAAGACTTCGCCGGCCTGCTTGGGATTCCACATGAAGCCGCCGGAAATCGCATCGGACTTGATGAGCTTCTGGCCCTGGCCGGGCGAGAAGGGCCCGAGAACGAAGATTTCGCCGACCTTGCGGCGCTCCTCGATAGCGCGCCCGGCACCAATTGGGCCCTGACTTCCGAAGGCAAGAAAGCCTTTGAGATCCGGATGAGCGGAGATCAGATCGAGCGCCGTCGAACGGCTCTTGTCCACGTCCTCTGCGACGCCGTAGCGATCGCCGACAAGGGTCATCTCGGGATGGTTTTTCTTGATGTATTCAATTGCTGCGTCGGCCCAGGCATTGTGCAGCGGCACGGTCAACGAGCCCACGAAGACGGCATATTCGCCCTTGCCGCCCATCTTCTCCGCAAGCAGCTTTGCATGCGCCTCACCGAAGCCGGTGGCCGACGCGAGCTCGAAATCCCAATCCGCGCCCTTCTGGCTGGGGGATTCATGCGTAATGACGATGATGCCCTTTTCCCTGGCCTTGGTGAGCACCGGCTCCAGCACCTTGGCGTCGTTGGGTACGACGCCGATCACCTTGACGTTCTGGGCGATCAGGTCTTCGATCGCGCGAACCTGCAGTGCCGGGTCGGCACTGGTCGGCCCGACCATGAAAGCGTCGACGCCAAGCTTTTCGCCGCGCTCCTTGATACCCGCCTCCATGGCGTTGAACCACGGTATGCCGCCGATCTTGACGACGACACCGACCTTGCCCGTATCCTGCGCCGCGGCGGTATAGGCACCCGCAAGCGAAAGCGACGCCGCCAGAGCGGCGGCAAGAATTTTCTTGATCATGTTTCTCCTCCACATGTTTCCCCGAGGGGAACGCTCCCGGGCGCTTCACGCGCCGGCCTCCAGCTTAATTCTTTTGCACGGAAGGGGATATCCCGCCGCTGACGGCCGCCTCCTCAGACGGCACCAACAACTTGCACAATCGATATTTCTTGTTTGCACAATCGATGGTGCAATGACTATCATTCAGACTTAATCTTTCGTCAAGCCGAAATCGGCACTAGAGCAATTCCAGGAAACGTGCGCATCGGTTTTCCGGGGTTTGGAGGAGGTCAGATGACGAACGGCGGCAGGAAAAAAGCGACGATCTATGATCTCTCGGTGCTGTCGGGAAGTTCGCCCTCTACCGTCAGTGCGGTGCTAAACGGCACGTGGCGCAAGCGACGGATCAAGGAAAGCACCGCGGAGCTCATCCGAAGCCTCGCCGAAACCCACTCGTACACTGCAAACCGGCAAGCGCGGGGCCTACGCAGTTCCCGTTCCGGCCTCGTCGGCCTGCTCCTTCCCGTACACGACAACCGCTACTTTTCTTCGCTTGCCCAGACCTTCGAGGCGCATGTGCGTAGCAAGGGCCAATGTCCGATCGTTGTCAGTGCGAGCCGGGACCCGGAGGAGGAGCGCAGGACGGCCGAAACGCTGATCTCCTATTCCATCGACGAATTGTTCATCTGCGGCGCGACGGATCCCGATGGCGTGCACGAGGTCTGCGAAGCGGCCGGCCTAAGGCATATCAACATCGATCTCCCCGGTACGAAAGTACCGTCGGTCATCAGCGACAATTTCGAAGGCGGCCGCCTCCTGACCGAGGCGATCATCCGCCACTTCCCCGCCGAGCGGCCGCTCGAGCCCGACGATCTCTACCTGTTCGGCGGCCGCGATGATCACGCCACGCGCGAGCGCATACGCGGCTTCCGCGCCGTGAAAGAGGAGTTGCTGGGAGCCGATCCGGATGAATGCATATGGCCGACCGGCTATGCCGCCGACAACGCGCGAAAGGCCTTCGAAGCCTTCTACGAACAGCATGGAAAACTGCCGCGCGGCTTCTTCGTCAACTCATCGATCAATTTCGAGGGATTGCTGCGTTTCATGGCCGAGCATCCGCTCGAAAATTTCACGGATCTCGTCGTCGGCTGCTACGATTACGACCCGTTCGCCTCCTTCCTCCCCTTCCCCGTCATCATGATCCGGCAGAATATCGAGGGAATGATCGCCAAGGCCTTCGAAGTGATCGAGGAACCGAGAGCATCCTTGCAGATACACATGATCGAGCCGCAGCTCGTGCCGCCGAGAACGGCGCTGACCGGTCCGCTCGATGCGCTGATGGACAGCGAGATGCCGCGGGAATGACGGGCCGCTACACTGCCGTGCGGCTGCCGGGGAAAAGCAGCTCTATGAAGCTCGCCGCCGTCGGCTGTGGTTCGTGATTTGCCAGGCCGGGGCGCTCGTTGGCCTCGATGAAGACGTAGTCCGGTTCCGCCGGATCGCGGACCATGAGGTCGATGCCGACCACCGGGATGTTGATTGCCCGCGCCGCGCGGCAGGCGGCCTCGACAAGATCGGGGTGCACGATCTCCGTCACGTCGTGGATCGAACCGCCCGCATGGAGATTGGCGGCCTTGCGAACCGTAATCTCCCGTCCCTCTTCCAGTATCGTTTCGAGATCGAGACCCTGCTCCGCAAGGCAGCGATCCGTCTCCGCATCGAGCGGAATCCGGCTTTCGCCGCCCGTAGCGGCCTCGCGGCGGCGCGACTGTTTCCCGATGAGGGAAGCGATCTTGCTGCGGCCGTCGCCAATGACCCGCGGCGGCAAGCGAACCGCGGCGGCAACAAGCGTATAGTCGATGATCACGAGGCGGAGGTCCTCTCCCTCGAAAAAGGCTTCCAGCAATACCCGGTCGCAGACCTGACGGGCCGAGGCGATTGCCTCCTCCAGCGCTTCCATCGTCGTGATGCCGACCGAGATGCCCCGGCCCTGCTCGCCGCGCGCCGGCTTGACCACCAGCTTGCCGTGCTTCTTTAGGAAGTCCTGAATGGCCTTGCCGTTTTCATCCACTTCGATCTGGTCCGGGACGACCAGCCCTGCCGCGGAGACCATGCGGCGGGTAATCGCCTTGTCGTCACAGATCGACATCGCGACGCCGGAAGTCAGTTCCGATAGGCTCTCGCGGCAATGAATCGAGCGTCCGCCATGGGACAGGCGGAAAAACCCGCCTTCCGCATCGGTGATTTCGACATGGATCCCGCGCCGCGTCGCCTCATCCACGATCAGCCGCGCATACGGATTGAGCGCATCGTAGGATTGATGCGGCATCGCGAAAAACTTCTCATTGATCGCATTCTTCCGCTTGATGGCGAAAAGCGGCATGCGCCGGAAATTCAGCTTCTCATAGAGCCCGATCGCCAACGTATTGTCGTGCATCACCGACAGGTCGACATAGGAAAGGCCGCGTGCCTGGAAATGCTCGGCAAGCTTGCGGACCAGATGTTCGCCGATGCCCGGCTGGCGCGCCTGCGGATGCACCGCGAGACACCACAGCGAAGCGCCGCGGTCCGGATCGTCAAACAGTCTCTGGTGGTCGATGCCGGTGACCGTGCCGACGATCTCGCCCGTGGCGTCGTCCTGCGCCACGAAATAGGTCAGCGACCGGTCGTCCCGCTCGGACGAGAAGAAATCGGATCGGATCTGGACCATGCCGCAAGCGGCATAGACCCGGTTGACGCCGTCTCCATCAGCTTCCGAAGCGAGCCTGCGGATCGTGATGCCTCGCGTGCGGCGGGTGTTTGCACGGTAGGTCCACAGGTCGAGCCGGTAGGTGTGGGACGGGTCGAGGAAAATCTCCTGTGGCGCCCGTGACAGAAGCACATGCGGGTCCCGTACGTAGAAGGCAATGTCCCGGCTCGAGGGGGCTTCCTCGCGCAATTCGGACAAGAGTTTCTCGTCGTCGGAAAACGTCTGCGCGAACAGGAGCCTGCCCCAACCGCAGTCGAGCACGACGTCCCGCTTCGCCCCTCCGGCGGTTCTCGACCCCTCGGCATCGCGCCCCGGCTGAGTATGCGTCCGCAACCGGTTCAGCCGGTGCGTGACCGCCTTGGTGCCCTTGCTGCGTTGACGCGGCAATGCGATCTCGCGCGACTTCTTCATGCTATACCCCCTGCGCTTCAAGCCACATTTCAAGCAGTCCGACCTGCCACAGTTCGGAGCCGCGCAGCGGCGTGATGTGATCCGACGGCTCCTGGAACAGGCGGTCAAGATAAGCATCTTGGAAGAGGCCCCGCTCGCGCGCCTTCTGCGAGCGCAAGGTATCGCGGATCAGATCGAGATACGGACCGGCGATATATTTGAGCTGCGGCACCGGGAAATAGCCTTTCTTGCGGTCGATGACCTCGCTCGGAATGACCCGGCGCGCCACATCCTTCAGAATGCCCTTGCCGCCGTCGCGCAGCTTCTCCTCCGGGGGCATGCGCGCGGCAAGTTCCACCAGCTCGTGGTCGAGGAAAGGCACGCGCGCTTCGAGGCCCCAGGCCATGGTCATATTGTCGACGCGCTTCACGGGGTCGTCGACGAGCATAACGTTGCTGTCGAGGCGGAGCGCCTGATCGACGGGCGTAGCGGCACCCTCGCGCAGGAGGTGCTCGTTCAGCAAGTCGCCACTCACGTCGTGGTCGGCAATCCAGGCATCCGACAACTGGGTGGTCAAAACCGCGTGGGAACGGTCGCGGAAGGCCTTGCCGTAATCCGCAACGACGTCGTTGGAGTTCATCAGCGGCGGGTACCAGTGGTAACCTCCGAAGACCTCGTCCGCACCCTGCCCCGACTGTACGACCTTGACGTGCTTCGAAACCTCCTTCGAGAGCAGATAGAAGCCGACATTGTCATAGGAGACCATCGGCTCGGACATTGCGGCGATGGTCCCGGGCAAGGCCCCCATCAGATCGGCGGAGGGGACGAATATCTTGCGATGATCCGTACCGAAGTGACCGGCGATCAGGTCCGAATAGACGAATTCGTCGCCCTTTTCGCCGTTTGCCTCCTCGAAGCCGACGGAGAAGCTCATGAGACCGCGCTGGCCCGCTTCCGCGAGAAGCCCGACGATCAGGCTGGAATCGACGCCGCCGGAAAGAAGCACGCCGACCGGCACGTCGGCGACCATGCGACGCTTCACGGCAATGCGCAGCGCGTCGAGGAGCTGTTCCTGCCATTCCTCGCGGCTTATGGCTGCGTCGCCTGCCTGGCGGCGATAGGGCGGATCCCAGTAGCGCCGGTCCTCGAAGCTGCCGTCGCGTTCATAAACGCGAAGGGTCGCAGGCGGCAGCTTGCGAACGCCGTTCAGGATCGTGCGCGGTGGCGGCACGACCGCGTGGAAGGTCATGTAGTTGTGGAGCGCGGCCACGTCGATCGAGGTGTCGACGCCGCCCGCCTTGACGAGCGCGGGCAAGGCGGAAGCGAAGCGCAAGGCGCCCTGTACTTCGGCGATATAGAGCGGCTTGATCCCGAAACGGTCGCGCGCCATGACGACGCGTCCGCTGTCGCGCTCGTGAATGACGAATGCGAACATGCCATGGAAACGCGAGACGCATTCCTCGCCCCAGGCATGCCACGCCTTCAGGATGACCTCGGTATCGCCGGACGAGAAGAATCTGTAACCCTTCTCTTCAAGCTCCAACCTCAGTTCGCGAAAATTGTAGATGCAGCCGTTGAAGACGAGCGACAGGCCGAGGTCAGAATCGACCATCGGCTGCTGCGACTTGTCGGACAGGTCGAGAATACGCAATCGCCGGTGCCCCAGTCCGACATTCCCGCGCACCACCACGCCTGACGCATCCGGCCCGCGAGGGGCAAGGACGTCCGCCATGATCGAGACTGCCGTAACCGACGGCGAACCGCCATCGAACCTGACTTCTCCACAAATTCCACACATGAACCGGGTCGAAACCTCCATTGTTGGTACGAGACGCGCCGTCAGGGCCGCGGATCGATCCGCGGCCCTGACGTCGCTATGAAAACCCAATGCCCCACCGGGCCGACAGTTCCGCCATGGGCGTCACTTGGTCGCGGCTGCACGTTCGAGCATGTAGCTTTCGGCGAAAGCCATATGCTCGGCGGCGATCACGCGCGCATCCTCCGACCGCCCGTCCTTGAGCGCGGCCATGAGCCGGTACTGGAACGACAAGCCCGTTTCTCGCGAAAGCGACGTCGGGTCGGCATAGATCGCTCGTGCGGCCGGGAGTTCGCGCAGCAGATTGTGCATGAGCCCGCACACGAAGCCGAGAAGCGGATTCGGGCAGAGTTGCGCCAGCATCGAATGAAAGTCGAGCTCGGCGACGCGCTGGCGATACTGCTCGTCCAGATCGGCGGGGGGATGATCGTAGATGCGGATCGTATTTTCGAGGGCGATGAGCTCCTCCCGCGTCACCCTGCCGGCCAGGAGCGCCGCTACCTCCGGCTCCAGCACCTTGCGCATGGCGTATATGTCGGAAATGCTCGGCTGATCGAAGAAGAAGTGGGTCGACAGAAGCTCCATGGCGTGCCGCGCCGAGGGCTTGGCGACGAAGGCGCCGCCTCCCGGGCCGCTGCGTGTGAAGACGAGGCCCTGCGTCTCCAGCGCTTTCATCGCCTCGCGTACGGTCCCCTTGGCCGCCTTGAACGTGTCGATCAGGTCGCGCTCCTGCGGAAGACGGTCGCCCGGCCCCAATCCTTCCGAGCGGATGTAATCTTTGATGCGATCGGCGATCGCCTCAGGTCTGCGTTTCGTACGCTCGGCCGGGACGAAGAGACGCTGGCCATCTCGACCGGTTTCCTTTTTCTTTTCGATGACCACTGGCATGAACCGTCACTCTTTCCTGATGCGGGGGGCGCTTGCGACAAGCTGTCGTGTATAGGCGTGCTCAGGGTCGGTAAAAAGGCGGGCGGCCGGTGCAGTCTCGACCACCTCGCCGAAATACATCACCGCCACCCGATCCGAGATCGCCTCGACCACCGCCAGATCGTGGCTGATGAAGAGATAGGAGAGCCCGAAGCGCTGCTTCAGATCGCGCAGCAGAAGCAGGACCTGCGCCTGGATGGACACGTCGAGCGCGCTCACCGGCTCGTCGAGCACGATGATCTCGGCCTCCGTCGCGAGCGCCCGGGCGATCGCGATCCGCTGCGCCTGCCCGCCGGAAAACTCGTGCGGGTAGCGCAAGAGCGTATCCTCCGGCATCTGCACCGCGTGCAGCAGCTCCTGCATCCGGGCGCGACGGCGCGGGGCTTCGTAGCCGCACAAAAGCTTCAGTGGCGTCTCCAGGATTTCCTGGATCGTCTTGCGCGGGTTCAGCGAAGCGACCGGATCCTGGAAGACATATTGGATCGTCTTGCCGAAGGCCCTCGGGCCGGATCGCCGCAGTGCCGCCGCATCTCTGCCTGCGATCAGCATGCTGCCGGATGTCGGCTCCTCCAGGCCGACGAGCATGCGCGCAAGCGTGCTCTTGCCGGACCCGCTTTCGCCGACGACAGCGAGGGTCTCGCCCCGCGCGACATCCAGCGACACCGCTTTCACGGCCCTTATCTCATGCTTCGCCTTACCGAAAAAGCTGCGGCCTCCGCCGAAGGTCTTGCAAAGGTCCCGAACCTGAATGGCAGCACCCGTCATTGCGCCACCTCCGCCTTGCCGCCGGCAAAAAGCCCGGCAACACGATCCAGGAAGCGCTCGCCCGTTCCGAGCTCGGGCACGCAGGCGATCAGCCGCTTCGTATAGGGATGCTGCGGATTGGCGAGTACCTCCCGGGTTTTACCGGTTTCGACGATCTCGCCATCCTTCATCACGGCCACGCGGTCGCAGAATTCCGAAACGATGCCGAAGTCGTGGGTGATGAAGAGCAGCGCCATGCCCTGCTCGCGCTGAAGATCGCGCAGGAGCTCCAGGATGCGGGCCTGAACGGTCACGTCCAGCGCCGTCGTCGGCTCGTCCGCAATGATGATCTCCGGATCGTTGGCGAGCGCCATCGCGATGCCGACACGCTGGCGCTGACCGCCGGAAAGCTGGTGGGGATAATGCACCGACCGCTCGCGGGCGTCCGGGATACCCACCTTTTCCAGAAGCGCGACGGCTTTTTCCCGCCGTTCGGCCGCCCTGACCGGCTGATGCGCTGCGATCGCCTCCTCCACCTGCCGCCCGACGGGATACATTGGATGCAGCGTCGTGAGCGGGTCCTGGAACACATAGGCGACGCGGCTGCCGCGTTTCGCGATCAGCCTGGTTTCAGGCATGGAAAGTACATCGTCGTTTCCGAGATAGACCGCACCGTTGCGGATCACACCCGGCGGCGAGGCGACGAGACCCATGACGGACAGGGCGGTGACGCTCTTGCCCGAGCCGCTCTCGCCGATAAGCCCGAGGCATTCGCCCGGTTTTACATGCAGCGAGACGTCTCGAACCGCAGGGATTATCTCCTTTCCCCGCCGAAAACCCGTTTCCAGCTTCTCGATCGCCAGGCAAGCACCTTCAGCCGTGTTTGCCGGCGCGGTGCGGTCGGGGGCGACTTCGGTGACCGGCCCCGGCCGCGCGAGAGCGCCCGAGCGAAGCCGCGGGTCCAGCACGTCGCGGATTCCGTCGCCGAGAACGTTCAGGCTGATGACGATCAGGAAGATCATCGCGCCCGGCACGACCGAGACATGCGGGGCCGTGAAGAGCTGCGCTCGCCCCTCGCCCAGCATGGAGCCGAGGTCGGCCTGGGGCGGCTGCGCGCCGAGGCCGAGGAAGCTGAGCCCGGCCGTCTCGAGGATCATCCAGCCTGCCGTCGTCGACATGGTGATGACGATGACCGGCATCACGTTCGGCAGAACTTCGGTGAGAATAACAGACAGATGTCCCTTACCGGAGAGCCGCGCCGCGTCGACGAATTCGCTATGGGCGTAGCCGAGCGTCACGCCGCGCACATTCCGGGCGAAGAACGGAATATTTACGAGGGCGATCGCATAGAGAGCATTCATCAGTCCGGGCCCGAGGGCGGCGACGATCGCGAGCGCCAGCAGGATGTAGGGAAAGGCCATCAGCATGTCGATGCCGCGCATCATGGCGTTATCGGTGCGCCCGCCGGCGTAACCGGCGATGATGCCGATCGCCGATCCGATCCCGGCCGCAATGAGGGTCGCGGCGAAACCGACCGCGATCGAGACCCGCGTGCCCCAAAGCAGGCGGCTCAGTATGTCCCGCCCGAGCTGATCCGTGCCGAGAAGATGTCCGGCGGTCAGCACCGGCTGCAACCGGTTGACGGGTGCCGTGGCATCCGGATCGGGCAGCGGCAGGATCGGGACCAGAACAATCAGCAACAGGATCAGTCCGAGCAGCACGAGCCCCCCCGTGGCGAGCCGGTTGTTGAGCAGCAGGTGCCAGGACGTGATCCGTCCCGATCCCCTCCGCGGAGCCGGCGATGCTGCGAGCGCGCTCATGTGCGAATCCTCGGATCGAGCATCGACTGCACGACGTCGGCGAGAAGGTTGAACAGGACGTAGCTCGCCGCCACGACGAGCACGCCGCCCTGTACCAGCAGGATATCGCGCGTAGAAATCGCCTTCACGAGCATCGCGCCGATGCCGGGCCACTGGAACACCGTCTCGACATAGACGGCGCCGCCGAGCACGAAGCCCGCCTGGATGCCTATTGCGGGAACGACGCTGACCAGCGCCGCGCGGAAGGCATGGGCGTAGATCACACGCCGCTCGGGCAGCCCCTTGGCGCGGGCCGTGCGCACATAGTCCTGCCTCAGGACCTCCAGCATCGCTCCGCGCGTCAGCCTCGCTATGACGCCGGCGGCAACGACGGCGAGCGTGGCGGCCGGCAGGATCAGATGGAGCAGAAGATCCTTGAGGTCACCGCGGCCGTAGACGGCGTACATGCCGGAGGCCGGCAGGATGCGCCAATGAACGGCGAAGAGGTAGATGAGCAGGAGCCCGAGCCAGAACGAAGGCGTGGAGATGCCGGCCAGCACGAAGAAGGTGATGACGCGGTCGGCCCAGCCGAACTGGCGCACGGCGGAGACCACACCTGCGAGAAGCCCGATCACCGAGCACAGGACCAGCGATACGCCGGCTAGCACCAGCGTTGCCTGAAACCGTTCCAGCACCTCGTCGAGCACGGGCCGGTTCAGCGCGAAGGACCGGCCGAAATCGCCCTGCAGCACGTTGCCGATCCAGATCGCGTATTGCTGCACCAGCGGCTTGTCGAGCCCGAGGTCACGATTGATGCGCTCGACGTTTTCCGGCGTCGCATAGGAGCCGAGAATGGCCGTCGCCGTGTCGCCAGGAATGAGACCCATGACGAGAAAGACGATGATGGAAAGCCCGAACAGGACGGGCACCACGGCAACAAGCCGCTTCAGGACATAGGCCTGCATGGATAACCCTCCGGGGAGGTCCGTGTTGGTCGCCACCGGCAGAACGAACATGCCGGCGGCGATTTCCGGTGCACGAGCTACTCTTTCGTCACGCCATGGAGATCGAGGAGGAAGGAGGGCTGCAGCTTGAAACCCTTGACGGCGGCGGTCGTCACCGCGTTCTGCTTCCAGTTGGCGACGAAGAGCCACGGCGCGTCATCATGCACGATCGACTGGACCTCGCCATAGAGCTTGCCGCGTTCGGCCTGGTCGGTGGACCTGCGCGCCTTTTCCAGAAGCTCGTCCAGCTGCGGATTGGAATAGTAGCCGGAGTTGAAGCCTCCCTTGTCGGGCATGGCATCGGTGCGCAACGCCAGATAGGGGACGGTATCCGGATCGTTTGTCATCCAGGCCATCTCGGCCATGTCCGCCTTGCCCTCGAGGCCCGGATTTACGCGGCCAAGGAAGGTGTTCCACTCGTAGGTTTCGATCTTGACCTTGAAGCCGACAGCCTGGAGATCCGCCTGGATCGCCGCACCCATGGTGATCGGATCGAGCATGCCCGAGCCGCCTTCGGTGACGTAGAACGTCACCTGCGGATTTTCGACGCCGGCTTCCGCGAGCAGTGCCTTGGCCTTTTCGGGATCATGGGCATAGGGCTCCACCGAGCTTTCCACCCAGTTGAAGGCGGGCGGTATCGGGCCGGCCGCGACCGTCGCCGTTCCCCGCAGCACGTCGTCGACCAGCGTTTGCTTGTTCACCGCATAATTGGCCGCCTGGCGCACGCGCTTGTCGGCAAAGGGGCCCTGCTTGGTGTTCAGGATGGTGAACCAGACATGTGGCCCCGCCTGCTCGGCCACGGCAAAATTGGCATCCTGCTCAAAGGTCGCGAGATTGTCCGGCGGCACCTCGACCATCACGTCGATACCGCCAGCCATCATCTCGGCGACGCGGGTGTTGGCGTCCGTGATGGGGCGGAAGACGACGGCCTGAAGCTTCGCGGCGCTATCCCAGTAGTCCGGATTGCGCTCCACGACGACACGCTGGTTCGACAGCCACTCGACGAATTTGAACGGGCCGGTCCCCGACGGGCTGCGGCCATATTCCTTGCCATGTTTTTCCACGGCGACCGGCGAAACGATCAGACCCGTGGGATAGGCGAGATTTGAAAGGAACGGCGCAAAGGCTTCGCTGAGCTTGAACTCGACCGTATGCTCATCCAGCACGTTAACCGCTTCGACGGAGGCGAAGTTGAAGGAAAGCGGGAATGGCCCGGTGTCGTAGAACGGATGGTCTTTCTTCAGCATGCGGTCGAAGTTGAACTTCACCGCCTCGGCATCGAAATTCGAACCGTCGTGGAACTTCACCCCCTGCCTTAGCGTGAACGTATAAGTCTTGCCGTCGTCCGAGATTTTCCAGCTTTCCGCAAGCGCCGGCTCGACCTCCAATGTACCGTCCTTGAAACGGACCAGGCCATCATAGACGTTGACCAGAATGCGGAAGTCATTGGTTGCGGTCACCGTATGCGGGTCCAGAGACTGCGGCTCGGCAATCTGGCCAACGACGAGAACATCGGGCGGAGTCTGCGCTGCGGCGGCCCCTGCAAAAGCAAGAGCGGCCAAGGCGATGGCGCTCCGAAACAGCCTCTTCATGGGGAAGATCCTTTCGATTTGGCTTCAGTTCGCGAGGGGCTATTTATAACGATAAATATTCGCCTTGCAATGATTTATCATGATTGAATTACAGACCCTCTATCGAGCGCGACATAGAGAGGATGCCCCTCGACGAAGCCCCGCCCATGGTGACCCTCTCAATGGCGCAAAGGCGATCGACGTTGCCTCGGCCCGAGGCGTTCGGTCCACAAAATGAGGTGGATCGAAAGAGAGCACCGATTTTTGATGATGACGATGTCGGATCGGTTGCGGCTGGTGCGTCATCGTATCATCAGGTCGGGCTCTCGATCTGAAGGACAACGACCAGGAGGACGACGCGATGTCTAAGAACACCATTTGTCTATGGTACGACAAGGACGCTGAGGAAGCCGCCCGCTTCTATGCGGACACCTTCCCAGACAGCAAGATCGGAGCCGTCATTCGGGCGCCCGGCAAATACCCCGACGGAGAGGAGGGAGACGTGCTGGTCGTGGAGTTCACGGTGGCAGGTGTCGCGTGCATCGGATTGAACGGCGGCCCCACATTCAAGCACAGCGAAGCTTTCTCATTCCAGATCAGCACCGAGGATCAGGAAGAAACAGATCGCTATTGGAACGCCATCGTCGGCAATGGCGGTCAGGAAAGCGAATGCGGCTGGTGCAAGGATAAGTGGGGCGTATCGTGGCAGATCACACCTCGCACTCTAATGGACGCGCTTGCAGCAGGTGGCGAACAAGCAAAACGCGCATTCGACGCGATGATGTCGATGAGGAAAATCGACGTAGCTGCGATCGATGCGGCACGAAAAGGGGTGACACGCAATGACCACCGATAAGATCAAAGGACCTGCTTCCTATTTTCCATCGATCGAGAAGAAATACGGCCGTCCGATCGGTGATTGGCAAGCGCTCGTGCGAAAGCACTATCCAGCAAAGCACATGGAACTCGTCGGTATGCTGAAGAGCGAGCATGGAATGGGCCACGGCCATGCAAATGCGCTCGTGGCGCACACTCTCGCGGAAGACAAGCAGGCAGCCGCCTAACGGAGTACGGTGCGAGGCGAAACATCTCGCTTGTTTCCGCCCCTTTGCGGTCGGAGCAAAGATCGTTGCAAAATGGGCGAGACTATTGTCCCACGGAAAATTGGAACTGTTGATTTTGCGATAAACTATGCCACAGAGGCAAAATAATCTGGCAATCGACAGCAGCAGCTGCCGATTGCCGCGCTACCCGGTAGGACTCGCAGCCACGTGACCCTTGAATCCCTCGTCGGTGTCGATCTTTGCCGCGCCTGCCTAAACGTCGAAAGCGACACGGATCAGGCATGGTCCGGACGCGCTGTCCGCACATTCCTTCGACAGCCGCTGCAAACATCCCGCGCACGCTGCAATCGGCGAAGGAATAGTCCAGGCCGCAGACACTGGGCCGGGATATATATCCAAGGGCATATGGCGCAAGCGGTATGATGACGATAGTCTCTGTGCCGTACTTGAAGCAGACATCAGGCATTCATCAAATTTTGAAGCGATCACGCGCCACCCGGGCGCCTTGCTATTATTGATATTGGCCTCGGCCCTCTTTCATAGACGTGGGCACAACATGCAAGCGCGACGCGTTATCGAGATTGTCCAGTCCGCCGGCTATCTGCCTGCTGAACTGATCTTGACCGGCTATTGGGCAAGCCAGTCCGGCCTCGTGGTTTTCATTCTCAACGGTGTTACTCCTCAGGCCGTCGATTTGGTGCTGGACCCGATCGTTGTGACGCTGCCGATGACGATCCCCGGCGTGCTTTATGTCGACGTCGGGGACAAGACGCGCGTTCGCGAGGCTGTGCTTTTCGCCGAGGAGATTTACGCCGCTACCAGATTGTTCCGTCGTCTGACAATTCGTTGTGGGATAGCTCCCAAGCTCATTGCGCCCGTCGACAGGGCAATTCGAAGCCTGGAAAGCCGGACCCTATTTGAAAGAGACGCACGCACGCCAGACGTCGCAAAGCCACAGGTTGCCACGCCTGTTCCCACTGGAAACCGCCTCGGCTGGCGTGCCACTGAGGCAAGGGCCTGGATTCAGTTGCAAACGTCCGACAGCTCCATCTGACGCAAATCTGCACAACTGCTTTATTGCTTCGATGATCCCCTTCCGCATCTCGATGCTTGTCACAAAGATGCGGGCAGCGCCGCGTCTGCGGCGCGGAAAGCCTTCTTTCAGCCCAAGGACTTGGTCTGGCTGGAGCCCCGTGACGAGCACAGCGATGAGGAAATCGAACAAGCTGCGGCGGGTATCCGGCTCTCAACAGGCCTTGGAGCGGGATGAGGAAAAGTGTGTGCGGTTTTCGGCCCGCATCCGCTCTAACGGCTTGGTATCGATCACGTTCTTGCTTTTAGGTCAGCCCGACCTAAAAGCATCGTGATCTAGTCGAGCTCGAACCGATCTTTGTAGTCCTGCCGCAAGTTCGAGGACTGATCTTCTTTCCGCAAGAAACAATTGCCCACCACGAGGCATTCGATCTCGGTCCCCATGAAGCAGCGGAAAGCATCCTCCGGGGTGCATACGATCGGCTCGCCGCGAACGTTGAAGCTGGTGTTGACCAATACGGGACAGCCGGTTCGCTGCTTGAACGCACTTAAAAGCTCCCAATAGCGTGGATTGGTGTCGCGATGGACGGTCTGCACCCGGGCGGAATAATCCACATGCGTGACGGCTGGGATACCCGATCGCGGAACGTTCAGGCGGTCTATGCCGAACAATGCCGCCTCACCGGCACCGAGAGGCAGCCTGTGGCGATCGAGTACGTCGCCTACAAGCAGCATATAGGGGCTGTCTACGTCGACATCGAACCACTCCGCCACGTCCTCACGTCTGACGGAGGGGGCGAAGGGGCGGAAGCTCTCCCGATATTTGACCTTCAGGTTGAGCGTCTTTTGCATGATCGGCGAACGCGGATCGCCCAGTATCGACCGTCCACCCAGGGCCCGCGGTCCAAATTCCATCCGCCCCTGCATCCATCCGACCGCCTTCTCATCGACGATCGCGTCAACGGTACGCGCGATCAGATCGTCGTCGCTCAAGACCGTGTAGACCGCGCCACTGGCAGTCAGCCGCTTCTCGACCTCCCGTTGGTCGAAAGCCGGGCCAAGATAGGCCCCTGTCATGCGGTCTCGACCGTCTGGGGATCGCCCGTTACCGAGGTAGCCGTGCCAAGCCGCCAACGCCGAGCCGACCGCCCCGCCCGCATCACCAGCCGCCGGCTGGATCCAGATGTCGTCGAAAATCCGCTTCTTGAGGAGCTTGCCGTTTGCGACGCAATTCAGCGCAACGCCACCGGCGAGACAAAGGTGACGCTCGCCAGTTTCCTGACGGGCAAAACGGGCGAGCTTCAGAACGACTTCTTCCGTGACCGCCTGCACCGAAGCGGCGAGATCCATCTCGCGCTGGGTCAGGGGCGATTCCGGTCTTCGAGGTTCTGCGCCAAACAGTTCATGAAAGGCAGGAGACGTCATGGTGAGACCGGCGCAGTAGTCGAAATAGCGCTGGTCGAGGCGGAACGAACCGTCCTCCTTCAAGTCGATCAGGTGATCCAGTATTTTCTGTACGAATAACGGGCGTCCATAGGGTGCCAGGCCCATCACTTTATATTCGCCGGAGTTGACCTTGAAACCCGTATAGTAAGTAAATGCGGAATAAAGCAGACCCAGCGAATGTGGGAAGCGAATTTCCTTAAGTATGTCGAGGTCCTTGCCGCGGCCATGCCCCAGCGACGTGGTGCACCATTCTCCGACTCCGTCCATCGTCAACACCGCGGCGCTCGCAAAGGGCGACGGAAAGAAGGCACTGGCCGCGTGCGCCAGATGATGCTCCGTGAACAGGAGCGAGCCGGGCCATTCCTTCACTCCGGCAAGCTTGCCTAGATACCTGCGCAACAGCTTCTTTTGAAAAAGCTTTTCCTTGATCCAAAGCGGCATCGCCATCCTGAAGGAGCGGAAGCCGCGCGGACTTGTGGCGAGGTAGGTCTCCAGCAACCGTTCGAACTTCAGGATCGGCTTGTCGTAGAAGACGACATGGTCGACCTCCGTCATTTCGCACTCGGCGGCAGACAGGCAATAGGCCACTGCATTGGCAGGAAAGTCGGCATCGTGCTTCTTGCGGGTGAACCGCTCCTCCTGCGCCGCGGCGACGATGCGTCCGTCCTCAATCATCGCTGCCGCGCTGTCGTGGTAAAACGCCGAGATACCTAGAATACGCATGGGACCGGCCGGCTCAGAACAAGGTGTAGATGAACGGTGCCACCGCGGTACCCTGCGTCAGCACGACCAATGCGCCAAAGACGCCGAGGACGATGAAGATCGGCAGCAGCCAGAACTTCTTGCGGATACCCATATAGGTCCAGAGTTCGCGTACCAGTTCCATCCCGTTTCCTCCACTCGTGAACCCGAACGATCAGAACTGATTGCGCATCGTCGCCGGGTCCGGTTCGTTTTGTTCCCGCGTCGTCCAATATGTGTCGGCAGACTTGTCCAGGGAGGCTGCGAGCGGATCGTAGCCGCGCCACTTCAGGAACAATCCCATAGGCACGATGGCCGTGCCGTAGATCAGCAGCATCACAACAGGATTGACGACCTTGAACATAAGTAGACCGAGCCGCATCCAAAGCCGGTTCGGTACGGAAAGCGAGTTGGGGAAAGCAAGCGCCAGCAGGACGAGGACCGTGCCGATAGCGGCAAGTCCTACGGAAATGGACGATAGTGACCCGGTGACCAGCCACCTCACGAGCACGATACCAAGGAGGATGCCGCCGACGGTATAGCCGAAGCTCCGGTTCGACGGCCCCTCCACGGTGTGCTCGGAAAAGGACTCGTGAGACTTGCTCATTGGGCACTTCCTGCGCGGCCAGTGCTAATCGCTCTTTGAAATACCATCGGCGCGCGGTTTTCGTTCGCGCCATCCTTGAAATCAATAAGATAAGAGATGTGTATAGAACAAGCGGCGGTCGACCCGGTCAATATACCATTGGATATAGACGGCCATCGGTACCAGTGCGAGGCAGAAGCTCCCCGGATCGCGCTCAAACTTGAAGTATTCAGCATTTCCATGAGACACGAGCAGAAAAATGGCGTATATACCGCTGCGCAAGTTTTTCCGTATTAATTTTATCTGAAAAAGCATTTTTGTGAAACAATCATGAGAGATTGAAACTCATATCAGCCTGACCATCAAGAGTGGGTCACCTGAGCCAGGGGACTCACAAAAGCTTTTTCGTTGAACGTTTCGCGAGAGGATAGGCCATCGTGACAAAGCGGCATCTTGGGCTTTTGGTATGCGCTATTCCCGGCCTGTACCTGTTGTTAAGTCCCATTTACGCCCTGCTGCATTACGAACTATTCGCAGCTGAAATTCCGCATTTCCTCCGTTACGTGCTGATCCCGGGCGTGCTAGCAGTAGCCTTCATCGTCGTAGGCCTGTTTGCAAGGCCGCAGTTTTCACTGCTCGTCGGTATCTGTGGTGCGAGCCTGTTGGCGGCTCTGTTTCTTTTTGAGGCGATGCACACCGTCTCGGTCGTGTCCGTTCGGCTGGGAATGTTCGGCCAACTCAGCGAAGCCGAGGCTGAGACGCTCACGCGCAACGAAAAGGTGGTTCCGGGATTCACGCTCCGTGGCCTGAATCGGCTTGCAGGCACTGACGAACTTTCCGAAGCGCTTCTGTCGGGTTTCCCGTCGACACAAGTGGTGCTCTGCACCTCGAACAAGGGCGTCGTCAGCTATACAGCGGACAGGTTCGGTTTCAATAATCCCGACCATGTATACGACAAGCGGCTCGACGTGATGCTTCTCGGAGATTCATTCGTCGAAGGCTTCTGCCTGCCTCCGGGCGAGGACCTTGCGTCTAGGCTGCGCGGGCGCGGCCTTAGCACGGCAAGCATCGGCATAAGGGGAAATGGTCCGCTGATGGAACTGGCGACGCTCGGCCGCTTTGGTGAGACTCTGCGACCCCGTCGCGTCGTCATGGTCTTCTTCGAAGGCAATGATTGGGAGAATCTGGAGCGCGAACTTACAGTTCCGTGGCTTCGCGCCGCGCTTTCGCCCAACGCGAACTATGGTTTGCAGGCAACCGCGAAGGAAACGATGGATCAGGCCCGAGAGATTTTGGCGGAGCGTAAGAATGCGCCGGTCACAAGTGTCGACCTCCTGACGAGAACAGCCTTGTTCCGCAATTTTGTCGCGCTGCAACAAACCCTCACGAGACTGGGACTCGTCTATCCGAAGATTACGCCGAGCAACCCCGAGTTCAGGCGTATATTGCACCGCGCGAAAGCACTCACCGAGAGCTGGGGCGGCTCCTTTACACTGGTCTACGTTCCCAGAATTGACCGTTTCATCGGGCCTTTCTCCTCGGATGGGCCTTTCGACCCGCTGCGGATGGAGGTTCTCGGTGCTGCGGCGGCAGAGGGCATCGAGGTCATCGATCTCCAAGAGGCCATACGCACTCGCCCCCAACCTATTCTCATGTACGCCCCTGACGCCCATTTCAGTCGCGACGGCGCCAAATTCGCAGCGAACGAGATCCTCACACGCTTGGCGGCAATGCCCGAGAATGGACAAATCGTCGGAAGCAATTGATCTTCCGGGAACGCGCCGACGGAATGCTGTCAACGGGTATCGAAACGCAGTCGCTGGGAAATATTGGCAAGCTCCACGCGGGTGGCGATGTTGAGCTTGCTGTAGACGCTGTGAAGGTGGAGCTTGACCGTGCCGGGAGCGATTCCAAGCCTTGCGGCTATTTCCCGGCTGCGCAAACCTGCGGCGGCCAGGCAGGATATCTCGACCTCGCGGGGCGTCAACTTCTGCATGACCGAGCGGCGCTCGGTGTCGCTCTCACGGATCCGATCGATAGCGGCATTTAAACTGCGATCCGTGAAATAGGTGCGACCCTCAAGCACCGCCCGGATGCACTCGATGAGGGCGCTCGGCGCCTGTTCCTTGAGGACAATGCCACTCACCCCGTTTTCTATCGCCTCGGCAAGTTCTTCATCACTGATATCCGCCGTCAGAATGACGCACGCCAGTCTCGGTTGGTCGCTGCGAAGACGGCGAATAAGATCCGATCCGCCCATTTCAGGCATCCGTAGATCAACGACCGCGAGGTCGACGGGCTTGCTGGCGAGCGCTTCGATTGCATCTGCAGCTGTCCTGCACGTTGCAACCACCTCCCAGCCGGACTCGGCGCCGAGCAAACGGCGCAAACCATCGAGGACTATCCGGTGATCGTCGACGACGAGGATACGCACACTCACGAGTGAGCCGGGATCTTGATCGTTATCCGTGTCCACTGATCCACCTTGTCTATCGAAAGATTCCCACCCGACATTGACACGCGTTCGCGCAGGCTTCGCGGACCGCACTTGCTGGTCTCCAGTTCCGCATGCTCCAGCCGCCGGTCGAACCCGAAACCGATACCGTCATCATCCAAGGTCAAGGTCACTATTCCGTCATCGCGTCGGATCCGAGCCTCGAGGGTTCGCGCATTGCCATGACGTGCGGCATTGGCGGTCGCTTCTGCTATCATATGCATCAGTTCGTCGATCATCGCCACCGGCAAGCGAAGATCTTCGGGATATAGCACAAAGCGAAATTCTATCGACCATTGCTGCCGCAAACGCTGGGCCAAGGCCCCCAGCCGAAGCGCCAATCGAGAGTCGCTGGCGTGGCGGCCGGACCCCGGTTCGAGCCTGCGGATGAGAGCACGTAGATCAGTCTGCTCTTCAGAAAGCATAGCCTGAATCGCCATTAAGCGCTCGTCGATCTCATGATATTCTCTCGACGAGCGCAATGTCTGAAGTTGCAGCGAGGTGCCTGCGAGTGCTTGCAGGACACCATCGTGGATATCTCTTCCAATCTTGACGCGCTCTTCAAAGGCGGCTGCATCGCTAAGGCGGCGCAGCAATATCGTTTGCTCGAAGAGTGTTTTCAATCGGTCGGCGACAATCTCGGCCAAGGCCACACCGTCGATGGTCAGGGCCGGCGGATCGAGGAGGAAAAGACGCGCCTCGACATCGCTCGCCTGGAACTGCACCGAAATTGCGGAGGCGATAGAGAATTCCGCAACGAGAGCCGGGGACACCGGCAGGCCGTCGCCACGCCATCGGTCGAAACGCCCCCCGCCGCGATGAACAAGAGCTCGGGAGCGCTTCGCGTCGATGACCAGAAGACTTGCATGCTCCAACGCCTCCGGTGTCCAGGGCAGATAGGTGGCCGGCGATAAGTGCCTGACGGCGCACACGCCGCTCTCCCAGATGGCCAGATTGGTCCAGGGCTCGTCACCATCGCTCCAGATTAGCAGTGCACGAGGAACACGCGCCACCTGCACCGCATATTCCAACGCCGCCTCCGCCGGCCATTCGAGCCCGTCGGACGCGGAGGGTGTCCCCTCGACCAGACGTAACAACTCCGAGCGCACCGCCTCTTGATGGGTACCCAGCCACGTGAGAAGAATGGTTGCCGTGACCAGGAAAAGAATGAACGACAGCGCGACGGCCGCGTCGGCGTCCGAACTGAACGGCCAGACCGTATTAGAGAGCGCAAGGTATATCAGGATCGCGACGGCAACGGATCCGGTCCATAGGGCACCGCGCCAAAGCCAGTGCAGGGTCGCTGCCAATTGGACAAATGGTATCAGCATGAAGACCGGACCGGATACGCGGTCCGCAAGGAACGCCAGGATCACCAAGCTGGAGACGTCGATCAGATGCCTGATGAAGGTCCCGCGCACCCGATGGACCTGGGCTTTCCAGACAAAATGGGCCGCCGCGATTGCATAGAGCAGATAGATGACGAGGAACCAGAAGACGAGGTCCGAGCGACCGGGCCGAATGGTAGCATCGATCCAGGTGATCCAGAGACTTCCGATCGCCAGAAGAATGCGCGCAACGGCGATAACACTGTCCGAGCGGGCGCGAAATGTATTCATCCATGTTTGCCGGCTGGTCGCAATAGCGGGCGCGCCTTCGAAGAGCGCGGCCGCCCAACCCGTCTCGGCGGCCATCCTGCCCTTGAGCGTGGTGTACCACTTGCGGAGATTGAAACCCCGCCGCAAGAAGCCCCGCGGCACCCTCATCATGCGCTCCTTCGATGACGATCAACCGTCTTCTGTATTGCGCGACGGATCGCCTCGAGGGGAGGAAATCCGCAGCGGAAGGCAGGTAACCGACAAATTCCGTGAAACTTACGGGGGATTATGTCGAATCGCAGCCTAAAGAACCAGCTTCGTTTCCGGCCCACAGCGCCATTCAACCCTTCAGGTGGCAGCGCTAAACGATCGGGGCCGGTCTCGTCGCATGCAGCGAGTCAGAAAAGCGAGACGCCTCAGGATACGTCAGGCTCGTCCGCTTTCAGGTCCTGCTCGGCCTGTCGCACCTTCTGCCGGGTAAAGCCCCGAAGGCCGGAGACCTCCTCGGCGTCGCGCTCGATCTGGACCTCGCTTGCCGTGTGATACACCGCGAGCTTCGCAACGGACATCAGGGCATGGAGGTGAATACGCTCATAGCCGTGCGACGCGTCGACACCGAAAGTGAGAAGGGCCGTGCGGACGTCGTGCCCCGCCTCGACCGCGGAAGCAGCATCGGAACGGTAGTAGCGGAAGACGTCCTTCTGGACGCGGATGCCATGCTCGCCGCAAAGCTCGTAAAGCTTTTTTGAGAGGTGATAGTCGAAAGGTCCCGTCTGGTCCGCCATTGCGAGAGTCACGCCGAACTCGTCCGAATTCTGGCCCGGCGCGGTCGTGCCGTTGTCTATCGCCACCAGCGAGGCGATTTCCGGGACGATTGCCGCTGACGCGCCTACACCTACTTCCTCGCCGATGGTGAAGAGCCAATAGGTGTCGACCGGCGTGTCCACCTTCTCACGCTGCATGGCCTCAAGCGCCGCAAGCATGATGGCGACCCCCGCCTTGTCGTCGAGATGCCGCGAAACGATGAACCCGTTCTCGAGTAATTCCGGCTGCGGATCAATGGCGACGATGTCGCCGACGTCTATTCCGAGCTGTACCAGGTCGTTGCGGTCGCGGGCGAGGGCATCGACGCGCAGCTCGATATGGCGCCAGCCTGTCGGTTGCGTGTCGACCTCCTCGTTGAAGGTGTGACCGGAAGCTTTCAGCGGGAGAATTGAGCCGCGATAGGTGCCCTTGCCGGAAAAGATCGAGGCGCGAGCCCCCTCCGCGAACCGTGCCGACCAGTGCCCGATCGATACCAGTTCGAGGCGGCCGTTTTCCTTCAGCGCCTTCACCTGCGCGCCGAGGGTGTCCAGGTGCGAGACGATCCCGCGGGCCGGCCGCTCGGCAGCCCCCGGCCGAAGAGCCCGGATCGCACCCCGGCGGGTCAGCTTGACTTCAAGGCCGAGGCGCTCGAGCTCACGCGCCGTGTAGCGCACCGCCTCATCGGTGAAGCCGGTGGGGCTCGCAATGTCGAGCAGAGCTTTCAGCCGGCTGGTGAGATATTCCGGGTCGATATTGATCGGTGTCTGCATGAATGCGTTGTCGCAAGCATGGATGCCCGCGTCAACAATGTTGCCGAAGCGACGGGCTCCCGCAGATCGTCACGCGCGTATCGAAAGTCGCGGACGGGAACATCGCACCGCCCGCTACGTTGTAAGGTACTCAGCTATTCGGCAAGTCCAGCGAGGCGTCGCTCGGGAGGTTGCGTGGGCAGATCCGCGAACGAAAAACGAAATGGCGTCCCGCTCATTCATGGGGCCAGCGATCTGCCGTCGGTGACGGTTGACGATTATAATCTGGAGCTGCGTGACGGCGACGGCTTCCTTGGCGACAGGGCCAACAAATTTGCCTTCCAGGAGAAGCTCGACGCGTGGCGCAAACGCGTGCGCAAAGGCGGCGACGATCCGCTGGGGCAGGCTTTGACCCAGGATCTGTCCAAAAAGCAAGTCGATGCCCTTCTGCGCGGCGACGACAAGGAGGCGGCCGCCCTGATCATCGGTGCGGTCGACGATTTCGCCGGCGAACTCGCCAGCGTTCTCGAACGGTTTCTGCAACAAAAGAACTGGAAGAATACGGAACGCGTGGTAATCGGCGGAGGCTTCCGGGGAAGCGCAGTAGGTGAATTGGCCATTGCCCGGGCAATGGTGCTACTGAAGGCTGAAGGCATCAAGATCGAACTCTCCCCTATCGTTCACCATCCGGATGATGCGGGACTTATCGGTGCCGCGCATCTCATGCCCGCCTGGATGCTGAAGGGACACAAGGCGATCCTCGCCATCGACATCGGCGGCACCAATATCCGCGTGGGCATAGTCGAGCTGCACCTGAAGGACGAAACCGATCTCTCCAAGGCCAAGGTCTGGAAATCGGATATCTGGCGACATGCGGATGACAAGCCCAACAGAAGCACGACCATCGAGGGGCTCATCGGCATGATCGAGAAGCTTATAGAAAAGGCGGACAAGGCGGACCTCGCGCCGGCGCCGGTCATCGGCGTGGCCTGCCCCGGTGTGATCAACGAGGATGGCTCGATCCTTCGCGGCGGCCAGAACCTGCCGGGCGGCAACTGGGAAAGCGAGCATTTCAACCTGCCCGCCGCCCTTAAGGACGCCATTCCGCAAATCGGCGATCACGAGACCTTCGTGATCATGCACAACGACGCCGTCGTGCAAGGTCTGTCGCAGATACCCTTCGTGCAGAATGCCTCGAGTTGGGGGATCCTGACGATCGGGACTGGCCTCGGCAACGCGCATTTTAGCAACAAGGTCGAAAATTGACGGCTGCTGGGCCGGTTCGGCAGCAACTCCAAATCAGGCGCGACAGGCCGAATGGTTAAGGGCCTGATGCGCAATCCCGGCGAATTGTCGGCATTTCCTCGACCGTGAATTAAATCCTTTCGGCTAACCTTCCTTCACAACCAAAAAACGGGGAGTTGCAATTGTGAAGGTAAAGACGAAAGCATTGTTCGGACTGTTCGAAGCCCGCAAAACTGTCGCCCGCAGCACTCTTGCGGTGATGCTCGCCGCCGCTGCCTGGGGCTGCTCCTCGACGGTCAGCCAGGAAACGACCGCTTCGATCACGCGGGAAGTCGGCTACCCCTCGCCTGAAAGGAAGCCCGCGCTGGGCAAGCAAGCGGTCACGCAAAAAACGCCAAAACTCGTGCGCTCGGCCTATCTCGGGCGGGCTCCCTATATCTGCACGCCGAGCGGCTTCGGAAGCACCTCGCGCTGCTTCCTTCGTTAGAAGCAGTGCCGGAAAGGTGCGTATCGTTTTCCGTTCGGAATGCGCAGTTTCAAAAAATGAGGTCGTTTCACTGTTTCAGTGAAACCTACCAAGGGCGGGGTTGCGGGCCGTTCGATGCCGGGCTCATCTGCGGAGCCAATTTGCACTGCTGACACCGGCCGACCGCGCAACCCCTTCCCGGCCGGTGGTTACTCGACCCGGCCGAGTCTCGCCTCGATGCGGTTCAGGCTTGCGCCCACGTAATTGCCGCGTCGAAGCTTGGCGAACTCGTCATCTGGCCTCGCCCGTGCGTTCTTGAAGACGTACCAGGCGCCATCCGGCTCCCGCCTCTGATAGATCACGCCACCCCGCTTGGCGTGGCTGAAGCAGGTCGTCGCTGGCGACGAGCCATCCCTGGCATGCCATTCGGCACGGAAGCATAGTTTCCCAGGACCGGTGATGAACCAGCGGCCTACCCCATAGGACGGTTTTCCGTTCTCCTTGGACCAGGCGATGAACCGGCGCGCCTGCACCGAGAAATAGCCTGCGCCCTCTTTCCATATCCAGGATTTCTGGCCGTAGAGTTGGTACAGTTCTGCGTGCGTCAGGGGAGTGGTCTTCCTCTCGGCACGCCCAGCGGCGGCTTCGGCGAACGAAGCACCGGCTATGCTGGCGGCCAGCGCGATGGCCAAAGATATTCCTCGATATAGCGATTTCATCACATGCCTCCATCGGGCACTTGCCCGCTAATGGTATCGCGGACGACCCGCCAATCGGGCCGGCCGTAGCCCTGCGGCCAGTCATAAATCTCGCGATCGTTGAAGTAGACCACGGCTGTCAGTTGCGGGAATTCCGCGTGGCGCTCTGCGACCGTTGCCGCCCAGCTTGCTACGTATGAACCACCGCCCTCGTAGCCGAGCTCGGCGACCATGATCGGTTTTCCGTAGTTCATCACCCGGCCGTATCCGGGCGCTAGCCGCTCCGCAAATGTCTGATCGCGGCCGGTCGTGCCCTGGTCGTAAGGCTGGTAACCGAATACCGAGAGCCCGACGATATCGACGACGTCGTCACCTGGATAGAAGGCCTCCAGCCCCTCGTTGCCTTTGGGAGACCACATGAACTTCGCGTTCTTCAGGTGGCTGCGGCAGACGTTCACCACGCGGCGATAGGCTGCCTTGAAGTCCTCGCCCCGCCAATGCGACCAGGAAAACTGGTTATCGGTTTCGTCCATTTCCTGACCCCAGCGGATGATGACGGGACTCTTGAGGGCAGCGGCGGCCGAACAGACCCGGGCCATGTTCTCATCGCGCTCGCCGCTCAGGATTGAACGCAGGAGTTCCCCTTCGGTCACGCGCCACTCGGGCGACCATGACCAGGGTTCGATGGTGATCATGAGCGAGCGGCCGCGCGCTTGGGCATAGTCGTCGGCAAGCGTCAGCGTCGACAGATCGACGTCTTCCCACGGCAGGAAGAGATGCTCGATCTTTGAGCTGCCCGGCGTGCCGAAGTCGCCGTGAGGATCGTAAGCGCCGAAATCGACCGAGTTCTCCGTCAGTACGGGCCGCTTGTCCGATGGTGTCGCCATCGTCGGCGAATTCGGTTCGGGGATACCCCGCGGCATATTGGCCGCGAGCACGGTACCCGACAGCAACAGGCCGAGAGATGCGAAGGTAATGGCCTTTGATTTCCTGTTCATTGAACACCTCCAACCGCGTTCATCCCGGCTTTCCGGCGAACGCTATTCTTTGTTTCTTTCACTTGGCCCTCGAGACGCTCCTTGACGGCCGCGAGTTTGGCGGCGACCAGATCCTCCCTGACCAGCCGGTTGAACTCGTCGCCTCCCTGCGCCTCGGCATGTTTGAAGACGTACCAGTCGCCGGACGGCTCCCTCTTCTGGTAGATGGTTCCGTCGAGCGTGCGGTGGCTGAAGCAGGTCTTGTCGGGAGCGGCAGCACTCTGGCTGTGCCACACGGCCATCAGGCAGAGTTGGCCGCGGTCATTCACGCTCCAGCGGCCTTCGGCCCAGCTCTCCCCCGTTGCCGATTGCGCCCAGGCCCGGAACGCACGGTCTTCACTCTCCATCCGGCCGGCGCCGCTCTCCCATGTCCAGGTCTTGCCCTGGAAGATCATGTAGAGCTCCACGCCCGTCATGGTGCGGGCGTTTTCGGGAACGGCAACTTCCGCGGACGCCGGTGAATTCCAGAGGAAAAGGACGGTCGGCAAGATGCCAAGGACGAAGTGCCGGCCGAGCAGCGTGTGTCGGGTGCCGCGGCCCTCTCTCCCGAAGAATGGGACTTTCACTCTCATGTTCCTATCCCCTCTCTGAATTGCCGTCCGGCTGTTCCGCCGGGGCGGAAATCCAGCGTGGACGGAAGACGATCTTTCGCAATGCCGTACCGCCCTGCCCGGCTCCGGCCACCGCATAGCGCTCTTCGAAGAGGCGCAGGTGCCCACTGCCCCATGCGAGTGCCTCGAGCCCATCCTTCCCGTGTTCGGCCGTCGCGATGCCGGGCAGTGCGACGATCGCCAGGAGCCCGGCCCCTATTGCGGGACGATAAAAACGGGAGGCGGTGCCAACGGCGTTCTCCCTCGAATGCCGCAGGACGATGACCAGCAGAAGCAGGCAGTAAACTGCCGCATTGAGGATTGCGAAGAGGTAGAACCCCTTGGCGTTCGCGGCATCGTCGACGAAAAGGACAGGCAGGACGGCCGCAACCGCCAGGAAAAAGTAGGGAGCGAGCACGCGCAGGGGCAGCGGGTCGACCTCGGATGATCCCTTTGGCGTGACACGGAAATCCACGAAGGACCCGGTGATCCAGTCGCGCAGGGCGGCCAGCGTACCGGCGAGTGCCCACGGCCAGCGTGCAAAGAGGAAGAGCATGCACTCCCAGCTCAGGATCTTTGCGTCGTAAGGCCGAAAGGCGCCGGTTGCCCGCCAGCGATAGGCTAGCAGGACGAGGATGATCGAAAGCGGCGCGAAATAGGCCAGAAACTCCGGATAGGTCACAGCGACAAAGGTCTCTCCGCGTGCAAGGGCGATGATCGGCATTGCAAACATCAGCGCCATGAAGCACGCGAAGAGCGGATACCAGAGCTGCGAGAAGAGGAACTGGAACTTCAGTCGCAGCGGCAGCCGGCCAACGAGACGCGGCGAATATTGCAGCAGGAGCATGACGAGACTACGCGACCACTGGAACTCCTGGGTCACCAGGTCGGCAAAGGTGCGCGGACCATCGCCATGGGCGATCGCGTCGAGTGCGTGAATGCCGCGCCAGCCTGCCGCATTCATCATCAATGTCGTCGAATGGTCTTCGGCAAGTTCCGGGCCGAGACCGCCAATCTCCTTGAGTGCGGACGTGCGCACCGCATAGTGAGAGCCGATGCAAAGCGGCGCAAGACCGCCATTGTATCCGGCCTGAAGAGCGCCGTGCATGCTCGCCTCCGCATCGAGGCGCCCGCGCGCCGACCAACTCGCGGAAGCGTTGCGGTCGCAGATGCTGGGTGCCGAGACGTAACCCACGTCCTGGTCGGCAAAGGGGCGAAGCATTTCGAAAAGATAACCGGGTGCGGGGACATGGTCGGCGTCGAGCTGAGCCACGAAGTCGTACCGGTCATAGCCGTAGTGATCGTAGAAGAAGGCAAGATTGCCCTCCTTGCAGCGCGTGCGCCGTGGCCATGTGGCCCGGTGATAGTCTGCCCGGCCTTTGCGGGTGGAGACGAGGACGCCATGGCTGCGGCACCAGTCGAGCGTCGCCTCAGACGGATCCTCGTCGGCAAGCCAGGTGTCGTGCGGCACGTCCTGCGCAAGCATCGCCTCCAATGTCTCAGCCACGACCGAAAACGGTTCCGACGGGGCCTTGGTGACGACCATGGCGATGCGACTGCCGGCCGGGAGCCGCAACGGTCCGTTTGGTTTCCGCGCGCCATAAAAGACGGCGATGAAATAGGCCGGCAGCAGCGTGACCCAGGCAAGGACCGCGGTCACGATGGTACTGCCCAAGGCGTCCACGTGATGGCGCGGCTCCAGCCACCAGGCCCAAAAATGGACGAGCGCTGCTACCCAGAGCCCCGCGCCGAGCAAAAATTCCATCCGGCGTTCGCGCGTGAGCACAGGTACGAGCCGCGGCTCACCGTCCTCGGAAATGCGCGTCGGTCCATTGGTGGAAAGGACGGTCATGACCGCACCTCCAGCCCGAAGAATGGGGCCGCCGTTCGCACGATCGTCTCGAGATCGGAATATCGCGGCAGGAAGCCGAGCGTCCGGCAAGCAAGCCCGGCATCCGCATAGAGAGCCGGCGGATCTCCGGCACGACGGCGGCGAAACACGACCGGGACGTCATGCCCGGTGATTTCGCCGATCGTTCGCAGGACTTCCTTTATTGAGAAGCCGCGCCCGGTACCGAGGTTGAGCGCGACGTTCCCGCCGCCCTTGGCCAGATGCCGGTATGCCAGCACATGAGCGCTCGCAAGATCGGCAACGTGGATATAGTCGCGTACGCAGGTTCCGTCCGGGGTATCGTAGTCCTCGCCGAAAATCTCCAGATGCGGAATCCTGCCTGCCGCGGCCATGAGCGCCCGCGGAATGAGGTGCGTTTCCGGGTCGTGCCATTCGCCGAGGTCACCCTCAGGATCAGCGCCACATGCGTTGAAATAGCGCAGCGAAACATAATTCAGCGCAAAGGCGGCCGCATAGTCGGCGAGCATGTGCTCGGCCACCAGTTTCGTCTTACCATAGGGGTTGATCGGTGCCTGCGGCGTCGCTTCGTCGATGGGCAGTACCGCCGGTACGCCATAGGTGGCGCAGCTCGATGAGAAGATCACCTTGTCGACACCCGTCTGGCGACATGCATCGAGGAGCGACAGCGTGCCGCGGACGTTGTTGTTGTAGTATTTCGCGGGATCGGCGACGGATTCGCCGACATAGGCGGATGCGGCGAAGTGGATGACGGCGTCCGGCTGATAGGCCTCGATGACCTCGATCAGGTGCCGCCCGTCCATGATATCTCCCTGAACGAATGGTCCCCAGCGCACGGCGGAACGGTTTCCAGTCGTCAGATTGTCGTAAACGACGGGCTCGATGCCCTCCAAACGCAGAAGCTTCGCGGTGTGACTGCCGATATAGCCGGCGCCACCGGTGACGAGGATACGTGGCGCAACCATCAGACCAGCTCCGCGTTTTGCCGTATCGACCGGGAGAGAAGGTCGTCGAAATAACGGATCGTGTGCGCAAGGCCCTCGGCCAAATTGACCTTCGGACGCCAACCGAGCTCTTCCGTCGCGAGCGAGATGTCGGGGCGGCGCTGGCGGGGATCGTCGACAGGCAGGGGCCGCCGGACGATCTTCGAGCGCGAGCCGGTCAACCGGATCACCTCTTCGGCGAGTTCGCCGATCGTGAACTCTGCCGGATTGCCGAGATTGACCGGGCCGGTAAGCGACGGCGGCGACGCCATCAGGCGGATGAAGCCATCGATCAGGTCGTCGACGAAACAGAAGGAACGAGTCTGCGAGCCGTCGCCGTAGATCGTGATGTCCTCACCTTTCAGGGCCTGGACGATGAAGTTGGAAACGACACGGCCGTCATCCGGGCGCATCCGCGGACCGTAGGTGTTGAAGATACGAACGATCTTGATTGCGACCCCATGGGACTTGTGGAAGTCGAAGAACAGGGTCTCTGCGCAACGCTTGCCCTCGTCATAGCAGGAGCGCGGGCCAAAGGGATTGACGTTACCCCAATAGCTCTCCACCTGCGGGTGGACGTGCGGGTCGCCGTAGATTTCCGATGTGGACGCCTGGAAGATTCGTGCGCCACGACGCGCGGCCAGATCGAGGAGGTTGAGCGAGCCGATCACGCAGGTTTTCGTCGTCTGGATCGGGTCTGCCTGGTAATGCGGCGGCGATGCCGGGCAGGCGAGGTTATAGATTTCGTCAACCTCGAGGTCGATCGGCTCCACGACGTCGTGGGCTACGACGCGGAAGGTATCGAAGCGCGTGAGCGGCGCGATATTGCGCCTCAGGCCTGTGGAGAAATTGTCGAGGCAGATGACCTGGTGCCCGGCGCCGAGAAGCAACTCGCAAAGATGCGAGCCCAGGAATCCGGCACCGCCGGTAACAAGTATTCTCTTTTGATTGCTCCGACGCCGCAATGAATCTGTAGCGTAATCCGCGCCGAAGAGAGTTCCCCTGAAGTCATTTCTGAAATAGTTCACGGAATATTCCTCACACTATCTGCTAACTTCTAAAATTCATCCACAGCAGGCACAATAAATTGGTGATCGAAATTTTACCGTTCGAAACTACCTTATTTAATTTTCGGCAATGCTTGGAATAACTGTAGGTATTTAATACAACCAGCGGATGGGGATTGTCATTATCACCCAATCCCGATTGTTATCCCGCCGTGCATTTCTACATATAAAGGGGTATAAACTGGAAACTGGAAGGTGTGCCTCGCCGATTCGATTCCACCCCGAGGCGAGTTACGCCAGAGTGGGACAGATTCGACGCCCGGATAATCGCTCGTTTGGGCTCACCCGAACGGGCAATCCATTTCGCGGGAGAGTTGCATGACGAAGGACTCCGGATCAGGAGATGACCCCGTCGAAATTCCGGCTTGGCCTGCCCATATGGAGCGGCGCCGTTGGCCGCGCGATCCAACAGCTCGAAAGGACCGTTTATCCGAAAGGTCACCGGCGCTCGTACCTTCGCGATTCTCGACGCGTGATCTGCCGCCGCAAGAGCAATTCAGATCCTGGCGTGCGCATATGGCGCCGCTCGTGGACGTGCGCTTGCCCGACGGGGTGTCCGAAGAGGACGGCTTCCCGGCGGAGCTGACCGGATGGCATCTCGGCGATTTGCTGATCGTTCAACAGGTGACGCCGGCACATAGTTACGAGCGCTCCCAGACGATGTTGCGCTCGAGCCCGATCGACCATTGGAACGTCGGCCTCTTTCGCAGCGGCCGGTCATGGACCGAAGCCGACCGCCGCGTCACCGAGACGGGACCGGGAGAGTTTTTCTTCCGGTCGCTCGGCTATCCCTATCGTGGGCGGATGACGGATGCCGCATCGATCCTTCTCTTCATGCCCTATGAACTGCTTGCGGACGATGCGGGCAAGCTCGAAGGCGCTAACAATTCGGTCTTGTTCGGCAGCCTCGCCGGCCTGCTCGCCAACTATATCAACGGCATGGAAGAAAACCTCGGCAACATCACCGTGGAAGAAGTGCCACGTATCGTTCGCACGATACGCGACATGGTCGTTGCCTGCGTGGCGGCGGTGAGACCGGATGCGGGAGGTTCCCAGGCGAAAATGGGAGTGATGGAGCGGGCGCACCGATATATCCATCTCAACCTTAACTCGGGCGACCTGACGCCCGAAGCCATATGCCGGGAGCTCGGCATTTCCAGAACCCGCCTCTATCAGCTTTTCGAGCCGAGCGGCGGCGTGCTGAACTATATTCGAAGACGCCGGCTCCTGCAGGCCTACGCGGAGCTCAGCGATCCGACGAACAACAGGCCCATCGCGGAGATCGCGGAAGCGGCCGGCTTCGACCTTGCCGCGAATTTCACCCGTGCCTTTAGCCACGAATTCGGAGCGAATCCGCGCGAAATCCGCAAGGCCGCGGCCGCCGAACGCCTCGCCACGCCCGTTGCGCCGCCGGAGCGGGACCGTGGGGCTACGATCGGCGACTGGCTCAAGTCGGTTCAAGGATGAAGATTGAGCCGCGGCACATGGTCCGGCCTCATGCATTATTGACACTGTGACCATGGCCGCGGCTATCGGGGATTAAGCGTTGGCACCGCCGTCGATGGTCAGCGAAGCGCCGGTGACGAATTTGCCTTGCGGCCCCGCCAGCCAGGCGACGAGGCCGGCGATGTCTTGCGGTTCACCGTAGCTGCCGGTGGCGATGCGTTCCCGTTGCGCTTCGGCATGGTCCCCACCGGCCGGGTTCATATCGGTGTCGGTCGAGCCTGGATGAACGATGTTGACGGTGATCCCCCGCGGCCCGAGGTCACGAGCCAAGCCTTTCGTCAGACCGATCAGAGCGGCCTTGCTGGCCGAATAGAGACTGATCCCCGGCCAGGGAACCAGTTCGGCCAGATTGCTGCCGATCGTAATTACCCTGCCGCCGTCACCGAGATGCCGGGACGCCGAACGGATAGCCACGAATGGGGCGCGGAAGTTGACCGCCATCACTTCGTCGAAATCGGCGACAGTCGTCTCCTCCAAAGGAGCCGAGTGCCAGATACCTGCGCTGTTGACCAGTATGTCCAGCCCGCCCAAGGTATCGACAGTCTGGCGAACCGCCTGTTCGATGGCTTCGGCGTCGCGATTGTCGGCACGGATCGCAACCGCGCGACCGCCCGTCTGTTTGATCTCAGAGACGACGGCCTGCGCCCGGTCAGCTGCGTTCACATAAGTAAGCGCCACCGCCGCCCCTTCCAGGGCAAGTCTCTTGGCAATCGCCGCGCCGATACCCCTGCTGCCGCCGGTAACGAAAGCGGTCTTTCCGGCCAAACTTGTCGATGTCATAGGGAAGCTCCATTGTGTAATGATCGATACATAAATGTTGCACGAGCTTGCCAATAGCTGTCAAGCGATATATTTATCGATCGCTACAAAAAAGAGTTGATCCTATGTCCGACAAAGGCCGCCCCCGCAGCTTCGATCGTGCCGATGCACTCATGCGCGCGATGCAGGTGTTTTGGGAGAAAGGATACGAGGGCGCGTCGCTGACAGCGCTGACCGCTGCCATGGGCATTAATCCGCCCAGCCTCTATGCCGCATTCGGCTGCAAGGAAGCGCTCTACCTTGAGGCAATGGAGCTCTACGTGCAAACGGTCGGCACTGAAATCTGGGCGCCACTGGAGACAGCGCCGACGGCAAGGGAAGCGGTCAATGGATTCCTGCTCGCGACAGCCGAAGCCTATTCTCAGCCGGATACCCCGCACGGCTGCCTGATAGCGCTCGGAGGACTTCACCAGGCAGCAATTCCCGAAGCGGTCTGCGAAGCGTTGACCCGCCACCGCACGGAAAACATGGATAAGCTACGCCATCGGCTAGAAGCTGCAATTGCTGCAGGCGAGTTGCCCGGTGGGGTGGATGCCGGGGCCATCGCGACCTTTTATGCGACGGTACAACATGGAATGTCGATCCTCGCGCGCGATGGCGGCAGCTATGAAGCGCTGAAAAACGTCGCAAACGGCGCAATGGCCGCCTGGGGCGTGTTGACGAAAAACGCGGCGTTATAGCTTGCCCGGCGGGCTTAGGAAACTCGCCGGGCAAGCTTGAGGTTCAGAGCGGGAGAGGAAAGCCTACGCGGCTTCTCCCGCTCGAACGCCGCATTTCAGGCGCGTCATTTACTGAACGACCTGCACCACCGTGCGGCTCTTCGGCTCTACGATGACGCGCTTCTCGTTGACTACGGCATAGGCATAGCGCGTATCGTCGGGGATCGGCGTGACCACCACCGTCTCAGGCAGCGGCTTTCCGACTACGATCTCCTGTTGAACGACGACCGGCTCTGCCGGAAGCGGCTGCGCCTCGACATACTCGATTACCTTCGGCGGCGGCGGGTCGAGCGCCGCACCTGCGACCGCTCCGGCGACCCCACCAACGGCAGCTCCGACAGGACCGCCTATGACTGCACCTGCAGCAGCTCCGCCGGCTGCGCCGGTCACGGTGCTGTTCTTGGTCGTGCTCTGTGCCGCTGCTGGAATAGCAAAGCAGCCGAGCCCGAGACCCAGAACAATGGCACCTTTGACGATCAGATCTTTCATCAGGCATTCTCCCGTTATGCAAAATACGTCCCTTCCGCCAAACAACCCGTTGGGTTGAGAAGTTGTTCCGCGGCTTGACAGAACGCGTCACGCAGCGAGCTGGCGAAGTAGCCTTCAAATCGCCCTGCGGGAGGAAATCGATGCAGGCGATGGATGTATCGCCTGTTCCATCAGCCGGACTCGAACTATAAGTGGACCCCCTGCGGCCGCCAGAAGAACAGCCGGCGAAACTCGCGCGTCCTCACGCCGACGGCTCGCAGGATATGGAGGAAGAGCGTTGGCAGACAGCCCGCACTACGACATTCGCGATGAACGTTTCCGTTCCCTGATCGTTGGCAGCGCAGCGCTCGAAGAACTTTATCGCGGCTGCCGCTGGGCGGAAGGGCCGGTCTGGTTTTCCGACCTCGACTGCCTGATCTGGAGCGATATTCCAAACCAACGCATGATGCGCTGGACGCCTGACGGCGCTTCCGTCTTCCGCTCGCCCTCGAATTACGTGAACGGCAACACGCGCGACCGCCAGGGCCGCCTGATCTCCTGCGAGCACGGCGGCCGGCGCGTGACGCGCACGGAACATGACGGCCGCATCACCGTGCTTGCCGACAGTTATGAAGGAAAGCGGCTCAACTCGCCGAACGACGCCGTGGTGCACTCCGACGGCTCGATCTGGTTTACCGATCCAACCTACGGCATCCTGTCGGACTATGAAGGCCACAAAGCGAAACCGGAACAGCCGACACGCAATGTCTATCGGATCGACCCTCTATCCGGCGCAATCAAGGCCGTCGTCCGCGATTTCATCCAGCCGAACGGGCTCGCCTTCTCGCCGGACGAGGCGCGGCTTTATATTGCCGACTCGGGATCTGCAAAGCACAAGGTTCCGAGGCATATCCGCGTTTTCGACGTTGCCGCTGACGGCGTCCTCGCAAACGGCCGCTATTTCTGTTCCATCGACAACGGCAATCCGGACGGCTTTCGTTTCGACGTAGCGGGAAATCTTTGGTGCAGTGCTGCCGACGGAGTGCATTGCTTCGACACCGACGGCACCCTGCTCGGCAAGATCCTCGTGCCGCAGACGGTGTCGAACCTCACCTTCGGCGGCCCCAAGAAGAACCGCCTCTTCATCACGGCCACCCAGTCGCTCTATTCCATCTACACGGCAACCAACGGCGTGCAATATCCGTGATGCCGTCAATATGCCTTCGAACTCGGGAGCACCCTTCAGCTTAGCCTCAGATCGACGCCAGGGTGGAGCTTCTTGAGGTTCGGCAGGGACTTCGTCTGCCAGGGAAACTCGGAGCTTCCGCGAACGGTAAACTGAATGTTCGGCCGCTTGCGCGCTTCGATGGTGAGCTTCGCAAGCAGGTTGATTCCGGAGGAATTGAGGAACTGAAGCCCCGTAAGATCCACGGTCATGCGCTCCGGCTCGGCTTCGAGCATATTCATCACGAGGGAGAAAATCGGGGCGTAGGCTTCGGTGCTCGGCAAGCGCATCGTCCCGTCGAAATAGATGTCCTTGTCTTCCGACCAAACGCGATATTCGTCTTCCTTGATTTCCATGTTTCGTTGTCCGTCAATTCGAGAGGTCGGGGATGGCGATAGAAGCATAGGTTTCCAGCGGGATCTTGCCATCCGCTTCGCCAGATCCGAAAATCCAGGCGAAGTGCGCACCATAATCGCTCATGAGCGTCAAAAGTCCAAGGCCGGAACCGGAGCCGGATCCCGAGCCTGTTGCGTTCGCCTCTATCCGCTCAATCAGAAGATCGGACGGATCTCCTATCGTTATTTCAGAAAGCAGATGGCGGAACTTCTCGGCCGTGCCCTTGTCGACGAGATTGGAAACCTTGGTTCGGAACGTGTTGGAGGCGATCGACGCCTCGACGACGATTTCGCCGCCTGCACGGAATTTCACGGCGTTCTCTATCAGCTCGTTGGTCAGATAGCCGACATTGTGCCGGACTTCCTTATAGAGGCCGCGCGACGTTTTGTAGCGCAGAGCCGCGAACTCGGCGACAAAATCGGACGTCATCGCGCAATGCTTCCAGCCGAGATCGAGCGGGCCGTCGAAGAGGCGGAGTTTCGTCGAATTCTCGCCCGTCCCGACGGCAAGATCCTCCAGTCCATATAAGGTCGTCATCCGCTCACCTGTGCCTCATCACCACGAGAGTGATATCGTCATGAATTTTCTGGGTACCGATATGTGCCATCAAATCCTCGATGATGCCGGACTTGACGTCCTCGGCGGTGCTGCCGTAGCGGCATCGCGCGCTTTCGCAGAGCCTTTCGATGCCGAAGAGCTCGCCGGTTCCGCTCTCCGCCTCCGTCACGCCATCGGTATGGAGGATGATCATGTCGCCGCGACCGAAGGAAATTTCGCGCGTTGCGACAAAGGCGGAAATATCCGGCTCCAACCCGATCGGCAGGCCGAGATCCAGAGTGTCGATCCGCTCCACCCTTTCCAGATCTCTGATGACGATCAACTCCTCGTGCTGCCCGGAGAGCGTCAGCCTTGCGCCGTCATAGTCGAGGAATGCCAAGGAGAGATGCTTGTTGGTCCTGGTCCTGACGAGGTTCTTGTAGATCGCCCGGTTCACACAATTGAGGAATTGCGCCGGCTCCATCTCGCCCATTTCCTGCAAGGCGCGGGCTACGGATTGGACCATCAGCATCAGCACGCCGCTCTCGAGACCATGCCCCGTCACGTCGCCGATGCCGATCTTCAGCCGCTTCCCATCCTGCAGCACGTCGTAATAGTCGCCGCCCACCTCGTCGGCGGGCCGCATATAGGCGGCGATCTCCAGTTCGGCGATTTCCTCGAGCTCGCCGGCCTTCGGCAGCACCATCATCTGGATACGGCGGGCAACGGCGAGTTCCGCACCGAGACGCAGGTTCTCGCTGCGCAACTGCTGGTTCAGCGCTGATATCTGGAGGTTCGCCTCCTCGATCTCCTTCGTCCGATCCTCGACCAGCCGCTCGAGGTTCTCGGTGTGGAAGCTGATCTCTTCCGCCATACGATTGAAGGCGGCACCGGCGTCGCCGACCTCGTCACGCGTCGGAATGTCGACCCGCACCGAATAGTCCTTCGCCTCTATGCGCTTGGCGGCATTGGCAAGCGCGCTTATGCCGCCGGTGATCCGCTTGGATATGGCGAATACGGCGGCAATGACAAAGAACAGGGATACGAGGAGCGCCAGGACCTGATAGATCAAGATCCTGTTGGTCGCCTCCGAGATCCCGGCTTGGGCGGCAAACAGCGAAGCGTAGATTTCCCGCTCGGGCACGGCGATGCCGAGCAGCATCGCTTCACGGCGGACTGGGCCGGATGCCCAGAGGTTGGTCGGCTGCAACTGTTTCAGGACGACCAGATAGGGCACCCTCTCGCCGTTCTCCTCGAGGAGAATATGCTTGAGCAGTCCATCCTCGCCCAAGGGCAATTTCGCAATCTCCGGCTGGACGCTGCGACGGAGAGAGCGGTCGAGACCCGTCACACCTCCGCCGGCGGCCGCGTTCGACGCGCGAAGGCCGATGACCTTTTCTCCAACCGGATTGATGGCAACGACGTTGCCGTCCGACATCGTCAGAAAGCCGAAACCGGTTTCGGCAACCTTAACGTTCTCGACGATCTCGGCCAGCTGGTCGAGCGTGATATCCGTGCCGGCAGCGCCCAGCACACGGCTGCGGTCGCGCGACCACAGCGGCTGGAAGAAACTCACGATGAGCTTGCCGGTTATCGCGTCGGTATAGGGCGCCGTCTGAGTGATGTCGCCATTCACCGGACGTGACTTCGGATCATGCGCCCATTGTTCCCAAGATTCGTAGAGTCCGGGAAAAAAGAAAGACCAGAACTCCGCCGAATTGTGTCCCGGGTAGAGCTTATCGAAGGTCTGCGCCTGGTCCGTATAGGGCGCCGTCCGGAATATCGGCCGCTCTTTCGGGCCGATATAATACATCTGCAGTTTCGACTGACCGTTTGCGAGCAGGCTCGGCGCGACAAGGTCTAGAACCGCGCTGTTCTCGATGTCCGTCTGCACGTCGGGAAGCGGAAGGTGGTTCTGGTCAAGAAGATAGCCCCAGACGCTGACGACCGATGGAGAACCGGGCAGGTTCTGAGCCCATCCGCCTTTCTGATCGTACGCGACCGTCACGGTTCCCGGCGCGCCGCGCGCCATCGCCTCCCCGATTTGCGATTTTCTCACGGGCCGATCGATTTGCTCCTGGAGAACGCCCGCCAATGTGCCCACATCGGAGTGGACCTGGTTGAGCAGCAGGTTGACCCGGGCAGCCGTGGTTGCCGCATAGGAGCGGATATAGTCCTGGTTGGCCTCCTCCAGGCCGCGGCCGACTTCCGCCGCCGCGTCGCGGGAAAGTCTCTGCACGTTCCAGAGCGCAAGACCGCCGGTGACGAGCAGATCAAAGAGCACCGCGCTTCCGACGACCAGCACGAATTTGGCGCGGAAGGAGCGCAGGCCCAAACGACCGGTGTTTTCCCCGGGCAAGCTCATAGCGGCTTGCGCCCTGAAGCCGCCCAGATCGGCCAGCCGGCATAACCCTTGGGATGGAGGGCGGCAAAAATGTGGTCCCGGAAACCCTGCCGGAAACGTTCGATGAACTCGGGCGGGTCGCCGCGCTTCACGGCCATTTCACCGGCATAGACGTTCTCCCAGGCAGCGATGATATCGGCGAAGTCCTGAGGATCTCCGTCGAGATTGGTGACCATGAACGATTCAACGTTGATATCGTCAAAGCCGGCGTCGACAAGATAGCGCTTGCTCTTCGGTCCGAACTCCACATCCATTTCGAAATGGCTGAACAGCCTCGCGACCTCGTAGTAGGTCCATTGAATGCTCTGTGCGCGCGGTTCGCCGAGACAGTGGGAATTTTTCTCGTTGGTTATGTAGACCCGCCCGCCGGGCTTGCAGATCCGGAAGAGTTCCTTCAGGAGCACATCCGGCTGGTTGAAGATCTGCAGCGAATGGCGGCAGGTGACGAAATCGAACTGATTGTCCTCGAGCAGCATCTCGGAGGCATCGCCATAGGTATATTCGATATCCGTTACGCCGAAGCCGGACGCCACGTCGCGCGCATAGGCGAGGCTCGCCTTGGAATGGTCGAGCGCGACGATGCGTGCCGGCTGGAACTCCTTCCGCACCAGCATGGCGAAGTCGCCGATGCCACAACATATGTCTGCCATCGTCATACCCGGGCGCAGTCCGTGACGCGGGAGCATCTTGCGCTCGTGGCGCCAGGTCATTTTCGTTTGCGTGCGCAGGATCGGGATGAAGCTCGTGTTTTCCACGAAGCTCTGCCCGGGATAGAACTTCGAGTCGTAGACCTCGACGGTCACTTGCGGCTCGATCTTGTTCAAATGGGCGAACATGCGCTCGGTCCAGCCCACGACGCTCGAGGTCACGACGACGAAGCGAATGTCCGACCGCGTGCGACAGGCATCGAGAAGAACGCGCGCGAAGGCGTGATAGGCCGTGTTGTTCATCTGCACCAGGCGCTTGACGTTGATGTAGAGAACGCCCCGCACCTCTTCGATTGCGCCTTTGAGCATCGATATGCTTGCGGCGATCTCGTCGGCCGAGCGCGGCCGCACCACCCCGGAAAGAGCGAACTCCTGGCTGTTCGGGTCGAATTCCGCCTTGAAGGGAATTGCAAACGCTGTCGTACTCACCTCACCACTCCTTCAAGAGGCAGATCCACGACAAGCCTGATCGATGGCGGATCGCTTTCGTCGAGCCGCACGTCGGCATCGAAATTGATCGACAAGTCCAGAAGAACAGCCTCGCGACTCGGTGCGAGATCGGTGGAGATGGAATCAAGGTAGCGCGCATGGGCGTCGGCGTCGCGGGTCTTCGACACCGCCTCTCTATAAAACTGCCTCTGACCGGGCGGACACGGGAAAGTAAGCTCCACCCGTTCGGTCGGCCCCCATCGATAAACTGCACAACCGATCCGGCCGTCGGGCGAGCCGCTGCGGAACGAGACCTCGAGGAGCTCGTTCAATGCGGACGAGAAGAAATTCGAGTGGCGAACAGGATCAGTGCGATTGTGACTTATCATTCGCGCCATGAAGGTCGACAGCTGATCGCAATGATTCCAATCAGAAAGAAAGGCACCCATCTCCATCTCGAAGTGGAGCAAGGGCTCGAAAGCGGCTTCCGTGGGCTGGTTCTCGGCTCCGTGCATGCGGCTTCCTCCCTTACGCAAAAACGTCACGAGGTTCAAAGGCTAGACGAAATAATTCCCGGCATTGACCCACTTCATGTTCGCTGAAGACCTGCCGCAGGGATGGCCGGCGTTTTGCGGAGAAAGTCGGCTATTGCTTCTGCACGCATCGGCACCCCTAAAAAATATCCCTGCAGGCGGTCGCAGCCTTCTTTCTGAAGCCAGGTTGCCTGCTCCGCGGTCTCCACTCCTTCGGCGGTAACATCCATGCCTAGGCCGTGGGCGAGCGCGATGATGGAGCGCACGATCGTCTGGCTTTTCTCGTCCCTTTCCAGGTCCTTGATGAAATATTGGTCGATCTTGATCGTGTCGAAAGGGAAATTCTTCAGGTAGCTCAACGACGAATAGAAAGTGCCGAAATCATCTAGCGAAATCTGCACACCCAACACATTCAAGGTATTGAGTGTATCGAGATTGTTGATCGTACGCTCCAGAAGCACCGACTCGGTGATTTCGAGCTCGAGGCGGTCTGCGCGCATGCCGACCAGGTCGAGCGTCTGGGCCACGCGGTCCGTAAGCCCCTCGTGGAGGAATTCGGCGGGAGACAAATTGACGGCGATCGTGAAATGGGACGGCCAGTCCATGGCTGCCCGGCACGCCCGCTCCAGCAGCCATCGCCCGATGTCGCTCATCAGACCGTCAGCTTCCGCCATCGGAATGAAGACATTCGGAGGGATGATGCCGACCAGCGGGTGACGCCACCGCAAAAGCGCTTCGAAACCGACGACCGACGAGGAGGGCTTCACCAATGGCTGATATTCTAGGAAGAACTGCCCCTCCTGAAGGGCTGTGCGCAGGCTTCGGCGCAACATTTCCCTTTGTTCCAGCACGATGAGCATCGAGCGGGTGAACGTACTCGACCGACCGCGACCGTCCTTCTTGGCAGCATACAGCGCGATATCGGCAGCTTTCATCAGTTGCTCGACCTCGTTGCCGTCCGCCGGCGCGACGGCAATTCCGACGCTTGCTCCGACGAAGACGTTGATGCCCTCGACCGTGAACGGTTCCTTGAAGGCGTTGATCAGTGCGTCGGCCAGACGTTCTGCCTCGCTCGGCTGATCGGCCCTCCACTGAATGACCGCGAACTCGTCCCCGGCTAGACGGTACGCGAATTCCCGATCCCTCAGCACGCTCCTGATCCGGTCCGCCGCCATCTTGAGCACGGCGTCGCCTGCCCCGTGCCCCAATGTGTCGTTGATCGGCTTGAAGTCGTCCAAATCGATCTGCATGAGCGCCAATCGGGCGCCGTTGGGCACAGGCAATGCGCCCCGCAACTGATCGCTGAACTGCCGGCGGTTGGGCAATCCGGTGAGGACGTCATGGGTCGCCTGATGCAGGAGAAGAGCACGATCGCTCTCGCCCTGACTGAGCGTTTCGCGGTAGGTGGAACTGCTTTCAGCTTCGACGACACCGATGCCGCCCGCACTTCGGAAAATGACGAGCGTGCGTCGGCTCCCGGTCGATGGGTGGGCGATCTCGACGGTTCGCGGCAATCCGCTTGCGACCACGAATTCGATGGCGGACTTCGGCCCGGGCGCCAGCAGTTCCGGATAGATGTGCCAAAGGGACGTCTCGACGAGAGAATCGACGGCATAGGTTTGTCTGTGCCGCGGCGTGCACTCGACGAGCTGAAAACTCTCGTCATAAAGCGAGACAAGTTCGTCGGAATGGGCGAAAAAGTGGGCCTCGATGGAAGATGAAGCAGGCAGTGTCGTGTCGCCGTCCGGCATCCTCGCCTTTCCCTTCCGTTCCGTGTCGCCCGAGCAAGCCCCTGAGGCTACAATTCGTTATCTTCGATGCATGTCAATTGCCGTTTCCGAACCCTGCCATTGCCAGAAAAATTATCGCGGAACGTGTCGCGGTCAATGGCGCACGACTGCAGAGAGTTAATTTGCGTGATTCCGGCGGAAAGATGGCTAACGATTGAAGTCGGCTGAAGGCACGCGGCGGCGGCCGATCCATCTTGTCACGATGGATCGATTTCCGGACGCTGCGGACGTAAGGATCAACGAGTCGCGGCAGACAGTCCATAGGTCGCGTGCGAGAGCGCCCGCTCAATGCCGCGCAATTCCGCAAGCCCCTTCAGGCGACCAATCGCCGGATAGCCGGGCTGAGCCCCACGGGAAAGGTCGTCGAGAATCTCCTGCCCGTGATCCGGCCGCATCGGAATCTGGTGGTCTACCCGTCCGGCTGTGCGCCGCCGCTGCTCTTCCTTGAGCAGTTCGGCAATGACGGCCACCATGTCCGTGTCGCCCTCCAGATGCTCGTCCTCGTAGAAGGAACAGGGTGTCCGTACCTCCTCGCGAAGGACGTTGCGCAGGTGGACGAAATGAATGCGGGACGCGAACTGGCGGGCCATGGCCGGCAGGTCGTTGGCGGCAAGGGCGCCGAGAGAGCCCGTGCAGAGGGTGACGCCATTGGCCGGGCTGTCGACCTCCCGCAGCATGAAGGCGTAATCTTCTGCGTTCGAGAGAATGCGCGGCAGGCCGAGCAGCGCCCATGGCGGATCGTCGGGATGGGCACAGATGTTGATGCCCGCCCGTTCCGCCACCGGCGTTACCTCCGCGAGGAACTCCACCAGGTGACGCTGCAATTTTTCGCGACTGACGCCGTCATAGGTGCGCAGATGTTCTCGAAGCTGCGGCAGACTGTAGCCGTCGGCGGAGCCGGGGAGCCCCGCGCCGATATTGCGGGAGAGCGCGAGCCGCCGCTCCTCCGTCATTTCACGAAACCGCCGCTCGGCTGCCTCACGCGTCGCCGTGTCGTAGTCTTCGTGGGCGGCCGGCCGCTCAAGAAGATGGATGTCGAAGGCTGCAAAGTCGATCCGGTCGAAGCGCATCGCCTTGGCGCCGTGACGCGCGGTCCAGCGCAGATCGGTGCGGGTCCAGTCGAGCACCGGCATGAAATTGTAGCAAACCGTCCGGATACCGGCGGCTGAAAGTCGGCGCAGCGTTTCCTGCCAATTTGCGACGTGTTCGCGCCAGGGACCGGTCTGCGTCTTGATGCACTCGGAAACGGGGACGCTTTCCACCACCTCCCACTCCAGCCCGCCTGCGCGGACCTCCTCCTGCCGCTTGCCGATCTCCTCGACGGGCCAGACGTCGCCGGTCGGAATGTGATGCAGGGCGCTGACGATCCCGTGCGCGCCGGCCTGCGCTGCGTCTTGAACGCTCACCCTGTCCACCGGCCCGAACCAACGCCATGTATGTCGCATGTGAACTCCTCAGGAAAGAAATGTCAGCTGCACCTTGCATGCAGTGGATCGATCGCCGGCCTGCTCGAAGGCCCGAACCGCCTCGTCGACCGGAAACTGATGGGAAATGATCGGCCGCACGTCGATTCGGCGATCCGAGATGAGCGCGACCGCAAGGGCGAATTCCCCGTCGAACCGCTGCGATCCGACGAGCCGCAACTCCTTGCCGACCAGCGCATGGAGCGGCAGGGTGATTTCGCCCGTCACGCCGACCTGCACGATCGTGCCGCGCGGCCGAACTGCCGCGACCGCGCCGCGTAGTGCCGGCTCGGCGGCCGAGCATTCGAAGGCCACGTGGAACTTGCCCTTGTCGGCCTCGTAGGCGGCAAGCCCGGCCGGATCGCGACGGACATTGACGATGCGGGTCGCTCCCATGGCCTTGGCCCTGTCGAGTGCCGCATCGGCCAGATCCGTCACGACGATCTCATCGGC
>Ga0209281_1000345_pt1 | contig 77851 bp, 71 predicted proteins | sample MedtruBG_FD_187514 | JGI IMG/M metagenome (GOLD analysis project Ga0209281, IMG submission 187514) | Root nodule microbial communities of legume samples collected from California, USA - Medicago truncatula BG (SPAdes) (version 2) | ecosystem: Host-associated > Plants > Roots > Nodule | place... | reverse complement strand
CCGCCTGTACACTTCCCTCGGCGACGCCGCTGTAGGTCGCTTTAGCGACGGCGAAGTCAGCGTACAAATTAACGAAAATGTACGCGGTGGTGATATTTTCATCATCCAGTCCACCTGTGCTCCAACGAACGACAACCTGATGGAATTGGTTGTTATGGTCGACGCCCTGCGCCGTGCTTCCGCAGGTCGTATTACTGCTGTAATCCCTTACTTTGGCTATGCCCGCCAGGACCGCCGCGTCCGTTCCGCGCGTGTGCCAATTACTGCCAAAGTTGTCGCTGACTTCCTGTCCAGCGTTGGCGTTGACCGCGTACTAACCGTTGACCTGCACGCAGAGCAGATCCAGGGCTTCTTCGACGTTCCGGTTGATAACGTTTTCGGCAGCCCAATCCTGCTGGAAGACATGCTGCAGCTGAACCTGGACAACCCGATTGTGGTTTCTCCGGACATCGGCGGCGTGGTACGTGCCCGTGCTATCGCGAAGCTGCTGAACGATACCGACATGGCGATCATCGACAAACGTCGTCCGCGCGCTAACGTTTCTCAGGTGATGCACATCATCGGTGACGTTGCGGGCCGTGACTGCGTGCTGGTTGACGACATGATCGACACCGGCGGTACGCTGTGCAAAGCGGCTGAAGCGCTGAAAGAACGTGGTGCCAAGCGCGTGTTCGCTTACGCAACTCACCCAATCTTCTCCGGTAATGCCGTAAACAATCTCCGTAACTCCGTTATTGACGAAGTTGTGGTGTGCGATACCATCCCACTGAGCGACGAGATCAAAGCACTGCCAAACGTGCGTACGTTGACCCTGTCCGGGATGCTGGCCGAAGCGATTCGTCGTATCAGCAACGAAGAATCCATCTCAGCAATGTTCGAACACTGATCGAACACGGCCGATAAACCCGCTGCGGCGGGTTTTTTTATTTCTGATATTTATTTGTATGACTAATGCAATAATCACCTGCCATTCACATGACAGATGATGCGCACACGGATGATAGATAATTGTGAAAAACGTAACCTCCTCACATGTTCTGCCCTTTCGCGCCCTCATCGACGCCTGCTGGAAAGAGAAGTACACCTCGTCACGCTTTGTTCGTGACCTGATTGCCGGGATCACCGTCGGCATTATCGCTATCCCGCTGGCGATGGCGCTGGCGATTGGCAGCGGCGTTGCGCCGCAGTATGGCCTTTACACCTCGGCCGTTGCCGGTATTGTCATCGCCCTGACGGGGGGCTCGCGCTTTAGCGTCTCCGGCCCGACCGCCGCCTTTGTGGTGATCCTCTACCCCGTTTCCCAGCAGTTTGGTCTGGCAGGGCTGCTGGTTGCCACCCTGATGTCCGGCGTCTTTTTGATTTTGTTCGGTCTGGCGCGCTTTGGCCGGCTGATCGAGTATATCCCCCTTTCCGTGACGCTGGGGTTCACATCCGGGATCGGTATTACCATCGGTACCATGCAGATCAAGGATTTCCTGGGCCTGCAGATGGCCCACGTCCCTGAACACTATCTGCAAAAAGTAGGGGCGCTGGCGATGGCGCTGCCAACCGCCAACCTGGGCGATGCGGCCATCGGAATTGTGACGCTTGGCACGCTGATAGTCTGGCCGCGGCTGGGCATTCGCCTGCCGGGCCACCTGCCTGCGCTGCTGCTGGGCTGCGCGGTAATGGCTATCGTCAACATGTTCGGTGGCCATGTCGCCACCATCGGCTCGCAGTTCCACTATGTTCTGGCGGACGGTTCACAGGGCAGCGGTATTCCGCAACTGCTGCCGCAGCTGGTTCTGCCGTGGGATATGCCTGGCTCCAGCTTTACGCTTAGCTGGGATTCGCTGCGCGCCCTGCTTCCCGCCGCCTTCTCCATGGCCATGCTGGGGGCGATTGAATCCCTGCTTTGTGCCGTCGTGCTCGACGGCATGACCGGCACCAAGCACAAAGCGAACAGCGAGCTGGTCGGTCAGGGTCTTGGCAACATCATCGCCCCGTTCTTCGGCGGTATTACGGCAACGGCAGCCATCGCCCGTTCGGCGGCTAACGTGCGCGCCGGAGCAACGTCACCCGTCTCCGCGGTGATCCACTCCGTTCTGGTGATCCTTGCCCTGCTCATTCTTGCTCCGTGGCTCTCCTGGCTCCCGCTCTCGGCAATGGCGGCGCTGCTGCTAATGGTGGCCTGGAACATGAGTGAAGCGCACAAGGTGGTGAACCTGCTGCGTCGCGCGCCGAAGGACGACATCATCGTGATGCTGATCTGTATGTCGCTGACCGTACTGTTCGACATGGTTATCGCCATCAGCGTGGGTATTGTGCTGGCGTCGCTGCTGTTTATGCGCCGCATCGCGCAAATGACGCGCCTTTCAGCAGTAAACGTCGAGGTGCCTGACGATGTGCTGGTTCTGCGCGTGATAGGGCCGCTGTTCTTTGCCGCTGCGGAGGGGCTGTTCAGCGACCTTGAGTCCCGCATCGCGGGCAAACGGATTGTGGTGCTGAAATGGGATGCCGTACCGGTACTTGATGCAGGCGGGCTGGATGCCTTCCAGCGCTTTGTTCAGCGTTTGCCGGAAGGCTGCGAGCTGCGGGTCAGTAACCTTGAATTCCAGCCTCTGCGCACCATGGCGCGTGCGGGCGTGCAGCCAATCCCTGGCCGCCTTGCCTTTTATCCTGACCGCGAAGCGGCGTTAGCGGATCTGTGAGCCGCCTGATGCAGAGAAACGTCTCTGCATCATCACTGCGATGGCCTGCTGGAGCCAGCCAAGCACGGCAGGCGTCATCCATGTTCCCTTCATCAGATGCGGTTCCTGCTGCATCGCCAGGCGAAACTTTTGCTGCGTTGCCGGGTCAGTGCCCGCATAGGACTGGAACAGCTCCAGCCAGTTTTCAGCCAGCGTCTGCGCGGCTTCGGACGAAGGCTCAAGCCGATCACGCTGCGCCTGATGCAGTTTCGCCACCAGCGGCGGCCACTCCATCATCCGGTCAAAATAGTGCGCCCGGGTAAAGGCCATCTCCTCAGACGAAAGATAGTCCTGCCAGATGATAAGCTTTGACTCCGCGAACGCCCGCGTAATGTAATCCGTTATCTCCGCGGTGATCCCCGTTTGTTCGCGCATCTGAGGCTCAACGCTGTGCATCTCATTCAGTCGGGCAAGAAATTCCGGCTTTCCTGCGGTATCTTGCTCAAGCCGCACCATCCAGCGCGTGGCAAGTTCCATCGCGCGCGGATCGGTGACATCGATGCGTTGTTCCAGCAGCGTTTTTGCTTCTGTCACCAACGCTTGCCAGATGGCCTCCAGCGCCTCTTTCTGCACGGCAAACGGCAGCTGCTGTAACTCTTCTTTGCTAAACCAGCGATCGTACATGTTCATTAACTCCAGAGTCTGTAGCCAGGATTCCAGGTCAGGTGCCTGATCAACGGCAAGCCCGGTACGCAACTCCACCAGTCGTTCACGCAGCGTATGAATGCTGCGTAGCTGCTTGTCCAGCAGGCTGATTTGCGCATCGAGAAGCTCCGTTAGCGAAAGCGATTCCTGTTCGAGGAAACCTCGGATTTCAGCAAGTTCCAGCCCCGCTTTTGCCAGCGCCTGGATCATATGCAGACGCTGTACATCCGCCAGGTTATAAAGCCGGTAACCCGCCGCACTTCTGGCAGAAGGCAGCAGTAAGCCTGTTTGTTCGTAATGATGCAGCGTGCGCACGGTGATCCCGGCGCGTTTTGCCAGATCCCCCACCTGAATCAACATAACTGCTCCTTTTCTTTGCCATCAGCGCTACTCTGGAGCCTTACGTTACGTGAGGGTCAACCCATCATGCAAAAAAAAACGACTCCGCAAAGAGTCGTTTCGGTGTTCGTTATATTCACACGCTAGCTATGCTTGTGCTGGTCGCGGCGGCAGCGTTTATCGTAATGGCGCACCCACCAGTATCTGTCGCTGACCTGCTCATGGCCGCTCACACGCGCTCCGGCGAGCCACAGCACCGCACCGAGGAAGATGCTCAGCACCGCCCCATGCGCGAAGTATTGCGGGAGGTCAAGCTGCGGTAGCTGGTTTAAAATAGAATAACCCACACCGGCCACCATCACGAACAGTCCCAACCCCATCAGGACGTTACCGAGTAACGAAGCGTTTTTGCGTTTCATGTGTCACCTCCGGAACTTTGGGTTGTAGGGAATAAGTCCCTATTCCTTGTGTGTAAAGTATAGACAACACCGCTTATATGAGTTGCGTGAATGATCACATTTACGGATAACGCCCAGACAAAAGTTTACAAATAAGACGTTGAACAGCTTGAAATTCTAATGGTTCAAATGAGTAATTATTCGCTTTTTGACCTTGATGGCGCAGAATTTTGTCAAGCGGCGCGTCAGACAGTAAACTATGCGCCAGATCCGGAACCCATTAGGAAGTGAATCGTGACGATTAAACTGATTGTCGGCCTCGCCAACCCTGGCGCAGAGTATGCAGCCACCCGCCATAACGCCGGTGCCTGGTACGTTGATCTGCTGGCTGAACGGTTACGTGCCCCCCTGCGTGAAGAACCGAAATTCTACGGGTATACCTCACGTATCAACCTTGCCGGCGCGGACGTGCGTCTGCTTGTGCCAACGACCTTTATGAACCTCAGCGGCAAAGCTGTTGCCGCCATGGCGACGTTTTATCGCATTAATCCAGATGAAATTCTGGTTGCTCATGATGAGCTGGACCTGCCCCCGGGCGTCGCAAAATTCAAACTGGGCGGCGGCCATGGCGGCCACAACGGTCTGAAAGACATTATCAGCAAGCTGGGCAATAACCCGAATTTTCACCGTTTGCGCGTGGGAATCGGCCATCCGGGCGATAAAAACAAAGTTGTCGGTTTCGTGCTGGGTAAGCCGCCGGTTTCTGAGCAGAAATTAATTGATGAGGCTGTCGACGAAGCGGCGCGCTGCACCGAAATTTGGATCAAAGACGGCCTGACAAAAGCAACAAACCGCCTGCACGCTTTTAAAGCGCAATAATCGGCGTCATACGGCTTTTTTACCGCGCGGGATGCGGGTTACGTGTATAATAGGCGTAGTTATTTACTTTTCTTCAATCGGTTACCCCTAACCGGTTGATTATCAAGATATTAAGGTGATTTAGAGATGGGATTCAAATGCGGTATCGTCGGTTTGCCTAACGTTGGCAAATCCACCCTGTTCAACGCGCTCACCAAAGCCGGTATTGAAGCGGCAAACTTCCCGTTCTGTACCATTGAGCCGAACACCGGTGTTGTACCTATGCCCGATCCGCGTCTGGACCAGCTCGCGGAAATCGTGAAGCCGCAGCGCATTCTGCCAACCACCATGGAATTCGTGGATATCGCGGGCCTGGTAAAAGGCGCGTCTAAAGGTGAAGGTCTGGGTAACCAGTTCCTGACCAACATCCGTGAAACCGAAGCTATCGGTCACGTTGTGCGCTGCTTTGAAAACGACAACATTATCCACGTGAACAACAAAGTGGACCCGGCTGACGACATCGATGTTATCAACACCGAGCTGGCGCTGTCTGACCTGGACACCTGCGAGCGTGCGTTACACCGCGTGCAGAAGCGTGCCAAGGGTGGCGACAAAGACGCCAAAGCCGAGCAGGCTGCGCTGGAAAAATGTCTGCCACAGCTTGAAAACGCGGGCATGCTGCGCGCGCTGAAAAACCTGACCGACGAAGACAAAGCCGCAATCAAATACCTGAGCTTCCTGACCCTGAAGCCAACCATGTACATCGCCAACGTTAACGAAGACGGTTTCGAAAACAACCCATACCTCGACAAAGTGCGTGAAATCGCCGCGGCCGAAGGTTCTGTGGTGGTGGCGGTTTGTGCGGCTGTCGAATCCGACATTGCCGAGCTGGACGATGCCGACCGCGAAGAATTTATGGCCGAGCTGGGTATTGAAGAGCCAGGCCTGAACCGCGTGATCCGCGCGGGCTACGAGCTGCTGAACCTGCAAACCTATTTCACCGCTGGCGTGAAGGAAGTGCGTGCATGGACCATCCCTGTTGGTGCAACCGCGCCACAGGCGGCCGGTAAGATCCATACCGACTTCGAGAAAGGCTTTATTCGTGCGCAAACTATCGCGTTCGAAGACTTCATCACCTACAAGGGTGAGCAGGGCGCGAAAGAAGCCGGCAAAATGCGTGCAGAAGGTAAAGATTACATCGTTAAAGATGGCGACGTGATGAACTTCTTGTTCAACGTCTGATTCGTCTTGAGTCAAAAAAATCCACGCCCTGGCGTGGATTTTTTTCTACAGAATAAGCTACCGCGTCAAAATGAATTAAAGCCGTTTATAACATCAAGGTTGAAAGGATAATTTCAAGACAGCGTTTGTTCGCCTCGAAGTGATAATAGCGATGGTTACGGCGTTTACCCACCAGTTCCGCATAGCAGCAGAGTTTAACTGTACTGAAAATATAACTCTGGTCTGCAGCACGCATTTTTTCTTCAGCACTAACGATCTCTCCTCGGCAGGTCCAAAGCTTGTCACCCAAAGAGGCATTAAACACGTTAGGAATAGTGCTCAGCATTTAGGTGGGTCGCGCTTTATCGGCCACAGGCCCGGCTCCACCGTCAGCTGATATACCACCCGTCAACTCAACGGAGCTGAACGGTAATTCGGTTGAGCATATCTTTATTCCACTATGGACGAATCTCAGTGCCAGAAGTTAACTCAGCTCAATATGCAAAGATGAAACGCCGTTGATGTGATAATGAGTCGCTGTAAGATTGACTTCGCTTGCCAATAAATAAAACTACTTTCCCTGTAGTTTCACTGAGATATTTTTAAGTTAATATCGTGCTTATTTAAGCCATAAACCTGAAAACATAAGGACGCCAGCCAGGGAAACTACGCTTTTAGCAACGATAAGCAAGCCAGGCCCAACGACGCGTGTTATAGACGATATTTTTTCATAATTTTCTGCATTGTATTTTTTATGCGCCCCTATGACCCCGTGAAAAATCGTGCAGAGCAGCACAACGGTAACCTTTAATCCCCATACACACAGGAAAGACATGGAAAAGATAATCGAATATTGTTTCGCCGTTGCGACGGAGAATAATGACATTGACAGAGCGATCCATTTCAACGTAAAGCCAATAATAACCGTAGTCACTAGCACCAGAACGAACATCAACCCAGCCAGAAACCATTGTTTTTTGCCGAACAAATCTTTTCCATTCCAGATGTATGCTAAAGTGATAAGAATGAAAACATACAACCAATCCATTTCATCTTTTCATTCTCCACTCTTTTTTCATTCGTCGCCATGCAAACAGTAAAAATAAAACCAATCGGGGCTAGAATGCTCACAGTCTATCAGACATTAAAACAAAAAAATCTCAATCACTTGCGATATCTTTTTTGTCTTTTCAAATATTCCACATCTTGTTCATGAGGAAGAATGATCTTTAATCCTTGCCCCATCTGCGAAGCTATATAATTAGTATTAGATAAATGCTGGGCAAGCTCGGCATCTGTTGTATCAAATTCTTTGGACGCGAGCACTCCAAGATTCAATGCATGTAATTTACTTTTATCTTTTTCAGCACCTATTAAAATTGATTTGATATAATCCAACTGGCACTTCGCCATAACATACAGTGAAAAATCAGGCTTTGCTTCCAATCGTTGATTGATTATATCAAGGGCATCATTGATATAATTCAAATCGGTATAATTTTCTTTATTCATGAGCAATCTGACACATATCTTTTATATTGAAAATATACTGTAATCCTCCACCTAATGACTAGAAGAGATATTTTTTTACTGACCAAATATCAGGCACGGAAAAATAGCCGTGCCATAGGGATTATACAATTATAAAAAATTGTCCTCAGGTGCTCTATCGAATAACTCACCTGCCATTGTGGCGATACGTTCGTGTTGCACGAGTTTATTTTTCCAATCCTGCGGAATACCGGAATAACCATATAATGCTCCAGCTAATTGCCCCGCCGTCGCCGCAACGCTGTCAGCGTCATCGGCAAGATTGGCGGCCAGTAGAATTGCATCTCGGAAATTATCCGTATTCCATACCGACCACATCGCTGCCTCAAGCGTATCGATAACATAACCACTTGAACGAATCTGATCGCGAGTTTTTTGCTTATATTCACCCGCGTTGATAATCATTACGCGTGGCTGAAGCGGCATAACGTGCGGAGAAAAAACAAAATCTTTATTGCTACCGTTAATCATATGCACAAGCAAATAACTTAAATACTGTGTGCTATTTATTGCTTCCGCGGCACCGTGTGTTGCGATACTCTGTTTTTTAGCTTCATAAAACGCTTTGCTTAATGACTTTCTAAAAAAAATAGAGACAGGGGCTTGTCTGATAATAGAAGCATTACCTGCAGTTTCTGGCGCAGTATTGCCGCTCCATCCAGGGCCAATTGTTAAATATTGTTCTAAAGCAAATCGCGTTGTATTACCTATATCAAAACAGACGCCATTTGAACTGTTATAACCATGCTGATACCATGCCAAAAGCTTATTCCGGAAGCATATAGTATCCGCATCACCTTTCTCAAGAAGCGTTTCCGCAAGACATAATGCCATGGATGTATCATCCGTCCATTCGCCTGCGCGAAGTCGAAATGGCCCACCACCTGTCATATCTTTGACGTGTGCTTTGTCACGAGGTAAAAATTCGAGCGTCGTCCCTACAGCATCTCCAACAGCAAGACCAATAAGCGCACCGATAGCACGATCTCGCGATTCCGCTAGTGAGATGTTACATGATGGTGTTAAGTCCCATTGTTTTTGTGCATCACTATTCGACGATGATTCTAAGGGTTTATTATCATAAGTATACTGCATCCTCCGCTGAACCAAAGGACTGCTAACGGGTAAGTAGTGTCGATATTTGTCCACATACTTTAGTAACGTATTTAAATCAGTGTGCAGATCGATCATTATAATTCCTTATATGTAAGCGCGGTTTTACCACCAGAATCAACACGCTCAACAACTTCAAATTTGGTACCTGGTTTGAAAAGCACTTCCGTTTCAGTTCCTTTATATTCAGAAAGAAAATCAATAGGCTTACCTGTTTTACCATTAATTTTAATCGTGGTATCTCCTGAAAAAGGAACTTTCTGATCGGTGCTCATAAATGCTGGATCAGAAACAACATTACCCACCTGGTTTTCCATTAGTACGTTTTCAGGTAACATCGCGCCTCGATATGTTATCCCCTTATAGGAAGGAAGCTTATCAAGCGCGTTAGTGGCGTGATCCGCAAAGGCTTGTATTTCTGGTGTAAGTTCAGCCTGACCTCTTAGCGCATTGTTAACCATCGGATAACCTTCATTCGTAGTATAACCATAAAGAGCCCCTACTTCATCATCAGTTAGCAGGGAGGAGAGTCGTTTATCCCCTTGTTCAGCAAGTTGTCTTCCCTTCGTTATCCATGTATTCGACAGGTCTTTACCTACAGCCTCGGATAAACTCATCTTCGGTTTATTTAAAGCTGTAGCGCCTAATGGGCTTGCTTCGACAGGTCTGACTGCCGGTATTTTACCAGCCCGCCACGCATCGAGCCTTGCCCCACCCTTGATGCCAGCTCCACCGCCGATAACGGAGCCGATCAGCATCCCCCATTTCTGACCGTCGCTGCCTTCGCCAAACAGCATTCCACCCGCGTAGCTACCCACAGTTCCACCGCCCATCGCACCGAGTGTACTCAGAAGTGCGATTGCCGGACTGGCCAGCACCGCCATGGCTCCGGCACCAACGGCGAGCATCGTCCAGTTCACCCATTCCGGTATTTCAGGACTTATTTCATCTGTCTGAACCCTGCTTCCACCGATAATAACATTTCGCGATCCCTGGCTAATCTCGGCGCTGCAAGTCAACTTATCGCCTGTGCGAGAGGCGGGAAAGTTGTTGATGTAAACTTTTATCGAACCTTCCGCAACCCGTTGCAGGCTACCGCTGTGCTCATCACACTTTCCGGCTGACAGATGAGCGCGGATAGCCTTTCGGCTGTTGATAAAGACATTGGGAGAACCTTCTTTTAGCGTACCGGTTGTATGGCGTGGAGCCCATGACATACTACCGAGGAGCTCACCCAACCCACCCGCAGCACATGCCCCAGCCGCAACGGCAGAAACAGCAACCAGCGCGGTCCCTCCGGTGACGACAACGGCAGCTGCGCCCAGAATTGCCCCACCAACCAATCCCGCGATCATCCAGCCTTTTGAGGCTGTATGAGCAATCTCATCATCTACGCGAGCGGCCAGACATTCAGACATGACTATTCGGCTCGCTGTGCCATCAGATACCCACGTATCCGATCGGGTGTATTAAGTTGGTCAGAACCAGAGACCTGGCGGCATACGGAAAGCTGTGAAAGCAAGTGATGTGATTTGTCTGAGGAAGTCGTCCAGAGCGCGTAACGAAGGGGTTGGCTGTCCGGAACGGGTGCAATACTGAGTGGTTTACCCCGCTTTTCAAAAAGCAAATACTGCCCCTCTTTCGCCCGCTGAAGCGAAAGGTGGCCATACAGTTCCTGAATGTTTTCAAAGACACTCAGTACCTTACTCTCACTATCAAGCGCAAAAAATGGCCCCTGGCTGTCGGCAGCGAGCATTTCTTGGGTTTCAGTCTCAGCAGGTTTGTGGAACTTAATACTGCGGATAATTTCCTGATATTGATTATGATAATAATCACTAAACTCGCCCGGACAAGTACCGATATAACACACCATCTTTTGGCCGCCAGGATGGTCACCGAGCAAAATAACGGTCTGCCTCTGGAAGATGGTCGCATTATCATTTTTGAACTGATAAAAAAGCTCAACCGCCGGGTGACCATCAACAGAGGTCATCTGAGAGGATTCGAGACGAAAATCGGGCACCGTAATTTCCAGTTCACGTACCAGCCGTGTTGCCGCATCATGAACTTTGTCTTCGTTTTTAGCACTCGCACGAGAAACAACGAAAGTAAACTCGCTGGCTCCGTTATCACTCAGGGTAAATAAATTCATGGTTCTGTCTTTAAACACATCAGGTAAGGCGAGGGATGCTTCCTGAAGAATATATTCAGCCATTCGGGTTACTCTTACTTATTGCCATTAATAACAAAAAAACTATCCACTTCCTGCTGGATTTCACCCTGATGGGATGCGCCAGGAGGATCGATGGCATTGCTTCCATCATCAGGGTTTAAATGCAGTTCGCCGGAAAGCGTGTTTATTTGCGCATTCTGCTTAGCGGTAAAGTTAAAGTTATTGCCAATGATATTAACGCTGCCATCTTTCGATAATTCAATGGCGCTTTCACCGCATTCCAGCCTCAGCGTATTACCCGCCGAAAGAATATAGTCGTTAACCACTTTATCACTGCGACTGTTACCCGTCAGGCAGATGACGTTCTCTTTAACCCCCGCGGTCTGATTTTTTGCTACCCGTAAGGTTTCATCTTCCCCAACAAACTGAGTACGATTTTTTTCAGTAGAATGCGACTCGTCGTTTTTGACGTTGATATCCAAGTTCCGCTCGGCCTGGATCCACACCTGCTCTGCGCCCGCCTTGTCCTCAAAGCGCAGGGCATTCGCATTGTCCACGGAGCCGTCTTTCGAACGGCTCATAAAGCCCATCTGCGTTGCCGCGGCCGGCAGCGCCCATGGCGGCATGCTGGCTTCGTTGTACACGCGGCCGGTAATAATCGGACGGTCCGGGTCGCCGTTAATAAAGTCCACCACAACCTCATCCCCGACGCGCGGGATCTGCACCCCGCCGTAGCCCTGGCCCGCCCAGGCGCTCGACACGCGCACCCAGCAGGAGCTGGTGTCATCACCTTTCGCCAGCCGATCCCAGTGGAATTTCACCTTCACGCGGCCATATTTGTCGGTCCAGATACTCTCCCCCTGCGGCCCCACGACTTTCGCCGTCTGCGGGCCGTAGGTGCGCGGCCACGCCGTGCTTTGCGCCGGGCGGTACGACACCGACGCCGGGATAACGCTGAAATCGGTACGGTGAATGGTTTCCCCCTCGCCGCTCGCGTAGCGGTTTTCTTCGAAGTGGTAGCCCGCCGCCGTCACCAGATATTCACCGTTGTCGCTGAAGAACGGCGCATTGGTCAGCGTAAAGGTGTGCCCGGGCGCTATCCCCGCCGCCGTGGCGGTGGCCTGAATCTGCTGATGCTCAACCTGCCAGCGCTCCTGCCGGATGCGGGCGTAGAACTCCGCGTGCCCCTGCTCCACAAAGCGCCCCGGCCAGTCGTACACGTCGATGCTGCCCGGCTTCGGCGACGCCGGGTTCTGTTGGGCCTGGAACAGCCACGCGTTCGGCTTGCGGAAGTCATAGTCGTCGAGGCTGTATATCCCCGGCGTCACGCTGTCCTCCAGCGCCCACTGCCCGATCCCCTCTTCGTCCGTACTGCCGCCGGACGGCGTCTGATGGTAAGGGATGACTTCGTAGCCGCTGAACGGCTGGTGCTGGGTGGCGGCGTCGGTGAGTACCAGAGTGTGTTTATCGTCCTCGTGGCTGAAGTAATAGGCAATCCCCTCCAGCTCCATCAGGCGGCTAATAAAGTCCAGGCTCGACTCCTGATACTGCACGCAGTAGTCCCACACGCGGTAGCTGCCGGTGAGTTTATCCTCCACGTTGACCTGATGCTCGCCCAGCAGGGTTTTCACTATCTGCGGCACCGTCTGCCCCTGGAAGATACGCAGGTTGCGGTCGCGCTTCATCGGCCACAGGTCCGGCTCCACCGTCAGCTGGTACACCGCGTAGCGGGTGCCCGTCAGCTCAACGGCGCTCACCGCCACGCGCGTGACTTTGCCGTTGATATAGCGGGAGGTGAGCAGGTTCTGCGTCGGGATGGTCACCGTGACCGGCTGACCGAGCAATTTGCTGCGGTCGATGCGCGCGTCCGTGCCGAGCAGGGTCAGCGTCAGGGCGAACGACTCGGACATCGCCTCGCGGCCGGAGAGTTTCCAGAAGAGCAGCCCCTCGACCGGGAGCTGAACGGTAATTCGGTTGAGCATAATCTGTATTCCGTAATGGTTTATGCTGAAAACGTGTTTGAACGTAAAGCTAATTTTGACAAAGTGGTTTTGGATATGCGCCGGTGCTCTTATGCGTCAGAGTTAGAGAAAGTTATCCTCAGGTGCACTGTGAAATAGCTCCCCTACATGCTGACGAGACGTTCGTGTTGGACCAGTTTATCTTTCCACTTCTGCGGAATACCTGAATAGCCATATAACGCACCGGCCAGTTGACCTGCCGTTGCCGCAACGCGGTCGGCATCGTCCGCCAGATTGGCGGCAAGAAGGATCGCATCACGGAAATTATCCGTATGCCATACCGCCCACATTGCGGCCTCAAGCGTATCGATAACATAACCGCTGGAGCGAATCTGGTGACGCGACTTATGCTTGTACTCACCAGCGTTAACGATCATAACCCTTGCACACAAAGGAAACCGATGAGGCTTGAACAACGCCTCTTTTGGTTAACCACAGCATCGTCACTGTGAAGATCGAGCATTACGCGTCCTTCCGTATTGATGTATCCACAGGGAGTAGATCTTAAGAAACTCTGAAAATATAAACAAAATACTATACAGCCAGACGTTCGAGGCGCCCGCGATATTCAACAACAAAGGGAAAAGGGTCACCGAGTACCGGAAGGAGATCAGACGAAAAACTTCCTGGCAGAGCGCCAGTCTGCTCGCGAAAGGCTTCCCGCTCAGAAAGCACCATGCCGAGGCAAAGAGCGACAACAGCAACAGGAAATCGAGAATAAAGAAAAGCAGCAGAACGCCGGATCCACCACCAGAAAGCCAGTTTCCTGTCGCACTGAAAGAGGATATATCGGATACAAAGGGGACTCTGTTATGGCGCATGGACTGCGCACAGTAGACCACAACAGCCAGCGCATCCATCGTTCCCCAGAAAATGAATACCTGCTTTTTAACACTCATCATTGCTCAAGGAAGTGCACTGTTAAACAACATCACTGGCTCACCGGTGCAGGAGGCCATTTACCGCCATGCTGAATAAGCGTGTCTTTGATTTCAGTCAGCTTTTGATATTCGTCACTGCCCTCTTTCGCCCGGTTCAGATAACGCTGCAGCTGGTTGGCCATTGTCCAGCCATTATCCGCCTTGATCTCAGCGTTCGCGCCACGCTCCAGCAAAAGCAGGACATGATCGTAAGAGTGAAAGTCCAGCGCGGCGATCAGCAACGTATTACCCAGTGAATTGGTAATATTGATGTCCGCTCCACCGTCAAGCATCGCCTGCAGCGTATCGGTGTTTTTTGCTTCGAGGGTCTCGAAGATAATTGGTTCCCCAAACGTTTTATCCTTCGCATCCGGCGATAATCCGCCCTCCAGCATCGCCTTTATCCAGACCCCACTGTCCGCTTTCAGCACATATTCAGCCGGACTGCTCTCTCCTTTAGGCCTTGGCTGGAGCGGATCTGCCCCCGATTTAACCAGAGCGGTAATAATTTTTAGCTGTTCCGGTGTTTTTTTATCGTTAATTGCGTTCATCACCGCCCAAAACAACAGCGTCATGTCCTCTTTACCGGGCTTATTAAGGTCTGCTTGCGACGCTAATTTAATAACCTCATTCATCTCACCGGCTTCAATTGCACGCGCGACTGCGAGCTGCTGACCACTGAAGTAATTGTCTGGTTTTAAATCCATATTTTGCTTGCACCCCTGAACCATAAACATTAAACAAAGCGCTATCCAGCCAGTAATCAATGATTTCACGCGCGACTCCCGATAATGGCGATGTCTTCATCTTTCTGTTGCTCAATACAGTTAATCGCCTGATCGATGCCATGGCGATCGAGAGCACCTCCCGTTCCCCCCGGAAGGTCGTGTGCAATTCCGGCAGCGTTAGGCATGACGGCAGAAAGCTCTTCTTTGGCTATCAGCGCCGGCACGTGTCCTTTAACCGTTTTGAAATCTTCCCAAAGGTTAACTTCCTGAATTTTTGTCAGCAGTTCACCTTCAACCCGGTAAGCCTGAATATTTTCCGTACTGCCCAACAAACTTCCGCCGTACTTCTCTACGGTACCTGAATTTAGACCGGCCGCATTGAAGGTCCATCCCGGCATACCGCTGGCCATTGCGGTAGCAGACGCTAATCCGCCCCCTAAAGAGTGGCCCGCAATGTCCACTTGTTGACCGGATTTAGAGAGTTGTTCGCCAAGACCCACTGCTCTTTTATAATAATCTGACGCCATTCCGAGCCCTTGCGCACCGTTATTTTTCCAGTCAGCCATGTTCTTCATGGGGAAAAATTCGGGTTGCCGTGATCCTCTGAAAACCAACGTTGGGTTCATATCACGACCAAACACCTCTGGGTCGGGTTGATATACGCGGGCCAGAAAATCAGGAGAGGCTGTGTTGTCGAAAAGTGATTTGCTGTTCAGCCCAAGCTTCTTCAGCGCCGCTGCGTCATTACTAATATCCGTCCACCCCTCCGGCACGCCCGGCGTTGTTTCCAGCGGGTTTACGGTCTTATAAACATTTTCCGCAAGCTTCGCTTTCTCCACGGCAATATTATTCGCCGCTAACCGTTTAGCCGCGATCTGCGCATCCGGGTAGAGGCTGTTGCTGCCCTTCGCAATCAGGTCCTTACGGGCCTGCCAGCGTTCGGCTTTGGTCATATTCTGCAACTGAGAGGCATAGGTTTTACCGTCTTTGCCCGGCGTCGGCTGGTCAGGCACCTGCGCCGCTTTGGATTTCACCACCTGCGTCGGCAGCTCCGTTGGCGCAGGGCGGGAACCATAGGTGCGCACCATCGTTTCGTAACGATCGACGATAGTGCTTACCGGGTACCAGCCCAGCCCGGTAAGCGAGGCGGCCTGCAGCCGCCCCTGTGCATTGATGTAAAAGATTTCCGTTACCGATGACCAACTGCGAAAACTTTCGTCAATTGCAACGATTCTGCCCATATCAAGATCCTGCGCAATCAGCTTGCGCGTATCGCGCCCGGACTGATAGGGATTCGCACCGGTGATGGTTCGCAGCAAATCGTAGCGCGTGAACAGCGAGCGCAGCGAATTGTCGGGAACCGACATAATCCACTGCCCGGCGACGGACGGGCGGATAATTTTCGCAAAAAGCGCTGGCGAGACGTTCTCGCTGAAAAGATAGACAAACTTAATGTTATACATTCGTTCCGTCCTGTTCCCTGTCCCTGCCTGACTTACGGATTCACCAGCCAAGTACCCGGCTTGGCAATATCCAGCGTCTGGGTACGCGTTCTCCCGTTGCCCTGCAGTTCAATCTTCGCCTCACCGGCTGGCAGCTTGAGCGATGCATAACCGTTCGTCGCCGGACGCAGCGCTTTTGGCTCGCCGTTCACTTTCAGCGTTTCGCCGTCCTGGATACGGATATAAACCAGCGCAACAGGGCTCGCGACAGGTGGTGGAGCCTGTTCCGCTGCCTGCTCGCTAACCTTCTCCGTTTCCGGCTTCACGTCTGGCGTGTTCGCGGCGGTTTCAGTCGGACGCGTCTCTGCCGGTGCCTGTACAGCCTGCTCGGGCGCATCCTGACCGCCGCCGCTAAACAGCATGGCTCCGGCTACAATGCCCACCAGCACGCCAGCGGCAACCATGCCCGGGATCTTGTAGCGGCGCCAGTCAAGCGCCGAAGCCGGTTTCTCTTCCTCTACCGGAACCAGCATGGTGCCGGTTTTTTTGGCGGTCAGCACATCGTTGATACCGGCGACCGGCATCTCGATCAGCGCCGCGAACTCGTCGATAGACTGCGGACGGTCCTCCATGTGCAGCGCCAGCGCGCGGTCAATGGCCTGCAGCAGCGGGATGGAATAACCCTGCGGCATGATTTCCACCAGCGGTTTGCAGGTATCCTGGATAGAGCGCACCACGCTGACCGGCGGCGGCGATCCCACGATCAGAGTCCGCAGCACGGCACCAAGGGCGTAGATATCCGTCCACGGACCCTGCTCGCTTTCGTTGTCGTCGGTGTACTGCTCAATCGGCGCAAAGCCCGGGCGCAGCATGGTTTCCGTTTCGTCGGAAAGGTTACCGATGGTGCGGCGCGCGGAGCCGAAATCGAGCAGCACCGGCAGGCCGTTATCCTGGATCTGAATATTATCCAGAGAGATATCGCGGTGCAGATAGCCTTCGTCGTGAATGGTTTTGATCGCACCGAACAGCATTGGCAGCGTGCGGCGGATCCACGCCTCGTTGATCAGCTCCGGCTTTTGTTCGCGCAGGCGTGAAAGCGTGGTGCCGCTGTAAAACAGCGTCCCCATGTAGGCCGTGTCGTTTTGCACCCAGAAGCGCAGGACGTGCAGCAGGTTCGGGTGGTTAAAGCGCGCCAGCAGACGGGCTTCCTGAATAAAGCTGTTCAGGCCGGCGGAAAACGCTTTGCCAAAGCGCTCGCTGCGCAGCACGAGGGTCATGTCATCACCGCGCACGGCGAGCGAGGAAGGCATAAATTCTTTGATAGCGATAGTGCGTTCGAGCTGGTGATCCCACGCGCGATAGACAATGCCAAAACCGCCGCCGCCGATCACCTCTTTGATTTCAAACTCGTTGAAGCGGTACCCGACCGGGAGCGCGTTTGGGACAGTCCGATTGTTATCATTATCCGTCATCTTTTACAGTTCTCTTGATGATTATTACGCGGCAAACTGACAGTGAAACTCGCCCTGCTCGCAGGTGACACGCAGACGTCGATACTGCTCGTCGCCGCGGCTGGCGGTAAGTAAAATCTGGCTCATCTGAGGCAGTAAGGTGTTCGTCAGAATAGCGTCCACCATGCGGCCACCGGACTCCACCTCGGTACAGCGTTGAACAATTTGTTCCACCACGCTGTCGTCAAACTCCGAAATAATGCTGTGATTCTCTTCCAGACGACGCTGGATGCGCTTGAGCTGCAGGCGAACAATCTGTCCCAGCATTTCGTCGCTCAGCGGGTAATACGGCACCACCAGCAGGCGGCCCAGCAGCGCCGGCGGGAATACCTCCAGCAGCGGCTGGCGCAGGGCGCCGCTTAACGCCTCAGGCTCCGGCACCAGCTCCGGATCGGCGCACATGGCGCTAATCAGGTCGGTGCCAACGTTTGACGTCAGAATAATGATGGTGTTACGGAAATCAATATGACGCCCCTCGCCGTCCTCCATCCAGCCCTTATCAAAGACCTGGAAGAAGATTTCGTGGACGTCCGGGTGCGCTTTTTCAATTTCGTCCAGCAGCACCACGCTGTAAGGGCGACGACGCACGGCCTCGGTTAACACGCCGCCTTCACCATACCCGACGTATCCCGGAGGTGCACCTTTTAGCGTCGATACGGTATGCGCTTCCTGGAACTCGCTCATGTTGATGGTGATAACGTTCTGCTCGCCGCCGTACAGCGATTCCGCCAGCGCCAGCGCGGTTTCGGTTTTACCGACGCCGGACGGGCCGCACAGCATAAAGACGCCAACGGGTTTGTTCGGATCGTCGAGCTTCGCCCGCGAGGTTTTCACGCGGCGGGCGATAAGATCGAGACCGTGACGCTGGCCGATAACGCGCTGGTTCAGCGTGTCGGCGAGGTTGAGCACCGCGTCGATCTCGTTTTTCACCATCCGGCCCAGCGGGATCCCGGTCCAGTCAGAGACCACCGCAGCGACAACGTTTTCATCCACAGCCGCAAACAGCAGCGGTTCATCACCCTGCAAGGCGCTCAGGGCCTGCTGCTGTTCCGTCAGCTGGCCGCGCAGCTCAGCGCTATCTTCATCGCTTGCCGCGAACAGCGCCGCGCGCAGGCGAATAATCTCCTGCACCAGGCTGCGCTCTTCTTCCCAGCGCTGGGCCAGGGCTTCGCGTTTTGTTTCATACGCGTCGCGTTCGACGCGTAACGTCGCTACGCGCTCAGCGTCACCTGCACCGACGCGCGCTTCGCGTTCAGCAATCTCAATTTCCACGTCCAGCGCGGCAAGGTGGCGCAGGCAGTCTTCCAGCTTCGCAGGCGGCGCGCTCTGGCTGACCGCGACGCGGGCGCAGGCGGTATCCAGCAGCGCAACGGCTTTGTCCGGCAGCTGGCGCGCCGGGATATAGCGATGGGACAGCTTCACCGCTGCGCTGACCGCTTCGTCAAGCAGCAGGACCTGATGGTGCGTCTCCAGCGGCGAGACGGTGCTGCGCAGCATCAGGACGGCTTTAGCTTCGTCCGGCTCGTGCACCTGCACCGTCTGGAAGCGACGGGTCAGCGCCGGATCCTTCTCAATATACTTTTTGTATTCCGCCCAGGTGGTCGCGCCGATGGTTCGCAGCTGCCCGCGCGCCAGCGCGGGCTTTAGGAGGTTGGCGGCATCGCCGGTACCCTGCTGCCCACCCGCACCGATCAGGGTGTGGATCTCATCGATGAACAAAATTATCGGCGTCGCGCTGGACTGAACTTCATTGATTAAGGCCTGAAGACGCGCTTCAAACTCGCCCTTCATCCCAGCGCCAGCCTGCAGCATACCGATATCCAGCAGCCAGAGCTGAATGTTTTGCAGCGGCTCCGGTACGTCGCCCTCAGCGATACGCAGCGCCAGTCCTTCAACAACCGCCGTTTTACCCACCCCGGCTTCCCCGGTCAGCAGCGGGTTATTCTGACGGCGGCGCATCAGAATATCGACCATCTGGCGGATCTCTTCATCGCGCCCGACGACCGGGTCAATCTTGCCTTCGCGGGCGCGGGCGGTCAGGTCCTGACCGTACTGGGCCAGCGTTCCCTGCGCAGCAGGTACCGTACCGGCGGGGGCATCCACGGTTGCCGCAGCCTGCTGCGTTTCTTTGCTCTGGGCGCAAATGACATCAAACTGCTCGATCAAGACTTCGACGTTAAGGCGGGTGAACTGCGCCGAAATGCCTTTCAGCACGTTCGCCAGATTCCAGGTTTTCAGGATACCGATCAGCAAATGCCCGCCGCGAATGCGGCTGACGCCAAACTTCAGCGAACCGAACACCCAGGCGCGCTCGACGGCGCTGTCGATATGTTCAGACAGGTCGGACACCGAGCTGGCCCCGCGCGGCAGAGCATCCAGCGCCGCAACCACGTCGCGCGTCAGCTGTTGTTCATCAAGGGCGAAATGTCGGATCACCTGCTGCAGATCGCCGTCCTGCTGCTGCATCAGCTGATGCAGCCAGTGCACCAGCTCAACGTAGGGGTTACCGCGCAGCTTGCAGAACGCCGTTGCGCTTTCAAGAGAGGTAAATAACAGCGTATCCAGTTTGCCGAAAAGCACGGCACGGCTAATTTCTGACATGTTCTGTTCCGTTAAAAACATTCGTTTGAAAATTATCGCTCTGTGCGATAAACCAGATCGCCACGAGGGGCGGGCTGAGGCTGAACGCCCAGCCAGGCGTTGTACCCGAGACGCGCCTCGCCGCCGAGCACGGCGCCCTGCACCGCGTCGGCACGCAGGATCACCCGCGTATCCCACTCGAATTCAACCCCGACGTACTGGCGTACCCAGTCGCGCAGTTCGGTGACCCACGCTTCGCCAGGCAAAAAGCGGTTGTACTCTTGCTTAGCCAGCGGGCCAATTTCGATGCGAAACTTGTGCTGCACATCGCGTACCGCTACGCCAAGAAACGCAGACTCGCCCATGCGCGGCAGGCGGCGCCCTTCCCCCAGTTGCGCCTGTTCGCGCCGGGAGAGCGGCATCCACTGCGGCACGTTGGCGACGATGTTCACCGGGGCTTTAAAATAGTTGCGCAGGATCTTCTCCAACCCTTCCGGATCGCGTCCGTTACGGGTCAGGTGTCCGGCATGGGTAAAACGCGCATGCCCGCTGAGGCTGCCTTTGCTCATCTGACCGGGCTGTCCCATGCCGATAAGCGAGGCCAGATAGCCCTCAAAGCGTTTATCGTCGGCGCGATCGAGCGACACGGTGGGCTGCGCATCCGCCCAGGCGCGGTAGAACAGCAGCGTCAGGCGGTGGTGGAACAGGTCGGCAAACGCGCTGAGGCTGTAGTCCTGATGGTGATGAATACGCTCCCGGGCGTATTCGGTCATGTGCACAGGCAGCGGGCCGTTTGGACCAAACAGGCCGAAGCTCAAAATCGACACGTCGTGCAGACCGTTCCCGTCGCGCTGGCGAGCGTCCGCCACCGTCGAAGGGGCAAACCCCATAGAGGGCTGCTGGCCGATACGCAGCGGTTCAAACTTCGGCAAAGGTGCACGTCCCAGCGGATAACGTTCGCCGCCCTGGGCATCAATGCGCCTTAACAGCTGAAACAGGTCGTAGCGCCACGGCGTCTCGCGCACGCCCTGCCAGAATGCATCCGGCAGAGGCGTCAGGCGGTGCACCCGCAGCGGTACGGTGGTGAGGTCACTCATATCAGCGCCCTTTTACCCATGCGCGGCGCCCAGTAGCCAATGTCGCCGCGCTGCTGACTTTTCAGCGTGAACTCTGTGAAGCTATTGATAGACACGAGGCGGGCAAAGAGGCGCTCCAGCACGCTGCCGAAAAGCCAGGGGCTGGCACCGGAGAACGCGCGCTCGTCCACCGTCAGGGTAATGCCTATCCCACGGGCGAAAACGACGGGTCCCGGCTCCGGCACGCGGCGGTGAACCGGCGCCAGCAGGCAGTGGCGAACGCCGTCCACCTGACGCGCCACAGGCGTCTCCGCCAGGCTGGCATACAGCCCCAGGAGCTGACGAAGCGCCGCAGCGCCGTCCTCATTTTCGCTGTCCATCAGGCTGAGGTAATTCATCTGCAGCTGGCTAATGAGCCGCCAGGTGCTGAACCCTTCAGCCAGCGCCGGGCGCGGCGGCGTCGGGCCTTTACGCAGGGTCAGGGATTTTACCGGCATGGAGTCGGCCATAATGAACTGTCCGAGCTCCTGCTGCAGCATCAGCGGCAGGTCGCGGCTGGTGCACAGTACCTCAGCGGAGATATAGCGCAGGTTGTCCTGCCACGGCGCATGCTGCGCATCCACCAGGGAAACAAAAACTTCCGAACCGATGTAGCCGGTACGGGTGCCGTAGCGCAGGGCATGCTCAGACAGCACGCGCTGTTCACGGCGCAGCGAGAAATAGGCGCCGTAGTTGCCGCTGTCGCCGCTCCAGGTGCTCCAGAAGGGACGAAACGTCCGGTCGTCACGCTGACCGTCGGCGCTGCCATGGATTTTATTGACCGCGTATATCTCGTAATCCAGCGGACGAATGTTATCGACCACCAGATGATATTCATGCTGCCCTTCATTCAGCTTCTGACGCGCCGCTACGCGGGGAAACAGATTGATCACCGGCGTGCAGTGCAGCGCCAGGTGGCTGGCATCGACCACGCGCTCAAGCTGCGTATCGGTTTTATCCAGCAGGATAAAGATATCAAACGCTTTTTCATTCTCACAGCGGCTGACAAGCTTGCCAAGGCCGCTCAGGCTAATGAAGCGAAAGCGTGCCGGGAAGGCGAAATATTCCTGCAGCAGACGGTAGCCGTCGAAGTTGCGCAAATCGTCCGGCAGCAGCGCCTGCTCTGGCTCAAAGCCCTCCTGACGCAGCGCGTCCGGCGTCAGCAGCTGGCGCTGCGGCTGCGGGCTGACGGTCTGGCAGACAATTCCGGCGTGGTTTTCCATCACCAGTTCCAGCAGCTTGAGCGCGTCGATATCCGGGCCGCTGAGGAAAAACTCCAGCCGATCAAAGTTCAAATGCCCGAGGTTTTGCGGCCCATCGCAGGCAATGCGGATCCGTAAGGCGGCGTTAATGCCGCGCTGGCTCAGGCCGAGCTGTGCCAGCGGCAAATCGGCGGGCACGCCGCCCAGCTCGACCTTTTCGATTTTCACCGGCAGCAGGTTGACCTCGTGCGCCGTAGAGTAGCTACAGGTGACGCCGGTTTTCTTCAGCGCCAGGCTGTCCATCATGGTGCCACGCGGCACCACGAAACCGTTGCTCAGGTCGCCGCGGCTGCTGTCAGGCTGGATCTCTGCAATCGCCATCGATGGCGTTGGGGCGAGGTAATTCGGCGCAATCATCTCCAGCATGCGCTGGGAGAAGCGCGGAAACTCGGCGTCCATTTTCATCTGCACGCGAGAGGTCAGGAAGGCGAAGCCTTCCATCAGGCGTTCGGTGTACGGATCCGCTACCTCGATGCCGCGCATACCCAGCCGCCCGGCCACCTTCGGGTAACGCTCGGCAAATTCGGCCCCCATCTCGCGCAGATAGGCCAGCTCGCGGTTGTAATAATCGAGCAATTTACTTTCCATGATTACCCCGCATCTTTGAGTTCAAAATGGCCGTTTTCCAAATCGACATCCGTGCGGAACAGAAATTCCAGCGGGTACGGTACGCACCACAAACGCCCTTTAATCTCGATAGACAGCACGTTATGCAGATCCAGCGAGGAGGTGTCCGACACGCAGCGAACCTGCAGCCCCTGGGGCAAAATGCGCGGTTCAAAATTAACGATTGCTTCGGTGAGCTTGCGCTGAATATCCTGCCATTCGATATCCGACATGCGTTTTCCCGCCAGGGGCGCCACGCCGAAGTTGATGACGGAACGGTTCACCTGCGGCAGCGCGCTGAGATCGCGGGAGGCATCATGGTTGATGGTATTAAAGAGCCACTGCAGGTCCCGCAGGACGCTTTGACGCAGGGCGGCATGAGTAATCAGATTGCTGTTGGCCGACTCGCGTTTTTTTTCCGGATGGTTATCCGTAAGGCGATCCAGCAGCGAGGGCTGCATTTTGTCACGCGCCCCCACTTTCTCCTGCCTGCCGCGGGCCTGCCAGCCGCTGCGCAGCAGATCGCTTTCGCCTGCGGAATTACTCATTTTCCCCATCCGCTGCAAAAGTCACAAGGCTCAGGGACAGCAGCGGGCTTTCGCTTTGTTCGCTGAGCCAGGCCTTTTGCCCCATTCCTTCGTACAGCGCGCCGTCGACGTCGAGCGGCAGCCATTCCGTCGTGCGGGCAAGTCTGACCGCATCAGACGCGTCATCACCGAAAGGATAGCGCGCCGGGAGTTGGCAAACCTGCTCCGTCCCGTCAGTCAGACGCACCAGCGCGTGTCGCCAGACCAGATCGGTCACGCTGGCGGGAGCCTGAAAGCGGATCGCCTCAATGGCACAAAACGGCACCCAGAAATAGCGGCCATTAACCAGGGTCTCACACACGGGCCCGAGCCGCGCATCGCCATCCATTAGCCACTCAAAAGCGCGCGTTTCATCGTTTTCAAAGAGAAGTTGACCGGGTGTTGCAGGCGCCTGATCCAGCGCCGTCAGGCGCAGCGCCCGAGCGCGCTCGCCGCTCGCGGTTAGCGCTTCCGCCAGCAGGGACATCCAGGGCCACTGCGCGTCCGGCATAGACGGTCGCGCCTGTCCCGCGAAGACCTGCGCGCGCTGCTGCTCGCCCTGGATGGCCTGTTCCAGCAGAGTCACGGTCGGTTTAGCCTGAGGCTTCAGCGCCAGCCAACTTTTCAGCTGGGTCAGCGCCCGCGTCCAGTTGCCGCTGAGCGCTAAAAACTGTACAAACGCGGCGCGGAGGTCGGCATTCGCCGGCTGCGCTTTAATCCCGGCTTCTATGCGCTGTAACGCGTCACTGAGCGATTCACCCGCCAGCTGTTGATAAAGCGTATTCATAGCCATTCCTTAGTTTGCCGCGCGCCATGCACCCACGGCCGGATCACGCAACTGCGGGCGAAGGGTATCAATCAGAACAATATTGAGCGAGGTACCCGGCGCCACCCAGGCGCTCCAGGTTTTTTTCACCGCTGCAATACGCGCCTGCAGTTTTGCGTCGTCGCTTGCGGTCTCCCGGGAGATCTCCACCGCGACCGTGCCGTTGCTTTTCCAGCCGCTGAGGCTGCTGTCGTAGGGCAGGATCATCCAGCTTTGATCGCTGTTCGGGGTGCTGAAGACCATACGCTCTTTGTTGACGGAGGTGATCAGGGCGTTTTCCGGGTCGGCGCTTTTATTCAGACCCAGCACCGGGAAGCCGTGAATGTACGTGACGGGCATCTCTTTTTGCGTGCCGTTGCGGGTCTGGGAGATAACCGTATGGCCGCTCAGCCAGCTGCCGTTGCCGCAGCGGGTAGTGTCTGAATCCGGGATGAACAGCGCGGGCGCAGAGGAACCGCCTTCCCAGAAGGTGCGAAGGTGACAGCCATCCTGAAGGGTAAACTCCTGCCACGGCGTACGGTCGGCGGTAACCGTGTGGGTTTCAGGGTTCTGCTCCGGCGGCAGCAATGCGCCAGCAGGTGAGGCAGAGGTGGAAGCAGCGGCCGCCTCCTGTTGTTTCACCACCAGCGCCCAGTCCTGCGCTTTGCCTGCAGTGCCCTGTGCGAGCGTGACGCCCGCGGGATCGTTAAGCGTCCAGTTCAGCTTATTCAGCTTGCTGCACTGGTGCTCCAGCAGCGAGCCCAGACGCGGCACGAAGTTTTCGAGTACAGAGACGTCCTTATTACCGTTCGCGACGATACGCAGCGCGACGTCAGATTTACACCAGCTTTGCGGCGTGTTGTCTTTAATGCCGTCAATCCAGATATCCAGCTTCTGCGCAGGCGACTGCACGATGCGGAAATTTTCTGCCTGTGCGGTGGACGTCGCCGCCAGAAGAGCCAAACCCGATAGCCAAAGTTTCATATCAGTCCTTGTGTGTCTAATCAGTTCCGCAGGGAAGGAACTGCGCTGCGTCAGAGAGCGTATGCAGTAAAGTGGTATCCTGAGGGTTGCCCATCCACACCGCCACGGCGGTATAGTTATCCTGAGCATTCCCCTCCTTTTCGGCATTCTTTTGAATTATTTGGTGCATCAACGTCAGCCACTCTTGCGGGGTGTTGACCATGTGCAGCGACTGCTTCATCTGATCTTCACTGACGCCGTGCCAGAAACCATCGGTGCAGAGTAAAAAAGCATCGCCGTCTTCCACCTGCACCACGTCGCTGTAGCTTGCTTCCGGCCCGCCGTTCTGAATGCCCAGCGCAAGATAAAGCAGGTTGCTGTTCAGGTTATCGGTCTGGTGCCCGGCATCCTTCATCTGCTGCACCAGGCTGTGGTCGGTGGTGACATGCCACAGCCAGCCGCGACGAAAAAGGTACAGGCGGCTGTCCCCAGCGTGCGCCCAGTAGGCCAGACGGTAATCCCTGTCGATAAACAGGCTGACCAGCGTGGTGCCCATCCGGCGATAGTCCTGCACCGCCTGCTGCTCGCTGAGGATGGTGCGATTTGCCGTTTGCACGTAGTCGCGAATATGCTGCGCGTTGAGGTGTTTTTCCCCGTCGAAGCGGGAAATAATGCTGTTGCGGGCAAGTTCCGCAGCAACGTCTCCGCCAGGCAGCCCGGCAATGCCGTCGCAGACGACAAAGCAGGCCGAACGTTCCCCTATGGTTTCTCCCGTCTGATCCTGGTTGCTGGCGCGCGTCCCCTGGCGGGAGAGAGAAGCCGTTGCGATATTCATTTTTCTTCCGATCCGCTTTGTGAGTCTTTGTACTGATTAACCTCCATGTCGTAGGCATGAAGGAAGGCTTCGCCAAACAGGGTATGGAAGTCATCCTCAATCTCACCTGCCGTTTCGCCATAGCTGCGAACGAAGTAGTCCCACAGCGCGGCCTTTCGGCTGCCCGGCAGCGCCAGTCGCGAGGTCATGCCGTTTTGCTTCGCCTGCTCCTCCAGCTGTTCCGGGTTAAAGGACTGCAGCATCGCCGCGATAATGGCGCGGATACCGGAGATCATCCCCAACTGGTGCGCCTGCAGATCGATAAGCGCGTCGCGTACGGATTTTGTCGGCGGCATAAAGCCCGGCATCGGCGTGCCGAACATCTGGATCAAGACCGTTTTGCCGGTCGGCAACAGCTTGAACGGGTTGTTGGCGTCGTCGAGCACCATCGTCATATCGGCTTTGACGCCGCGCTTCAGAATGGAGCGTGAAGAGAGCAACGCCACGGTGCCCTGAGAGAACATCCCGAGGATTTGCCCCAGCTGGCGCATATTCTCGCGGTCAAACTGCGGGACCGGCTGCATTTCGCTCAGGCCCATGCCTTCGAGCAAGGCATCCAGCAGCTCGCCCTGAAGCACCTCGCCCTTCTCGGCGCTGTGCGCAGAGGATGTTGACGCGGCGTTTTGAACCGGGTCGATCCGCAAACGGCCTTTTGGCGTTTGTGCATTGCTGCGGGCGACCGCCTGAGGGGTTGGCATGGTGAAACCTGCGTAGTCCGGACGCGCCGGTTGCTCTTCCTCCGCAGGGGCTTGTTCCTGCGGCTCAGGCGCAAACAGCGGAGACTCGGCAAGTACGTCCTCCTGCGGCGCGGGCTCCTGAGTTTCAGCAATCTTCTCATCAGGCGGCGTCAACGGCGCACCGCCCATCAGGCCGAGCGGGTCATCATTCCGTGCAGCAGGTGCGCTGGCCGAACCGCCAAACAGCGCCAGCGGATCGAGCTCATCCGACGCTTCGTCTTTTGGCTGGGACGGCGTGTGCTCATCAGGCGGCACCAGCGCGGACGGGGTGACGTCGTCAAAAATACTCTCTTTTTTGAACAGCGCCTCATCGGCAAACAGCGAGTCTGGGTCAACATTCTGACGATCGAGCTTTGGATCCGCGTCGTTAAACATCGCCAGGGGATCGTCGGTGTTACGTTCCGGCGCAGCGGGCTGTGAGAACGGATCGTATGACGCTGCGGGCTGCGGTTTTGCCCGGTTGCTGGAGATGCTGTCAGAGATCGAGAACTCCTGCATCAGGCTGTCCCAGATTTCCGTCGGCACGGCGGTCGATTCAGACTTCCCGCGCGGTGCGGTGCTGGCCGGCTTCGGCTCTGCGGCAGGTACCGCTGCAGGTGAAATAGCCGGTCGGGTCTGCTGCTGCATACTGGCAGCCATACGGCTCACCGGCTGCGTGTCGTGGATCAGTTCGCTGACTTCGATGCGGTAGTCATCAATACCGAGGATGTCGCCATCCTGCAGCTCTACCTGACGCCCCCGCTCGAGCGGAATGTCATTTAATACCACGCGGGTGACGCTGCCACGGTTGGTGATACGGCATTCGCCCTGGGCGTCAACGTGGACAATAGCCTGCAGACGAGAGATGGTGCGGTCATTATCCGGCAACACCAGATTGTTATCCGTACCGCGACCAATGGTGCCCCCGGGAGCATAAAAATCACAGCTGCTTTGCGGCGGCTGATGACCGGGTTTCGTAGAAATAATCGTGAATCGCATGGCGTATTCCTGCTGGTATGATTAGCGCTCAAACGCTGCCGCTCTCGGGACGAGAACGGCGGCGTTTGGGGTCACCCCAAAAAAAGCATTATTTAAATCTTCAATGTATAATTAAATTTCATTAACGCCTACTAGTATTAAAAGCAGTACAAACAAAGCCGTGGCAACTTTAACCTTTCTGTTATATAAATTAATCCAGGATAATTCGAAGTTAGATAAAACATTGTTGCAAGATTGAGGTTCAAGCCAACGTGATTGAGTTAACTTTATACGCTTGCCCCGCACAAGCCTTGATAAAATTGTGGTGCGAAAACCAAATCCCCAAAACCCAAGATTTTTCCAGGTCTGATAATCCTCTTCCTTGAGAAAATTCTTCTGAATGAGCAACTCATAGATTTTATCAACCTGATCGGAATGTTTCCGGTAATCAACATAGAACGTTAGCACAAGAATTATAAAAACGGCAAAAACACAGATAATAAAAGCAGAGTAAAAATTATCAGTAATCACACTATTCTCCGCTAAATATTAAGTTATTCATTTGCTCTCCTACAAATCCTCCAACCTTTGTTCCCCCGGCGGCCCCCACTGCGCCGACGACAAGACCACAAACGAGGGTGCCTGTTCCCGCTGTTGGTACGCCTAATGCAAGACAAATAGGAGCAGCAAGTGAGGAGCCTAACGCTGCACCAGCAACACCGCCGCCAAATTTGCTATATTCGCTCACTGCAACCTTGCCACATTCATGTTCTCTACCAAGGGTGCATGCATGATAGACTTCGTTAGTCGTATTCGCAAAAGAAAAACCTAATGCAACCCATCCACCTGCTTTCATATAAACCGTAATTTTTGACGCCCGGTCGATATGCGTTGAGTACCCTGGAATCGCACCAATACCAACCGTACTCCATTCATGAACAATTGATTTTGTGGAAAGTCCCAATGCTCTTTTAAGATCTGCATAATCTCTAAATTTGAGCTGTTTTTTTCGTTAGTTTATTTAATAGCGGCTTGAGTTGTGCAAGAAGGGCATTACGTTCTGCATAAAACTGCTGCCCAATAAGAGCACCTTGCGTTCGATACTGATTTTGATATGTCTTTTCAATTTTAATCAAAATGCTTTCAATTTGTTTAAAGTAAGACTCCCCCGCACTGCTTGCGTTTCCTACTAAGGTATCACCCCATGCAGTTATGGCAGCAATATTATCAAAATTAATCTTTAAAAATTCCGCCGCATCCCCCATCAATCGTTGCAAGCGCGTTATTTACTTTCTTTTTGGCAATAGCCAAGTCATTAATTTGATGAGATTGATTAACGTTCTGCGGATCAGCAACAATTAATATCTGCCCAGGTTTAACCCAAGCTGTATCTTTATTCAGCTGCATAAAATATTCGGATTTTTCATTACGTGAATTCCCAAACAGTTGTCTTGCCTGGAAATCAAGCGTACCTGGTTGCTGTACCACACAGTAACCCGGAGCAACCTTTGACTGATTTGCCATGAAAAACTCCTTATGTCTAATGCATAAATAAATGGTGAAATGCTACTTTAGGGAATTCAGCGGACGAATCGCGTCGCTAATGGCGATTAAGCTGCACTTCAATACCTGATAATGACCCGGTTCAGTACCGCCTACTTTCTCTTTCAGTAAAGAAACAATCACCTTGTCGGCTTTTTCAAAGTTCTCAGCAGGGAGATTACTTGCTTCGAGCCAGGCGGCGGCGCTGGCCTCTGCATCAGCTTTCAGGGCTTTGCTGTCCGCAATCTTACCGATACACCGGTTTTGCACCCAGTTTTCAAAAATTTGTTGCTGCGAAAAAGCGCTGATATCAGGCAGCGTTTGGGCATAAACCACAGAGGCATTTAATGCCAACACGAGCAGCAGTAAACGTTTCATTTCAGGCTCCAAAATGTTGCGTTGGTACGTGCCCGGTAAACAGTAGTCATCAATACCGAGAATATCGGCATCCGCCCGGGGCGTGAACCGCAGCATTTGGGGTTAACACATTCTATTCAGTCTGCGTAAGCTTAAACTGGCCTGAGGGACCTTCTTGTAAGGTGAAGCGGGCCGCATAGCGAATAGAATCATTTTTGCCTGACACCTTCAGGACAACATCATATTCTCCCGCTTTCCACGCAATCCCCTTCCACTGGTGACACTGTTGGGTTGTTAACGTCACCTCAGGGCTAAACGTTGACGGCGGCGATATCGCTTTCCATTCATTTCCCGCGCGTTTCATTATGGTGGGCGAATGGCTGGTGACAGGCGTGTCTAACCCGGAGTTAGCGGGAATAGCAAAGCAGGGGTCGTTGTTCTTTAGCGTAACCGTAAGCGACTGATATTGTGCAGGATGAGAGACACAGGCACTCACCGTTAATGCGATTGCTACAACACTGAGTAACTGTTTCATAACCATACCCGCCGGTCTTTAGGATTTTGAATAAACAACGATAATACCTGCAGATATTTATTCTTTAGGTCGGGCCCGATAATTCCCTCAAAACCTGCAATGTTTCGGAAATCACCCAGACCGTAATTTATCAGATAATAAAAATCTGAAATGATAGAAGCCTGCTGCTCCATACCAAAGTCCGATAATTTTTTATCGGGGGGCAGAGAATAATTATAACTTGCTGCCCAACTGAATGCGCCTCGGGTTCGAACATTCATTCCAATCTGATGCTGCAGTACATGCACCATTTCGTGAATAAACCAGTGTTTATATCGCGGAACCTCTATTGAAAAGTCATTCCGATAATGCGGCTCGCGAAAATAGAGCTCACCATTGGGAGTCATCGCGACTTCTGTCGACTGCATATTAAACGGCAAATAGCTTTTATTATGGACTTTAACTTCAGAATACTTTATTGCGTCACCAAAAACCGAGCGCGCCAGCGCGATTTCGCCAATGGTGAGAGGACGGGCGACTCCTTCCTGCAAACTTGCCATGCTATCTTCCTTCCCGAATGATAAAGACCGGGGAAAATTCCCCGGCCACATACGCAATTATGCTTCTTTGTTTTCTTTGATGTTCCAGCCAGCGCTGCTTTCAGCACCTTTACCACCGGCAGTGGTCTGCTCCCAGTACTGCTGTTTCACTTTCGCAGCCTGGAATGCGTAGGTTACACCCACGGTATCGCCGTTGTCGGCACCGGTGTACTGAACAGAGGTCACCAGCACGTCTTCCAGCGTGATGCGGGTGTATTCAACCTGCTGGCCGCCCGCTTTACACACGGACAGCTCAACTTTGGTGAGGTGTTTACCGCTTGCGCAGTGCTTCAGGATTGCTGTAGCAGATTTGTCGATCAGGGCATTAACGTGCAGATCGTTAAAGTTAACTTTACCGGCACCGCCGCCGCCGCCAACACTCATATTACCCGGCTGGGACGCGCCCCAGGAGAAGGAGGTAATGTCAGTCCAGCCGGTGTGGTTAGAATCTTTAGATTCGCCCGTAACACCCTCAACCTTCAGAAACATATCAATAGCCATAATATCTACTCTTCGTGGATGAACAATAATGCTTTCGAAAAAGCCCTTATATGGCAAACAGGAAAGCATGGGGCTGAATAAAACCGTCCATATTTTACCTCTGCCTCTAGCCTGACGAATTCGAACTTCGTACAGACTCTTCAGAGTGCCTGCAATTGCAACCACCCTAAATTTTGTTAGTCACTCTTCATGGTAACTAAGCGCTAGACAATGATTCACTGTATCATCTAGAATATTTTCAATCGTCTATCATTCATCTAAGGCAACAGAACATGAAGAAAATATTGTTATTAATACTCACCATTGTATTTTTGATTATCGCAATTTTCACAACTGTAGATCTTCTCCAATCAGCCTGGTATGTATTCTCATTAGAAAAAATCACTACAACTTCTGCAGGCTTACTTTTTGGGAAATTAGTTTTCCTGCTAGTCATCCTTTTGGCATTTTACTTCTCGCTTAAGTTCTTGCGTAAATCAAAGCCTTGACTTTATTTTTTCCGCAAAATAGTAAATAGCGATAGATGCAACTAAAAGAATGATTAACAGAGCTGCATTTATCGTTATTTCTAAGGTAGATGTCGACCAATCATAAACAAAAACATAATAGCCAAGAGTTGAGAAAAAAAGCATAAATGAAACAATAAGCATGAGATAGACTAAAACGTACTTTGATGCTTTTTCAAACACGAGTAACTCCTGCTAAAAATTGGCTAAAAATCTCTTTATCTATAGCACCATGACTCTGTTGGAAATTTATAGCTTCAATAAATGGTTTAACATTATCTTCAACGAGAAAATATAACAAATCTAAATCACCCGCCCCACGCAACTCAAAGTAAATATTTTTGTTTAATTTTAACAGATCGTATGAGGTATAAACTGAGCGAGAAATTGAAGCTCCCACGCTTAATACACCGGTAAGCCCTGCAGAAACAAGAAATCGCGGAACAATTTTTGAAACGAATAGCGTAATTAATTCATTCACGAAAACCATTTTAAAGGCTATACCACCTACTTGCGACCCACCTATTTTTAGGAGGAGTTCCTTAGATTGCTCTTCAGATAAACCAGACAGATAGCGTTTGACCACTGTATTGATTAACCGACGCACATCTTCTGATGTAAGCCCTTTTTTGATTAGCGTTAACAACCTAATTTTATCTGTTTCATTTCGCCACCGATGGTCTGTATCCAGAAAATCTTTGGTTAACATCCACAGGTCTTCTGGGATTGACATAAAACCATCGACCGCGCTGCGAGCGAAAATTTCTGGGCCACTCTGTTTACGCGTATCAAAAATCTTCAACATGCCATCTGCAATTTCTTTTGGTGAACGCGTTCCCAATGTTGATTCCTTCTGAAGTTAATGAATGTCGATGGTTTTCTGTATGAATTATGCCAATGTAGCTTACTTTGCCGACCCTCCTGGGCCGGCACTCGTCATCACGCGTCTTTCGTCTTCAGCGACGGCAGTTTAGAAACCAGACGCAGGGAAACGGTCAGACCTTCCAGCTGGTAGTGCGGGCGCAGGAAGAACTTCGCGGCGTAGTAGCCCGGGTTATCTTCAATCTCCTGCACCTGCACTTCCGCAGCCGCCAGTGGTTTACGCGATTTGGTCTCCTGAGAGGAGTTAGCCGGATCGCCGTCCACGTAGTTCATGACCCAGTCGTTCAGCCAGCGCTCCATCTCTTCACGCTCGCGGAAGGAACCGATTTTGTCGCGCACGATGCACTTCAGGTAGTGGGCAAAGCGGCAGCAGGCGAACAGGTACGGCAGGCGCGAGGCCAGACGGGCGTTCGCGGTCGCATCCGGATCGTGATACTCGGCCGGTTTTTGCAGAGACTGCGCGCCAATAAAGGCAGCGAAGTCGGAGTTTTTACGGTGAACGAGCGGCATAAAGCCGTTTTTCGCCAGCTCGGCTTCGCGACGGTCGCTGATAGCGATTTCGGTTGGGCATTTCATGTCCACGCCGCCGTCATCGCTCGGGAAGGTGTGGCACGGCAGGTTCTCTACCGCCCCGCCGGACTCTACGCCGCGAATTGAGGTACACCAGCCGAACTCTTTGAAGGAGCGGTTGATGTTTGCCGCCATCGCATAGGCGGCGTTCGCCCAGGAGTAGCTGTTGTGGTTCGCGCCGTCGGTCTGTTCTTCAAAATCGAAGCTGTCGACCGGGTTTGTCCGAATGCCGTACGGCAGGCGCGACAGGAAGCGCGGCATGACCAGGCCGAGATAGCGGGCATCTTCGGATTCACGCAGCGAGCGCCAGGCCGCATATTCCGTGTTCTGGAAGATTTTAGTCAGGTCGCGCGGGTTAGCCAGCTCCTGCCAGGACTCCATCTGCATCACGCCCGGTGCGGTACCGGTGATGAACGGGCAGTGCGCGGCAGAACCGATGCGCGCCATCTCTCCCAGCAGCTCAACGTCCTGCGGGCTGTGGTCGAAATAGTAGTCGCCCACGATGCAGCCAAACGGCTCGCCGCCGAACTGTCCGTACTCTTGTTCGTATACCTTCTTGAAGATTGGGCTCTGGTCCCAGCCCACGCCCTTAAAGCGTTTCAGGGTACGTCCCAGCTCTTGTTTAGAGATGCTCATAAAGCGGATTTTCAGCATCTCGTCCGTTTCGGTGTTATTCACCAGATAGCTCAGGCCGCGCCACGCGCTTTCCAGCTTCTGGAACTCGTCATGGTGAATAATTTGATTTACCTGCTGCGAGAGCTGCTCGTCGATACCGGCGATCAGGTTCTGAATGGTGCGGTAGGTGTCGTTTGAGAAGGTGACGGTGTTTTCCAGCGCCTGCTGCGCCAGGGTTTTTACCGCGCTCTCAACGGCAGAACGCGCCTGATCGGTTTTCGGGCGAAACTCTTTATTCAGCAGCGCGCTGAATTCATCCTGGCTGAATGCCTGACCGGCCTGCTGCTCGTGTTGAGTCTGATTGCTCATGGATTATTCCTCGCTACCTTTCACGCTATCGTCATTTTGTGGCACCTGGCTCAGTGATTTGAGCAGCGTCGGATCCTGCAGAATTTTCGCAATCAGCTCTTCCGCACCGTTTTTGCCGTCCATGTAGGTCAGCAGGTTTGAAAGCTGAGTACGGGCCTCCAGCAGCTTGTTCAGCGGTTCAACCTTGCGCGCCACCGCATCCGGCAGGAAGTCGTCCATGCTGTCGAAGGTCAGGTCGACGTTGAGCTTCCCTTCGCCGGTTAGCGTGTTGTCCACATGGAACGCCACGCGCGGCTTCAGCGCTTTCATGCGTTCGTCAAAGTTATCAACGTCGATTTCGAGGAATTTACGTTCGTCGACGGCTGGCAGGTTTTCCACCGGCTTGCCGACCAGATCGGCCATAACGCCCATCACAAACGGCAGCTGGATCTTGCGTTCTGCACCGTAGATCTCTACGTCGTACTCGATCTGCACGCGGGGAGCACGGTTACGTGCGATGAATTTCTGTCCACTGTTACTCATTGCCATGATGTTCTCCATCAAAGATGCGCGTTGAAGATGAAACGGCAGGCTCCATGCCTGTCGTCATAATGCCAGGACGCGCTATTCGCGGCGTCCAAAGATGTTGTCCAGCTGGTTAACGCCGTCTGGCGCCAGGTCACGGATAATGTCCATAAAGTTCAGTTCAGACAGCCGCTGCACCCGTTCGATCATCAGCGGCGCGGGGTGGCTAGGTTCGTACTGCGCAAAGTATTGCTTTGCTTTTTCCAGCATGAGCTGCGCATCCGCGCGGCTGGTCACCTGCATGCTGCTCCAGTCAGCCACCGGCTGTACGGCCTGAGGAGCAGCGGCGGCAGGCGCGTCCGGCTGCCCGGCCTGCGTTTCGCGGTTTGGCAGTAGCTTGCTGATATCGGTGACCTCACAGGCGCTGGCAACCAGTGAGGTGGTCTTCAGCAGCTGCTCCATTTCCGGTACGCCGCTTTCACCGAGGTGGCCGATCAGCAGCGAGCGGATGGCCAACAGGCGCGCGTTGATCAACGGCACGGCTGCGGTGCCCGGCTGGTCGCCGCGGGCCAGCTCGTCGATCAGACGCGGGCGGCCGCCGGGATAATCCGGGCATTCGGTTTTGCTGCCGTCAAGCAGCGCCTGGGCGTCGCGCAGGGAAATCTCGTCGCCGTTTGAACGCAGCAGCGAGGCGTTGCGCACCGCAAGCGTGAGGTCTGATTTATCACTCAGCCCGGCGAGCGCGTTGATACGGTAAAAAGGATCCGTTTCGCCATACTCTTCCAGCAGCGGGTAGAGCGTCTCCCAGTAGCGGGAAAGCGCCTCCTGCACCAGCAGCAGGCCGTCTGCGTAGCCCGGCAGCCCCCGGCGGCGCGTCCACGCGTGCGTTAATGCCAGCATGACGCGAAGATCTTTGGTGCGGCTCAGCAGGCTGGTGGCATGTTTTTCTACCGTGTTCCAGTCTGCGGGTTCCGCGGGGATAATGGTGTCGCCGAACTGCTGCTCGGCTTTGCCCTGGCTCGCCTGCCCCATGGCCTGGAAGTCAGCGTCATACTCCAGATTTTCACCACACGGGCGGTCGGTGCTTATCGGCGCGAGAAATTCTTCGATGTTCATGAAGTCCCTGCTTATTCAAACATGGGCGGATAAAGGCCGTGACGGCCCGGTCGGGCGCCGCCTGCCGGATCGAACAGCAGCGTAAAGAGCTGCCCGGTGAAGTTGCCGCTGTGAACGTGGGTGTATAGCGGGTAACCGTCGCAGCGATTGGTCCACCAGAAGCTGGTCTGTCGCAGCGGATCGAAACACTCGGCCGCCTGCGGCCAGCCGAGCGTCGTCTGACCATCCTCTTCGTAACCAATCACGTCCAGAATATCAGAGCGCTTTTGCGGCTCTACCGGCTGCGGTGCCGGGATCGCCATTAGCACCTCATCCAGCTGTGAAGCGGAAAAGCTGTTGCGCACCGCGTGTAAACCCACGCGTCCAAGCTGCTGATACCAGCCTTCAGCTTGACCCAGCAGGCGGGATGACCACTCAGCGGGCGTGAAGCTAAGCTGAATGCAAACAGGATAATGTCGGCCAACGCTGTCGCGTCCGGGCAACAGGCACCCCATCTGGATCATCTGGCTTCCCAGCATCGGCGGAACAACAAAATTCCACACGGGGGCTTTCGTAAACCGGCGTTCGCCGCTGCGCTGCTCTTCCTGCTGCCAGGCAAGCAGGCCGACCTGAAACCAGTGTGACCACTGGCGCTGTAAGGAGTCAGGAAAGCGACGCTGCAGAAAGTCACCGGCGCTGGGCAATTTGCCATACCAGCTGTAGCGGTTCATCGCAGGGGTATTCGTCATACGGCTGTCCTTGCGGTTATGGGCATGAGAAACGGGGAAGCTGGAACGGGTTGCGAATGCTGTTTGGCGCAAACTCCAGCGTGACCTGATGACCGTCAACGTTGAATGTCGCCTGACGGCTCAGGCTGCCCGCACCCGGGCTGGTGCGCGCTTTATCAAAGAAGCGGTTTAGCGCCCAGGCACCGTTGGTCACCAGCGTCGCCGTGCTGCCGTTGGCCAGCCCCAGCTGCATACGCACCTGATTCGTACCGCCCGGACCCGGCCAGTTCATAATCTGAACGGCTTGCGGGCCGTGGCTATAGCGCAACAGCTGCCCGTCAACGTCCAGCGTGAGGTTCAAAATGGTGTTATCCATCCGCACGGTACGTACCGTCACCTTAAAAGAAGGCGTGGTGGCACCGTTGGCAAAAAAGGCATCGCGGATAGACTGCGCCTGCTGGAACGGACGCAGCAGTCCTTCACTCCCCGGCAGGGTTTTACCGTCTATGCCCGGCATAAAGCGCCAGTTTGCCTGAGTGGTGTCAACCTTATTGGTCAGATTGTCGCGGAAGAAGGAATCCATTAGCCCGGTGCCGGGGGCAAACATGCGGGCGAGGTCGTCTGGCGTCACCTCGGTACTTGCGCTGCGCACCAGCGGGTAGCGTCCGGCAATCGCCTGGCGGCAGAATCCCCCCACTTCCACGTTGATTCTCTTACGTACGTTTTCCAGATCCCGGCGCTGGGTATCGCTGCTGGCGCCTACGGCCATATTGCTGAACATCGTCTGCAACCCGCCCGGCAGACGCCCCGCGCTGGCCTGCAGGCGGCTAATTGCGTCGCCGCCCGGCGCAGGCATACCGCTGTTAGCAGCGTCCTGAACGGCCGTCAGGTAGCGATAGAGCTCATCAACCTGTTTGAGAAAATCGTCAAAAACGATGGTCTTACCGCCCTTCTCCAGCGGCTGCGCCAGCTCAATCATCGGCGCATAGTGGTCGGTTACCAGCTGCTCCGGCGCCTGAATCTCTACAGCGCCCTGCGCGGGCGCGCCATCGCTGTTGCTGAATAGCGCCTGCAGAGTACGCGTAGCGCGGTTGCTCTGCTCTTCCGCTTTACCTGCATCCGCTGGCGCTGGCGCTTCGCGCGACAGCGTCAGCACCTTGCTCAGGTTCTGCACCAGACGGCGCAGCGGCGAGTTTGTGCCCGAGAGCAAACGCGCGGTATTGATACGCTGGGAGAGATCGGCGCTGCTGTTGAGCTGAATGTCGGCAAGGAAGCGATCCCAGCTGGCGATAAAGTCGCGCATGTAGAGCTGGCGCACGGCGTTATCAATCTGCTGTTTGTCCTCATCGTCCGACGTTGCGCCCAATACCCAGGCGTCATCTTCATGCAGGGCGCTGGTTACGCTGTCGATCTGACCATTGAAGCTTTTCCAGTAGCCATCCGGGGTAAAGAGTCCCGGTACGCCTTCACTCACCGGCTTGCCGCTTTTACGGGAAAAAACCAGCTCACTTTGCGGGCCGCCGAGGTCAGAGAGGGATACCGGCTTCAGATTTTCATCATGCTCAAGCAGACGTTTCAGGCGACCATATACGCGGGTTGAGAGCGGCTGCTGGTTGATGAGCGCCCTTTCCCGCGCGACCAGCTCCTCATCCAGCGCATAAGGGGAAGACTGAATTTGCGGCTCAAGCAGCTGCGTCAGATGCCATTCGAGCTGCTGGAGCTGTGCCTGAGTGACGTTTTGCGGCAGGTTACGCTGCAGGTTGAGCATCACCCACGAGTGCAGGAATTTGCCGTCATAGTGCTTCGGCTGATAGAGCATCTGGTAGGCCTTCAGCGCCTCGTAGCTGTACTCCACGTCGCTGCCGCTGTCGTTGCGCAGCCATGTGGTGATGTGCATCGCCACGGCGGGTAGCAGCATCTGATCCAGCGCTTTCTGGTACAAAGACTGCGACGCATCGCTGACGTCATCTCCCCGGTAGAGCCCCATGCGGCGAGAAATCGGCGGATCGTTAACGTCAAATGCGTCGCTCTTCGGCAGATCCACCAGGCCGTTAAGCAGCGGCAGAAGTGCAAAAAGATCGCGCTGGGGCTGATTTTGCAGGGCCTTGCTCTGCTGTTCCAGCACCGGCACCTTCGCGTCAACCTCTTCCAGGTAGGCCTTGTTTTTGGCGTAGCTGGTCAGCCACAGTCCGCCGAGGATCACCAGCAGCGCCAGCAGCGCCGCATAGCCAGACCAGATCGCCGCGCGATTACGCAGCTCCCACCAGCGGTTTTCACCCGCGATACCCGCTTCCTGGAAAATGACGTTTTGCAGCAGGTTCTTGATAAAGAAGCTCTGTCCTTTTGCCCCGGGGATCGGCGCCTCTTTGCTGACCGAATCCCAGCGTACGCTCTCCTCCCCCTCCGGCAGTGACAGGGCGCGGTTCAGCTCCCCCATCACGCGGTCAAACGGCATGCCTTCCTGCGTACCGCTGGCGAAGTAGATCCCGCGCGGCGAGAACTCGGTTTCAAAGTTAGAGCGGGCAAACACCGTACTCAGATAATCGGCCAGCAGCGGACGCAGCGCGGCAAACTCCTGCGGAAAGAGATACGCCTCGGCGCGCGTTTTTGCATCGTGCTCTTTCAGCATGGTTTCCGGCAGACCGGCATCCAGACGCTGCTGCAGCAGGGAAAACTCCTGCTGGAAGTTACCCATCAGATCGTAATCCGCGTGGCGGGTTTGCTCCCACGGCAGCGTAAAGCCCCAAATCTGGTCGCGCTGCGCTTTGTCGTACTCAGCAAACCAGGCGCGGAAACCCTTGAGCAGGTCAGCTTTTGTCACCATGACGTAGACCGGGAAGCGAATGCCCAGCTGCTCGTGCAGCTCGGAAAGCCGCTGGCGCAGGTTCACCGCCTGCTGGCGGGACGCTTCGGCAGACTGCGTAAGGAGGTCGGAAATACTGATGGTGATGATGACGCCGTTGATAGGCTGGCGACGGCGGTATTTGCGCAGCAACCCGATGAACTCCAGCCATTCGCCGGCGTCCTGGACCTGCTCACTCTCCTGCGTGGTGTAGCGTCCTGCGGTATCCAGCAGTACGGCCTCGTTGGTGAACCACCAGTCGCAGTTTCGGGTCCCGCCAATGCCGCGCAGCGCGGTCTTGCCGAAACGATCGGCCAGCGGGAACTGCAGGCCAGAGTTGGCGAGCGCGGTTGTTTTACCTGAACCCGGCGCGCCGATAATCACATACCACGGCAGCTGATATAAATACTGAGAGCTAAAGCGCTGCGTCCACTGCGCGCTGTTGCCCGCTTTGCTGAAGTGGGCCTTTTTTAACATCTGCGCGGCTTCATCAAAACGCCCGGCGAGGATCTGCTCCTCGCTGTTCAGACGTTTTTGCGGATCCGCCGCGTCCGGGTCAGCGGCGTTCTCGTTGAGCTTGTCCATCAGCTTACGGTTCAGCCAGGCGTTGTACAGTCGCGGCAGGATGTGGCTTTGGGCCCAGATAAGATACACCAACGCAATGCTGATAACGCGGTTCTGCTCAGATTCAAGCGGGCGGGTGTCCACAATGGACAGCAGCGGGCCAATCATCCAGATCACCGCCGCGAGCGCCGTGACGCCGAGGAAGCTCCACAGAATGCGATTGGTCAGTATAGAAAGAAGAGTAGTCAGCATTCCTTAGTTTCCTTGCGGCAATCCGTTCAGCTCAGCCTGGGTATTTTCAGGCGACACCAGCAGAGTAATTTCCACACGGCGGTTACGGGCGCGATTTTCAGGCGTATTGTTTGGTGCTACCGGGTTGATCTCGCCCCGCCCTTCGGCTTTCACGCGATCGGGCTGTGAGAGGCTACCCTGCAGCTGTTTTTGCACAGACCGGGCGCGCTCCAGCGAGAGCTCATAGTTAGAGGCAAAGCGCGCGCTGCGGATCGGCACGTTATCGCTGTACCCCACCACCAAAATTTTTCCGCTAACGTTGTTCATCGCCTGTGCAATACGGTTGATGACGGGCTGATAACGATCGCGTACCACGGTTGAAGCCGAAGCAAACAGCCCGTCGCCTTTGAGGATCACCACGCTACGATCGGCTTCATCCTTCACCGCCACCAGGCCGGCATCAATTTCCGGCTTCAGGAAGCCGCGCAGGTTCAGAACGGCAGGCAGCTGGCGGGCGGGCTGCTGAATAGTGGTTTCCGGCAGCTGCGACTGGTAAATTTTCGCCAGCACCGGGTTGGTATTGTCGCCAAGACGCCAGTTCAGAATGATGTAGAACAGGCAGGCAATAAACCCAACCAGCGCCACGCAGGCCCACAGAGGCACCATTGGGCGCCACAGCTTGCGCAGCACCGGGCTGTCTTCCGGGTGGGGTGAAAGCGGTGGCGGGTAGCTGCCGCGTACGCTGCGGATCATCTGCCACAGGCGCTGCTTAATGGTCTCAAGCTGGGTGCGGCCATTATCCAGCACCCGATAGCGTCCTTCGAAACCGAGCAGCAGGCAGTAGTTGATCATCTCCAGCAGCAGAATATGTTCACGCGGGTTTTGCGACAGGCGCGCCAACAGCTGGAAGAACTTCTCACCGCCCCAGGTTTCGTTGTGGAACGTGACCAGCAGGCCGTTGCTTGACCAGACGCCGCTGCTGCCCCAGGGGGTGAGCGCGGCGGCCTCATCGAGCGCCGTACACAGGCAGTAACGCGCCCCGACGATCACTTCGTAGGGCAGCCCCGCCTGCTGGCAGCGAACTTCAAAACGGCGAATCTCATCGATCAGGCGCTGGCGTAACGCGACCTGGTCGTCATGGGATACCGAATGACGGATCTGCGGAATCGCATTGAGCAGCGGGTTGGCGGCCGCCACCAGATGGTTGTTGCTATTGGCTCCGGTAAAAGCGGCATCGCTGCCGGTGTCCTGTCGTTCCTGCATATTAAGCGCTCGCTTTATTATTCTGTCGGGCTACGGATGGCCCAGAACTCCATATCCAGCCCCGGAAACTCCCCTGCAAGATGCAGGGCGAAGGCACCGGACTTATCCATCTCGTGCCACAGCTCGCTGCCCTTCTCCAGCTCGAAGTAGCTGTAACCTGCATGCCAGGGGATCTGCGGCGGCGCAACGGGCATTGCCCGCAGCATAATGCCGGGCAGCTGAAGCTGAACCAGATCGCGGATTTTAGACACCGGTGCAACTTTCATTTGTGCAGGGAAATGGGTCTGCAGATGGTCGCCGGGGACGTTGGCTTTGACCGCCAGTACAAAACCAAACTCGCGCACCATGCTGGTTTCCGGCACGGTGGCAATATTAAGCCCGTGGGAACGCTCGTTAAGCGGCAGCTGAATAGCATGGTCTTCCATCACCAGCGACAGCCCCTGACGCAGCATCAGCATGAGCTTGCTGAAACAAACCGCAAGGTCATCATGGTCGTAGACCGGCAATACGCTCTCGGCACTGCGCTGGGAGGTCCAGGTCGCAAGCTCGGTGGCAAACGGCAGCCAGCTGCGCCAGAGTGATTCCGGGTGAAGCAGAGGCAAGGTTTTTAAATGCGAGACGTCACCCAGATGCCGGTTAACCAGAGAGAGCAATGTAAATTCAATCAGTTCGGAAGTATTGAAGCGGCCAGGCTGGCGCAAACGACCGCCAATTTGCTGGCTTCGCTGCACCAGTAAGCCGTGAAGGTCGTTAACCATGCCGTACAGCTGCGGGCTGTTGTTTGCATTCAGCATCGGCGGGATGTAGCTGTTATCCAGCCGCACATGATTGTCGTTGCGTTTTTCCGTGACGAACGCCACCCCTATCGCCGTCCATTCGGCGGTCAAATCTTTTTCCAGCATCAGCGTCAGGCGCAGGCGGCCAAACTGCACCGTTGCATCACCAACGGATATAGCGTTATCGTCTTCGACCTCTTGTTCAAAGGTGATGAAACGCGCCAGCGACGCCTGTTCTTCACTAAAAATAACCTCTTCACGATCGCCCCGGCGAACCGGCAGCGCGAGCACCACCTTTTCATTGGTGAGGTTATCGGGGATTTTCAGCGGCACCGGGCCGTTACGATCCTGGCGCACCTGGAAAAAGGTGCCGTCAGGCAGCAAACCGCTGCAGTAGCTCAGGGCAACACAGCCCTGGCGAAGCATCGCCTCATCCAGCTCAACGTCGAGAAAACCCCACAGGTAGGACCGCTGCAGCGCACCCCATTCCCGAACGTGGTTGAGCAGGTAGCTCTCTGTCCGCTGAAAATGGTGTGGACGCAGGAACATGCCTTCGGTCCAGACGACCTTCTCTGCTTTCGTCATGATGTTGTGATTCCTGTTATGAAGCGCGTTACTGGCTGATGACCCGAATACCATTTACGTCAAGAAAAACGTTGGCCTGGAGTTCATCTGCTGACCATTTCCAGAACTGGTAGAGATGGTTTTCGCCGGGAACAGGCAAAGGGAGTGAGACGCGCCATTTTTTTCCATCCAGCGCCTGATATTCCGCCATTACGCCGATGTAGCGCGCCTCAGGCGAACTTTGCCCGCTCAGCGTTTTCGAAAGCTGGCCCGGCATCAGGAAGAAAACATCGCTGTTGAGCAGGTTGGCGCCAAGCGTGGCTGACGCGTTGTTCTGCAGGGAATAGAAGTCGCTGGACATGAAATCCGCATCGGATTTAAGCAGCAGCACTCTCACTTTAAGCGGCGCAGAATCGTTGATTTGGGGGTGAGCCTGAAACTGCAGATTGTAGCGGGAGGGGTCGCTGTGTGAAGACGACGTACAACCACTGACCAGAGCGAAAATCACCGCGCAAAAGGCTAACCACAGCTTATGAAAATTTTTATTGTTCATAAAATATGCTCAGGAAACCCGTTAGTTCAGGATCCAGGTACCGTTAGCGCTGTCTTTGCAGGCTTTGCTGTTACCATCCACATCGACACAGGTTGTTTTCTTGCGTGCTTTTGGACGAATGGCCTGTTTACGCACCGTGGCTTCATACTGATCGGCCTTGATGACGGCGCGCATCGGAACGTAACCAATCAGCTGTTCACTTCCCTCATCGGCAAGCGCCATCCAGAAATGCTCAACCTGGCCCAAAACCACGTAGGTTTTGCCGGTTTCAAGCGTGCGAATCACTTTTCCACCGTAGTCAGGGCGGCTCATCAGGGACGCAGGATACATGGCACGGTATGGCTCGTTCACCGGGGAAAACTCCGCGGGAGGAAGCACCGCGTGGCGGTGAGTTAACGTGACGCCATTGACCTGACTGGTCACGACAGTATCGTCGGTGATCGCAGGTTTCTGCGGCGCTTTACAGCCCGCCACTGCCATAACAAACAGAAGTGAAAACAGTACGCGCATTTTCATATGCTTTTCCGTAGCGATTTTGAGATGAATAAAGATAAGGGAGGTCAAATTTGACTTAAGTGCTATTGTTAAAATAATCAGGTTAATTTCACAGCGTAACTATTTTGAGGCATAGCTACCGCACGAACCTCTCAGAATAAGGCCCAACGCATTCCTGACATATTTTGACAAACGGTAAACAAGTTTACATAAGCGTGTCATCAATTCAATATTTCGTTTTTCATATCGGATGTTAAATGACGCCGCCAGCTCATTATAGGATTAATCCTAGGTTAAATAGCCCTTAGGTGAAATCTTCTTATTCACAGAGGTGTGTTTCTGGCAAGCTCATGATTAATAAACAAAAAACACAAGAGAGAATCGCTATCATTAACGCAATTACGTTATTTCAACCACTACCATAATTAGTAGATTATCGATTTTCTGAGGTTTCTTTGAATATATCCTTCATGAATTTTTTGTTGCATCTGCAAAGTATCTTTTATTAATTTTTGGTTCTATCACTTTAATGAAATTTTCTCAGGCGCCATGAGAAACGTTTATTTCACCCTGCAAAATAACCCCCACAATTTAATCCTTTTCATGCGTTCTTCTCTTTTCAGTCATCAATTAACAATTAAGCCTGACTAAACCTTCAATACGCTTATGCCTGTTGTAAGACGCTCTCTTCCGCCACCAAACGTTAATCCCCCTATTCTCACGCAGTAGAAATGTTACTACTGCTACATAGTCACCGGAGTGCCAGAACCTTCAGGGAGGGCAACGCAGATGATGAGACTTATTAAAAAAATGATAATAATTCGTTATAATTTTGGTCTGAACTGCGCATAGCCCGCTGTAAAAATAAGGTAAGTTGGTATGAACAAGAACAGACGCGCCGTCCCCGGAATTAGGCACTATGACGGGCCTGCTGGCGGCTGGGGTGCGCTGAAAGCCACGGCCATCGCCGTGCGTACGCAAATGGATACCCTTGACGCGCCCGCCACCCTGCTGCGCACCAACCAGCCCGACGGCTTCGACTGCCCGGGCTGCGCGTGGCCCGATAAAGAACATAAATCCACGTTCCAGTTCTGCGAAAACGGCGCGAAGGCCGTCACCTGGGAGGCCACCAGCAAACGCGTGACGCCGGAATTCCTGGCAAAAAACACCGTTACCTCGCTGCTGGCAAAATCAGACTTTGAACTGGAAGGCTACGGTCGACTCACGCGCCCGCTGCGCTATGACCGCGTCAGCGACACGTTCCAGCCCGTGGAGTGGGATGACGCCTTTGAGCGCATCGGTGAAGTCCTGCGCGGGCTTGAGCCGGATAGCGTTGAATTCTACACATCCGGCCGCGCCTCTAACGAAGCGGCGTATCTGTTCCAGCTCTTCGCCCGCGAGTACGGAACCAATAACTTCCCGGACTGCTCCAACATGTGCCACGAAGCCACCAGCGTCGGCTTGCCGCGCTCGATTGGCATCGGCAAAGGAACCGTATCGCTGGATGATTTTGATAAAACGGAGCTGGTGATCTCAATTGGTCATAATCCCGGTACAAACCACCCGCGTATGATGGGGACCCTGCACGAGCTGGCCCGCCGCGGCGTGCCCATTATTGTCTTTAACCCGTTACGCGAGCGCGCGCTGGAACGCTTTGCCGATCCGCAAAGCGTTATCGAGATGGCGACCTGCGGGTCGACGGATATCGCCTCAACCTATTTTCAGGTTAAGGCAGGGGGCGACGCGGCGGCGCTAAAAGGCATTGCCAAATATCTTCTGCAGATGGAAGCCGAGCGCGGCGACGTTCTCGATCGCGCGTTCATTGCCGAACACACCCACGGTTTTGATGATTTTGCGGCGGATATCACCCGGACAGCGTGGGAGGATATCGAACGTGAGTCCGGGCTGGCGCGGGCGGCGTTGAAAAGCGTCGCCGAAGCGTATGCCAAATCGAACGCCACCATCATCACCTACGGAATGGGCATCACGCAGCACAACAAGGGGACCGCGAACGTGCGGCTGATTGCCGACCTGCTGCTGATGCGCGGCAATATCGGTAAGCCCGGCGCGGGGATTTGTCCCCTGCGCGGCCACTCTAACGTGCAGGGCAACCGCACCGTTGGGATCACCGAGAAGCCCACCGCGCAATTTTTGGGCCGCCTTAAGGACGTATTCGGCTTTGAACCTCCTGCTCAACACGGCCATGATGCGGTCGCCGCGACGCAGGCGATGATCGACGGGCGCTCGAAAGCGCTGCTCTGCCTCGGCGGCAATTTCGCGGTAGCGATGCCCGATCACGAGAGAGGTTTTCCGGCAATGAATACGCTGGATCTGAGCGTCCACGTTGGCACCAAGCTGAACCGTACCCACCTGCTGGTCGGCAAAGAGACCTATATTTTGCCGTGTCTGGGCCGCACCGAACTGGACCTTCAGGCGACCGGGCGTCAGTCGATTACCGTAGAAGACTCCATGTCGATGGTGCATGCCTCGTCCGGCAAGCTGAAGCCAGCCTCCCCGCACCTGCGCGCCGAACCGGCCATCGTGGCCGGCATGGCGAAAGCCACCCTCAAAAATACCCGCGTGGACTGGTTCGAGCTGGTGGCGGATTACGATCGCATCCGTACCCTGATCGAACAGACGATCCCGGGCTTCGATCGCTATAACGAACGAATCCGTATCCCCGGCGGTTTTCGCATGCCGCTGCCGCCCACGCAGCGCGTCTGGCCGACGGCGACGGGCAAGGCGATGTTCTCCGTGTTTGACGGCGTGGACGAAAACGTCAGCGGTGAAGGCGATAACGTCCTGCGCCTGATTACGCTGCGCAGCCACGATCAGTACAACACCACCATCTATGCTCTCGATGACCGCTACCGCGGCGTCTTTGGCCGCCGGGATGTGCTGTTTATGAACGAAGGGGATATGGCACAGCTGGGGCTTGAGCACGGTGACCGGGTGGACATCGAAACCGCGCTGCCGTGTAAGCTTCAGCGTCTGAACGACATAACGCTGGTGGCGTATAACATTGCTTCCGGCACCGTCGGAGCTTACTATCCTGAGGCGAACGTGCTGGTACCGCTTGATTATCTTGATAAAGAGAGTGGTACACCCTCCTATAAGTCGGTGCCGGTGAACATCAGGTTGCGTTCAAAAGACATTCGACAGCTGTAACCCTGGAGCATGGATGTTAATGAAAACCGGAGCCTCCCATAAGACGGAGGCCAGAGCAGAATTCAGGGCAGGAATTACCGCCTGCCTGCCCACCATTCCCGGATACTGGAGCATTGGCTTTGCCGCCGGTGCGATCGGCACCCTTTCCGGCTTTACGACGGTACAAACCGCGCTGCTGGCAAGCGTGCTTTATACCGGATCGGCGCAGTTTCTCTTTTATTCGCTCTGGGCTGCCGGGGCGGAAGTTGCCTCGGTCGTGTTCAGCGTCTTCCTGGTCAATTTACGCTACCTGCTGATGAGCTCGGCCATGAGCGTCTTCTTCCGCGAACAGAGCACCGCGCACAAACTTATCAGTGGCCTGCTGCTCACCGATGAAACCTTTGGCGTTGCCGTGCAGCGAGGCAGCCAGCACGGTCACGTTCCCTACGCCTGGATGCTTGGGCTGAACCTTGCGGCATGGCTGAACTGGATCCTCGCCTGCGTCGTGGGCGCGGTGCTGGCTTCTGCCCTTCCAGCGTCATTAATGGAGGGGTTGAGCTTCAGCCTGGTCTCCATGTTTATCGGCCTGGTGCTGTCTATCTGGTTTGCCAGCCGGAAAAAAGCCCTTGAATCGTTCAGTATTGCCGCCGCGGTGGTGATTACCGTGCTGAGCACCCCGCACATGGATACCAGCGTGGTGGTGATCGTTGCCGCCTCCGTTTCGGCCACGCTGGCTACGCTGGGGCTACGTTTCTTCCCGAAAGGAGGCAAACAGGATGGAGCGTAATATTCTGCTGGCGATATTCATTTCAGCCCTGATCACCGCGCTGATGCGTACGGTACCCATTCTGCTGCTGTCGCGCTTCCGGCTGGCTCCGGTTGTACAGCAATGGCTGAGCTTTATTCCGGCGGCCATCATGGCGGCAATCGTCACCGCAGAGCTGCTGGGCAAACCGGCGCTGACGCCATCCGGAATAAGTATTTCGCTTCTGGCCGCCGCAATCGCGGCTTTCGCGGGCATCGTGTCCCGCAGCCTCTTCGCAACCGTCATTGCGGGCATGGTGGCCTTTTCCGGCCTGAGCTATTTTTTGATGTAGCGTGCTCCCTCTCTCCGCCGGTGAGAGGGGCCTACCCTGCGCCTCCGGCAAAGACAATTAGCGGCAATATAAATGCAAATATCATATTTGCCGCCCTCCCTTCGCCTATGTAATTTGTGCTTTATGTCACTGCAATAATCCCAGGGCGCAATTGTTTCCCATGATCAAACTTGAAAATATAAACAATACGTACCCTGGCAGTACGCATGCCGCTATTCGTAATTTAAATATCGACATCAGCGACGGCGAGTTTTGCACTTTCGTTGGGCCAAGCGGCTGCGGAAAGACGACGCTGTTACGGATGATCAACCAGCTGGATATTCCCGACGCGGGCTCGGTTTACGTGCAGGGAATTAAAATCGCCGAGGCTGACATTATTCAGGTGCGCCGTAAAATAGGTTTTGTGATGCAAAGTGCGGCCTTATTTCCGCACCGTAGCGTTGCGCAAAATATTGCTACCGTACCGCGTTTGCTGGGCTGGAATAAAAAGCATATTCAGCAGCGTATAGAAGAACTGGTTGAGGTGATGTCCCTCGACCCGAGCTTGCTTTCTCGCTTTCCACATCAGCTGTCCGGCGGACAGCAGGGGCGCGTAGCGATTGCCAGAGCCCTGGCTGCCGATCCCCCGATCTTGCTGATGGACGAGCCTTTCGCGGCGATCGACCCGGTCGTTCGCGAAAAGCTGCAGGACGAGCTGCTGGCGCTGCAGCAGCGCCTGCACAAAACCATTGTCCTGGTGACGCACGACATCAACGAGGCCATTCGTCTTGGCGATAAAATCGCGATTTTCCAGGAAGGCGGCGTGCTGGTCCAGTTCGATACGCCCGATCGTATCCTGGCGCATCCGGCCAACGATTTTGTGGCGCGCTTCATCGGGCCTGAGCCAAACCTGAAGCGCCTCGGCAGGCTGCAGGTTGGCCAACTTCCGCGTCACGATGTGACCCTCGTCGATGAGGCGCTCACGCCGATTTCCAGCCAACATCCGACGGTGGTAAGCCCGCTACGGCTGGTGCTCGATAAACATCAGCGCCCGCTGTACTGGCTCGATCCCGAGCGCCGCGTAACGCTGCCGGTGTCCCTGACGCTGAAGGCGCTGCACACCCTGCGCTTTGCCTACAGCGCGCTGCTTGATGCCCCGGGAGGCGTACTGGTCCGCGTCGATGGCGACGGGCAGTACCAGGGCAGCGTCTCTCATACGTTGCTCCAGCGCGTGCTGGACGGGCACGTGGACATTCACCGCTATGATTGACTGGCAATGGATAGTGGATAACCAGATGCCGATTGCCGCTCTGCTCTGGCAACATACGCAGCTGGTGGTGGTGTCGCTGTTCTTCGGCACCCTCCTGACCGGCATGCTCATCGGTATCACGCTGCGCTGGCCCGCTGCGGCCCCGCCGCTTCTCTACCTGTGCGGAATGTTATTCACGATCCCCTCGCTGGCGCTGTTTATCCTGCTGATCCCCTTCACGGGGCTGTCGATGACCACCTCGATCATCGGATTGACGCTCTACTCCCTGCTGATCCTGCTGCGCAACGTTGTGGCTGGGATTGAAAAACTGCCCGTCGACGTTCTGGAATCGGCCCGGGCGCTGGGCTACACGCGCTGGCATCGTTTTGTTGACGTGGAGCTGCATTTGATTGCGCCGTCCCTGTTTGCCGGGCTGCGCATTGCGTCGGTCACGCTGGTAGGGCTGGTCACCGTTACAGCGCTGATTGGCCAGGGCGGTCTGGGGCAGCTGCTGCTCTCGGGCTTTAACCAGGATTTTCTGACGCCTATTGTCGTCAGCGTGGCGCTGAGCCTGATGCTGTCGTTTATTTTTGACTCTCTGATAGCGCGCCTCGGCTATTGGATTACCCCCTGGACACGATGATGGAGATCATAACGGCCACCTTCAGCTGGTTCATGCTGCCGGAACACTGGTTCGGCACAGCCGGCATACTTATACGGCTGCGCGAACACCTGTGGTATGTCCTGATCAGCATGGCGATAGCCGCACTTATCGCGCTGCCGCTGGGCGTGGCGCTGGGCTACTGGCGCAAGGGGGCATTCATCGTCATCAACCTGTTCAATATTGGCCGGGCGATCCCGTCCCTGGGCCTGATTTTACTCTGCATCATTCTTTTCGGGTTCAACGATATCCCCGTTTTCCTTGCCCTGGTCGCCCTGTCGATCCCCCCGATTCTGACTAACACCTGGGTCGGGATTTATCATGCCAACCGAACACTGTGCGATGCCGCCACGGCGCTGGGTATGACGCCGTTACAGAGCCTGTGGCAGGTGCGCATCCCGCTGGCGATCCCGTTGATTTTTGCCGGGGTTCGTACCGCACTGCTTCAACTTATCGCAACCGCGGTTGTTGCGGCCTACGCCGGACTGGGCGGGCTCGGACGCTTTCTGATAGACGGCCTCGGCCAGCGCGATATGCCGCAGGTCATCGCGGGCTCTCTCGTCGTGACGCTGCTGGCCGTCGCCTGTGAGCTGTTATTTTCCCTTATCAATAAACGGTTATTTCAACCTCAGGCCGTGCCTGCGGTGAATTAACGCCAATAAACACCACCTGCAATAATAAGAGGCAATATGAAGCAAACATTCTGGCACGCATTTCACCGCCGTGGATTTAAACTCTCCCTTCTGGCGGCGGGATTATTCAGCTTAAGCTTTTCTACCTTAGCGGAAACGATCACTGTCGGCGGCGCGAATTTTACCGAAAGCTCTATTCTCGCCAATATTTATGCCAGCGCCCTGAAGAAAAATAATATTGATGTCAAAACCCGTCTTAACCTTGGCAACCGCGAAATTATTATTCCGGCTTTGCAGAGCGGCGAGATCGATATCGTCCCGGAATACATCGGCGCGCTGCTTAACTACTATGACGGCAAAACCCTGGCGACGACCCAGAGCGACGTTAGCGCTGAACTCGCTAAGGTCTTACCCGGCGACTTTACCCTCCTGACCCCCTCCTCAGCCAGCTCCGTGACGGCCTGGGCAGTGCGTGCCGAGACGGCGAAAAAATACGGGTTGACCAAACTCTCCGATCTCACCCCCATTGCCCATGAGCTGGTCATCGGCGGTCCACCGGAGCTGCCGGTGCGCGCGCTGGGCCTGCCGGGGCTGAAGCGCGTCTACGGCCTGGAGTTTAAAGAGGTGAAGTCGCTGGATATGGGCGGACCACTCTCTCGCCTGGCGCTGAACGCGGGAAAAATCGACGTCGCGACCGTGGTGTCAACCCAGGGTTCGCTGGCGAAAGAAGACTGGGTGGTTCTGCAGGATGACAAACACGAGCAGCCAAGCCAGAACGTTGTCCCGCTGGTGCGCAAAGCCGCGCTCACGCCGAAGATCGATGCCGTTCTTAACGACGTGTCCCGCAGGCTCGACAACACGGCGCTGGTTGAGCTCAACAAGCAGGTTGACCTTCAGCACAAAGATCCCGCCGCCGTAGCGGAGAGCTGGGTCAACAGCAACCTGACAACACAGTAAGATGAGAAGGCCAGGGAGCGGCCATAACCTGAAGCGGGCCCAACATGTCGCACAACACCATGATCCTTAATCTGTTCTTCTTCAATCCCCAGGGCGATTACCGGTTTTCCTGGCGCCATCCCGATGCGCCAGAACGTGAAGTTTTTACCCTGAAATACTATGCCGACCTGGCCAGTAAGGCCGAGGCCGCCACCCTTGACGCCATTTTTATCGCCGACCATACGGGCATCTGGGACAGCGGTTTATCCCATTATGCCAACGCGCGCCTTGAACCCCTGACGCTGCTCTCAGCTCTGGCTGCCGTCACGGAAAACATCGGCCTGATGGCGACGGCGTCCACCTCATATACCGAGCCGTATAATCTGGCTCGCTACTTTGCCTCGCTCGACTTTCTCAGCAGCGGGCGCGCCAGCTGGAACATTGTGACCTCATGGCTGGAAGAAGAAGCGGCGAACTACGGCCTGGAGCAGATCCCCCAGCATGACGCTCGCTATCAGCGCGCCGGGGAGTTTATCGACGTCGTGACCCGGCTGTGGGACTCGTGGGACGATGACGCCCTGCGCTTTGATAAACGCGCCGGCCTGTTTGCGGACAAAAACCGCGTACATCATCTGGCGCACCGGGGTGATTTTTTCAGGGTTCGCGGTCCCTTAAACGTGCCGCGTCCACCGCAGGGCCATCCCGTTCTGGTTCAGGCGGGTTCGTCTGAGGCGGGAAAACGGCTGGCGACGGCCTGGGCAGATATGCACTTTGTATTTATAAAATCTGTCGAACAGGGGCTGGCGTATCGCCAGGAGATCGACCAGCGGCTTGCGGCACTGGGCCGCCGTCCGGAGCACTTCAAAATCATTGCCGGGGTGCTCCCCGTGGTGGTGGATTCAGACGAGGAAAAAGCGGAACGTCAGCGGCTGAACGAACGGCTGATGAGTGATCAGATGGCCATCGATCTGCTCTCGGCCTACCTTAAACTGGATCTCAGCCCCTACCCGAGCGACAGGCCGCTGCCGCCGCTGCCTGATGAAGCCACGTTTGACGGCATCCGCACAACGCTGTCGTTAATTCGGGACTACGACCCTTCCCTGAGCATTCTTGAACTGGGGCGGCTGCTGCTGCAAAGTTCAGACAGCTGGCTGGTCATCGGCACGGCTCAGGAGGTCGCCGACACGCTGGCCGATATCTATCTTTCTGGCGCAGCGGACGGGTTTAACCTGATGTTCCCTCTGCTGCCGGGCGATTTTGACCGTTTTGCTGACCGGGTCGTCCCACTGCTGAAGGCCAAAGGGGTCATGAAAAGCGAATATGCGCCGGGCACGCTGCGCGAAAAGCTGGGGCTGCCGGCTGCGAAAAATCGCTTCTCCTCGTCGTCAGAGCCCCAGCAGTCCTGACCTTTCGGCTTCGTCGCGCCAGTCGAGCAACAGGCTGTACGTCTGGCGCGATGCCTCGCTAAACCCACCTATTAGCGTTGCGGCACAGACCGCACGGTATTCTGGCGCAGTAACCAGCGCGTTGAGCGCCTCGCGTAGGGCGCGGAGGGTGGCTGGCGTGGTTCCCGGGGAGGTTATCAGCGGCAACCCCGGCGCCAGCGGGCTGCGGTCTATCACCGCCAGCCCGTCGAGCAGCTGCGGTTCGTGGCGGAGCAGCAGGGCGTGGGTTACGCAGTCAATCGCTGCGATATCCCCCACGCCGCGCCTGACGTCAATCAGCGACTGCCGATGGCTGCCGCTCACGTGCGCATGGGCAAAAAAACGGCCGTTAACCGCAAGCGGCGTCACCATTTTTCGCAGCACGTTGTAGCCGGACTGAGAGTCCAGCGAATTGCACACCGCCCGCCGCCCGCGGAAATCAGCCAGCGTCCGATGTTTATCCTCCTCGCGCGCCACAAGAAAGCTGCGGTAATGAATCCCGTCACACCCCGGCGCGACGTAGTGAAAACAGCCGACCACCTGCACGTCCGGCAGCAACGTCACCAGCGGGTAGCCGCAGGTCTGGCTGAGGATCACGTCGGGTTCTTGCCAGTGCGCCAGCAGGTCAGTCTCTGACGATGGGCCTGCGGACACGCCGCGCGCCAGCAGCAGGCTCTGGACCGCCTGCCAGAGCGCCTCGTTATCGGCGCGATTGACGGCGTACATTGGAAACGCCAGCGTATTACTCATGCCCCTCCCCCTGTTTACCCTGCGGATGTACGGTGACGTCTACCGCCTTGCGCCAGAACTGGCGCAGCCATTCGCCGTAGCCTTTTACCAGAAAACCGTGGTTGCGCTGCTGATACGCTTCCCTGTTTTGCAGGTAGACCGCCTTGAGCCCGTACCAGGGCACGCCAGGCAAATCATGATGCACTGAATGGTAGTTGAGATTCAAAAACAGTACCCGCCAGAACGGCCCGGCCTCGTTAATCACCGAGCGCGCCAGCGGGTCGTCCGCCGCGCGGTGTTCCAGGAACGAGCGTACTTTCGTGAGCGCCAGTGCAGGATAGCTCACGGCCAGCACAAACCAGACGGGCGAGAAACCGATGCGCACCATCCACGCAAATAACCCCGCCAGCAGTAAACCGTGCACCAGCCACATCACCATTGCCCGCACGTTCAGGTCACAAAAGGCCGCAACGGCGCTACCCAGCGTCTGCACAATATCCAGCAGCGGAGCCAGCAACAGCCGGCCAACGAAGGTATTGCGCAGATGAATGATGCGCTTCTGCCACGGGCTAAAGCGCGCCCAGCTCTCGTGGGTAAAATAGTAGGATTCCGGATCGTCTACCGGTACGGTCAGATGGTGGTGACGATGATGCGCGAGGTGAGAATCACGATACAGGCCATACGGATACCAGACCGCCAGCGGCAGGGTGCCGAAAAGCTGGTTCAGCCAGGCGACGCGGGTTGGATGCCCGTGGATCAGCTCATGCTGGAGCGACATATACCAGGCGGTAAACCAGATAAGCAACAGCGTGGCGGGCAGCAGGCCGAGGGTTTGCCAGAGCGCCAGGCTGCTAAACCAGCCGCCATAAATCGTGATGATTAAAAGCCAGGTGGGCAGCTCGCTTCGCCACAGGAAACCCGCGGCGAGGCGGCGAATATGGTTTCGCTGCTGCTCGTGTAAATAGAGGGAGTGCCGTTTACCCATGCCTTCAGACGCCGTTTCCGTCAGTGATAATATGCTCTGACAATCCGGGATAACGCCTGAAATAACAAAGAAGTTAAATCGCTTTGCTTTGCCAAAAAAGCGGGTAGCGGCTGTCCGCCACCGCGGGTTGGATCGTCAAGGGCATCGCCGCCATCCCGATGAAAAAGGTCAGCTCCCCGGAGGTCGCCCCTTCACCGGCCGCTTGACTTATTTTGCGATGAAGGTACTTTTCAGGACATGAAGAAAATCCTGATTATCGTACCCGACGGCGGCATGCTGTTTGAAGCCGCCGGTATCGCAGACATTCTGATGCAGGCCAACCGGCTGCACCCGGAAGGCCTTGCTCAGCCCTGCTACCGCATTATTATCGCCACCACGCAGCCCCATCAGGTTATCCACGGCCAGTCCGGCTTAAACCTGCTTGCGGACTATCGCCTGCCGGAGCTGGATCCGCGTGAACCTCTGGATACCATCATTATTACCGGGCGAGGCATGAACGAGCTTGAGAGCACCGCGGTGGTCGACTGGCTGCATCTGGCCGCGCCGCATGCCCGGCGGATCGCTTCCATCTGCGGCGGCGCGATGCTGCTGGCGCAGACCGGGCTGCTCGACGGGCGGCGTGCGACCACCCACTGGCGGCTGCTTGACGCCATGCAGGCAGCCTACCCGTCCATCCGGGTAGAAGGTGGCCCGCTCTATATTCAGGACGGCCCCGTCTGGACCTCCGGCGGCGTAAGCTCCGGGTTTGACCTGACGCTGGCGCTGGTGGAAGACGACTACGGTTTTTCCCTCGCCCGCGACGTGGCGCAGGATATGGTGATGTATCTGCGCCGCCCCGGCGGCCAGCTGCAGTTCAGCCGCTATAGCCTGCAGCCGTCCGGCGCAAGCGGCCCCATCAGCGAGCTGCAAGGCTGGATCCTGCAAAACCTGACCGCCGACCTCAGCGTAGAAAAGCTGGCAGAAAAAGCCGCCATGAGCCCGCGCAATTTCACCCGCGTTTTTACCCGCGATACCGGCGCCTCTCCGGCCCGGTACGTATCAGAGGCTCGCCTCGCTGCCGCCCGACAGCTTCTCGAGCAGACCCACGATTCGCTTGAGACGGTTGCTGAAAAAAGCGGATTTGGCACCAGCATCAACCTGCGTCGCGTGTTTGAGAAACAGCTACACCTTACGCCGGGCGAATATCGCCAGCGCTTTCACTGCCGCAAGATGGCGTAATATGATCCTTTTTTGTCGTTTACGCCATTTAACCTGAAGCCTAGAGTGACTCCAGACAACACAGATAAGGAGTGCATCATGGTTAAGGTCGGTATTAACGGTTTCGGCCGTATTGGACGTAACGTTCTGCGCGCGGCGCTGGGCAACCCGGAGCTTCAGATTGTGGCCATTAACGATCTGACGGACAGCAAAACTCTCGCCCATCTCCTCAAATATGACTCTCTCCTCGGCACGCTGCCCGCGCCCGTTGAAGCCGCAGACGGCGCGCTGCAGGTGGACGGCCAGCGCATCACCGTGTTTAGCGAACGTGACCCGGCGAACATTCCGTGGCGCGACGCGGGTGTTGACGTGGTGATTGAAGCGACCGGTTTCTTCACCGAACGGGAAAAAGCGGCGGTGCATATTACGAGCGGCGGCGCCAGGCGCGTCATCATCTCCGCACCGGGTAAGAACGACGACCTGACGGTAGTGATGGGCGTGAACCACGAGCTGTACGACCCTGCGCAGCACTATGTGGTCAGTAACGGGAGCTGCACCACTAACGGGCTGGCTCCGGCGGCGCAGGTGCTGCATCAGCAGTTTGGTATAGAGCACGGGCTGATGAACACCACGCACGCCTACACCAACAGCCAGGCGCTGCACGACCAGCCGGAGAAAGATTTGCGCGGAGCCCGCGCTGCAGCCCTGTCGATTGTGCCCTACTCCAGCGGCGCGGCGAAGGCGCTGGGGAAAGTGATCCCGTCGTTAGAGGGTAAGCTGACCGGGTATTCTTTACGCGTGCCGGTTCCCGTAGTGTCGATTGTGGATTTGACCGTGACGCTGAGCCGGGAGGTGAGCGCCGACGAGGTTAATAACGCTTTCCGCCAGGCCGCGTCCAGCGGCCCGTTGAAAGGTATACTGGGCTACAGCGATGAACCGCTGGTCTCGAGCGATTATCAGGGCGATCCTCGCTCCTCGATTATCGACGGGCTCTCCACGCTGGTGATTGGCGGAAACATGGTTAAAATCCTGGCCTGGTATGACAACGAGTGGGCATTCTCAAACCGCCTGGTTGATCTGGCGGTGCTGATGGAGAATAAAGGATTGTAAACCGGAGCCGGGTGGCGCTTGCGCTTACCCGGCCTGCCAATGATGAAGGGACAGCCATCACTCCGTCTTCACCTTCACGCCCATCAGCACAATCACCATCGCGCTCACCAGCAGTAGACCGCTTCCGGCAAATACGCCGCTCGCACCGTTAAGGTCAAACACCGCCCCGCCGCCTGCCGCTCCCGCACCGATTGCGAACTGAATTGATGCCACCAGCAGACCGCCTGCGCTTTCCGCTTCATCCGGAACGGTGGTGGCAAGCCACGTTGACCAACCCACCGGCACCAGGCCAAAGGCAAAGCCCCACAGCGCGACCAGCAGTCCGTCGAGCATTGCCAGATGACCAAACGCCACCATGGTCAGCGCCAGCACGCCCATCACGAACGGCACCAGCGCCAGCGTCAGGCGCAGGTTGCGGGCCAGCAGATGCCCGGCAATAGAGGTGCCGACAAAGTTAGCCAGACCAAAACCGAGCAGGATGAGCGAAATACTCTCCACGCTCGCCTGCCCTACCGTTTCAAGGAACGGGCGCAGATAGGTAAAGAAGGCAAAATGGCCGCTGAAGATCAGGATAGTCGCCAGCATGCCGCCGATCATTCCCGGACGACGGAGCACGCGGAACAGCGTGCCGAGGCTGCCGTTGCTTTCCGGTTTCATCGACGGCAGTACCCACAGCTGCCACAGCAGCGCCAGCACGCTCGGCAGGATGCAGAGAATAAAGACGTTACGCCAGCCGATCAAACTGCCGAGATAGCTCCCCAGCGGCGCGGCCACTACCGTCGCAATAGACACGCTGGAGAAGATCACCGCCAGCGCTTTTGGCACTTTGTCCGCAGGGACCAGACGCATCGCCGTGGCGGTCGACATCGCCCAGAAACCGCCGATGGCGATGCCCAACAGCAAACGCCCCATCAGCAGAACGTGGAGCGTGGGCGCAAAGGCCACCAGCAGGCTGGAGATGATTTGCAGCACCGAGAAAAACATCAGTACCCAGCGGCGGTCGATACTTTTCGTCGCAGAGGTAATCAACAGCCCGGTAACCAGCGCCACCAGCGCCGTTGCGGTCACCGCTTGCCCGGCCATCCCCTCCGTTACGCCAAGACTCGCGGCCATAGGGGTGAGCAAACTGGCGGGCAGGAACTCCGCCGTGATTAAACCAAAAACGCCCAGCCCCAGTGAATAGACCGCTCGCCAGGCGGGTTTTGCAGGGGCGACTGCCTCTCTCGCCGCAACGCATGCATTCATCTGTTGTACTCCCGTTATAAAAATGTGACTAATGTCGCAGAAGCATATTGTGTTCACCCTGGACGATCTATGACATATAATCTCCACTTATTGATTATTCGTCCGGAGTTGCGCCATGACCGTTCAGTCACCCGATTTAATCAGCGAACTTTTACGCGGCATGCGCCTGTCCGGCGTGAAATACCGGCGGATTGAAGCCAGCGCCCCGTTTGGCGTGGCCTTTCATCAGGCCCCGGGCAAGGCGCAATTCCACTTTGTTAGCCACGGTACTGCCCTGCTGCGCATGGAGAGCGGCGCGACGTTCGAACTGAACGGCGGCGACGCGCTGTTTATCCCAAACGGCAACGCCCATGCCCTGCTCTCGGACGAACACGCCGACATTACCCCGGTCAGCGCCTTCCCAAGCGAGCCAATCTGCAGTTCTGTTTGTGCCATCACCTGTGAGCCGTGTCCGGAGAAGGAGCACACCGTTATCTTCAGCGGATGCATGGATTTTGAGCTGGGTGGAATGCAGCCCCTGATCAAAGCGATGCCGGAAGTGATGATGGTAAGCCGGCTAATGTCGACCTGGCCGGAAATCCACCCGCTGCTGGCGGCGATGGAACGGGAGTCAATGACGCGTCAGGTCGGGTTCGCCGGGATCCTGGCTCGCCTCGCGGACGTGGTTGCCGCGTTGATTGTGCGCGGCTGGGTCGAAGCGGGGTGTGGGAAAGCGACCGGCTGGGTGCAGGTGCTGCGCGATCCGCGACTCAGCCGGGCGATTTACGCAATGCACCAGCAGCCGGGCGTGAACTGGAGCGTGGCGGACCTGGCGAAAGAGGCCGGAACATCACGCTCCGTCTTCGCCGAACGGTTTTTATCGGCCACCGGCACCACGCCGGCAAAATATCTCAGCGAGCTGAGGATGCGCCTGGCGATTCAGTACATTCGCTACGAAAACCAGCCCATCGAAACGGTGGCGCTCCGCCTGGGATACGGTTCGCTGGCGGCCTTTAGCCGGGCATTTAAGCGTATCGTCGGGCATGCGCCAGGAACCTTGCGGGAAGCCGGCCAGGCCCAGGAAGCGATCTAACCCTTTTCCAGAAGCGAACAGATATCTCACGCGCAGGCGAATTGTCTGGTTATGCGAAAAATGGGATATTCGACACGCGAAGTGAAGGATATTCGTCTAAGGTTTTCAGGTAATTGACCACAGCGGTCACGCTGCTCAGTGAAGACAGGAGACGAACCGATGATAAGACCTCGTACACTACGCCCCGCCTTTTTGCCCCTTGCGTTAGGCGGCGCGCTGCTCGGTGTTGCCGCTTTGGGTTATGCTGAGGAACAGCCAGCGAGCCAGAAAACTCCCCCTGACATTTTGCTCGGCCCCCTTTTTAACGACGTTCAGAGCGCCAAACTTTATCCCGATCAAAAAACCTTTGCCGATGCGGTGCCCAAAAGCGACCCGCTGATGATCCTGGCGGACTACCGGATGCAGCACACCCAGTCCGGCTTTGACCTGCGGCACTTTGTTGAAATGAACTTTACCCTGCCCGCGGAAGGTGAAAAATACGTCCCGCCCGCTGGCCAAACGTTACGCGCGCACATCGACGATCTTTGGCCAGTGCTGACGCGCACTACGGACAAAGCCGCCAAATGGGACTCGCTCCTCCCCTTGCCGAAGCCGTACGTTGTACCCGGCGGCCGTTTCCGCGAGGTCTACTACTGGGACAGCTATTTCACCATGCTGGGCTTAGCCGAGAGCGGCCACTGGGACAAAATCAGCGATATGGTAGACAACTTCGCCTACGAGCTGGACACCTTTGGCCACATTCCTAACGGCAACCGCAGCTACTATCTTAGCCGCTCGCAGCCGCCGTTCTTCTCCCTGATGGTGGAACTGCTGGCTACGCACGACAGCGACGCGCTGAAAAAATACCGTCCGCAGATGGAAAAAGAGTATGCCTACTGGATGGAGGGTGCCGATGCCCTGCAGCCGGGCCAGGCCAATAAACGCGTCGTGAAGCTGGACGACGGGGCAATTCTTAACCGCTACTGGGACGATCGCGATACGCCACGCCCGGAATCCTGGCTGGATGACGTCACGACGGCCAAAAATAACCCTAACCGTCCGGCAACGGAGATCTACCGCGATTTGCGTTCAGCCGCCGCCTCCGGCTGGGACTTCAGCTCCCGCTGGATGGACGACCCGCAGAAACTCGGCACGATCCGCACCACCAGCATTGTGCCCGTGGATCTCAACGCCCTGATGTTTAAGATGGAAAAACTGCTGGCTCGCGCAGGCCAGGAGGATGGCGATGCCGCAGCCGCCAGCAGGTACGAGGCGCTGGCAGCCGCGCGCCAGAAGGGGATTGAAGACAACCTGTGGAATGCTAAAGAGGGCTGGTACGCGGATTACGATCTGAAAAGCAAAAGGGTGCGTAATCAACTGACCGCCGCCGCCCTTTTCCCGCTTTACGTGAAAGCCGCCTCGCAGGACCGCGCGGATAAAGTGGCAGCGGCGACCGCCTCACGGCTGCTGAAGCCGGGCGGCATTTCCACCACCACCATCAACAGCGGCCAGCAGTGGGATGCGCCAAACGGCTGGGCACCGCTGCAGTGGGTCGCAGCGGAAGGGCTGCAGAACTACGGGCAGAAAAAGGTGGCGATGGACGTGACCTGGCGCTTCCTGAAAAACGTTCAGCATACCTACGACCGCGAGCAGAAGCTGGTGGAGAAATATGACGTCTCGACCACCGGTACGGGCGGCGGCGGCGGCGAGTATCCGCTGCAGGACGGCTTTGGCTGGAGCAACGGCGTGACGCTGAAAATGCTGGATCTGGTGTGCCCGAAAGAGAAACCCTGTGACGCGGTGCCGGAAAATCGGCCTGCGGCGAATGACGATGTGGCGCCAGCACAGAGTGCGGCGCAGTAATTCCCCTCCCCATCACTCTCTCCCCGTAATGGGAGAGAGTTTCCCTGCATTTTTTTAAACTGGAAGCGATTACTGAACGGAATGACCGCCTGAGTCGTATGTTCCCCCTCACCCCAGCCCTCTCCCACAAGGGAGAGGGGGGCGTCCGTGCAGACATTATCTGGGGGAGAGGGAAAAGGTCATCAGAAGCTGTAGCTCGCCCCAACCTGCAACGTCCTGTCACGCCCAATCCAGCAGTTGGTTGCGTCGTAGCAGGTCAGCGTCTCTTTGTTAGTGATGTTCTGCGCGCTCGCCTTGAGCGTTAACCCTGCCAGCGACGGCACGATTTCACCCATGCGATAAGAGGCCGCCAGGTCGTACTGGGTTGTGCCGCCCAGTTTACCCGCGTCGTTGCTCTGCGAGATTTCCATCGGGCCGGTGTAGCGTGCCCCCGCGCCCAGCGTCAGTCCTTTAAACGGCGTGCCGTCGAAGGTGTAGTCTCCCCACAGGTTAAAGGCATTTTCAGGCACCTGCGTCGGGCGCTTGCCCTGGTACTTGTCATCTTCCGTATTGATGGCATGCGTGTAGGCATAATTGGCAATCAGCGTCAGATTATCCGTCGGACGGCTGACAGCGGAGAGTTCAGCACCTTTGGACTCCACCTCCCCGGTCTGGCGATAGTTCAGGAAGCCCGGGTCGCTCGTGACCACGTTTTTCTGGCGGATGTTAAACACCGACGCGGTAAAGGTCGTGGCGTACTCTTCAAGAAGATATTTCACCCCGCCTTCAACCTGCCTGCTGGTCGTTGGCTTGACGTCTTTTGCCGTCAGCGTCCCCTGAGGCGACACCGGCGCGAAACCTTCTGAATAGCTGATGAACGGCGAGAGCCCGTTTTCGAAGGCGTAGAGCGCCCCGAGACGTTTGGTCACGCGATCCTGGGATACCCAGGCCTTATCGCCGCTTTGCAGATAGTCGGTGGTGACGGAGCGGTAATCATCATAGCGCAGGCTCCCCAGGAAATTTAACCCGCCAAACTCCACCTGATCCTGCAGGTAATAGCCGTTCTGCTGATAGCTGAGTCGGTTTTTCTGTGCCGTATACAGCCCCAGCGCCCCGTTATCAATCTGCGAGTAGTCAGGATGACGCATGTCGATGCCCGGGGTTGCCGAGGCGTAGCGATAGTGGAAGTGGGAGTTCAGCTTCTGGTAGTCAAACCCCGCCAGCAGATGGTGTTTCCATTCCCCCAGCGCGACCGTTTTGGTCACCTGGTTGTCAATATTAAAACTTTGCAGGTCTTCATCCGTGGTGTAGGCAAAACGGTTCAGCTGATAAACCTCTGCGCCTGTCCCCGTTGAATAGACGCTGCGCTGATGCGTGTCCACGTCAAAGTAACGCGCTTTTTGCGTAAAGCCCCAGCCGCTATCAAATTCATGCTCAAAGCTGTAGCCCAGCATCCACTGGCGCTGCTTAAAGCCGCTCCACTCGTCGCCGGCGTAGTCGCGGCGATCGGCATATTTCGAGCGCAGGTACGTGAGCGGCAGAGGGTTAGACGGTGACAGGCTCGGGGTGTTTTGCGCCAGCGCATCGAGAGTGAGGCGCGTTTTGCTGTCCGGTTGCCAGGTAACAGAGGGGGCAACCAGATAGTTTTCGTAACGCGTGGTGTGTGGCTGATCGTCGCCTTCCGTCGCTTTCCCCAGCAGGCGGTAATTCCAGTCGCTGTCTGCAATCTGTCCGGTTGAGTCGAGATAGCCCTCTTTGAGATTGCGCGTCCCGGTGGTGAAGCCCAGCTCGGTTTTGGCCTCTTTTTGCGGCTTTTTACTCTGGATGTTGACCAGCCCGCCCGGCGACCCGCCACCGTACAGCACTGACGATGGCCCTTTCAGAATATCCACGCTCTCAATCAAAAGCGGATCGATACGCGCTTTGGTGTTCCCGGTGACGTTATAGGGTAACTGAAGCCCGTTATAAAACTCCTGATCGACGGTGAAGCCACGGATTTTATATTCACTCATATATGAGGTGTTACCGCGCACTTCGGTTGAAACCCCAGGCGCATAGCGCAGAATTTCATTCACGGAATTCGCGTGGCGCTGCGCAATCTCCTGAGCAGAGAGGGTGTTAATGACCTGCGGTGTTTTACTTTCCGCAACAGCGGATTTGGTCGCGCTGTTCGTCCAGGAAGGAAGCTCACTTCCCTGCTCTGCTCCTGTGACCACGATGGTAGATTCTTCGGCGAAAGCCTGTGCCTGCAATGCCAGCGCCACGGCTCCTGCCAACGCACATAACGCAAAACGTGAGGTGTTCATATTGTCATCTTGTTATGAGAACAAACTGGGAACGACAATTATTATCATTTCGATTAGCAAATCAATACGCGCACCAAAAAAAACGGCCCTCCGTGAGGGCCGCCTTTACGCATTTTATTTATGCCCGTCTGAGGAGCCTGAATATGCCGAGGACGACTATTGCGCCCACCACGGCCACCAGGAAGCTGTGCAGATCGAACCCGCTGATGCTGCCTCCCATTCCAAACATGGTCGCCAGCCATCCGCCAACAACCGCACCAACAACCCCAAGAACGCAGGTCAAAATGAAGCCGCCACCGTCATTCCCCGGCATGATAAGTTTAGCGATGGCGCCGGCGATAAGACCAAAGATAATCCAGGCGATGATACCCATAGCGATGCCCTCTTACAGGTTTAACGCATACGCAGAAAACCTTCTGCGCAAGTGACTTAAGTATAGGCGATCGGCAGAAAATCATTTTCGTCTCACCGACTTAAAATAGCGTCGTAATAAAAAAAACTCACCGGTTTGTATTAAGTTTCAATTCAGTCTGCCGATAATTCTCAGACAGTCTGTCACACATCGAGGAGCCATCTGGCGTGAGTAATTACAGTGAGCAATTCCTGAAACAAAATCCGCTGGCTGTATTAGGGGTATTGCGCGATCTGAAAAAAGGTGAAGTGCCGCTGCGCATGAGCTGGACGACCAATCAGTTCATCAGCAGGATCCTGGACGCCTCGTCGGATCGCCTTGTCATCGACCTGGGTAGTCAGGAATATGAGAACCGCGCCGTGCTGCGGGCGGAAAAAATCTCGGTGATGGCTGAAACCCAGGGCGCAAAAGTGGAGTTCGTTCTGCCGCAGCTGACGCTGAGCGAGTATGAGGGGCTACCCGCGTTTGTGACACCGCTTCCCACGAACCTCTGGTTTGTACAGCGCCGCGAATATTTTCGCATCAGCGCCCCGCTCCAGCCGGCCTATTTTTGCAAAGCCAAAATGCCGGACAAAAAAGAGTTTCGCTTTCGCCTCTTCGATCTCTCGCTCGGTGGGATGGGCGCTCTGATGGACACGCCAAAGCCCGACGGGCTGATCGAAGGAATGCGCTTCTCGCAGATTGAACTGGATATGGGGGGCTGGGGACGGTTTTACTTTGACGCCCAGCTGATTGCCATCAGCGAGCGTAAGGTCGTGGACAGCAAAAACGAAACCATTTCCACGCCACGCCTGAGCTTCCGCTTCCTGAACGTGGGGCCGGGAGCTGAACGCGAGCTGCAGCGCATTATCTTTTCGCTGGAACGAGAAGCGCGGGAGCGTGCGAATAAGGTGTTGTGAAGAGCGTCGGGCAGCGTGCCGCCGCCCGACGGCGGCATTACATGGCATCCATCGCTTTCTGAACTTTCCAGATATAACGGGGTGCCTGCGGTGACGGATGGTTCTTCACCACGTGCTCAAAGAACTCATCTTTGTCCATGTCGTTGATCTCTTCAATCGCCTCTTTACGATCCGAAGAGAAGGTTCTGAGCAGCGCTCCGGCGCCGTTAACGTACGACACCACCAGCGCATATTGCATCACCTCAGGGTCGTCAATGCCCTTCAGAATGCCGTGCTCCAGAATACTCAGATACGCGGTTCCCATTGAGATATTGCGCTCCGGATTTTTCAGCTCGCTGGTCGACGGTTGCCCGCTCCAGCCCATATAGCGATACACTTCTTTCCCGGCCGTTGAGGCCTTAAGCTGCATCAGTCCCACCGCGTTTGATTTACTCACAAGCGTAGGATTGCCGCCAGATTCCACCGCAATGATCGCCGTCACCAGCCGCGGGCTGACGCCCCAGGCCTTGCCGGCTTGTTCGCTGATTGGCATCCACTGCATGGCCCGTTTCACAGGCACTTCAGGGTTCCAGGGCGGATTTTGATAGTTCTGTTTTGAACTACAGCCTGCAAGCAACACAATCAAAAAAGCAAACCATCTCAATTTCACGTCATCTATCCTTATATCCGGTCATCGCGGTACGCTCCCCTTGAAGCAGGCAGCGTATACGCGGCATGATATAGACAATTAGATTCTCATTCAGCAAGGAATTGCCATGTCTCAGTTTCATCTCATCGCACCGTCGGGCTACTGCATCAACCAGGACGCGGCGCAGCGGGGCGTTCAGCGTTTGCTTGATTCCGGGCATCGGGTAGAAAATCAGACCATTATACCCCGCCGCCAACAGCGTTTTGCCGGTACCGAGGCGCAGAGGCTGAGTGATATCAACGACCTGGTAAACCTGAAGGGTGAGAACACCGTCGTGCTCGCCGTACGCGGCGGCTACGGGGCGAGCCGGCTGCTGGAGAGCATCGACTGGCAGGGTCTGGCGGCGCGCCAGCAGCAGGATCCGCTGCTGATATGCGGACACAGCGATTTCACTGCCGTTCAGCTTGGACTTTTGGCCCTGCATAACGTCATCACCTTCAGCGGCCCGATGCTGGCCGGTAACTTCGGCGCGCCGGAGCTGGATGCATTCACCTCTGAACATTTCTGGCGCGCCCTGCAAAACCCAACCTTCAGCGTGGAGTGGCAGGGTAATGGGCCGCACTGGGAGTGTGAAGGCCAGCTGTGGGGCGGCAACCTGGCAATGCTGGTGTCGCTGACAGGCACGCCGTGGCTACCGCAGATTGAAGACGGCATTCTGGTGCTGGAGGATATTAACGAGCACCCGTTCCGCGTCGAGCGCATGCTGCTGCAGCTTTACCACGCGGGCATTCTTGCGCGTCAGTCCGCCATCGTGCTGGGCAGTTTTAGCGGCGCACAGCCCAATGATTACGATGCCGGATATTCTCTTGAGACGATGGTCGATTTCATCCGCTCCCGGCTGGATATTCCCGTCATCACCGGGCTGGCTTTTGGCCATGAGCAGCAAACCGTTACCCTGCCGCTGGGCGCTCGGGCGACCCTGAAACACGACGATGCGGGCAGTCGGCTCACAATCAGCGGCCATCCGGTCTTAAAGGCATAAAAAAGCCGTCTTTCCGCCTCAATAAAACGCTGTTTCTGTCGTTAATATGTTAGGGTTTTAATAACAGCATTAACATTGAGGTGGGAGTAAGACAACATTGGATGCCGCAGCGATTATCAGTCTTTTCATTCTGGGTTCTGTGCTTGTAACCTGTAGTATTTTATTAAGTTCATTTTCATCGCGTCTCGGCATACCTATTCTTGTCATTTTTCTTGCCATCGGCATGCTGGCCGGCATTGATGGTATCGGCGGTATCCCATTCGATAACTACCCTTTCGCTTACATGGTGAGTAACCTCGCGCTGGCGGTGATCCTGCTGGACGGCGGGATGCGCACCCAGGCGAGCTCCTTTCGCGTTGCCTTAGGCCCGGCGCTGTCGCTGGCGACCGTCGGCGTGCTTATCACCTCCGGACTGACCGGCATGATGGCGGCGTGGCTGTTTAAGCTGGATATGATGGAAGGCCTGCTGATTGGCGCCATAGTCGGCTCCACCGACGCCGCGGCGGTCTTCTCGTTGCTCGGCGGCAAAGGGCTGAACGAACGCGTGGGCTCCACGCTTGAAATTGAATCCGGCAGCAACGACCCGATGGCGGTGTTCCTCACCATTACGCTGATTGAGATGATCCAGCAGCACGAAACCGGATTAAGCTGGATGTTTGCCTGGCATATCCTTCAGCAGTTTGGCCTGGGGATTATCATCGGCCTTTCCGGTGGCTATCTGCTGCAGCAGATGATCAACCGCATTTCTCTGCCTGCCGGGCTATACCCCTTGCTGGCCCTGAGCGGCGGCATTTTGATATTTGCCGTGACCACGGCGCTGGACGGCAGCGGCATTCTTGCCGTTTACCTGTGCGGCTTCCTGCTGGGTAACCGCCCGATTCGCAACCGCCACGCCATTTTGCAGAACTTCGACGGCCTGGCCTGGCTGGCGCAGATTGGCATGTTCCTCGTGCTCGGCCTGCTGGTCACCCCTTCCGATCTCCTGCCGATCGCCGTTCCGGCGCTGCTGCTGTCGGCCTGGATGATTTTCTTTGCGCGACCGCTGTCGGTGTTTGCGGGTCTGCTGCCGTTTCGCGGCTTCAACCTGCGCGAGCGCATCTTTATCAGCTGGGTGGGGCTTCGCGGCGCGGTGCCGATCATCCTCGCCGTCTTCCCGATGATGGCCGGTCTGGATAACGCCCGCCTGTTCTTCAACGTGGCGTTCTTCGTGGTGCTGATATCACTCCTGTTCCAGGGAACATCGCTGGGCTGGGCGGCTAAAAAAGCCAAAGTGGTGGTGCCGCCCGTCGGCTGGCCGGTTTCGCGCGTGGGGCTGGATATTCACCCGGAGAACCCGTGGGAGCAGTTTGTCTATCAGCTGAGCGCCGATAAGTGGTGCGTGGGCGCCTCGCTGCGCGACCTGCACATGCCCACCGAAACGCGCATTGCCGCCCTGTTCCGCGATAACGTCCTGCTGCATCCAACCGGCAGCACCCGCCTGCGCGAAGGCGATATTCTCTGCGTGATTGGCCGCGAGCGCGATCTGCCCGCGCTCGGCAAGCTGTTCAGCCAGTCTCCGCCCGTTGCGCTGGATCAGCGTTTCTTCGGCGATTTTATTCTGGAAGCCAGCGCGAAGTTTGCCGACGTCGCGTTGATTTACGGCCTGGACGAAGGTATGGAAAACCGCGATAAGCAGCAAACGCTGGGCGAAATTATTCAGCAGCTGCTGGGCGCTGCGCCGGTAGTCGGCGACCAGGTTGAGTTTGCCGGGATGATCTGGACGGTTGCGGAGAAAGAAGATAACGCGGTTCGCAAGGTCGGCGTCAGGCCGATGGAAGAGGAAACCGAGTAGTTGTTTTTTTGCCGGGTGGCGGCTTCGCCTTACCCGGCCTACAAAACCCTCGAACGTAGGCCGGGTAAGCGTTAGCGCCACCCGGCGAACAAAGGTTACACCGTCACAACCGGCACTCTCGGGGCCAGCGCGCACATCAATTCATACCCCACCGTCCCCGCCGCGGCCGCCACGTCATCGATTTTGACTTCGTTGCCCCACAGCTCAACTGTTGTGCCGATGCCGGCCTGCGGGCAGGGGGTTAAATCAATCGCCATCATATCCATCGATATCGTGCCGACGGTCCCCGTGCGAACGCCATCCACCCACACGGGCGTACCGGTTGGGGCGATGCGCGGATAACCATCGGCATACCCTCCGGCGACAATCCCGATGCGCTGTTCGCCCGAGGCCCGATAGCGGCTGCCGTAGCCCACGGTGTCACCGGCTTTTAATGTCTGCACGCCAATAATCTCGCTGCGTAACGTCATCACCGGCTTCAGACCGCTGTTGGCGATATCCTGCCACTGCCCGGAAGGCGATGCGCCGTACAGGATAATTCCGGGGCGCACCCAGCTGTAATGGGCCTGCGGATGCCACAGCGTGGCCGCCGAGTTCGACAGCGAGCGCGGGCAGTCCAGCCCTTCTGCCGCCTGCTCGACCCGCACCATCGCATCGGCAATGCCGTCAGGCCTTTCGGCGTCGGCGAAGTGCGCCATCAGCGTCATTTCACCCACGTTTTTCAGACCGCGCAGCTGCTGCCAGACCGTATGCACGCGCTCAGGCTGGAAGCCCAGGCGGTTCATGCCGCTGTTCACCTTGAGGTAGATATCCAGCGGGGCGTGCAGCTTCGCATCCTGCAGGGCTTTAATTTGCCAGTTGCTGTGAATGCTGGTGGTCAGACGATATTTATCGAGCAGTGGCAGGTCGTCAGCGTGGAAAAACCCTTCCAGCAGCAAAATTGGCCCTTTCCAGCCGCGCTCGCGCAGCAAAATAGCCTCTTCCAGATTCAGCAGCGCAAAACCGTCTGTGCCGCTCAGGGCACTCCAGATGCGATCGATACCGTGGCCGTAGGCGTTCGCTTTGACCACCGACCAGACGCGTGAACCTGGCGCAGCACGGCGAACAATCTGCAGGTTATCCTTCAGGGCCTGCAGATCCAGCTGAGCCAGAATAGGACGGGACATGACGACTCCTTAATTATGCGCGCCGTGCAGGTGCTGCGGGCGCGATGGGGTGAACCCTGATTGATAGCGGGCGGCGCTTAAATCGTCAAACGGAATTGCCGGGGTTCGCCCGGACAGCAGGTCGCTCAACAGCTGACCCGACCCGCAGGCCATTGTCCAGCCGAGCGTGCCGTGCCCGGTATTGGTCCACAGGTTTTTAAACGGCGTGCGCCCCACGATCGGCGTACCGTCTGGGGTCATCGGTCGCAGACCCGTCCAGAACGTGGCCTGTTCAATGACTCCCCCGCGCGGGAAGAGATCGCCAACCACCATTTCCAGCGTTTCGCGGCGCGGCTGCAGCAGTTCGGTATTGAAGCCAACGATCTCCGCCATGCCGCCGACGCGAATGCGGTTATCGAAGCGGGTGATGGCGATTTTGTAGGTTTCATCCAGAATGGTCGATACCGGTGCGCCGTTCTCTTCTTTCACCGGAATGGTCAGGGAATACCCCTTCAGCGGGTACACCGGGATATCAAGAATGCCTTTCAGCATCGCGGTGGAGTAAGACCCAAACGCCATCACGTACGCATCGGCTTTGATCACCTCTTCCCCACACTTAACGCCGTAAATTTTTTCGCCTTCTGACAGCAGCTTGTCGACCGGGGTGTTAAAGCGGAACTTTACCCCGGCCTGCTCGCACATCTGCGCCAGACGCTGGGTGAAGAGCTGGCAATCTCCGGTTTCATCGTTCGGCAGACGCAGGCCGCCCGTCAGCTTGTGCGCCACTTCGGCCAGCGCGGGCTCTACCTGCCCCAGCTGGCTGGACTCCAGCAGCTGGTACGGCACGCCCGCATCTTCAAGCACGGCGATGTCGCGGGTCGCGTTTTCATACTGCTGTTCGGTGCGGAAAAGCTGCAGCGTACCGCCCTGGCGGCCTTCGTACTCAATGCCGGTCGCGGCGCGCAGCGCCTTAAGACAGTCACGGCTGTATTCCGCCAGACGCACCATGCGTCCCTTGTTTTCCATGTAATGACGGGTATCGCAGTTGCGCAGCATCTGCCACATCCATTTAAGCTGGAACGGCGTGCCGTCAAGGCTGATGGCCAGCGGCGCATGGCGCTGGAACATCCACTTGATGGCTTTCAGTGGAACACCGGGGGCTGCCCACGGCGCGGCATAACCCGGCGAGATTTGTCCGGCGTTCGCCGCACTGGTTTCAAGCGCAGGGCCGGGTTCACGATCGATGACGGTAACCTCATGTCCTGCCTGGCTTAAATACCAGGCGCTGGTTACGCCAACCACACCACTTCCCAGTATGACAACACGCATAGCCACTCCATTATGTGCAAAAGAACAATCTTCTAATTACAGATTGATAACCTAGTTGAAAATATTATTCAACATACGACTTTTTTATGGTGACTTATCTCACATATCCCCCCGTATCAGGGGATAGCATGAATTTGGGATCTCCTGCTGCGCGTTATTTTTAGCCAGTATAAAATTCTGTGATGCCCGCTTTTTTTGCCGTTTCAAAAACGGGAAATCGCAAAGAAAAAATTTCTGCTCCAGCACGCTTTTTAACGCGTTGATCTATGCTTGAAAGGAGGCTCTCCAGACAGAGAGAGCACCCACAACGAGGGCGCGCTAATGGCTACAATTGATTCCATATCTAAGGACAACACACGTCTGAGCGATGGACCCGACTGGACCTTCGAACTGCTGGATGTCTACCTGGCCGAGATCGACCGGGTAGCAAAACTGTATCGCCTGGACACCTATCCCCATCAGATTGAAGTCATTACCTCCGAACAGATGATGGACGCCTACTCCAGCGTCGGGATGCCCATTAACTATCCGCACTGGTCGTTTGGTAAAAAATTCATTGAGACGGAACGCCTGTACAAGCACGGACAGCAGGGCCTGGCGTATGAAATCGTCATCAACTCCAACCCGTGTATTGCTTATCTGATGGAAGAGAACACCATTACCATGCAGGCGCTGGTGATGGCGCACGCCTGCTACGGCCACAACTCGTTCTTCAAAAACAACTATCTGTTCCGCAGCTGGACCGATGCCAGCTCGATCGTCGATTACCTGATTTTTGCCCGTAAATACATCACCGACTGCGAAGAGCGCTACGGCGTGGATGAAGTGGAGAAGCTGCTCGATTCCTGCCACGCGCTGATGAACTACGGCGTTGACCGCTACAAACGCCCGCAGAAAATCTCCCTGCAGGAGGAGAAAGCCCGGCAGAAAAGCCGTGAAGAGTATCTGCAAAGCCAGGTGAATATGCTGTGGCGTACCCTGCCGAAGCGCGAGGAGGAGAAAACGGTTGCCGAAGCGCGTCGCTATCCGTCCGAGCCGCAGGAAAACCTGCTCTACTTTATGGAGAAGAACGCGCCGCTGCTTGAGCCTTGGCAGCGTGAGATCCTGCGCATCGTGCGCAAGGTAAGCCAGTATTTCTACCCGCAAAAACAGACGCAGGTGATGAACGAAGGCTGGGCAACGTTCTGGCACTACACCATTCTTAACCACCTGTATGACGAAGGAAAAGTGACCGAACGGTTTATGATGGAGTTTTTGCACAGCCATACCAACGTGGTATTCCAGCCAGCGTATAACAGCCCGTGGTACAGCGGCATCAACCCGTACGCCCTTGGCTTCGCCATGTTCCAGGACATTAAGCGCATCTGCCAGTCGCCAACGGAAGAGGACAAATACTGGTTCCCGGATATTGCCGGCTCTGACTGGCTGGAAACGCTGCATTTTGCGATGCGCGACTTTAAGGACGAGAGTTTTATCAGCCAGTTTATGTCGCCGAAAATCATGCGAGATTTTCGCTTCTTCACCGTGCTGGACGATGACCGGAATAACTTTCTGGAGATATCCGCCATCCACAACGAAGAGGGATACCGCGAGATCCGCTCTCGCCTCTCTTCTCAGTACAACCTGAGCAACCTTGAGCCTAATATTCAGGTCTGGAACGTGGATTTACGCGGCGACCGCTCCCTGACCTTGCGCTACGTCCCGCATAACCGCGCGCCGCTGGACAAGGGGCGCAAGGAAGTGCTGAAGCATGTGCATCGCCTGTGGGGGTTTGACGTATTGCTGGAGCAGCAGAACGAGGATGGCAGCGTAGAGCTGCTGGAACGCACCCCGCCGCGAATGAATACGCTGTAGTTTTTTTGCCGGGTGGCGCTACGCCTTACCCGGCCTACGGGTTTTGTAGGCCCGGTAAACGAAGCGCCACCGGGCGAAAAAAAACCTCTCGTACGAGAGGTTTTTTCTTTTAGCGGCCCTGTATGGCTAAATCGCCCGGCAGATTTTTCTGCATGCGGTGCCAGATTTCGCCGGAATCGTGGCCGTAGCGGCGCACGGTTTCATAGACCTGGTCGTGCAGGCCTTCGGTGCAGAGCTTGCTCAGCTTGTGGTAGAAGCCCAGCGCAAGGCTGCGGGCTTCCGGGTTAGCGAAGTAGTGGCGACCAATGCGGGTGTACAGCCCTTTCATGCCGTTCAGGATCAGGCCATAAATCGGGTTGCCGGAGGCAAACGCCAGGCCACGGAAGATGTTGTAATCGAGGGTGGCAAACGCATCGGCGTGGTCCTCGATTTCGTTCGCGCTGGCCAGAACCGCAAGCGCGTCTTCAGGATGCTGACGGAACGCGGTACGGATAAAGATCGTGGAGATGTTGGTGCGCACGGAGAGCAGGTTATCAATCAGCTGCGGCACGCTTTCGTGGTCGAGACGCGCGAGCGTTTCAAGAATATTCAGCCCGGACGTTTCCCAGAAGTTGTTCACTTTAGTGGGTTTGCCGTGCTGAATCGTCAACCAGCCATCGCGAGCCAGACGCTGTAACACTTCGCGTAACGTAGTGCGGGTGACGCCAATCAGTTCAGAGAGTTCGCGTTCAGCCGGAAGAATGGATCCTGCAGGGAAACGATTATTCCAGATGCTTTCAATGATGTACTCTTCCGCGAAACCCGCCGGGCTCTGCGCCTTAATGACCATAGTGAGATTTCCATTACACAGCTTTAGCAAATTGGACTCATCATACCAGAGGCTCGCAGACGCAGGTAGCGCAGCAAAGAGAGAAAAGAGGGATCGCCGTTTCATTTTCATGAAATTTACAAAATGGCGTTGTGCCCCTCTCGAGCGGCTTTTTTGCGTATACTGATGTTTTGATTCATCTGACGGGGAAGGACGTCTGTCGTGGAAATTTCATTTGGCCGCGCGCTGTGGCGCAATTTTTTAGGCCAGTCGCCTGACTGGTACAAACTGACACTTCTGGTATTCCTGGTCGTTAATCCCATCCTGTTTTTCGTGAACCCCTTTATCGCCGGGTGGATGCTGGTCGCTGAGTTTATCTTTACCCTGGCGATGGCGCTGAAGTGCTACCCGCTGCTGCCCGGAGGGCTGCTGGCGTTTGAAGCGGTGGCCATCGGCATGACCAGCGCCGAACATGTCAAAGAAGAGCTGGCATCAAACCTCGAGGTGCTTTTGCTGCTGATGTTCATGGTGGCGGGTATCTACTTTATGAAACAGCTCCTGCTGTTTATCTTCACCCGCCTGCTGCTGAGCATTCCCTCGAAAACGATCCTGTCGCTGGCTTTTTGTGTTGCAGCCACGTTCCTGTCTGCATTCCTAGATGCGCTGACGGTTGTTGCGGTCGTGATCAGCGTTGCCGTCGGGTTCTACGGTATTTATCACCGCGTGGCCTCTTCGCGTCCGGGGGAGGACCTGCAGGACGACAGCCACGTAGACGCGCACAACCGTGAGGTTCTGGAGCAGTTCCGCGCGTTTTTGCGAAGCCTGATGATGCATGCAGGCGTAGGTACGGCGCTCGGCGGCGTCATGACCATGGTAGGTGAACCGCAAAACCTGATCATCGCCAAAGCCGCGGGCTGGCACTTCGGCGAGTTCTTCCTGCGCATGGCGCCGGTGAGCGTGCCGGTGCTGATTTGCGGGTTAATCACCTGTCTTCTGGTAGAGAAATTCAGGGTGTTTGGCTACGGCGCACTGCTGCCCGATCCCGTGCGTCAGGAGCTGCATAAATTCGACCAGCAGAGCCGAAGCCAGCGCACCCGGCAGGATACGCTGCGTCTTATCGCACAGGGAATTATTGGCGTCTGGCTTATCGCTGCGCTGGCGTTCCATCTTGCTGAAGTGGGTTTAATTGGCCTCTCCGTCATTATTCTGGCCACCACCTTTACCGGCGTGACGGATGAACATGCTATCGGCAAAGCCTTTACCGAGGCCCTGCCGTTTACTGCCCTGCTGGCGGTATTTTTCGCAGTCGTGGCGGTTATCATCGACCAGCAGCTGTTCACGCCGATTATTGCCTTCGTGCTGCAGGCAGACGCCGACGCGCAGCTGACGCTCTTTTATCTGTTTAACGGCCTGCTGTCGTCTATTTCAGATAACGTTTTTGTCGGTACGGTGTATATCAATGAGGCTAAAGCGGCCATGGAGCACGGTGCCGTAAGCGCGGGCCAGTTTGAGCTGCTGGCGGTGGCGATCAACACCGGAACCAACCTGCCTTCGGTGGCAACGCCAAACGGTCAGGCCGCCTTCCTGTTCCTGCTCACCTCTGCCCTCGCGCCGCTCATACGGCTTTCTTATGGAAAAATGGTGTGGATGGCTCTGCCCTATACGCTGGTGCTGACAATCGTGGGCTTGCTGTGCGTCAAATTTACCCTCATTCCTTATACGCAATGGTTAATACAAGCAGGTATACTTGCGGCGCAATAAAACAGGTCTCTCGGGCAGTTCGCTGCCCGTTTGCCTTTTCGCGTGATAAACATCCGATTACGTTTTATTTCGTCAGGTTCCGGTGGCGCATAAAACGAATTCGTTTACACTGCGCTTTCTAAGCATGTTCCAGGGAAATGATTATGTTGAGATTTTTGAACCAGTGCTCCCGCGGTCGCGGAGCGTGGTTGTTAATGGCCCTGACCGCCTTCGCGCTGGAAATGGTCGCGCTGTGGTTCCAGCACGTGATGGGTCTGAAACCCTGCGTACTGTGTATCTATGAACGTTGCGCGCTGTTCGGCATTATGGGCGCGGGCCTGGTCGGTGCGATTGCCCCTAAGTCGCCGCTTCGCTACGTGGGGATCGCCATCTGGCTGTACAGCGCGTGGAAAGGTATTGAGTTGTCCTGGCAGCACACCATGATGCAGCTGCATCCGTCACCGTTTATGACCTGCGATTTCGCCGCCCGCTTCCCGAGCTGGCTGCCGCTGGACAAATGGCTGCCGCAGGTGTTTGTCGCCTCCGGCGACTGCTCCGTTCGCCAGTGGGAATTCCTGACGCTGGAGATGCCGCAGTGGCTGGTCGGCATTTTTGTGGCCTACTTCGCTGTGGCGCTGCTGGTGCTGATTGCCCAGCCGTTTAAGCCGAAGAAGCGCGATTTGTTCGGAAGGTAAAAGCAAAACGGCAACCTCGGTTGCCGTTTTTAGTGTTTCCGCCCTCTCCCGTGGGAGAGGGTTGGGGTGAGGGCATCAGGCCGCACAAACATAATAAAAAACCCGCCTCGGCGGGTTTTTTATTATCAACGGTTGGGATGATTCATAATATGATCTTCCCAGTCCCGCACCTCTGACTCTTTCACCGCAATATGGCGCACGGAAATCCGCTCGCCGTGCATCGCGGCTTTTGAGCCGGTCAACAGCGGGTGCCATTTCGGCAAATCCTTCCCTTCAGCCAGCAGGCGATACGCGCAGGTGTGCGGCAGCCATTCAAACGTCGGCAGGTTTTCGCGGGTGAGTTTGATGCAGTCCGGCTCATACTCGAAGCGGCGTTCGTAGTTGCGGCACTGGCAGGTTTTGATGTTCAGCTGCTTGCAGGCGACGTTGGTGAAATATATTTCGTCGGAATCTTCATCCATCAGCTTGTGCAGACAGCACTGTCCACAGCCGTCGCACAACGACTCCCACTCCACGTCGGTCATTTCGTCGAGCGTTTTGCTTTGCCAGAAAGGGATGTCGTTCATCAGGATGTCCACACGTCAAAAGAAAGCGCACCTTATAACGAGTCTGGCACGATGATGCAAGTTTTGCCGCCCATTAAGGGCGGCAAAATGATTTTACAGCACGCGAGTTTTCAGCGACAGGCCGTTAAAACTGACGTCCAGCTCATCTCCGCCGCTGAGCGGGCCAACGCCTTCAGGCGTACCGGTGAGGATCACATCGCCCGGTTTAAGGGTGAAAAAGCGGCTCATGTAGGCAATAAGCGGAACGATTTTGTGGATCATATCCGCCGTTGAGCCCTGCTGGCGGATCTCGCCGTTTACGGTGAGGCTAAGCGTCGTGTTCTGCGGATCGCCGGTAAATTCGGCAACAGGAACGAAACCGGAAATCGGGCATGAATTGTCAAAGCCCTTGGCTTTTTCCCACGGCTGCCCCGCTTTCTTCATCTTACCCTGAACATCACGCAGGGTAAGATCCAGCGCAACGCCATAGCCGGCAATCGCCTTTTGCACATGCTCTTCAGAGGCCTGGCGCAGCGTGGCGCCAATCAAGACCGCAAGCTCAACTTCGTGATGAACCGAGCCCAGCCCTTGCGGCAGCGCCAGCGGCTGGCGAATATCGCAAAGTGCGGTTTCCGGCTTAATGAACAGCACCGGCTCTTCTGGCGTCGCGCTGCCCATTTCCTGAATGTGTTTTGCATAGTTGCTGCCTACGCAGACCACTTTGCTGACGGGATAATCCAGTAATGCACCTTGCCAGTTATGATGTTGATACATGGTCGACCCCTAAACGGTTGATGTGTTGTTCCCGGACTTGTCCGGATTATTTCTTTCCGTTCACCTCAAGATGCTGTTTTAATAAATTCTCGGGTGGTGGTGGAAGCTGTAAATAATAGCCCTGATCGGTTAATGCCTTTTTCACTTTTTCCAGATCGGCACCCACCAGTTTTTTACGCCCGTCCAGCGGCAGCAGCATCGCCAGCTGAGGACGACCAAAGCTTTTCATTAATTCTTCGGGTACGCGGGAAAAATCGTCTTTCTTTTCGACATAAAGATAGGTCTGGTCACGGCTTGTACTTCTGTAGATCACACAAAACATGTTTTTACTCTGAATTAATGGGTGGTTGCTTGCCTCAATATACTCCTGACTAT